>Ga0163144_10004492_pt1 | contig 31386 bp, 25 predicted proteins | sample OliLak19BULKMAT1_FD_123175 | JGI IMG/M metagenome (GOLD analysis project Ga0163144, IMG submission 123175) | Freshwater microbial mat bacterial communities from Lake Vanda, McMurdo Dry Valleys, Antarctica - Oligotrophic Lake LV.19.BULKMAT1 | ecosystem: Environmental > Aquatic > Freshwater >... | reverse complement strand
TTATGCTGATTATAACACGAAAAGTAAACTCGACAGTAATAGCATTTTTGATTGCGGTTCCATAGCCAAAGAATTTACAGCAATGGGAATTTTGTTATTGAAAGATAAGGGTTTGATTAACTATACTGATACGCTTAGAAAATTCTTTCCTGAGCTTCCTTATACTAATATTACCATTCAGCAACTACTTACACATACGTCCGGTATGCCTGACGGATTCGACCTGGTGTCAAAATTTTTTGAACATAATAAAATTGCTTCCAATGATGATTTGATCCGGTTGCTGGCCAGGGAAAAACCACCTGTTTTTTTTAAACCCGGTGAGAACATGATGTATTCAGGAACTGCTTTTAACCTGCTGGCATCCATTATTGAAAAAATCTCCGGGCAATCTTATAATGCATATATGGATGAGCATATTTTCAAGCCATTGGGAATGACGCATACCCAGGTTGCCAATGGGCCCCGATCCGCAAAAAAAATTCCCGGATATGCATATGGATTTGTTTATTCCGATAGTTTGAAAAAATATACCAGAGCTGATAGTATGCATTCCGGCTGGACAAGTTATTTAGCAGGTATAACCGGCGAAGGAATGATTATTTCAACAACTGGTGACCTTTTAAAATGGGACCGTGCACTCAGGAATCATAGCCTGCTTACAGTAGCAACTCAGCAGGCAATGCTTTCTACGCAGGCAGAAAAGAAAACCTTTCCATTCGTTCACTTTGGTTATGGAATAAGGGTTGGAAAAAATGATCTCGGAAATTACATTTTTCACAATGGTTCATACCCGGGGTATGCAGGCATGCTTATATGTTATACAGATAATGATATAACTGCCGTTGTTTTATCCAACAATGAATCTCATTCCGATTTTATTGCTGATGCATTGGTAGCAATAGCGGTAAATAAAAATTTTGTAATGCCTTATGTTCACAAAGAAATTAGCATAAAAACCGATATTGAAAAATATATTGGTAAATACATGCTGCCACTCCTCAGGCCTCCGTATATGGTTTCTTTTCCGGTGGAATTAGTTAATAAAAATGGTACCCTTTACATTCATACCGGTGCCGGCAAAGACACGGAACTGAAACCTGAATCTGCAACAAAGTTCTATTATGCCGATGGCTCCGACCAGCAAATAGAATTTGAAACAAACAACGACGGGAAGCGTATTAAAACCTGGCATATAGGATGGGGGCTTAAAAAGGAGATTAAAAAAATAGATTAAATAGAAAGATCAAAGTACGAACGCACAACAGGAGGCGGTTTGGCAATATGGCGGGGCTACGAACCTGCCTGCCGGCAGGCAGGTTTCACCAAGCAATAGAATAAACAATGAACTTTTAATAACAAAAAAATGGTCAACCTATTTCAGGGTAAGGCAAAATTGTTTCAGGGTAAGACATATCACAACGGTGCAGAATCTTACAATTCCGCCAGGGGGTTCCGTGGTTCTCTTAAGGGTCTAACAAAATAACATACTATAACAAAGATTAGCATGAATCCTAAAGTTGATTGGTACTTCAGTAAAAACGAAAATTGGGAGAAAGAAATCAAGAAATTGAGAACGATCATTCTTAACTGTGCATTGACTGAAGAATTGAAGTGGGGTTGTCCTTGTTACACCAGTCCAACCGGGGCATCCCCGTCCGAACCGGCACGGGCGGGCGGGCGGGTTTTCCAGGAAAGTAACATCGTTCTAATACATGTGTTTAAAGAATACTGTGCAGTTTTGTTTTTCAAAGGTGCTTTGTTAAACGATGCCCATGGTATTCTCGTTCAACAAACGAAGAATGTGCAGGCAGCACGACAGATCCGGTTCACCAATATGCAGGAAATTGTGAAGATGGAAAAAATCCTGAAAACATATATTTATGAAGCGATTGAAGTAGAAAAAGCTGGTTTGAAAGTGAAAATGAAAAAAGCTACAGAATTCAACATTCCGGAAGAGTTTCAAAATAAATTAGATAAAACCCCTGCCTTGAAAAAAGCTTTTTATGCATTAACACCGGGACGGCAAAGAGCATACCTGCTGCATTTTTCTGCACCCAAACAATCTAAAACCCGGGAGTCAAGGATTGAAAAATATATGCAGCAAATTCTCAATGGAAAGGGATTAAATGATTCGTAAATTCTCTGCAAACCAAACAAGATATTCATCAGACCACCGCCTCTTTATTGTATTTACCCCTGTATTCCAGAGGCGACATGACTGTAATTTTTCGGAATACTTCACGAAACGACTTTACATCCGAATAACCAACCTCATACATAACTTCAATAAATGTTTTACGGAATGAATGAATGCACAAACAGAATTACATAACAAGCATTACGTTGAATAGTATAGCAGCAGAAGCATTCAAAAGCCTTAACACAGTGTAAGACTGGTGGACAAAATATTTTGAAGGGCACTCAGAAATACTCAATGATATTTTTACAGTATCCTTAAGCCGGAAGGTTTTTCACTTCAAAGAAATCCCTCACCTTATTGACCATCTTGTGATCGGATAATTGTTCAGAACTGTCAATGGTAATTTGTTTGTTGTTGAATTGAGCATCGGCTTTGAGATGATTTTGAAATTGCTCCTGTATATTTGCTGGTCCGAATATATACAGCTCATCATACACCAGTAAAAGAGCAGCAACCGATTTAAAATACTTCAGCAAATCTGTTTGCCTTGCATGATTTTTAGAATCCTGGTCGCCTGTCCTCGCATGTATATCTGCTTCAAACGTATCTTGTATGATATAATCACCTTTTTCATAATCAGGAGCCGGGCGAATGATGATAGCTTTTTGTGTATCGAGATAAACGCCGGCTAAAAGTTTTTGTTGCTGTTTCATTTAATAGTGCTTTAAATATGATCATTATATACCTGGTTACATACAGAAATGCAGTTTTATCTACAGGTATAAATACATTTAAAGTTGAACCGTTTTAATTTATCTTCTCTTACACATTTGCAATATTTAATTATAGTATTCACACATTCTCTGTGGAAATAAACACAGTGAAACTGGTCCGCAACTAAGCAACCACTGAACAGCCTATTTTATTAAATATCCCGGCGGGATCCTGAATGAAATAGTCTGGAACAATTTATTTACCTGCAAGCACCACTTTATTCGCTTCTTTAGAAACAGCTGCTTTGTGCAGGATCATTTCCGAGACCTTATTTGCAACATAAAATCGCCTACTTTTATTCCATGCTTCGCCTTCTTCACTTATTATTCATCTTCGGTAGTTTATCTGCAACGGCACAAACAAAACTGTTTTACCGGGAGCAATATCGTCCGCAATTTCATTTTACTCCCGCTATTCACTGGATGAACGATCCCAATGGGTTGCTGTTTCATAACGGTGAGTACCACCTGTTTTACCAGTTCAACCCGTTTGCCAACCGCTGGGGGCATATGAGCTGGGGGCATGCAGTAAGTAAAGACCTCTTACACTGGCAACATTTACCCCTTGCCATTGCCGAAGAAAAAGATACCATGATCTTTTCCGGTAGTTGTGTAACGGATGTAAATAATTCGGCAGGTTTTGCAACCAATACACAACAACAACCAATGGTTGCAATTTATACCGGGCATATCGAAGGAAAAAATCAATCGCAACATCTTGCTTATAGTTTAGATAACGGGCGCACATGGACTAAGTACAACGCCAATCCTGTTCTTGACCTGGGCAAAAAAGATTTTCGTGATCCAAAAGTATTCTGGTATGCAGCACAACAGAAATGGGTAATGGCCGTAGTATTTCCCATTGAAAAAGAAATTAAATTCTACACTTCAAAAAACCTGAAACAATGGACACTCATGAGCAGCTTTGGACCAGCGGGCGATACCAGCGGCATTTGGGAATGTCCTGATCTCTTTGAAGCGCCTGTAAAAAATGAACCCGGCAAAACCAAATGGATTTTGATGCATTCGCCTGCACCCTATATGCAATATTTTGTTGGCCACTTTGATGGTGAACGGTTCATCAATGAAAGTAAAAGCAATCAAGTTTTTCGTCCTGATTACGGACCCGATTATTATGCAGCCATAGCCTTTAATGGTTTAGCAAAAAATCAAAAGCCAATCAGCATTGGCTGGATCAATAACTGGAATTATGCCAATGACATTCCTACTTCACCTTGGAAAAGCGCCATGTCGCTACCAAGAGAAATGCAGGTACAAAAAATGAGGAACGATGAATGGCTCTTAGTGCAACAACCGGTTGAGCAGATCAAAACATTGAGGCAGAAAGAAATGGTTTGGACAAAGATCACTGTTGAGCAAAAACATCGTTTACCGGTGCATAGCCAAACAATGGAATTGGAAGTGGAGTTTGATGCAGGACCAACCGGTATAGCAGGCGTTCATCTTGCTTTGAACCAGCAACAATTTATTGAAATTGGTTTTGATGTTGCAAAGCAACTCTTATTCATTGACCGCACGAATGCAGGAGATACTCGTTTTCATCCGGCATTTACTAAACAAAATCGCTATGAAACACAACTCAACAAAATGCTGAATGGAAGAATCCGATTACGGATTTTCTTTGATAAAAGTATTGTTGAAGTGTTTGCCAACGAAGGAGAAGCCGTGATGACGGCACAGTTATTTCCACTTGAACATAACAATGCTGTGGAATTGTTTTCAAGGGGAGGTTCTACCCTCTTTCATTTTGTGCGATATCATTCACTAAAATCTGTTTGGTAAAAACCCTATGGCATTTCGCTGATCACTTTTTCAATGGCTTTGAAGGCATTGATCTTTCCATGACCCACTTTATTGAGATGATCTACTTGCGACATACCGTTAATATGATCGGCGGTTGATAATAAATAATCCCTTACTTCTAAAGCTGTAAGATTTGGATTGATAGCGAGCAGGATAGCTGCAACAGCCGATACAATTGCAGTAGCTGCACTGGTGCCGCAAAAAATATCTGTGTAAGCAGCATTGTTCCTGGTTGTGGAAATAAACAACCCGGGTGCGGCAATATCAACTTCTCTGCCATGACAGGAACCAAATTTCTGATCATCAGGTGAATTGGAAAGATTCACCCATTCAGATCTGTTATTGCATGCTGCTACGGTAATTACTTCATCCATTATTCCCGGAAACCTTACTGTGTGTTCATCCTGCTGAGTAACGTAATTTCCTGCTGCAACACAAAACACCACACCCTTGTTGAAGCCAGCTTTAATTGCTTCAGCCACCAACATATTGGGTTCTATTTTCCAACTGAGGTTGATGACTCTTACATTATTATCAATGGCTGCTTGTATCCCATCACTGATATCCAGGGGATCTGCTCCATTTACATTGTCTTGCGTAAAATAAATTCTACCCGACATCATTTTACAAAACGGGTTGATGCCTGCAACTCCAATTCCATTATTCTGAATAGCTGAAATAACGCCTGCAACTGAAGTGCCATGATGATCCTGGGCTTTCGGCAGTAATTTACCCGGACCAAATACACTGAAGTTACTTTGCCAAAGAGTGGGGTTCTGCAGATCAGGATGTAGGGTATCAACTCCTTCGTCTAATACTGCAATACAAATATTTGGATCAAGCATGATTTGACTATCGGCTATTAATTGCAAACCTTCCAATATACCAATATCATCACCTGCCAATCCATTGTTTTGACCTGTATTTTCAAAGATCCATTGTGCTGCAAACTTTGGATCATTTAAAACGATCCCTGAGTTTTTTATATGATGCAATACATGCGGCTCAGCAAAATCAGCTACCCCACTTTCATAATACCGTTTAGCGAGTTCTGCTAATTTACGCATTGTCATTTTTTTAAAATGACAGATATAAATATGCTTTTCCTTATTGTATCCTTTTTTTCGGATGAGTCCGTTGGCTTTATTAAAGTCTGCTGTACTCTTACTGATACCTCCACGGAATTTAATGATCAGTGCCGAAAATTTTTGTTTGGGATCATTTGAAATATTGCTGCTGTTAACTTTTCTTTTTGCTCCCTGCTGATAAATATAGTAAGACATACAATAAATGTTGAGCGGTTACCAATTATAATATAGTGCAAGACTTCCCCATGAATGGTTGCGGGCCAGTGGCAAATTCGTTTCTGATGTGCGCATGATATAAGGTTGAAATATGGTTGTGAACTTGCCAATGTTCAACATCACTCCGCTTTCAGCTTCAAACAAAAAACGATTCACTTGTTTGCTCGTCAATTCGTATTCATTATTTTTAAACTGACCTGTAAGCAACGCATTGTATACTACGGCCCTGCCCCTGAACTGCACAAAAAAACTAAACTCCGGTTTTTTATCAATACGTGTGGGGGCCTGTGAAACAACAGACATGCCGGAATTATTAAACTTCCAGTAAGGTGTTGTAAACCGCCCGATGCGGAATGATAAACCACTGGCCATATTGGTATAATAACCAAGATTGGCTTCTAATAACCAGGTTGCCTGCATCCGTTTCAATTGTGTTTTTACAGGATGGGTTTGTTCAAAAATGGGTTTCACAAATTGTATCTGGTATAACAAGGTTGGTTCACCACCATCTGATATTTGTGTGGGCCAGCCAACAGGCACGGCACGTTTACCTGCAAAGAATTCTTTATGAATATAAGATTGTACTGCTTCTGCTACTCTTGTTCCGATGATCCCTACAATAAAACGTGTAGTGATACTATTTTGATTGATCAAATCTTCTGATTGGTTGATGATGCTTGTACGGGATGCACCAATGCCCAATACATTTCCAAAAGGACGGTCGTTGGTAACGGGTGTTGTTGATTCAATATTCAATGGAGTAAAAGCGCCATCAAATAATTGCATACTGGTAAGATAAAGGTCCCCTTCGTTATGCCACTTCTTCATACCAAATAACCAATCGGCTCCTTTTCTGAAAAGTGGAAGCACTAAATAGTTTTTATCAAACACAGGACCATTGATGTTCATGCTTACACCCATTGTGTAATTACGATCCTGGTTTTGCGGTGTAAAAAAATCCTGGTCGAAAATAAGACCAAATCCATACGACGAATCAATAGGAACAGGCCGTGGCCGTTGTGCAAAACAATGAAGTGCCGAAATCAGGCAACTGATGATAAGGAATGATTTCATAAAAAAGGTTTTGGTTATGCTACTAATGTAAGCAAAAGCTGAGGTAAATAAAAGCGTGAAAATACGGGGGGAACTAGGCTGATTACAATCATTGGAAAGGGTTACCAATATTAGTCTTGCCGCAATGCAACCGTTTTATCTTTCACTTTTAAACTATCAAGCATGAAAAAAATTATAAGCGCTGGACTTATTACAGGTACTGTACTTCTTGTATTTGCCTACGTTGCATTACTGGTTATGCCCATCCTGCTGCCCAAAGTTGCAGAAGAGTATTATAATCCGGCATTTATAAATGATGCGGGCCGTAATGCACTTTATTATATCCACCCTTTTGTGCTGGCGTTTGGTCTCTCCTGGTTCTGGAACCGTTTCAAATCACAGTTAAAAGGAAATGCATTGATGCAGGGTGTTGAGATGGCCTTGATTTATCTGTTGGTTGCCATTGTGCCATCACTATTGATTACTTACAGTGCCATTGATGTATCATTATTTACAATTGCATCCTGGTTGTTGTATGGATTTTTACAGGCTTTGATTGCCGGTATCATCTTTTCAAAAATGCATGCATAAAAAAAGTATTACAAATATTGTTCTGTACAATGGTTGTATCGATATGGTGTTTTAAAACAAATCCCCCCGCACATGCAGGGGGATTAACACAACTAATAAACTCAACTATTCTAAAATTCACCTTACAACTATAAAACAACTTTTCTCTAAGCTAAAGCATAGAGCAATTCATAGAGCTAATCCGGTTTCTTACCATCTAAAAATGTATTGATGGTATTGATCTGTGCCTGGTTATTTTCATCGCTCTGCACGGTGTAATTGCTATAGAAATTTTCTGCCGGCGAAATGGTATTGTATAATTCTAAATTACGGCGGAGATAAGCCGGCACATTGTCAAACTCATTATTCGGTTCTGCAGCATGGATGTTAAACGAGAGGTTTCTCAACTTCTGCAAACGATCGGCTGCTTTCTTCCGTTGCTCTTCTGCCTCATCCGTTACCGGAGGCTCTTCCGAAGAAGCAAGATGAACATTTTGATCGGCCACGGGCTCATACTCCGCCGTTGGTTGTTCTGTTTTTTCCACCAACTGCATATTGAACGACTCTTCCTCGTCCTTAACTATATGCAACTGTGTTGGAAGTTCAACCGGTTTTTCTTCGGCTATTATTTCCGGAATGGATTCTTCTTTTGCTTCAGCATAAATAATGGTGGGCTTCTTTAAAAAGCCACCTGACACAATAGGTTTTACTTCTTCAGCAGTCGTTATTGGTTGCTGTTGCACAGGTTCTTTTTTGCTTTCTACAACCTGCATCATAGGAGCAGAAACTGGTTCCAGCACAAATTCAATTTTTTGTGTTTCAACTACAGGTGCTGTTTGCTTTTGCATCATGGGTAGTTCTCTTACTTCTTCTAAAATAGATGGCGCAGTTGGATCTTTTATTTCTTCGGCAAACAACACAGGCTGTTTGTATTCTTTCTTTTCCGGTTCACCTAATGTGAGTACAATTTTTTCACTCTTCGGCTTCACTTCTTCCTGTACAATTGGTTTTTTATCGAACGGGTCTTTCTGCTCAAAACCTGTAGCTATTAATGTAATACCAATTTCATTACCCAGTGCAGGATCATAACCCAAACCAAGAATAACATCGCTGTTTTCTCCGGCCTGTGATAATAAATAGTTTTGAATGATCTCCACTTCATCCATGGTAAATTCATGTTCACCTTCTGAGCTATTGATGTTAATGAGGATCCACTTGGCACCACGTATATCATTGTCATTGAGCAATGGAGAATTCAATGCTTCTTCAATAGCACGCTGTGCACGGTTTTCACCGCTTGCAGTTGCATTACCAAGAATGGCAACACCACCGTTTTTCATAACAGTGCATACATCAGCAAAATCCACATTGATCTGACCGGTACTGTTGATGACGTCGGTTATACATTTTGCTGCCGTTGCCAATACATTATCTGCTTTGGCAAATGCTTCCTTCATTTTTAAATTTCCAAACTGGTGACGCAGTTTATCATTGCTGATCACCAGCAATGTATCAACATAATCTTTTAATTTAGTGATGCCTTCTTCGGCCTGCAGAATTCTTTTCTTTCCTTCATATCCAAATGGCGTGGTAACAATGCCAACAGTGAGTATACCAAGATCTTTACAAATTTTTGCAATGATCGGTGCACCACCTGTACCGGTACCACCACCCATACCTGCAGTGATGAACGCCATCTTGGTATTGACTTCAAGAATACGTTTGATCTCTTCTAAACTTTCTTCCGTTGCCTGTCGGCCAATTTCCGGATTAGCACCTGCACCTAAACCTTGTGTTAAATGCGGGCCCAACTGTACTTTGTTAGGCACCATGCTTTGTGCAATAGCTTGTGCATCGGTATTACAAATAATAAAATTCACACCTTCAATAGTTTGTGAATGCATATGATTCACAGCATTGCTACCACCCCCACCAACGCCAATTACTTTGATGATGGATGACTTTTCTTTTGGCAGATCAAAATGTATCATAACTTTCTGGGTTTGTTGGGTTGTAAGTTTTATAATATGTAGTAAGTTTTTGGTTGTAAGTTTTTAAGTACACAAGGAATAAATTTTAGCTGCACTTAAAGCTTACAACTTATAACTTAAAATTTCTTGTCTTCTTCTTCATGAAACAGGTCGATCAATCCGTCTTTGATGCTATCCATAAATCCTTTGAGGCTTTTTCTTTTCTTCACTCTTACCTGGTGGGTATCTGTTTGTTCATCATATACATTAACCACTTCAGCAACGGCCTCTTCTTTTATTTCAATTCCCTTCAGTTTGTTTTGTGTATTCTCAAAAACATTGTATCCTTTTAAGATCAAACCAATACAGGTTGAGTACATGGGCTTCGCCAATTCATCAATATGACCTGATGCCAAATGCTCATTAGGAAAACCAATTCGTGCATTTGATCCTGTTACATATTCAGTTAACTGGATGAGATGTTTCAACTGTGAACCTCCACCTGTTAATACAATACCACCATTGAGCATGCGGTTATCTAAACCAACCTGTTTTAAATGATAGGTAACAAAATCCATGATCTCACTCATACGAGCCTGGATGATATGTGCAAGATTTTTTACACTGATTTCTTTTGGCGCCATACCACGAATACCGGGTATGGTAATGAATGCATTTGTTTTTGCTTCATCTGCTAATGCACTTCCAAACTGTACTTTCATTTGCTCAGCCTGTGTACGCAATACACCCAATCCCATTTTAATATCATTGGTGATGTTTTCACCGCCGAATGGAATGACTGCGGTATGTTTTAAAATACCTTCATAAAAAACAGCGAGATCTGTTGTACCACCACCAATATCTACAATGGCTACACCTGCTTCCAGGTCATGCTCACACATAACCGCTGCTGCTGATGCCAATGGTTGCAATACAAGATCTCGTACTTTCAAGCTACTTTTTTCTACACTGCGGTTGATATTGCGGATAGCATTTTTATCGCCGGTGATGATGTGGAAGTTGGCACCTACTTTTACACCACTGTACCCGATGGGGTTGGGAATATTCTGAAAATTATCAACGGTAAATTCCTGTGGTATCACATCAATGATCTGATCGCCGGCAGGGATATACGTTTTGTATTGATCGCCAATGAGCTGATCAATTTCTCTTTGAGCAATTTCTTCTTCGTTGTTCTGGCGAACAATATCGCCTCGTGTTTGCAATGATTTGATGTGATGCCCTGCAATACCAACATACACTTCGTTAATTTCTAAATTGGGATTGCTGGCATAACAATTCTGCAAAGCCTGTTCAATGGCTTTAATGGTTTGATCAATGTTCAACACCATGCCGTGTTGTACACCGCTTGAGTTAGCACGGCCAAAGCCGAGAATTTCCAATTTGCCGTATTCATTTTTGCGTCCGGCAATGGCTGCAATTTTTGTGGTGCCAATGTCTAGACCCACAATAATGGGATTGTTGTTTACAGCCTGTGCGTTGATGGCAGTTCCGTTGGTGGGTGATTCCGTTGTCATAGTTGTATGTTGTTTTTAGTTGTGTGTGTTACCTCATACTCGGTCCTTCTCACCTCATCCGCCTTCGGCACCTTCTCCAAAAGGAGAAGGGAAAAGGAAATAGAATTAGTTTAAAGGAGACCGGGCTTTGTTATTTCTATTCTACGTTAGTCATTAAGCCAGTCCGAACGGAGTTCATCCGGGCGGGCATTTCATCTTTTGTTTTTGAATCATCAATCTGTATCATTTTACTTTTCATCAACATCTTACATAAGTTAGCGTTGTGATTTGATGTCTTTCCCCACTGGGGGAAGTAGGAAGGGGCCTCATTCGCCCTCTTTCTTTTTCATCACTGCCTTAGGTTGTTTTTTCACAGGTTGTCCCTTTGCTTCATTCATTACTTTTTCTTCATCACTCAGAACAGGTGTCTTGGTCAATGGTTTCTGCTTTGCTTGTTTTTTGTTGTCCGTCACAGGGGTAGGGAAATGGTTCTTCAAAGCATTGCGACTTTGGTTGGGTTGTGGTTTCAAAGATTCGGATTTAGAAACGGGCTCTGGTGTTGGTATTCTCTTATAAGTTCCAGAGGTAAGCAAACTGTTTGCACTGTCGTGTATAATTGGTTTTTCAATTGTTAATGTTGAATCGTTCCTGATATATTTGCTGTCGATGGTGGTGTTGATCAATATATTATTCTGTTGTACACTAAAACTTTTGAACAGACTTACACTATCTCTTCTTAATGCAACTACTTGTTTGTTATAACGCACATCCAAAGCACTGTAATAATTCCATCCTGTTTTACTCATGATCTTATTATAAAATAATAACAACCGGTTGAATTTGGGTTCAATTTGATGACCATCGCCAAATAGTATTACATGATTACCAAGTTTAGGAATCAATTCAAATTCATAATTGCTGATGTTCACCTGGTCAACCTGTGCCATCCAGAAATCATTCTTTAAAATGAAGAATCCCATTTCTTTTACATGCTGTTGCAATACACTGTCTTTGTGTTTTCCATAAGTTGATTCGTTGGGATAGGATGTAAACACAGGCACTCTTGCAATTTGTTCATTGGTAATGGGTAACTGATCGCCCATATCATCAATATAAAATGATTCACCATCTATCCTGAACACTCTTGCTACCGGTTCCCGTTCAATGATATCTGCATGTAACACATCATTGTTATCAAAAAACAATTCTGCGTTTCGGATCCAGAGATTGGTTTCAAGTAATTCTTCCAGTTGTTGCAGATCAAATGTTTTGATGAGCTGTCCCTTCATCAGGTCTGGTCTTCCACCGGAGATGGTTTGTAAAATCTGTTTCTTGCTTACATACTCCGTACCATCAACTCCTTTAATTGTTATCATCACATCTTTACAGAGTTTCCCGTTCTGGTTTTGTGCAGCCGCCACCAGCAACAATAAAGTGCCTGCTCCTACTGCCATCCAGATGGTAGTGAGTAATAACTTTTTCCAGGAAAATGTTTTTATGCTCATTTATTTTTGTTCAATCTTCTTTTTTAATTCTGGTAGCAAGGCATCAATATCGCCTGCGCCTGCTGTGATAAAAACGACCCCGTTGTTGGTAGCCTCATCAACAACGCCTTGGTTAATGTCTTCACTAACCAATTGTTTTATGTTGCTTAATAATTCTTCTTTTGTCATGATCCTTTTGTCTTTCAACTTCATTTTATCTAAAATCAATTCGCTGCTTACGCCTTCAATTGGCAATTCTCTTGCGGGATAAACCGGAAGCAGTAACACTTCATCCGCCATGTCTAAACTCGAAGCAAACCCATCCGCCAGATCTTTTGTGCGTGTAAAGAGATGAGGCTGAAAAACCAATATCAATTTCTGATGAGCAAACAAACTTCTTGCTCCTGTGATCAGTGCTTTCAATTCTTCGGGATGGTGAGCATAGTCATCTATAAAAACCACCTCACCCTCTCCCGGAGCAATCACATATTCAAATCTTCTTTTTACTCCTTTATAGTCAGCAACGGCCTTTTTAATTTTTTCATCCTCAATCTTCAGTATATGTGCAACAGCAATGGCAGCAATGGCATTTTCGATATTGTGCAAACCACCAATGTTGAATTGAACATCTTTCAACTGCCAATCATTCATTACAACATCAAACAGGTAAGCTCCATTCTTCACCTGCAGGTTTTTGGTATGAACAGTTGCATCAACATTATTGAGATGATAGGTTATAGGATGATCTGCAACTAATTCAACAGCCCTTTTTAAACCATGTTTGCTAATAAGCCATCCACCGGGTTTTATTTTTCGTGTAAACTCAATGAAGGCTTCTTCCATTGCTTCAGCAGTTCCGTAAATGTCTAAATGATCAGCATCCATTGCTGTGATCACGGCTATATCCGGACTGAGTTTATGAAACGAACGATCATACTCATCTGCTTCCACCACACAAACATTATTATCACTGCTCCAGAAGTTGCGGTTGTAATTCACGGCAATACCTCCCAGGAATGCGTTGCAACCAAATCCGGTGTGCCGAAGTAAATGGCCCGTCATGGTACTGATGGTTGTTTTGCCATGTGTACCTGCTACACATATATTCAAAGAACTTTTTGTTATGATCTGCAGTACATCACTTCTTTTTACAACACTGTACCCGTTCTGCAGATAATACTGGTAACCTTTGTGTTCCCTTGGAATAGCCGGTGTATATATCACCAGTTGCACATCCTTCGGAATCATTTCTACCTCATCTTTATATTGAACCTCTATTCCTTCTTCTTCTAACTGTGTTGTTAAAGGGGTTACTGTTTTATCATACCCACTCACCTTCACTCCTTTTTCATTAAAGTATCTTGCAATTGCACTCATACCAATTCCGCCCACTCCAATAAAATACACAGCCTTTATATCGTTCAACTGAATCATTTTTCTTGCCCCGGGTCTGACGCCCTCGTCTGACCGATTCGTTTCTTAATTTTTTTTCCGTCAGACGAGGGCGTCAGACGGCGTGAACATTTCATGTTTAACATCATCGTTAAACGAATTAATTTCTTTTCCTGCTTTCTGTCATACGGTGCGTACTATATTTTTTAAAACCACTTCTGCTATAATCCTATCAGCATCTGCTCTTCCCAACTTTGCAATATTTTCTTTCAATTCATTTTGCTTTAGTTCATCTTTTGCCAATGCAATGATGGTGGTTACCAGTTTATCTTTTGCTTCATTATCCCTCACCATCAGCGCTGCATGCATTACAACCAGGTGTTGCGCATTGGCTGTTTGATGATCTTCTGCTGCAAAAGGAAATGGCACAAATACTGCCGGTTTGGCAACTAAACAGATCTCCGCAATGGCCATTGCTCCTGCTCTTGAAATCACCACATCGGCTGCTGAATAAGCATGTTCCATTTGCGTGATGAACTCATTCACCCACACATTGTATTTCCCTTCGGCTTTTGCTTTCCCTTTTGCTGCATAAGGTTTGCCTGTTTGCCAAATGAGTTGAAGATTATTTTTTTCAAACTCATCCATTCCTGCATCAATTGCTTCATTGATGCTTTTGGCTCCCAAACTTCCTCCAACCACCAACACTGTTTTCTTGTTGTCTTCCATTTCAAAATATTGTAAGGCCTCATGTTTTGTAATGGTAGAAAGTGAAATAGAAGCCCGTACAGGATTTCCGGTGATCATCAATTTCTCCTGGGGAAAGAATTTTTGCATGCCATCACTGGCCACAAAAACTTTCGTTGCGTTTTTCCCCAGCAGGATATTTGATTTACCTGCAAACGAATTGCTTTCATGAATAAAGGTTGGTATGCCTTTACTCTGTGCAAATCTCAGCACAGGAAAACTGGAATAGCCTCCTACTCCAATTACTGCATCGGGTCTGAAATGTTTGATGATCGTTCGCACCTGCAAAAAACTCCTTACAAGCTTAAACGGCAAACCAATATTTTTTATCAAAGAACTTCTGTTAAAACCTGCGATGTCTAATCCTTTTATTTCATATCCTGCCAGTGGCACTTTTTCCATTTCCATTTTGCCTTTTGCACCAATAAACAAGATCTCTGCATCGGCCTTTATCTTTTTAATGGCATTGGCAATGGCAATGGCGGGAAAAATATGTCCGCCTGTTCCTCCACCAGCAATAATGATCCGAAGCCCTTGCCCCCCTCCCTTAAAGGAGGGTGTAGTAGCATCTTCATTATTAGTTACACGTTCATTGTTCATATTTATGTTCAATCAACTTTCAAAATATCTTTTCAACTCTTCAGCATTTAGTTATACTGTTACCAACTCCCCTTTAGGAGATGGGAGCTTATTTTCACCTTCAAGGTCTTCCACATTTCTTGCAACACTTAAAATGATGCCGATGGATAAACAGGTGAACAGAAAACTGCTGCCACCCATACTCACCAATGGAAGTGTAACGCCTGTTACAGGAAACAATCCCACATTCACAGCCATATTCGTCATGGCCTGGATCACCAATGTAAAACTCAACGCCAATGCCAGGAATGCTCCGAATGCATAAGGACATTTTCTGAACAGTTTAATACTCCTGAACAAAAAAACTAAATAGATAAATACAATAAATGATGCACCGATCATTCCATATTCTTCAATAATGATGGCATAAATAAAATCGGAATATGGATGCGGTAAAAAATTCCTTTGCTGACTGTTGCCGGGTCCTAATCCAAAAATGCCACCTTTGGCTACAGCAATTTTTGCCTGTTGCACCTGGTAAGGCGATTGTTCATTTTTAGCATACATATAATCCTGTACCCTTTTTATCCATGTTGGCACACGACCTGCTGAAAGCATGGCAGGTAATTCCTTTGTTTTTCCTTCCTCTTTATCATAATACACTTTGGCCATGATCACCAGAAAAACGACAGGTATCATAGCAACGCCCACCACCAGCAGAATATGTTTCATACTTACACGACCTATGAACAGCAGTAATAAACTTGTTGCTCCTGTTAATAATGCAGTTGAAAGATTGGCGGGCATGATCAATGCACAGATGATGACAACTGGTATCATCATTGGTACAAATCCTTTCCAGAAATCTTTGATCACATCCTGTTTTTTTGATAGCAATCTTGAGAGGTACATAAATAAAGCAAGCTTGGCTATATCAGATGTTTGAACGGTTAGGTTGATGATGGGCAATTTGATCCACCTGCTTCCATCGTTGATTATAGTACCAAAGAATAAAGTGTAGATCAACAGTACAATGGAAATATAAAACATGACTTTCGCAACCCTTGAATAAATGGTATAGTTTACCCTGTGTGCGAAGTAAACAATCAATATACCCATTGTGATGAAAGCAATTTGCTTGAAGAGATAAATAAACGTGTTGCCCTTGTATAATTTATACGCCAATGAGTTGGTAGCACTGTACACCACCAGCAAACTCACCAGCGACAATACAATTACAATTGCCCAGATCACTTTATCGCCCTGTGTCTTTTCCTTTAACCCCAGTGGAGGAAACTTTGATGTGATGTTGTTGATATAACTCATTCTTTTTTTACTTTCTTCAATCCGTAAGACGGAGTGAATTTATAGTTCTCTTACTGCTTTTTTAAACTGATCGCCTCTGTCTTCATAATTTTTAAACAGATCAAAACTTGCACAGGCTGGGCTTAACAAAACCGCATCGCCCTTTTCTGCAAAATGATACGCTGCTTTTACGGCATCTATTGCACTGGTTGTATTCACCAGTAACGAAACAAAATCTCCAAAAGCCTCATGAACTTTTCTGTTATCCATTCCTAAACAAACAATGGCTTTTACTTTTTCTTTCACCAGTTCTTTCAATACTTCATAATCATTTCCTTTATCCACACCACCGAGAATGAGAATGGTTGGTCTTGTCATACTTTCCAATGCATACCATGTAGAATTGATATTGGTGGCCTTGCTATCATTGATATATTCTACCCCTTTAACCATCGCCACCATTTCCATACGGTGCTCTAAGCTTTCAAAAGTGGTAACGGCCTCTCTTATTTTTTCTTTGCGGATTCCTAATGTTGCCGCTGCAATACCTGCTGCCATTGTGTTGTACTGGTTGTGCTTTCCTTTAATCTTAAAATCGTCTACGCTCATGGTAACTTTATCATCATTCACAGCAACTGTCATATTGCCGTCTTTGATAAAAGCTCCTTTTTGTGGTTCCTGTTTCATGGTGAATGGTAATGGGTTTGAGTGGATAGTTAGTTTTTTGAGATATTTGGCTGTTATGGGATCATCCGAACAGTAGATGAAATAATCGTCTTTTGTTTGATTTTGTATGATCTTGAATTTTGCGTTGATATAATTTTCAAACTTGTATTCGTACCTGTCTAAATGATCTTCTGTGATATTGGTGAGAATAGCAATCTCTGCACGAAAATCTTTGATGTCATCCAATTGAAAACTGCTGATCTCTGCTATATAAATTTGTTTGGGGTCCAACGCTACCTGTTTGGCAATGCTGATGCCGATGTTACCAACCATTGCACAATCCAATCCTGCATGTTTGCAGATATGATAGGTTAATGCAGTAGTCGTTGTTTTACCATTGCTGCCTGTAATACCAACAATTTTACTTTTGTTTTTAAAGCGCCATGCCAGTTCAATTTCACTGATCACCGGAATTCCTTTCCTCCGGATCTTTTTCATGATGTCGCTTTTGTCAGGAATACCGGGGCTTTTTACAATTTCATCTGCACTCAATATTTTTTCTTCGGTGTGCATGCATTCTTCAAACTCAATTCCAAATTCTTTCAACTCCTCTTTGTACATATTTTTAACCGGAGCTGCATCGCTCACAAATACATCATACCCCTGCTTTTTTGCAAGTATAGCGGCGCCTGTTCCGCTTTCTCCGCCTCCCAGTATGTAGCATTTGTGTGCCATGTTCTTTACGTTATAAGCTTTAAGATTTAAGGTTTAGGGTTTAGGGTAAAGAATGTTTACGCCTTATACCTTCTGCCTTTCAGCCTTTTCATTTTTGGTTTTTGTTGAACTTTCTTTTATTCTTTTATAAAAAATAAAAAAAGGCTCTTCATAAGTATGGGTTAGTACTGGATTCAGAGGTGTTACATAGGTGGTTCTCTTTTAGTTTTACAAAGGATCAGTTGAGTTTGGATTTTTGAAAACCTAGGTGGCTTTTCAATAACCTCTTTTAACGGATCTTCAATGTTACAATCGCAAACACAACACAAAGGATGGTTGCAATCCAAAAGCGTGTTACGATCTTACTCTCATGAAATCCGAGTTTTTGATAATGATGATGCAAAGGGCTCATTAAAAAAATCCTTCTGCCTTCACCATATTTTCTTCTGCTGTATTTAAAGTATCCAACCTGGAGAACCACACTCAGATTTTCTACCAGAAACACAGCACAGAAAATGGGTATCAATAATTCTTTCCGTACTAAAAATGCCAATGATGCAATGACTCCTCCCAGCATTAAACTTCCTGTATCGCCCATGAATACTTGCGCCGGGTAAGAGTTGTACCACAAAAAACCAATACATGCTCCCACCATAGCTGCAATGAAAATGGACAACTCACCAATGCCGGGTATATATAAAATGTTGAGATAGTCGGCCAAACGCATATTGCCGCTTGCATAAGCAAAAATGGCAAGGCAAGTGCCGATAATTGCCGAAACTCCCGTTGCTAAACCATCAATACCATCCGTAATATTTGCACCATTTGAAACTGCCGTTACAATAAACACTACAATCAACACATACAATATCCAGGTAGCTCCACGGATGGCTTTAGGTAACAGTTTTGAATAATTAAATTCATGACTTTTTACAAACGGAATGGTGGTGATAATTTCATCTGCTTTAATCATGATTCTTTCTCTTCCATCAATTTTTGGCTTTTTCGTTTCAGCGCCGGCAGGCAATTCTGTACCTGTAAACTCACGGTAGGCGCTAACCGAATCATTAAACATTAGTGTTGTTGCAACAGCAACACCTAATACAACCTGTCCCAATATTTTAAACCAACCGGCTAACCCGTCTTTATCTCCTTTCTTATAAGCAATGCCTTGTTGCTGGGCCAAACGTTTTGCACGGAGTTTTAAATAGTCATCAATAAAACCAATCATACCCATCCACACAGTTGCAAATAACATGAGCATGATGTACACCTTGCTTACATCTGCAAGCAGCAACGTAGGAACAATAATTGCAACGATGATAATGAGACCTCCCATCGTTGGTGTTCCTTTCTTTTGTTGCTCTCCTGCCAAACCAAGATCCCTTACCGTTTCACCCACTTGTTTTTTGTGGAGATAGTTGATGAGTTTTTTTCCAACCACCGTTGAGATGATCAATGATAACAGCACCGCCAACATCACCCTGCTGGTAATAAACTGGAACAGGTTGTCGCCCGGGAATTTTATCCCGATGCTGTTCAACCAATCAAACAAGTTCTTTAACATGCTTCCAGTTTATAAATTAATGACCAATACTTCGCTTCACATTACTTACCACTCACCTATTTATCTAACAACTCAAATATTTCCTGCAATACCTGCTTATCATCAAATGGATATTTCACTCCTTTGATATCCTGATATTTTTCATGTCCCTTTCCAGCAACGAGAATAATATCTTCATGCTTAGCCAAACTCACTGCTGTTTTAATGGCTTCTCTTCTATCTGCTATAGAAATAAATTTTCTTTTGGCAGCTGAGCCCAATCCAAATTCCATATCGCCTAATATGTCCAATGGATCTTCCGTACGTGGATTATCGCTGGTGAAAATGACCCTGTCGCTTAACTCACATGCCACCTCGCCCATTACAGGGCGTTTGGTTTTATCCCGGTCACCACCACATCCAACAACTGTAATGACTTGCTCATGTCCACGCTTTAATTTTTTAATAGTTGCCAATACATTTTCCAATGCATCGGGTGTGTGTGCATAATCAACTATACCAAGTATGAGTTCTTTGGGTGAAATCATATAATCAAATCTTCCTTCTGCACCTGTTACACTGCTCAACACCTGTAATACTTTATGTTTATCCTCACCTAATGAAACAGCCGCAGCAAATACAGCCATTAAATTGTATGCATTAAACTCACCAATCAAACGGAAATGCACTTCTTCATTATTCACCATCATTTGCAACCCGGTGAGATTATTTTCCAGGATCTTTCCTTTGAAGTCGGCAATCGTTTTCAACCCGTAGTATAACTTCTTTGCCTTTGTATTCTGTAACATTACTTCTCCCCGCTTATCATCTTTGTTACTGATGGCAAATGCATTTGACCCAAGAGCATCAAAAAAGCTTTTCTTTACTTTAATGTATTCATCAAATGTTTTATGATAATCTAAATGATCATGCGTGATGTTGCTGAACAACGCACCTGCAAACTGAATACCTCTAATGCGGTGCTGATGAATAGCGTGGCTGCTGCACTCCATGAACACATAGGTGCAACCGGCATCATACATCTGTTTCAATAAATGATTGAGATGAATGACATCGGGTGTTGTGTGTGTTGAGGGAATTACTTTATTGCCGACATGATATTCAACTGTTGAAATCAATCCGCACCTGTAACCAAGCCCGCTGAACACTTTATATAAAAGAGTAGCAATGGTTGTTTTACCATTTGTTCCTGTAACACCCACCACTTTCATTTGATCACTTACATTACCAAAGAAATGATTGGCCATAAAACCTGCAGCTTCGGCACTGTTGGCTACCTGCACATAATTAACCTCTTCATTTATTTGTTCTGGGAGCTGTTCACATACAACAGCAATTGCACCAAGTTCAATTGCTTTATTGATATACGCATGCCCATCTGTTGAAACTCCTTTGATGGCAATAAAGCAGGCTCCCGGTTGAATGTAGCGTGAATCAACCTGCAGATCATTGATTTCAATGCCTGTTGATCCGTGAACACTGCGGATATGCACTTTGTACAATATGTCTTTTAATAAAGCCATCAGTTGAGATACAAAACAATTTGTTGTCCTTTTGCAACAGGCGAACCTGCAACTACAGACTGATTATTAATTTTTCCTTTTCCACTCACCTGTACTTTCATACCGGCTGTTTCTAAAACATATAAAGCATCTTTCAATCCCATCCCTTTTACATCGGGCATAAATGCATCGGCCGTATTGAAAGTTTGTGATTGAACAGTCTTATTTTTTAAGAATGATTTTCTCCAGTTACCCACCAGTTGATCAGTATAACTAAAACCAAATTGTGTGGAGATGGTCTGTACTTCTTTTTTCATTCCGTTAAACGTGTACATCATTGAATCAACAGGCGACTGCAGTTGATATGGCATTTGCTGCTCCTGGCTGTACTTATAGAGATGGTCAGCAATTTCTCTGAAAACAGGAGCTGCCACAGTTCCACCATAGTAGTTAGCAGCATATTGTTTATTTTTTACAACAACAATGATTGAATACTTTGGGGCTTCTGCTGGAAAATATCCGGCAAAGGCTGATTGATGTACGCCATCACGGTATTTGTATTTACCATCATTTACTTTAGCTGTTCCCGTTTTACCACTTGCTTTGTATAGTGCAGTTGCAAATGCATTCTTACCTGTTCCTTCTGTACAAACTGCTGCGAGGCATTCCTGTAACTGTTTGATTGTTGCTTCACTTGCAATAGCATTATTCAGTACAATGGGGTCATTCTTTTTAATAATGGTGCCGTAACTTCTGATCTCATTCACCAGGTAAGGCTTCATTAATTTTCCATTATTGGCAACAGCATTATAAACCATTAATAATTGCAGAGGTGATAACATGATCTCATAACCAAATCCCCATGAAGCCAATGTTTGCGGATGCCAGTACTTTGCTTTGTTTGGATTTTTTACCATTGGCTTAAATTCTTCATTCAACTCAATTCCTGTTTTAGTGGTGAGGTGAAGATTGCTGAGATGTTTATAATATTTTTTAGGATCGGCTGTATAATATTGATAAGCAAGTTTGCTCATAGCAACATTTGAACTTTGCGTAAAGGCATTCTTGATGGTTATTACTTCAGGACCATGATGATCATCAACAATCGTTCTGCCATTCAACGTCCAGCGACCACCGTTGATAATAATATTATCGTTGATAGTAACATGTTTGTCTTCTAATGCAGCGAGGAGTGTTACAAGTTTGATAGTTGAGCCCGGTTCAGAAGTACGAAGTGCATAATTATCTGTTTCAAAATAAGTACCGTTAGGTGTACGACCGAGGTTTGCAATGGCTTTGATTTTTCCTGTTGCTACTTCCATTACAATACAGGTTCCTTCCAATGCCTCATTGGTTATCATGGTGCGCATCAAAGCTCTTTCTGCAATATCCTGTATGTTAACATCGATCGTTGTATACACATCATGACCGTTTTCTGGTTCCACTTCAAATCCTTCAACCGGCATCATTACACCACCTGCAACAAAACGAACCAATCGTTTACCGGTAGTGCCACGCAAAACGCTATCGAACGAACGCTCCAGTCCTACCAGTTTTGAGTTTTCCCTGTACAATCCAATTGTTCTGAAACCAAGCTCTCCAAAGGGATTCAGGCGTTTTGTCTTTACTTCAGCAATAAACCCGCTTTTATTTTTTCCTAAACGAACCAGTGGAAATTCCCGGAGTTGTTTGTATTCTTCAAACGAAACTTTTTTACGCAAGGGATAATAACGATCCTTGTTTTTATAAGCCAGCTTTAATTCTTTATTATAAGTTGCGGCCGTTTTATCTTTAAACAATCCAGCTAATGAAATGGAGAGAGAATCAATATTGTTGAAAAAACTTTCCCCCTTTTTTTGACGCAATCCTTCTGCAGCAAAATCAATATACATATCAAATTGAGGCAATGATGTACTTAGCATGCTACCATCTTCACTGTAAATGGTACCACGCTCAGCATCCAGGTCAAGAATTTTTGTATGCATACTGTCGCCCATACTTTTCCAGTAGCTGCCTTCAAAACGTTGCGTATAAAATGCTTTACCCAAAATGAGTACACCAAACAACACTAAGCCAAGGAAAGCCAGATACACCCGCCACAATATGTCGTTTTTAACTTCCATTAATTTTCTTTCAGTTTTGTGCTGTCGGTTAACAGAATGGGTTGCTGAATATTTTCTTTCAAACCAATTTGTTCTACAGTCTTAGCTACCTCACTCAACCTGTTTTGAAACATCAGTTTACCATTGAGTGTTTTATATTCATACTCCTGCTCCTTTAACTGCTTGGTTGTTTTGTTGATATTACGGATGGTATTGTCGGCGTAATGGCCATTGGCGATGTAGAATACCGCCAGTAAGGAAAGAAAGAGAAAGTATGGAACGTTTTTTACGATCCACTGGTAATTCAACCATTTTTTAAAGTCAATCTTCGGCTCTTTAACTGCCATTGGTTTGTTAGTAGTTTCCTGGTTTCTGTTTTTGGTTTATGTCAGTTTTACAAAGGGTTTATATTTTTTCGGCTATTCGAAGCCGTGCACTTCTTGATCTCGGGTTTTGCTTTTGTTCTTCAGCTGATGGTTCAATAGGTTTCCTGGTGATGATGGTAAACACTTTTTCTTTTTCCTCTCTATCAAATGGGTTATACGCTTCCACTTCAAAACTTCCTTGTTTAAAAAAATTTTTCACCAACCTGTCTTCTAATGAATGAAATGAAATAATCACCACACGGGCACTGGGTTTCAGGACACCCGGCAGTTGCTCTAATAACTCTTTCAGCGCATTCAACTCTTCATTTACTTCAATCCGCAACGCCTGGAACACCTGGGCAAAATATTTATTGGGATTCCCTTTCACCACGGATTGCAAGGCCTGTTTTAATTGTTCAATAGTTTGAAACGAGTTGGTACTACGTTGCTGAACAATTGTTGTTGCCAATGTTTTGGCGTTGGTTACTTCTCCATACTGCTCAAACATTTTATGAAGCTGCAGTTGCGTATAGGTTTGCAGAACAGAAGAAGCAGTAGCCAGTTGCGATGGGTCCATCCGCATATCAAGAGGACCATCAAATCTTGTTGAAAAACCTCTTGATGCTTCATTGAACTGGTGACTGGATACTCCAAGATCGGCAAGCACACCATCTACTTTTTCAAAGCGATTAAGTTTTAAAAAGCGGCTGATGTGTTTGAAATTGTGCGGAACAAAAACAATACGATCATCATCCGGCAAATTTCTTTTAGCATCAGGATCCTGATCAAAAGCAAGCAATCGTCCTTCTTTATTCAATCGTTTCAATATTCCCCTGCTATGACCACCACCACCGAATGTGCAATCCACATAAACTCCGTTTGGCTGAATATGCAAGGCGTCGATTGCTTCGGTAAGCAAAACAGGAATATGATAAACATCCTGTTGCTGACTGATCAATTTCTCTTCAGCAGGTTGTATTTTTTTTTGCTTCGCCATATTCCTTACACCGTTGGAGGCTTCACCATCACCTCATTGGCCAGGTTGCTGAAATCGTTGGCTGAAAGGGCTTCAAAGAACTGTTTGTACTTAGTACTATCCCAAACTTCAATTTTGTTTCCTTTGGCAAACAACACCACATCTTTATCAAGCCCTGCGAACTCCTTGAGCTGGGCAGGAATCAATAGCCGACCGGCTGAATCCAGTTCGATGGTAGTAGCCCCATTTAAAAAGTAGCGTTGAAACTGTCTTACTTTTGGATCAAAATCGTTTAACTGACTGATTTGAGTAAAAATGGGTTCCCAGTGTTTAGTATGGTACAAAGCGAGGCATGAGTCCAATCCACGGCTGATCACAAATTGGCTGTTCCAATCTTCCGGCATCTGCTTTTTAAAGCCAGCCGGGAGTAAGAAGCGCCCTTTTGCGTCTAATGTAACCTCATATTCTCCCAGAAAACCAATCATTTAAGCGATTTTGTTATTAAACTTACACAATTAAACACAAAATAACACTTTTTCCCACTTTCGAATCAAAAGAAGGAAGTTTTATTTTTTCCACAAACTGGCAATCCTTGCTGGGAGTGAAGCACAGGTCGATTTAAAAGCTTTTAGAATTATGTCTATGTGAATTGCAGTGTATTACCTGTGGAAAACCTCAATTTTAATGTGCATTAATTAAAACCATGGCTATTGGGTATGCAGGAACACTGTTGAAAAAGAAACACGGGATCAGGGATGATATGAAATTATTGATTCTCTATCCTCCCCCCCGGATGAACGCTTATTGGAAATTAATTGGCGCAGATTGTTCAATCCAATTATGCAAACAAACTGAAGATCAGGACTTCATTCATGTATTTGCAACATCGCAAAAAGAATTTCAGTTGCTTTATAATAAAATTAAACTGCGTTTAAGAGGCAACGTAAGTATGTGGGTGAGCTGGTACAAAAAAAGTGCAGGTATACCAACTGATCTTACAGAACACAAGATCAAGGAATTTGCATGGAAGAATAATCTTGTTGATATAAAAGTGTGTGCAGTAACTGAAATATGGAGCGGGTTGAAGTTTGTTATTCCAATAGCAAAACGATGACTATTTTTTTAAAGGAAATTCAATTGTAAATGTGCTGCCCTTTCCGGGAACACTATCGGCTTTTACTTTTCCATCATGTGCTTCTGTCATTGTTTTTACATAACTCAAACCAAGTCCAAAGCCTTTTACATTATGAACATTGCCAGTATGTGCACGGTAAAATTTTTCAAATACTCTCGTCAGCGTTTCCTTGTTCATCCCGATGCCATGATCTTCTACCTGGATGCGGATATGCTTACCAATTGTTTTTGTACTGATCTTTAAATGAAAAGAATCATCTTTTGAATATTTCAATGCGTTATCAACTAAGTTATTGATCACATTCGTTAGATGTACTTCATCGGCTTCCATGAGATCATTGGTAGCATTGAGTTGTACATCTATCTTTCCCTGTTTTTCTTCGATCTGCAATTGAAGATTATTCAACACATTTTTAATGATATCATGTACATGAATATCTTTTTTGTTCAATTGCACTTCCTGTTTGTCCATTTGAGCAGCCTGCAGAATAGACTCAACATGTTTGTTCATCCGCTTGTTTTCAACCTTAATCATCCCTGTAAAATAGTCCATTTTTTCAGGGTTATTGATAACCTTCACACTCTTTAATGCATCCACCGCCAATGAGATGGTGGCCAGTGGTGTTTTTAATTCATGCGTCATATTGTTGATGAAGTCGTTCTTCATATCGGCCAGTTTTTTCTGCCGCAACAATGTTCTGATCGTGAGGAAAAATGCAGTGATGATGATTAATGTAAAAAAAATAGCTCCACCGATCATCCATCCTAATGATTGTAAAATATAGGATTCGTAATTGGGAACCACAACAACCAATACTTCATCCGGTGCCAAACTCTCCAGTAAACTTCCACCTGCAGGAATCAGCGGATAGAAAGCCCGTTTATTGTGTACGGTATCAGTTGCCATGTCAATAAACTTGGGCGATTTTAATTCATAATGTCCAAACACATTATCACTCGCCACAGCAAATTCAAATTTTGTATCCTTCAGATTTTGCCTTAAAAAAGCTTTCTGCAACTTTTCTTTTATTTCATAAATGGTAAACCGGTTGGTAACTGAAAACTGTTTATAAATATCATATGCCTCACCAGGAAATTTCATACCCGGCATTTGTCCGGGATTATTAAACGTTACGCTACGTTGTGCCACCAATTCTTCACCCACCTGTTGAATTGCAGTAGAAATATTTTCTTCCAGCTGCTCTTCTCTGAACAATGCCAGTGTTCGTATCCACGATACCTGGATATAAATAATACCAAGCAGGGATAGTGTAATGAGCCCAATAATAACCGGAAATGTTTTTTTCATCAATTTCAGCTTTCTTTTTTCAGCAACCCTTAGTAACGAGGCTGCAAAAATACCCGTGAAAGTAAAAGGAAAAACCCGGAAAAATGACCTCGTGCTTCTTTTAACTTCCCTTTGACATCAAAACAAGGAAAAAAGATTCACTAAAAAAATGAAAATTACTATGTAAATTAAATCTATGATTGAACCGCTGACAGGTGTTTTACTAATATCAGATCCTTTTTTAAAAGATCCCAACTTTCAACGAACAGTTGTGCTTTTGTGCGAGCATAAGGAAGAAGGAAGTTTTGGGTTGGTATTGAACCGCACTGTTAAGCAAACCCTTGATGAACTCATTACTGAACTGGAGGGTTATACAATACCTATTTATTACGGTGGGCCGGTACAAATGGATACACTGCATTTTATACATGAGTTGCCCGATGAAATTCCAGGTGGCCAGGAAATTACCAAAGACATTTACTGGGGTGGTGATTTTGAACTGGTGATGGCACTATTGAAAAAAGATGCACTGGACTTATCAAAGATCCGCTTCTATCTTGGATACAGCGGATGGAGCAGCGGACAATTAACGGATGAAGTAAAAGAAAAAAGCTGGCTTACTGTAACTGCTACCCGAAACCTGGTTTTTAATGAGCACCCAGACTCGATTTGGAAAGAAGCAGTAAAATCAATGGGTGGAGAATACAAACACCTCATTAATTATCCCATTGATCCGCAATTAAACTAATCCTGCTTTTTATTTCACTCTTGAAAAGCTGAGGCTCTTTACCATCCAATTGGGCAAAGGTTTTTCAGGGTTCCTGTTTTTTAAGTTTAAATACCATCCTATTTTTTTAAGGATCGGTACACGATGTGTTTCCACATATTCGATCCATGTACCATCCGGATCTTCGTTGTAAGAAAAATGACCTGCGGCTTCACCCATATCAAAACTATTGGCACTGTCAACTGTAAACGGAAAACCATTTTCGTTACAGATGCGTTCATGTTCTTCATATCCATTAATATCGAAGCATACATGAATATATCCCTGGTCGCCCCAATAACGATTTTGAAAAATCTTTTTCGGCGTACGGTCCGTTACTTCCACTAATTCAATATATGTAGGGCCTAATAATTTTGAAAAAGCTCCTTCTTGTTTACGTGTATGACCCAGCATTACACGTTTGAAATTGTGTTGACCTCCAGGCATTTTGCTGAACTCGTCGTATTGACCTTCACTTAAAAACAACTGCTTATCATAACCTAACACTTTTTCATAAAAAGAAATTGCTTTTGCAATAGAACTAACACCAATCGTTACTCCACAAACAGCACCTGTTAAATGGCCTGTGTTGCTAAACCAATTATCATCGGCCATCACCTCAAAAATATTTCCATAAGGATCTTTTAAAAAGAATGACTCTATACCACCGGGGTTTTCTTTGGGTGCACTCAACAAATTCAATCCTTCTTTCTCATAAAATGCATACGCAGCTTTTACATCTCTGCACTTGATCTTGATCACAAAAATTCCTGTATCACCCAACTGTACTTCAAACGCTGCCGGTTGCGATTTTCGGCTTTTGTATTCCCATATTTCAAATCCTCCGCCACCCTGCATATTCAATGCAAGAATAGCATAACGCTCATGTCCTTCGCCACCAGTATAACGTTTCATCAGCTCGGCACGTGCTGCATCTTTAAATACCACAATGTCTGTTCCAAAATATTTCTTGTACCATTTAAAAGCCTGGTCAGCATCTGTTACACCTATCCCAACCTGTTGAATACCACTGATAATTCGTTTCATATTTTCCAATTTCGAGTGCGTGAAGATAAGAAACAAGCAGAAAAAAACCGCAGCGTTTTGCTGCGGTTGATCCTTAATCTAATTGAAGCTTTTTCTCTTTCGGATATTTTACACTGTATTTCATTTCCATTTTTTTCGATTGCTTAGGATCAATGGCAAAGTTCCAGGTGATGATCTTGGTTTCTTCGTTCAGTTTTGCTCCTTCATATTTCAAATCATCTACTTCAATTTCTTTCAAAGTTGAAATGGGGAACTGATCATCAACAATAATATTCACGGGCACATTTTTATTATTTCTTACAACAATTTCAAATTGGCGGGAGTCAGTTCGATTGTTACCAAGTAATTTCTTATTGCTGAACTCTTTTAACAAAGTTCGCTTTACCGTTATGCCTTTATCAATTCCTAACGACAATGATAATGTATCGGAGCCAGTTGCTAAATCGAGATAAGATTTGCCGAGAAAAGTTCCTTCGAAAAACAAATTGGTTTCGCCTGGAATCAAATTCAAATCCTGCCAATTGGTGATCTTTGCTGTTAGATAAGCAGCTACATCCAATTTAGGTGCAGTATAATATTCGTAATAAGCGGCAATACTTGTTTCATTGATGCTAATGGTATTCATTTTCCCATCATTGTTCACTGTTGTAATTTCCTGTATTTCGTATTGGGTGGTGATGGGTTGGAAAGTGGTGATGACCTGTAAAGGAATGGATTTATTTTCCATCTTAAAAGAAGTAGCCCCTCTTATATGTACACCTGCAACTCTTCCTTCCAGATCATTTGACGTTCCGTAGCCAACCACTACTACTTCACTTAAACTTGTATTCATTGGTTTCATTGCCACACTTACAAAACTTTTTCCTGCTGCAAACTCATAGGCTTCATACCCAACTGATGAAACAACCAGTGTTTGTGCATTACCGTTTGCTTTGATGCGGTAAAATCCGTTTGCATCTGTTGTTGTTCCTTGCGAAGTTCCTTTTATAATAACACTTGCGCCGGCAACTGGTGCGCCATTATCGTCAGTTACTCTTCCCATCAGCATCTGATCGCTGCCGCCAATTATCCATTGCTTCATATAATTACTTACCTGTGCATTTGTATAAGATATAAACCATGGATTAATCAATGGTTTTGAATTATTTTCATTGGGATTTCCGGTTGATAAAATCATTTTAATATTATTCCAGTTTTCACCGCTTGTTTGGTACACATTTGCATTCATTTCCAGTTGCAGGTTACTTACCACATCCTTCACTCTGATATTATAAGTTGGATACCATCCTGCTTTCTGAACGAGATAAGTAATTTCAAACGGAACAGTTGCAGTTTCTTTTACATCAGCCAGGATAATGATTTCGTTGGTGGAGAGATCAGCTTTTTTATTCATTTCAACCAACTGATTCGATAATTTATTTCGCTCTTGTTCCATTTCTCCGATCTCTTTCTGTAAGGCCAATTGCTGTTTCAATACTTCGGTTAACCGCAAGCGTTGAAAGTCGAGTGACTGCTTTAACTCTTCAGGTTTTAATGCATAGGTTGCACCGCCGATATCCTGATTCTTGATGATCATCACTTCTTCCTGCTTAAAGACTTCCAGCATTTTTGATGTCATCGTTATCCTTTCATTCAGCTCAAGATGTTTTCTCTGTAAAAGTTTGATTTCTTCTCTCACTTCCTGTTCTTTCAAATAATCCCGTTGAACACGTACGGAAAGAATGGTGAGTTTGCCATCAGCCTTCACTTGTACACTTTGTTTTTCAATATCGGTGGAGATGCCTGTAAACACAATCTCCTGCTTGCCCGCCGTGATGGATTGTTTTACGCTTCTTTTTACCTGTGCCCCTTTCATAAACACTGTTACCTGTTCCAACTTTGTTTCAACAGGAACACGTTTTATTGATTGTGCGGTTAACGTAATCGGGAGAACATACAGCAGGAATTGCAGCCATTTCGCTTTCATAAACAATTGTTTTATGAATGATGGATGCAATGAAGTTTCTGATTACATAAAGTCTATTTCCTAACCGTTGGCGGAGTTATTTCAAAATTGATTTTTGAAAGGCCCAAGGGGCCGATATGTTAGTAGAAAATAAAATAAATCGCATGATTATAGCTCCATCGGAGCGATATGTTCTAAATTTCGTTCCGATGGAACTCTTAGAAGGATTATATAATCACATTATCTACTAACATTCCGCCTCTATGAGGCTAAATAAATTAACTCCACCAACGGATTATTTTCTTTTTTTCTTTACTGCAGATTTAACGTTGATGGTTCCCACACGCCACAGATCAATGGAAACTTTTTTCAACTCACATTCAATCTTACTGCCCTTAGTTAGTTCTAGTTCTTCTGCAATTGATTTTGAAACAATGGCTTTCATTTTTTCTCCCTTCTTAGCTCCGGGCATTTGCGGCAGTTCAGTTGATTTCTTTGCAGTTGTTATTTGCAGTTGAAGTAAAAAGAAATTTGTTTGAGCTGCATAGGGCTCCAGTGCAAGCACGGTTGCAGAAACACTTGATTTGTTGGGAGCCATTTGTACCATGCTTGCAATTTAAAGATGAAGCGACTATACAAAGATAGACGCTTCA
>Ga0163144_10004491_pt1 | contig 31392 bp, 25 predicted proteins | sample OliLak19BULKMAT1_FD_123175 | JGI IMG/M metagenome (GOLD analysis project Ga0163144, IMG submission 123175) | Freshwater microbial mat bacterial communities from Lake Vanda, McMurdo Dry Valleys, Antarctica - Oligotrophic Lake LV.19.BULKMAT1 | ecosystem: Environmental > Aquatic > Freshwater >... | reverse complement strand
GCCGGCCCCAACGCATGCCGATGGTACGGGCGCCCTATAGGGCGCCCCTACGCGCGCCCCGGGCGGAAATCGCCGGCCCCAACGCATGCCCATGGATCGCCGGCCCCAACGCATGCCGATGGTACGGGCGCCCTATAGGGCGCCCCTACGCGCGCCGGGTGGGATGTCCACCGGCAACCCCGCGCCAACCCACGCGCCATATCCGCCGGCCAGATTGGCGACCGCCCCGCGGCCCCGGGCCTGGAGCAGGCTCGCCGCAATGGCGGATCGGCCCCCGCCCTGGCACTGCATTACGACCTCGCTTCCCTCCGGGATTTCCTCGAGGCGCGCCTCCAGGTCCGGCAAGGGGATGTGAATCGCGCCGGGAAGATGACCGGCATCCCATTCCGACCGAGCCCGCACGTCCACCACGACCTTGCCTTCGCGCTCTGCAGCCAACTCCGACACTGATACCTGTGGCACCTGAAGCAGGGCCCGCCCTTCCGCAACCCATATCCCCAGCGCCTCGGCGCCGAAGTATCCCGTCACCCGGTCAAGACCAATGAGCACCAGGTTGCGAACGGCGGCATCGACCGACATGCGGCTGGCATCGGCCATCAGCAGATAGAGGTCCTGATCATACGGGAGCAGCGAACCGGCCCAATTGGCAAAGCTCTTGTTCAGCGGCAGGCTGAGGGTGCCCGGAAGGTGTCCGGCTGCAAATTCGGCGGCGGTGCGCGTGTCCACCACGACTTCTCCGCGCTCCAGCAGCCCGGCCAGCCGACCCTCCCCGATCCGCTCGGGGGAAGGCAGCGTGCCCAGGAGCGCCGGACCCTCCCGATTGAGCCGCTTCATGACACCGAAGTAGCGGGGCGGTTCCGGCTGACCGGCGAGCACCATGGTGACGAATGCATCCTCGCTGGCCGGCTCGAAGGCCCAATTGTAGCGCCGCTCGTACCCCAGGGTGGACTGCGGCACGGCGCTCAGTCCCTTGCCGCACGCCGAACCGGCGCCGTGGCCAGGCCAAACCTGGAGATGGTCGGGATACTCGGCCAGGAGTTGCAGGCTGCGCCACAACTCGCGGGCAGCACCGTCGCTGGCGCCCTCCACCCGGGCAGCCTTTTCGAGCAGGTCGGGGCGACCGACGTCGCCGACGAAGAGAAAATCGCCAGTGCAGGCACCCATCGGTTCGGAGGCGACGGCGCCGTCGGTAACCAGGAACATCAGGTGCTCAGGAGTATGCCCCGGCGTGTGCACAGCACGAAGGACGATGTTGCCGACCCGGATCTCGTCGCCGTCGTGCAGCAGCGTCACCGATGGATCGGCGGCAAAGGCGTACTGCCAGTCGGGGGTCCCACAGGCGGAGAGATACATCCGCGCGCCCGAGCGCGCGGACAACTCGCGGGTCCCCGAGAGGTAGTCGGCATGGATGTGGGTCTCGGTGACCCCGGTTATCCGCAGCCCCTCGAACTCCGCCGCAGCCAGGTACTGGTCCACCAGGCGGTTCGGGTCCACCACGATCGCCTCGCCGGTGGCAGCGCAGCCGATCAGGTAGCTGGCCTGAGCCAGGGTGTCGTCGTAAAAGCGCTTGAAGATCATTCCATCCCCTCGATCATTGACCCCGGAGCAGCACGATAGCTCCCATCACCAGCAGAAACACCGCAAAACCTCGCCGCAGCGATTCCTGTGAAACATGGCGCACCATGCGGGTCCCGGCCAGCACCCCCACGAACGCCAGTGCGGTGAAGAGCACCACCGCACCCCAGTCCAGGGACACCTCTCCTGCGTAACGGGCAAAGCCCGAAACGGCACTCAGGGTAATCAGCACCAGCGAGGTGCCGACCGCCTGCTTCATCCCGAGTCGGGCCAGGATCACCAGCGTCGGCACGTACAGGAACCCTCCACCAATGCCCACCAGTCCGGTCAGGACGCCCACCAGTCCGCCGAGCCAGCCGACGACCCGCAGTGAACGGGGGGCCTCAGACTCCGCCACCGTCGCCTTGGGAGCCCAGAGGCGCTGGCCGAACCACATCGATATCGAGGCCAGGATCATGAAGACGGCAAAGATCGCCAGCTGCACCCCCGCCGGTACCTGCAGGCCGAGCTGGGCACCGAGCAGCGCCCCCACGATGGCGGGCGGGCCAAAGGCCAAGGCGGTACGCCAATGCACCGTGCCGCCGCGGGCGTGGCCGAGCACCCCGAACGCGCTGGTTGCGCCCACCACGACCAGGCTCATGGGGATCGCTGTCTTGACGGGAATGCCCAGGACGTACACCAGCACCGGCACGGTCAGGATGGAGCCGCCTCCGCCGAGCAGGCCGAGCGACACACCGATGACGACGGCAAGGGCATACCCGAGGATGATCAGCAAGGGCCTCCAGGTGGGGACTTTTCAACCATACGGTTGTATAGTAATATTCAAGAATGAAGGAGACAATCGCCACCCGCCTCTCACCCCCGATGCTCGACGCCGTTGCCGAGCGGTTCCGGATCCTTGGCGAGCCGATGCGGCTCCGGATCCTGCACGCCTTGCGGGGACGAGAGCACACCGTCTCCGAGCTGGTGGAGTTGACCAGTGGCGGGCAGGCCAACGTGTCCAAGCACCTGCAACTGCTCCACCGCCAGGGCTTCGTGCAGCGGCGCAAGGATGGCACCAGTACCTGGTACGCCATCCAGGATCCGGCGGTCTTTGAGCTCTGCGACCTGGTCTGTGGCGGCGTCGAGGAGGATCTCGACCGCCGCCGCCGGGAGCTCAAGCTCCCGCGCCGCCCCTAGACCGGCGAGGACTTCGGCCGACAGCCAAAGAGCCCGAAACGACCCAGGATCCGCTCCAGCGGGCAGAACCCGGTCAGGCTTGACTGAAACAGGTTGAATCCCACGAAGGCGGTAAACGCAAGCCAAAGCGGGTCCACCCAGATGGCCAGCGCCACCGAAACCATGATGAACATCCCGGCGATCCGTCGAATCACGGCATCATTGCACATCGCATCCTCCCCATACGAGTTGACCTGCGCCCTTCCCACCTTGGATCCTCACTGCTCTTACCTCTTGACTCTCACCCTGCCACCTGAGACCTGATACCCGGTACCTCCTAGCCGAACTCCTCCATTGCCAGCACCCCGACATGGAGTCGCTCCCCCGGTGGCAGGTTCCCCGCCTCCGTCCGCATCGCGGCCCCGACGGCCCGGGCGCACTCGGCGGACATGACGCTCATGAACAACCTGCTCAGGCCCGGCCATGCCCGGGACCCCTCCCGGCGTCCCGAGGTGCCCACCCCGTGGACGGGGTCGAACTCCGTGTATCCCCCGATCGGATGGGCGTCGAGGATTGACCGAACCCCCGCCGGCTCGGCGCCACTGTAGATAATGACCAGCATCTTCATCGCTGCCATGATTCCCTCCTCAGAGCTTCCAGGCCAGACCGCCATTCCCTATTCCCGCTCGTGTTGCAGTTCCCAGTACAGCAACGGCACCACCACCATGGTCAGCCCGGTGGCCACCACCGCCCCGAACATCAGCGCCACCGCCAGCCCCTGGAAGATCGGGTCGAGCACCATGACCAGGCCGCCCACGACCACCGCGGCGGCCGTCAGGGCGATCGGCCGGAAGCGCACCGCACCCGCCTCGATCAGCGCCTCACGCAGGGAGTGGCCCCGTTCCTGGGCCAGCTGGATGAAATCCACCAGCAGGATCGAGTTGCGTACGATGATCCCCGCCAAGGCAATCATCCCGATCATCGAGGTGGCGGTAAAGAACGCCCCGGTAATGGCGTGCCCCGGCAGGATCCCGATCAGGGTGAGCGGAATCGGCGCCATGATCACCAGTGGCACCGAGAACGACTGGAACCATCCCACCACCAGGACATAGATCAGCACCAGCACCACCGCGAAGGCAAGCCCCAGGTCGCGGAACACCTCGATCGTCACCTGCCACTCGCCATCCCACTTCATCGCCACCTCATCGAGGCGCTCCGGCTGGACCGCGTTGTACCGCGCAATCTCGACGCCGGCTACCCGGACCGAGTCCAGGGCCTGGTTCATGGCCAGAATGGCGTAAACCGGCGACTCGATCTCTCCCGCCACATCGGCCGTCACGTAGATGACCGGCCGGAGGTTCTTCCGGTATCTCGACAGTTCGCGAACGGTGGTATCCACGGTCACGAACCGGCCCAATGGCATCGGACCCTGCGCGGTGGCCACGGTGACGCTGAGCAATTCCTCGACCCCGCTGCGGCGCTCCAGGGCCAGGCGCGGCACGATGGCGCGGGCCTCGAGCGCCGTGGGCGAGGCGGCCACGCCGGCCTCGGTGCCAGAGAGGAGCAGGGCAAGTGTCTGCGACAGCTGCTCCACATTGGCCCCCGCCTCGGCGGCCCGCACCCGGTTCACCGTGAAGCGGACCCGAGGCTGCAACGCCTCGACGGTCCAGTCCACATCGACGACGCCAGGCGTGCGTTCCATGACCGCACGGACTTCGCGCGCCGCCGCCATCCTGATGCTGTCGGTCGGGCCATAGATCTCCGCCACCAGCGTGGACAGCACCGGGGGGCCGGGAGGGATCTCGGCAATCTTGGCACTGGCGCCGTAGCGCCGGGCGATCGAATCAATCGCCGGGCGCACCGCCACGGCAATGGCGTGGCTCTGCCGTGACCGCTCCCCCTTGGGCGCCAGGTTGACCTGCACGTCCGCCACCGACGGGCCCTGGCGCATGAAGTAGTGGCGCACCAGGCCGTTGAAGTTGAAGGGCGACGGGGCCCCGGCGTAGACCTGGGTATGGCGGACCTCTGGCACCTGCCGCAGCCAGCCCGCGACCTCCTGGCCGAGCCCGTTAGCGGTTTCCAGCGTCGTTCCCTCGGGGAGGTCGAGAATCACCTGGAATTCACTCTTGTTGTCGAATGGCAGCATCTTCACCTGTACCAGTCGGGCGGCCACCAGGCCCATCGACACCAGCAGGAGCCCGACCACGCCAGCATACACCACGTGGCGGCGGCGGGGCCGGTCGAGGAGGCCGCTCATCAGGCGGGCATAGAAGGCGCTGAACCCGCGGCGGGGAGGCTGGGTGCCGTCTCCCCCCGCTTCGCCATGTCCGGTGGGCACGACATGGCCTCGCAGCAGGCGGAGCGCCAGCCACGGCGTCACGATGAACGCCACCGCCAGCGATGCCAGCATGGCTGCGGACGCACCGATCGGGATCGGCCGCATGTACGGGCCCATCATGCCCGACACGAAGGCCATCGGCAGGATGGCGGCTATGACGGTGAAGGTGGCCAGGATGGTGGGATTGCCGACCTCATCCACCCCCTCGACCGCCGCGACATCGGGCGCGCGATCGCCCTGCTGCAGGTGACGATAGATGTTCTCCACCACCACGATCGCATCGTCCACCAGGATGCCGATCGAGAAGATCAGGGCAAAGAGCGTGATCCGGTTCAGGCTGTAGCCGAGGGCGTAGTAGACGAACAGCGTCAGGGCCAGGGTCACCGGCACCGCCACCAGCACCACCACCGCCTCCCGCCACCCCAGGAACAGCCAGATGAGCGCCGTGACGGAGAGGGTGGCGAGCAGGAGGTGGAAGATCAGTTCGCTCGCCTTCTCGGTGGCGGTCTCGCCGTAATCGCGGGTCACCTCCACCGCCACGTCCGCCGGCAGCAGCCGGGCCCGCGCTGCTTCCACCTGGGCCAGCACCGCATGGGTCACCACCGCCGCGTTTGCCCCGGGCCGCTTGGCCACGGCGATCGTCACCGCCGCCCGGGGGCCACCGTCCGCGCCCCGATGGCTGACATAGTTGGTGCGCTCGCCGTAGTCATCTTCCACCGTCGCGACGTCGCGCAGGTAGACCGGCCGACCCGCCCGGACTCCGACCACGACGGTGCCGATATCGGTGGCCGTCTCGAGCGGGGCGCCGACCGTGACGAGGGTGACGACATTGCCCGCGGCGAATTCCCCCGCCGGGAGCCGTGCGTTGGCGCCCCGGAGCCCCTGCAGTACTTCCGGGGCGGTGATTCCGCTCGCGGCCAGCCGATCGGGGTGCAGGGTGACCCGGAACTGCCGCGGCTGCCCTCCGGTGACGAACGTCTCCGACACATCGGTAATGGTCCGGATCTCATCCTCGAGGTGCGTGGCCATCTGCCGCAGCTCGTTGGAACCGTACCGGTCGGAGTGCAACGTCAGCGCGATGACCGGCACGTCGTCGATGGCGTGTGGCTTGACCAGCGGCGGCAGCGCGCCGGCCGGCGCCTGGTCCATCCCGGCCGCGAGCTTGGCGTGTACCGCCGCCACGCTGCGAACCTGATCTTCCCCGACCTTGAACCGCACCGTCACCAGCGTCATGCTCTCGGTGGCCATGCTGTAGACATGTTCCACACCGGGGATCTCCCACATCCGCCGTTCCACGGGGCGGGTCAGGAGATTCTCGACTTCGGCGGGGGAAGCACCTGGCATGGCGACGATGACATCGATCATCGGCACCGAGATCTGGGGCTCTTCTTCGCGAGGGGTGGCCACGATGGCCAGCCCACCCACGAGCAGCGAGGCGACGGTCACCAGGGGGGTCAGCTTGGAGCGCAGGAAAGCCTGCGCGACACGTCCGGCGATACCCATCTTCAGTTCCCGCCCGGAAGGCTGTCGCGGATCAGGACCAGATCCCCGGGAGCCAACCCCGAAAGGACCTCGACCAGCCCGTCTGGCAGCATCCGTCCGACCCGGACCCACCGGCGCTCAGCCTGGTCGGCCACCACCAGGTCCACTCCCACCAGGTCTCCCTGGCGCACCAGGGCCGAGGCCGGAATCACCAAAGCATTCCGAACCCCGTTCGGCACCCGCACCGTGGCCGCCGAGCCACCGATGAAGGCGCGATCGAGATTGGCCACCAGGATGTTGGCGCGCACCATGTTGCCCGACTCACCGCGGACAACCCCTTCCACCTCGCCGCGCGCCAGCTGACCCTCGATCAGCACCTCGATTGCAGTGCCGCGGGACAGCCCCTGGAACACCGCCGGGGCTGCCGTCACCTCGATCCGGAGCCGGGACTGATCCTCCACCATCAGCAGCGGTGCACCCGGAGCCGCCATCGCCCCCGGGTCCACAAAACGACGCGACACCACTCCCGCAAAGGGGGCCCGGATCTCGGCGTACGATGCCACCGCCGCGACTTCGGCCGCGCCTGCCCGCGCCGTGCGCACCGCCGATTGCGCCCGAACCAGTCCGGTCTCGGCCTGTTCCAGTTGCACCCGGGTGGCTGCGCTGTCGACAAAGAGCGCCCTGATCCGCTTGGCCATCGCCTCGGCGTCTCGCTCCATCGCCAGCGCCTCGGCCAGGCCGGCCTCCACCTGAGCCCGTCTGGCATCCAGGTCCCGGGTGTCCAGTCGAGCCAGCACCGCCCCGGCGACGACCCGATCGCCCTCGTGAACCAGCACCGCCTCAACGGTGGCCATGACCCGGGTGGACAGGGTGGCCTGCTGGACCGGCTCGACGGTGCCGGCCACCTCTATCACGGCGGCAAGCTGGGTGTCCCGCACGGCAATACGGGCGCCGATGGCCGCGGCAGATTGAGCGGTCTCGATCGCCGGTGGTTCGGCGCTGCATCCGGCGAGCAGGACCGCCCCGATCAGGCCAACGGCAAGGGTGGAAGGACGATGCATGAGTGGCTCCTGGATCAGCGCCCGAGGGCGATCAGAAAGTCGAGGGAAAGGCCCCGGGCCTGCTGGCGCTCGGCGGCGGAGATGAGGACCTGATAGACCGCCGCGGAGCGGGTCAGGCGGCTGGCCGTCTCTGCCGCAGCTGCACCGAGGAGCTCCGTGGCGGTAGCCAGCCCACCCGCGTAGCTCCGACCCACCAGGCGATGTGCTTCAGCACTCTGGTCTACGGCCCGGTTGGCGATGGTGAGCCGGGCGCGGGCCACCGCCAGCGCGTTCTCCCGTTCCGCTCTCTGCAGATCGGCCCCCGCCAGCGCCGCCTCGGCGGCCGCAGTGGCCATCGCCGAACGGCCCCGGGCTGCCTGCACGGCGGCAAGCTCCGCCCCGCCGGAGAACGGGGCCCACGTGGCCATGACGCCCACCGTCCACGACTTGCTGCCGCCGAAGACGGCACCGGTGGTGTTCCAGTCGTACCGCGCAAAGCCGTTGACGCGAGGAAGGAGGGCGGCGCGGGTCCGGCTGAGGTCGGCGGCGGCGGCGTCCTCTGCCAGAGTTGCTGCCAGCACATCCCCGCGGGGACCGGCGGCATCTGGCCCAGCCTCGAGTGTCGTCAGCGCCGCCTCGACCGATCCGGCATCGGGCAAGGAGGTTGGGAGGCGCAGGGTGGTATCGCCAGGAGTACCCAGCACCAGCGCCAGCGCACGGGTGGCGAGGGAGAGGTCACCCCGCGCGGCCACGAGGTCGGCCTCCAGTTCTCCGGCTTTGACCTCGGCCAGGAGGAGATCGGCCCGGGTCACCATCCCCTGTTCGAGCAGCGCGCCGGCCTGCCGGACATGACTCCCGGCGGCGGCAACACCCGCCTCGAGAGTGGAGACCTTCTCCGCGGCGAGGACCCCACCGAACCATGCTTGCACGACCTGCACTCCGGTGCCGGCCGCAGTCCACCGTTCGGAAGCGGCGGCAGCAGCGCTGGCGGATCCCGCCGCGCGTCGGCCGGCCCAGGCATCGAGATTGACGAGTGGCTGTTCCAGAACGAGCGCCGAGCCGACGGTTGAGATCGGATCGGGATGGTTGAGTCGTGCGGGGTCAAAGGCGGCCGGGCTGACGGCGCGCTGCCGGAGGGTAAACCCGAAGGCATTCAGCGGATCGGTGGTCCGCATCCAGCCGGCCTCGACCCGCACGGTGGGGAGAATGCCGCGCCAGACGGCCTTCCCTTCCCCGTCCTGGGCCTGGTGCGCCCCGGCCGCGATCCGGTTGGCATACCCGAGCCGGTCGGCGCGCTCCAGCGCCTCGGCAAGCGTCAGAGGAAGCTGGGGGTAAGCCGGAACCGCGTCTCCGGCCAGCAGGACACCGGCAAGTAACCACCACTTTGGCCCCATGCAGACTCCATCGCTAAAGTATACTATACAACTATACAGTTATACAATACCTCTGTCAAGGGGCCGGACACCGCGCCTCGGCAACATCCGGCCTCCATTGGACGTAAGAAGTGGTTAGGATCCATATCCGGTCGCCGCACCCCTGCTCCATTCAGGCCGCCCTTCCTTCACTGCTCCGAGGGTACCCCGCCGTGGAACGACGCGATTTTCTTCTGCTTACCGGCGCTGCCGCCGGCACCCTGGCCCTTCCCGACCAGCTGCTGGCCGGCAACTGGTCCGGGGCCCTGACCCGCATTCCCAACGCCGACAAGAAGGCCCTGGCCGACACCGCCCTGGGCGCCGCCCGGAGTGCCGGGGCCAGCTATGCCGATGTGCGTATTGGCCGCTACCTGAATCAGTTCGTCTCCGCCCGGGAGCGCTCGGTCCAGGGAGTTTCCAGCAGCGAGTCCTACGGGGTGGGCGTGCGGGTCATCGCCAACGGCACCTGGGGGTTCGCCTCCACCAGCGACGTCACCCCGGACGGGATCGCTGCCGCGGCCCGGCAGGCGGTGGCAATCGCCAAGGCCAACAGCCGCCTCCAGACCGAGCCGGTGCAGCTGGCCCCGGTCCGGCCGGCGGGCGAGGTGTCCTGGCGCACCCCGATCCGGACCAACGCCTTCGACGTGCCGATCCAGGAGAAGGTGGACCTCCTGCTCGCCACCGGGGATGCCGCCATGACCGCCGGGGCCACCTTCATCAATACCCGGCTGGCGTTCATCAACGAACAGAAGTATTTCGCCAGCACCGATGGCAGCTATATCGACCAGGATGTGCACCGGATCTCGCCGGGATTCGGTGTGACGGTAGTGGACCGCACCAGCGGGCAGTTCTCGACCCGCAGCTCGATGAGTGCCCCGATGGGCCTGGGCTGGGAATACCTCTCGGCCCAGCCGTCCGGCAAGGTCCAGACACCGGTGGGCACCCTCTACAATCATAGCTCCTACGACATGCTCGAGGATGCCCAGCTGGCCGCCGAGCACGCCCGCGAGAAGCTGTCGGCCAAGTCGGTGGAGGCGGGCCAGTGGGACCTGATCCTCGACCCGACGCACCTCTGGCTCACGATCCATGAATCGGTTGGCCATCCGACCGAACTCGACCGGGTGCTGGGCTACGAGGCCAACTACGCCGGCACCAGCTTCGCCACCCTCGACAAGTGGCAGAGCAAGCGCTTCAAGTACGGGTCGCCGCTGGTCAACTTCTTTGCCGACAAGACCCAGCCCGGCTCCCTGGGAGCGGTGGAGTACGACGACGAGGGGGTCAAGACCAAGCGCTGGGACCTGGTCAAGGACGGCGTCCTGGTCAACTACCAGGCCATCCGTGACCAGGTGCACATCCTCGGTGAGAACGAGTCCCACGGCTGCTGCTACGCCGACCACTGGAGCTCGGTGCAGTTCCAGCGGATGCCGAATGTGTCGCTTGCGCCGGGTACCCGGCCGATGACCCCAGCCGAGATGGTTGCCGGCGTCGAGAAGGGGATCTACATCGTGGGCGACGGCAGCTACTCGATCGACCAGCAGCGCTACAACTTCCAGTTCGGCGGCCAGTTGTTCTATGAGATCCGGAACGGCAAGGTGACCGGCATGCTGAAGGACGTTTCGTACCAGTCCAACACCCAGGAGTTCTGGAACTCGGTGACCGCCGTCTGCGACAGCCGCGACTATCGCCTCGGCGGGTCGTTCAGCGATGGCAAGGGCCAGCCCGGCCAGTCCAGCGCCGTGTCCCATGGATCGTCGACCACCCGCGTGGATGGCGTCAACGTGCTCAACACCGCACGCCGACTCTAGCCCTCACTTCTGACCGACAGCCGAGCGAGCAAACGATGCCCGAATTGAATGAGCAGCAGGCCCGTGCCCTCCTGGAGAAGGTCCTGCGAATGTCCAAGGCGGACAGCACCCAGATTAACCTGGGTGGCGGGTCCGGCGGCAACATCCGCTACGCCCGCAACACCGTGAGCACCGCGGGAGTGACCACCAACCAGTCGATCAACGTCACCGCGAGCTTCGGGCGGAAGAGCGGCTCGGCCTCCGGCAACGAGTTCGACGATGCCTCCTTGGAACGGGTGGTCCGCCGGGCCGAGGAGCTGGCCCGACTGGCGCCCAACAACCCGGAGTGGATGGAGCCGCTCGGCCCCCAGCAGTATCTCCGGACCCCGGGCTACCATGCCTCCACTGCCGCCATCACCCCGGACTTCCGCGCCAAGGTGGCGGCCGACAGCATCCTGCCCTCCAAGAACCGCCAGTGCGTGGCCGCCGGATTCCTGCAGGACAGTGCCGGCTGGACCGCGCTGATGAACAGCAAGGGGCTCTTTGCCTACGATCGGCGCACCAGCGTCGATTTCTCACTCACCGTGCGGACCGACGACGAGCAGGGCTCGGGGTATGTCACCCGCGATTACAACGACGTGGCCCAGTTCGACCCCACCAGCACCGCCGCGATCGCCATTGAAAAGGCCGTCGCCTCCAAGGTGACCCGGGCGATCGAGCCGGGCCGGTACACGGTGGTCCTGGAGCCGACGGCGGTCAGTGATTTCATGGGCGGCATCCTCGGCGGCTTCAACGCGCGCAGCGCCGAGGAGGGCCGCAGCTACCTCTCCAAGCCGGGGGGCCAGACCAAGTTGGGTGAGAAGCTCGTCAGCGACCTGGTGACCATCTCCAGCGACCCGATGAACCCGATCGTGCCGGCGGCGCCCTTCGGCGGCGACGGCATGGCCCGCAAGCCGATGACCTACATCGAGAAGGGTGTTGTCAAGGCGCTCAACTACGATCGGGTCTGGGCAGCCCGGAAGGGCGTGGAGACCACCCCCGGCGGCGGCAACATGATCATGGCCGGTGGCACCGGCGGCACGGTGGAGGACTTGATCCGGTCCACTACCCGGGGGGTGCTGGTGACCCGCTTCTGGTACATCCGCGGCGTCGATGCCCAGACCGCGCTTTCCACCGGGCTGACCCGCGATGGCACCTTCTACATCGAGAACGGGCGGATCCAGTACGCCATCAAGAACTTCCGCTTCAACGAGTCGCCGATCATCATGCTCAACAACATCGACGCCCTTGGCACGCCGGTGCGGCAGGGGAACAACCTGCTGCCGCCGATCCGGGCGCGGGACTTCACCTTTACCAGCCTGTCGGACGCAGTGTAGGAGCTCGGCAGGTCAGCGGGGCAGCGGGGCAGATCAGGGGTCGCCATCGAGCGATTCAAACAGATCCGAACCACCGACCCCCTGACCGGCTGACCCGCTGACCTGCATGCACCGCCGCTCCTTTCTGACCGCGCTGACAGCTGCGTCTCTGGCCCCCTGGGCCGAGGCGCGGGCGCTCGCCTTCGGGAGGGGGCGGGCGGATTTCGCCTTTACCCGGTTGAGGTACAGCTCCGGTAACTGGGACGTGGACCAGCGGATGCCGGCCAATCTCCTCAACTCCCTGATTGAGTACACCACCGTCCCGGTGGACCCGGTGGAACGGGTGGTGGCTCTGGGCAGCGGGGAGGTGCTGGATTCCCGGTTTGCCTACATGGCGGGGCATCGGCTGGTGCAGTTTGACGGCCGCGAGCGGCGGGTGTTTGAGCAGTACGTCCGGCAGGGTGGTTTCATCTTTGCCGACGATTGCAACCACGACATCGACGGCCTCTTTGCCCGGTCGTTCGAGTCCCAGATGGCGGAGATCTTCGGTCCGAGCGCCCTCCAGAAGCTGCCCAACGATCACCCGATCTACCGGACCTTCTTCGAGTTCCCCGAGGGCCCTCCCGCCACCAGCCTGGAACTCAATGGCTGGGGCGACGACCTGGTGCACGACTATCTCAAGGCGATCGTCCTCGACGGGCGCATCGCAGTGCTCTACAGCAACAAGGACTATGGCTGCGAATGGGACTACGACTTCCGGAACAAGCGGTTCTACCGCGAGGACAACACCCGCTTCGGGGTGAACATCATCCTCCACGCCATGACGGCGTGAGTCTGCCATGACCGCCGTTGCCAGTGAGCAGGATGTGGCCCGCCTGCTGGGGCGCCTCGAGGCACTCCGCACCGAGATCGGCCGCGTCATCGTGGGCCAGCACGCCGCGGTGGATGAACTCCTGACCGCCTTCCTGGCCGGCGGGCATGCCCTGCTCGAAGGGGTCCCCGGTCTGGCCAAGACGCTGATGATCCGGACCCTGGCCGACGCGGTGCACCTGACGTTCCGGCGGATCCAGTTCACCCCCGACCTGATGCCGACTGACATCATCGGCACCGAGGTCCTGGAGGAAGACCACGCCACCGGCAAGCGCTTCTTCAAGTTCAATCGCGGGCCGCTCTTTGCCAACATTGTCCTGGCCGATGAGATCAACCGGACCCCGCCCAAGACCCAGGCCGCCCTGCTCGAGGCGATGCAGGAAGCCGAGGTGACCCACGGTGGGGTGACCTATCCGCTCGACCGGCCGTTCTTCGTGCTGGCCACCCAGAACCCGATCGAGCAGACCGGCACCTATCCGCTGCCCGAGGCGCAGCTGGACCGGTTCCTCCTCTACATCCGGATCGGCTATCCGACGCCCGAGGAGGAGCAGGCCATCCTGGCCCGGACCACCGGCACCAAACGCGCGGTGGCCGAGCCGGTGATCACCGCCGAGGAGATCGTTCAGGCCCAGCAACTGGCCCGCGAGGTGTTGATCACCGACGCCCTGCTTGCCTGGGTGACCCGGCTGGTGCGTGGCACCCGGCCCGACGACGCGGCCGACGCCTACGTGCGCGAGTGGGTCCGCTGGGGCGCCGGCCCGCGGGCGGGACAGGCCCTGGTGCTGAGCGCCAAGGCCCGCGCCCTCCTGGCGGGCCGCTTCGCGGTAACCTTCGACGACTTACGGGCTGTGGCGCCCCCGGTGCTCCGGCACCGGATCCTGGTGAACTATCGGGCCGAAGCTGAGGGGATCACGGCCGACACCGTTACCAGCCACCTGCTGCGGACGACCCCGGAGCCGCGGAGCCCGTTGGTGTGAGCCGCACGGTCCCCGGCTCTCGCTTCGTGGACCTGCGGGCCCTGGCCGCCCTCCGGGACCTGGAGTTGGCCGCCCGCACGGTGGTGGACGGATTCATGCTCGGCGCCCATGTCAGCCACCGCTCGGGCGCCGGCCTCGAGTTCAGCCAGTTCCGCAGTTATCAGCCGGGCGACGACCTGCGCCGGGTGGACTGGAAACTGTACGCCCGCTCCGACCGCTTCTTCATCCGCGAATCGGAGTCCGAAACCAGCCTGACCCTCCGGATCGTGCTCGATGCGACCGCCTCGATGGCGCACCAGGAGGCGGCGGGGACCACCTTTGACTACGCCCGCTTCCTGGTCGCCTCCCTGGCGCTCCTGGCCGAACGCCAGGGCGACGCCGTGGGGCTTTGCGCCCTGAACGACGGCAGTATCGAAGTGATCCGGCCCGCTCGTCATCACCAGCATTTTCATCGGCTGTTGCACCAGCTGGAGCAGCTCGCCCCCGAGGGCGCCTGGCCGGAGTGGCGGCGGGTCGAGACGGCGCTGTCGTCCGACTCGACCCGGGGCGTGGTGGTGATCATCAGCGACTTCCACCAGCGCGGCGACGAGATCCGGAGTGCTGCGCAGCGATTGGCCGCCGCACGACACGATGTGCTGGTGCTGCACCTGACCAACCGGTCGGAGCTCGAGTTCCCCTGGCAGGGTGCGGTCACCTTTGAGGAGGCGGAAACCGGTCGGCGGATGGAACTCGACGCCAGCCAGGCCCGGTCCGGATACCTGCAACGCCTCGAGGAATCTCAGCGCAAGCTGGCCCGCGACCTCGAGGCCGAGGGCATCGGATACGCCCGGATCGCCACCGATGAGCCGCTGGATGGGGCGCTGCGCCGATTCCTCACCGCCCGCTCGCGCGGGGCCTAGTCACACCCCCGTCATGAACCTCTCCTTCGCCTCGCCGGCATGGCTCTTTGGCCTCATGGCCTTGGCCATTCCGATCGCGCTGCACCTCTGGAGCCGCCGACCCAGCCAACTGGTCCGACTCGGCTCGCTGGACCTGCTCCAGGGCGTGCCGGGCCCCCGTGCCTGGGGACGCCAACTCGACGATCTGCCGTTGCTCGCCATCCGGATCTCAGTCCTGGCCAGCTGCATCCTGGGCCTGGCAGGGCCGCATTGGCAGTCCGCCGGCTCAGTTCTGAGGGGCCCCCAACTCCTGGTCGTGGCAGACCCCGCCCTGGTTGCCGACTCTCTGGCCTTCTTCAGCGACCCGCTGGTGGACTCCCTGCGCCGCTCGGAAACCCCGATTCGACTCATGCAAGCAGGTTTCCCCATCCTCGGCTCTGGTGGCACCGCACCTGATACTCCCCGATCCACCTTCTGGTCGCTCCTGAACGAATGGGATGCGGAGGCCCCGCCGGGAAGCTCCATCCTGGTGGTGGCACGGCCGCCGGCCGGAAGCATGGGCGCTGTCAGACCGTCGCTGGCCAGTGCAGTCCGGTGGCATTCGCCGGCGGCACCGAGTGAGGAACTCAGGGTTGCCATCAGCTGGGTTGGCCCTCAGGATTCCGTCGTCCGTGTCCTGGAGCAGGCGGAGGAGAACCGACTGCGCCAAAGCTACGATTTGATTGCTGCGGGTCAGGTGGTCCCAAACGACATGCTCCTTCGCCAAGCTGGTTCGAATGGTATCGCTGGTAGACTGACCAGACGGTCAGGAATATTTGATGGCGCGCAAGTCGTTGCTGGTGAGGCTGATACGGCAGTCAGCCGAACCGTGACCGCAGCCCTCTTTGCTGCCTTGACCGGCACCCAGGGGTTCGCGCCGCCCCTGACCGAGGTATCGGCAGGCTCAGCCGCGGAGGCTGGAGCTGCGCATCAACTTGTTATTTGGCTGAACGGACAGTCAGTTTCTGACCCTTATATCGACATGATCGCCAACGGCCACTGGGTCATTGAGTTTGTGCCCATCGACTCAGCCCTACGGTATCCTGCGGGTGGTGGACAGCACCTCGCCAAGCTGGGCCAGACGGCCCCTCCCTGGACCAGTCCCCTGGCCATCAGGGCTGCAGAAGTGGCCCTCCGGGAAGATGCGGTGGGCCGTCCCTGGGCGACGGCCTCCTCATATCGGTCAGGCCGGTGGTACCGAATCGGAATCAATCAAGACGCGGTTGGGTCGATGCGAGGCGATCCGGTGCTCCCCGAGTTGTTCCACGAGATCCTGGCTTCTGGATCGCCGGCGTCGCTGGGAGCGGTATCGGCCTCTCAAGCCCTTCCCGGAAAACGTCCGGCTGGCGCGGCTCCGGTATCGGCCGGCAGCAGCTTTGCCCAACCCCTGCTGCTCCTTGCCGCGCTGCTCCTGGCCGGGGAACGGCTCTTGGCGCAGGCACGGCACCGACCGGCTCGATGACCCAGATCGGGGCAGTCTGGTTCGAGGAGGCGGCAGCAACCCTGCGAAGGGCACGCTCGGTGGCCACTATTGCCCTCGCGGCGGCTGCGGCCGCCGCAGTCGGGTTGTTGGTCATGCGATTCGAGGGACGGCTACCGACGGCCGCGGCCGCCGCCTTCGCGGGCGGCCTGCTGGTGGGACTCGGATCGGTCTACCAACTGCGCCGGCGCCCGCTGGGCTCCCGGGAGGTGGCCGAACACCTCAACCGCACCGTGCCGGGAGCTGAAGAGAGCGCCCACCTGCTCCTTGCTGACCCCACCACCTTGACCCTTGTGGAGCGACTCCAGCGACAGCGGGTGGAGGCAGCCCTTTCCCGGACCGAGCCGCCGCCGCGCCTCCCGGATACCCGACGCGTGGCGCTGCTCCGATCCGCTGCGGGCTGTACCCTGCTGGCGCTCCTCCTTGCCGTGGCGCCGAACCTGTCACCACCACCGCCTGGCGGCGATGACGCACCACCGGCATCGACGGCCGCCACCCCGATCCTCAACGACCCCACTGCCCCCGGAGTCCTGGCGGTGACCGTCTCAGTTTCACCTCCGCGCTACACCGGACGGCCCGCGCGCCGGGGGACCGAGTGGGACCTTGAGGTGGAGGAAGGGGCATCGATTCGATGGGAGGTGACGACCGGCGGAGCCCCCGCGTCAGGCCGGCTCGTAACCGCTGCGGGCGATACGGTGCCACTGCAGCCCCGCGGTGCGGAGCGCTTCGGGGTGGAGTTGATGGCAACCCGCTCGACCTTGTACCGCGTCCTGGTGGAAACGGCCGACGGGCTGGTCTCCGCCGACCTCGACCATCGGCTCACCGTGATCCCTGACGCGGCTCCAGTCCTGACCATCGTGGCGCCCGACCAGCGCTCGGAGATTCGGCCTGGCGACCGCCTCCAGCTCCCGGTGCAGGTACTGGCCAGCGACGACCATGGCATCGACTCGGTGGCGATCGTGGCCACCGTGACCAAGGGACAAGGCGAAGGGGTCAAGTTTCGTGAGCAACGGCTGGAGTTTGCCACCCGCGAGCGCCGCCAACCCGACGGCCTGCTGCTGCGGCAGACCCTGGACCTTGCGGCACTCGGCCTCGAACCGGGGGACGAACTCTACTTTCATGTCCTGGCAACCGACCATCGGACGCCGCGCCCCAATCTCTCGCGCTCCGAGACCGTCTTCGTCACGATGGTGGACAGCACCCGGGGACTGCTCGGTCCCGGCACCGGTGTCACCCTGAACCTCCCCCCGGATTTCTTCCGCAGCCAGCGCCAGTTGATCATCGACACCGAGCGGTTGCTGGCGGACCAGTCCGGCCTGGCCCGCGAGCTGTTCGGCAGCCGCTCGAACGACCTGGGACTCGACCAGGGGTTGTTGCGGCTGCGCTATGGCCAGTTCATGGGCGATGAGTACGAAGGTGAACTGGTGGCCAGCGGCCGCGAGGAGCATGCCGCAGGCTCGGGGAACGATCCCCTGCCCGAGCCCGTGGTGGACCGGATTACCGGAGTGGCGATCGTCGATCCGCTGGCAGCACTGCTCCACGACCACGACGATCCGGAGAACGCCACGCTGCTGGCGCCCCAGATCAAGGTCAAGCTGCGCCAGGCCATCTCCCAGATGTGGAGCGCCGAACTGCAGCTCCGGATCGCGGAGCCCCGCAAGTCGCTGCCGTTCCAGCAGCGGGCGCTGGAGCTGCTCCAGGAAATCCGTCAGGATGCACGGTCGTATGTGCGTCGGGTTGGCTTTGATCCGCCGCCGCTCGAGCCCGATCGCCGGCGCCTGGCGGGCGACCTCTCCCGGATCCGGATTCCGAGCGCATCCTCCACCAGTGCCGCAGCACTCAGCCAGCCAGCGCTCCGCGCCGGCCTGACGGTGCTCCAACGCCTGCGCGAGGGTGGGGTGGCGCTTCCCGGTGACCTGACGCTCCTCGAAGAGTCTGGCCAGGAACTGGGTCGGCTGGCCGTGGAAGACCCGGCCCATCTGCTCGAGCCGCTGCGGGCGTTGCGACTGGCGATTACGGCGCTTCCGCCTGGCTCCGCCCCTTGCCTGGGGTGCCTGGCGCTCGCCGAACAGGGATTCTGGCGAGCGTTGCCCGAGGCCGTGGCACTGGCCACCCGCTCCCGATCGCGACCCTCGGCGCTGATCGAACGGTATTTCCGGCTGCTCGACCATCGATGAGCGCCATCTGGGGTGGTGCCCTCCTGCTCGGCTTGCTGCTGGGTTGGCTCGAGCTGCGTCGAGTGGACCAGCGACACCGACTCTCCCGCACAATTCTCGTTCTCCTCGCTACCCTCGCACTCGGCGCCCTGCTGGCCCCGCCGAGGGTACCAGGGCCCGGCACGGTGAGGGACACCATCGTGGTGGTCACCCCCGGCGGCGATGAGGCCCTGCTCCAGTCAGCCCGCGACTCGTTTCCCGGCGCCCCGGTAACGAGCTGGCCCGATTCGGTGGCCGACCTGGACGCGCTCCAGCGACGGTTCCCTTCCGCACGGCGGGTCGTGGTGGTTGGCTGGGGTCTGCGGTCGGTATGGTGGCAGGGGCAGGACACAATGCGAGTGTGGTTCATGCCAGGGCAGCTCCCCGCTGGCTTCCATTCCTTGGAGTTCCCTCCAACCCTGCGGCTCGGCGAGCGGGCCGTGATCACCGGAGTCCTGCGGGGTACTTCCGACTCGGTCATCGTGCTGGAAGGACCCGACGGGACGCGCGACACCGTGCCCCACGACCCCAGCGGCGGCGGGCGTTTTGAGTTTGCAGTCACACCGGCGGCGGCGGGCCGGATCCACTATGTCCTCTCGGCCACCGCCGTGCCGGGCGAGACGGTTTCGGTCGCGGTGGAGCCGGCAACTCCTCCAGCAGTGCTGGTAGTGGAAGGCGCCCCATCCTTCGAAACGACGTTCCTCCGGCGCTGGCTGTCCGCGCAGGGGGGCCGGGTCGCGATCCGGACGCGGTTGAGTCTGGACCGCGACCGCACCGAGCGGGTGAACCTCCCTGACCAACCGCTCCGGCCATTCCGCTCCGAACTGCTGGCGCAGTTTGACCTGGTCATGCTGGATGGCCCCAGCCTGCGGGAGCTTTCTCCTGACGAGCGCCGGGCGCTCGTCGAAGCAGTGCAGGACAAGGGGCTGGGGCTGCTGGTGGCGCCCGATTCGCTGGCCCGGCGCGATGAGGATTTCTTTCCCTTCAGGTTACTGCCAACCGGCGAGTTGGATGATCGCCAGGTCAGGCCACGTTGGGTCGGCCACGGCGATCGCTCCACGACCGCCGTTCCCGCCGCGGCACTCGAGGTCGGGCCTGCACCGGGGCTCACGGAACTGATTCACGATCCGGTCGGCAGGATCATCGCGGCGACTACGCGGCTGGGAATTGGAAGGATCGGGACGTCGCTGCTGCTGGCACCTTCCCGATGGCAGCTCGAGGGAGACACGGCGGCGTACGCGGCGTACTGGTCGCGTCTCTATCAGGCGACCGCGAGGGGATACGACGATCGCTGGGAGCTGGTGACCGATGGCCCGGTCCAGGAACAGCTGGCCGTCGATATCGGGCTGACCACCGACGACCCCGCCCCCCGTGTGGAAATACGAGCCCCGGATGGCAGCGTGGACACCGTCGGCGTGGCACAGGATTTGGCGGACCCCGCGCGCTGGTGGGGACGGTTCTGGCCGCGGATGCCAGGGTGGCACGAGGCAACGAACCAGGGCCGATCCGCGTATCTATTTGATGTGGCACCGGTGCGGCTCTCCGCACTCGAAGCCAGCAGTCGACGGCGCGCCACCATGATGCGGGCGGCGGTGTCGCCCCCCTGGGACCCGCAGCCTGGGCCCCGATCCCGCTCTCCCCTGCCTCCGCTGATACCTTTCGTCGTCCTGGTGGCCGCGCTGGGGTCCCTCTGGGCGGAGGGCCGGGGCCTCTGGGATCGAGTACTGCCCGCTCGCCATTCTTGATCTTGATCTGGATCTACCGCACCGCAGTCTCAACGCAGGAGTTTCTTGCCATGGATCGTCGTGACTTCCTCCAGTACTCCTCAGCCGCCGGTGGCCTCATTGCCCTGCCGCGTGGCATCCGGAACTGGAACGGCTCGCTGACCCCGATCCCCAGCGCCGACAAGAAGGTGCTCGCAGACGTGGCGCTGACCGCCGCCCGGGCCCGGGGGGCCAGCTACGCCGACGTGCGGATCGGACGCTACCTGAACCAGTCGGTCAGCACCCGGGAACGCCGCGTCCAGGGCATCTCCAACAGCGAGGCCTACGGGGTGGGGATCCGGGTGCTGGCGAATGACACCTGGGGCTTCGCGGCCACCAACGATGTCACCCCCGAGGGGGTGGCCCGCACCGCCGAGCAGGCGGTGGCGATCGCCAAGGCCAATGCCCGGCTGCAAACTGAACCGGTCCGCCTGGCTCCTGTCCCCGCCTACGGCGAGGTGTCCTGGAAAACCCCGATCCAGGTCAACGCCATGGAGATTCCGATCCAGGAAAAGGTCGACCTCCTGATGGCGGTCAACGAGGCAGGCCTCAAGGAAGGGGCCCGGTTCATCAACTCGCAGATCGCGGTCGTCAATGAGCAGAAGTACTTCGCCTCGACCGATGGCACCTATGCCGATCAGGACGTGCATCGCATCTACCCGAACTTCACCGTCACCGCCACCGACCCGGTGAGCGGCCGGTTCCAGACCCGGAACGCGCTGAGTGCGCCGATGGGATTGGGGTGGGAATACCTCCGCGCGGGGTCGGGCCAGCCTGGTACGACGGCGCTCTATGGCCAGCGGTACGACATGCTTGAGGACGCCACCCTTGCGGCACAGCAAGCCCGGCAGAAGCTCACCGCCAAGTCGGTGGAGCCGGGCCAGTGGGACCTGGTTCTCGACCCGACCCACCTGTTCCTCACGATCCATGAGTCGGTGGGCCACCCGCTCGAGCTGGACCGGGTTCTCGGGTACGAGGCCAATTACGCTGGCACCAGTTTCGCCACTCTCGACAAGTGGCGCACCAAGGCGTTCAACTTCGGCAACGAAAAGGTCAACTTCTTTGCCGACAAGACTCAGGAAGGGTCGCTCGGTGCCTGCGGCTGGGACGATGAGGGAGTCAAGACCAAGCGGTGGGACCTGGTCAAGGATGGCATCCTGGTCAACTACCAGGCGATCCGCGACCAGGTGCACATCCTCGGCGAGACCGAATCCCACGGCTGCTGCTACGCCGACTCCTGGGACTCGATCCAGTTCCAGCGGATGCCCAACGTGTCGCTGTCGCCGGGAACCACCCCGATGAGCCAAGCCGACCTGATCGCTGGGGTCGAGAAAGGGATCCTGATCTACGGGCGGGGGTCGTACTCGATCGACCAGCAGCGCTACAATTTTCAGTTCGGAGGCCAGCTCTTCTACGAGATCCGGAATGGCAAGGTGGTCGGCATGCTGGATGACGTGGCGTATCAGTCCAACACCCAGGAATTCTGGAACTCGGTGGCCGCCCTGGGCGACGCCCGGGACTACCGACTGGGCGGGTCGTTCAACGACGGCAAGGGGCAGCCGGGCCAATCCAGCGCCGTATCTCACGGATGCCCCACCACCCGATTCAATGGGATCAACGTCCTCAACACCGCCCGGTCGCTTGGCTGAGACCAGTCACCCGACGCGAATGGTGTGGCCCTGCCACCACAGCGAGGGGTGCCCGGACCCCTATCCGGGTCGTATTTCCTGGTTCCCGGAGCATTGGACTGGCCCCTGGTGGGTCGGCACGCCTCCTGCATTCCTCTCCCGCCATGGCACACTACGGCTCCGTGACCGGGTCCGTCCCGGATCTCACCCATACCCCTTTCATCGGGCGTCGCATGCAGAATATCGTGGTGGCCCGCTACCTCGACGGTCGGCTCATCAAGGGCACTAGCCTGGACGTGGCGCCGGCCAAACCCGAATGCCACGTCCGGACGTCAGATCGGGGAATGGTGGAAGTGAACCTGGCAGACCTCAAGGCATTGTATTTCGTCAAAACCCCTGAGGGGGATTCGACCCACGACTATGCCACGGTACCGGCCCCGGACGACCCGAGACTGGCGGGCTCACACCGGGTCACCCTGACCTTCAAGGATGGCGAAAAGCTGGCGGTGCTGGCAAACCGCTACCCGCCACTGGGCAAGTTTTTCTGGGTGTTGCCGGTGGACGCGGATAGCAATACCATCCGGGTGCTGGTCAACCGGGCGGCCCTCGAGGATATCAGCAGTACGGTCTAGGTCGCCGATCAGCGGGTGGCGGGGAAGATCCCGGTGACCCTGGGCAGGTAGAACCGTCCCATCGTTACCCGGACCTCAAAGCGTGGGTCTGACCCCCGGCCCTCCCCGGCGGTGTGGTCCTCGAGCGCGGCCACCAGCGAGCGGGGCACATGCAGCGTCGCGGGCGAAATCACATCGAGCGCCGCCGACCAGGTCTCCCCGTCGGAGATCCCGGTCAGCGAATCGACCGGCAGTATTTCCCGCCCGACCCGCACCACCCCCCGCATGACCAGATGATTGTTCCGGTCCCCTGATTGGCGATACAACGCCCCGGGATCAGGGCCGACGGCAACCGGCACCAGACGGCTACCGACCAGGGTGCTGGCCGCCTCGTCGACGCGCAGCAGGACCCAGGCGGGGCGCCGACGCGGTCGCCAGGCCGCCAGCGACTGTTCTTCTCCGGTGGCGAGCCGCTCTGGTTCGAACCCCAGCGAGACCAGGGAGGCGGAGTCGGCCCAGGCCGTCCGCGGCCGCTGCTCCCACGCGTCGGCGCGCCACAGCTCAAGCCAGACGGAGGAGTTCTCATCCCCACCCCGCCGGACGCCCGCTTCGCGCTCGCTCAATTCCACCGTGGCAAGGGGATTCCCAGTGTGATTCCACCACCACCCTGCCAGCGGGGCCAGGTTGACAACAACCACGAGCAACACCGCTGAGAGGGCACCGGGTCGCTTGGTCATGGGGCCGCCGCCGCGGCGCGCAGCCGTTTGAGGCCCACGATCGAGGCAAGGGACAGGGTGCCCAGGACCAGAAAGAAGAGCCAGGCCGGCAGCAGTTCCCACCACCAGTCCACCGCTTTGGCCAGCATCAACAGGAGGGCCACGCCGGCGCCGGCTCGCACCGACCAGGACCAGCCTCGCTTGACCCCGACAATCATCGCGCCAATGCCAAGGGTCAGGCCCCCCAGGGTATAGGCCATCTCCGCTCCCCGGCGACCAAAGGGGAGCAGGCTGTATTCCCCGCTGAGTCCGATCACCGCCGCCACACCGCCGAGCACGACGATGGCCAGGGCGCGGTAGACCTCGCTGAATCGCGGATGCGGCCGATGATGCACGACCACGGGAAGGACGAGGACCACCAGCGCCGGCAGCACCAGCGTCTCCGGCAGCGCCCAGAAGTCGGGGAACCAGCCGCCGAACAGGCTGTAAATCGACGCGGCCACCCACCACCCGACCGCCGCGAGGCCGGCCGCCAGGAGGATGAGGATATCGTAGCGGTAGGCCAGGAGCAGGGCGAGGCCGCCGAGCGCCAGAGCCGGATGGGGCGAATCGGGAAGATTCAAGACCTGATGCATGATCGCCAGGTTGGCGCCGAAACCTGCCACCGCCACGACCGCAAAGAGCGAGGCGATGTAGAGGCTGCGCTCCCGTCGCGCCGCCAGCTCGGCGATCAACAAGGGAACGAGCGGCGCCGCCATCGCCAGGCCGAGCTGGGCGGCGGTGGGCAGGTGTCCCCAGAACCGCAGGACAAAGAGGACGGTGGCCACGGAGAGTGCCACTGTGCCGAGCATGGTGGCCAGTCGAAGACCCAGCGAGAGCTGGTGCATCGATTCGCTGGTGTCCACATCGGCATCGGCTGCCAATCGGGCCAGCAGCTCGGTGTGGTGCCCGTGGACACGTGCCCGGTTGCTCTCCTCGAGCACCGCAATCCCCTCGCCTTCCAGCTGCTGCAGCTCAGCCTGGAAGGCCCGGATCTGGTCGGCACGGGCCTGGGGGGCCCCGGACTCGTTGGGCATCCATTCAAGATGGGGGGCCGGGGGGCGGATGGGCAGGGGGGCCGGGGGGCCGGGGGGCAGGGGGGCAGCGGGGCAGCGGGGCAGCGGGGCAGCGGGACCGAATTGGCTGAGACGGTCTCGGGGCGTCAACTCGGACATGCCGTTGCTTCCCCGCTGACTGGCTGACCCGCTGACCCACCTACACGTAGATCTTGCTGCCCATCTTCTTGAACTCCTCCGACTTGGCGGCCATGCCGGCTTCTGCCTCCTGCTTGGCGGCGTAGTCCCGGATTTCCTGGGTAATGTGCATCGAGCAGAACTTGGGCCCGCACATCGAGCAGAAATGGGCCACCTTGGCGCCTTCGGCCGGCAGGGTCTCGTCGTGATAGGCCCGGGCGGTGATCGGGTCGAGGGCCAGGTTGAACTGGTCCTGCCAGCGGAAGTCGAAGCGCGCCTTGCTCAGGGCATTGTCCCAGACCTGGGCGTTGGGGTGCCCCTTGGCCAGGTCGGCAGCGTGGGCGGCGATCTTGTAGGCAATGACGCCGGCCTTGACGTCGTCGCGGTTGGGCAGCCCCAGGTGCTCCTTGGGGGTCACATAGCAGAGCATGGCGGTGCCATACCAGCCGATCATCGCCGCCCCGATGGCACTGGTGATATGGTCGTAGCCCGGGGCGATATCGGTCGTGAGCGGGCCCAGGGTGTAGAAGGGGGCTTCCTCGCACCACTCGAGCTGCTTCTCCATGTTCTCCTTGATCAGGTGCATCGGCACGTGACCGGGGCCTTCGTTCATCACCTGCACATCATATCCCCAGGCGATCTTCGTCAGTTCGCCCTGGGTCTTGAGCTCGGCGAACTGAGCCTCGTCGTTGGCATCGGCGATGCTGCCAGGACGGAGCCCGTCCCCCAGCGAAAAGGAGACGTCGTACGCCTGCATGATCTCGCAGATTTCGCGGAACCGGGTGTAGAGGAACGACTCCTTGTGATGCGCCAGACACCATTTGGCCATGATCGACCCGCCGCGGCTGACGATACCGGTGAGTCGGTTGGCGGTCATCGGGACATACCGGAGCAGCACTCCGGCATGCACAGTGAAGTAGTCCACCCCCTGCTCCGCCTGCTCGATCAGGGTGTCGCGATAGAGCTCCCAGGTCAGCTCCTCCGGGACCCCATCCACCTTTTCCAGCGCCTGGTAGATCGGCACCGTGCCGATCGGCACCGGGGAATTCCGGATGATCCACTGGCGGGTTTCGTGAATGTCGCGGCCGGTGGAGAGGTCCATGACGGTGTCAGCGCCCCAGAGCGTGGCCCAGCGGAGCTTTTCGACCTCGTCCTCGATGGAGCTGCGGACCACGGAGTTGCCGATGTTGGCGTTGATCTTCACGGCAAAGTTCCGCCCGATGATCATCGGTTCCAGTTCGGGGTGGTTGATGTTGGCGGGGATAATGGCACGGCCCCGGGCCACCTCGCTCCGGATGTACTCCGGGTTCCTTCCCTCGCGGAGGGCGATGTACTCCATTTCCTGAGTAATCTCGCCCTGGCGGGCGTAGTGGAGCTGGGTGACGGGGCCGGTGCCGCGGAGCACCATTCGCTTGAGGCTCCCCGGCATTTCGATGCCCAGGGTCTGGTCGGCCTCGGGGGCTTCCTGGACCGCACGGGCCCGGATCCAGGCGTCGCGAATGGCGGGGAGTCCCTCGCGGACATCACAGTCCTGGGGGCCGGACGGATCATAGACATCGACAGAGGGTTCGCCTCCGGCAAGCGCGATCCGGCGGACCGGGACACGGATGTCGCCGGGACCCTCGAGGTGGACCTTGGTGGAATTGGGAAACGCTTCGGAATAGGGCAGCATCTGCCGCACTCCCTTCGCCGGTATGAACCGGATCAGGTTCCAAGGGTAGCATCTCAATCCAGCCGGCGCCGACGTGCCCGGTGGATGCCCCTGGCGGTTTGGGAATGATAACGGGGTATCGGGTATCGGGTATCGGGTATCGGGTGTCGGGTGTCGGTGGGTCCGGTGTAGGGGCGCACCCCTGTGCGCTCCCGTGGACGTCGGAGCCTGTACCCCCGGTTGTCATACCGAGCGGAGCGAGAGATCTTCCGTGGACACGCGCCAAGCGCCTGCTGAGACTGGAGTACTACGTCATGCCTGCCCTGCCCCGTAGTGCCGCATTGCTGGCATGTGGCGCCTGCTTCGCCGCACCGCTCGCGGCTCAGGGTGCCCCGCTCGACATTTCCCAGACCACCATTGCCCAGCTGCAGGCTGGATATCGAGACGACATGTTGACCTGTCGAACGGTTGTGGAACGATCGTTGGCGCAGATCGAGGCGCACGACAAGCGGGGCATCGGGCTCAACGCCATCATCCTGACCAATCCCGAGGCGCTGGCGATTGCGGACTCTCTCGACCGGCGGTTCCGCGTCGGTGGCCCGGTGGGGCCGCTTCACTGCGTCCCGATGATCATCAAGGACAATTTCGACACCCAGGGGCTGCAGACAGCGGCTGGATCGCTCTCCTTGCAGGGCCACGTGCCCGCCACCGACGCCTTCCAGGTGACGCGGATCAAGGCGGCCGGCGCCATCGTGCTGGCCAAGTCCAACATGGCGGAGTTCGCCTTCAGCCCACTGGAGACAGTCGGCTCGCTGCTGCCGGGATACACCCGCAATCCATATGACCCCTCCCGCGTCACTGCCGGATCAAGTGGCGGTACCGCTGCGGCAGTGGCTGCCGGCTACGGGACCGTCGGCCTTGGCACCGACACCGGCAACTCGATTCGGGGCCCCTCGTCGCACCAGGCGCTGGTCGGGATTCGCTCCACCATGGGGCTCACCAGCCGGGCCGGTGTGATTCCGCTCAGCATGGCGGCAGATATCGCTGGACCGATGGCGCGCAGCGTGGCCGACGCGGTGGCGGTGTTCCAAGTGATCGTTGGGAGCGACCCCGCGGATCCGGTCACCGCCGAGGCAGACGCCCATGTCCAGCTCGACTATGCCTCCGCGCTGCGGGCCGATGGCCTCCGGGGCGCTCGCATCGCCGTGCTCAACCAGGCATGGGAGCGGCCCAGCACCGACCCGGAGGTCCGCGCGGTATTCCAACAGGCGGTGGCCGACCTGCGCCGCGCCGGTGCCACCGTGCTCGACTCGATTCCGCTGCCCGGGTACGACTCGCTGTCGCGCACCTCGCGGGGCTGCAACCGGTTCAAGCACGACATGGACGCCTACCTGGCCGAGCATCCCACCGCCCCGCTCAAGTCGGTGGCCGAGATCCTCCGGTCCGGCCGATTCCACCCCTCGGTACAGGTGCGGCTGCAATCGGCGGCGGCGGTGGACTCAACCCCGGACCGCGATCCGGGATGTCAGGCGCGGAAGCGCTATGCGGAGGGCCTCCGAGAATTGGTGACGCGCCAGATGGATGCGCTGCAGCTCGATGCACTGGTCTACCCGACCTGGAGCAACGCCCCACGGCTGATCGGCGATCTCAACACTCCGGGCGGCGACAACAGTCAAGTGTTTTCACCAGCCACCGGGTTCCCGGCGGTGAATGTGCCGATGGGGTGGCTCAGGGAGGGGAAGCTACCGACTGGGATGACCTTCTTCGGGCGGGCATGGAGCGAGCCGGTGCTGTTCCGGCTGGCGTACGCCTATGAGCAGGCGACGTTGCACAGGAGGGCGCCGGTGTTGGGGCGGTAGGGGGACTGCGGAGGTACACCACCCCGTAGGGGCCGGGCCTGCCCGGCCCGTGGACATGCCGGTGATGCCCGCGTGGACATTGGTTCCCGATGCAGGGGCGCCCTACAGGGCGCCCCTACGTGCATCAATACCCCAACAAAGGCCCGCGCGAAGCGCGGGCCAAGTTGACCGCGAGATTCACTATGTGTAGCGTATATGTAGCCATTCTCGCTACACGGAGTCCCTTATGCCCGGCAAGTCGATAACCTACCGCGATTTACGCAACACACCTGGCAAGGTCTTCGAGCGGTTGGCTGACGGCGAGCCCCTGCCCCTCGTCGCCGATGGCACCACTCGCGCCTTGCTGATCCCGGTGGAAGACGGCGACGTTGACTCCGCGCTCGACGCCTGGCGGCGTGGCCGCGCCCTGCTGGCCTTGGCCCGTCTCCAGGCAAACGCGCGACAACAGGGCACCGCATCCATGTCGCTGCCTGCCATCACGAAAGAAGTCCGCGCCAGCCGCAAGGCTCGCCGGCGCCGTGAAGCCAGCGACGAGTCCTGACCCCGCGTCAACTGGTCGACAAGCTCCGACGGAAGCCCAGGGGCCGATGGGAATCGGCCCCTGCCATCACGGACCGTGATCGAAATGCATGCGACCCCAAAACGGGCCGCGTACACGCGGCCCCTTCTACGCCTGCACCTCATGCCCCGGCCCCGCAAACCGCGGCAACCGGATCTCCTCCACCAACTGCTGGATCTCCATCGGCGGCGGAGCTGTGCGCGAGGCCACTACCACTGCCACCGCAAAGTTCACCAGCATCCCCACGGCTCCAATCCCTTCCGGACTGATCCCCAGCCACCAGTTGGCCACCGTGTTGAGCTCAGGATGCAGGAACTTGAACCAGCCGATGTATCCCACGGTAAAGAGCAGCCCTGCCACCATGCCGGAAACGGCACCGGCAGTGTTCATGCGCTTGGTAAAGATCCCCAGCACGATGGCCGGAAAGAACGACGCGGCAGCCAATCCGAATGCCAGCGCCACCACCTCGGCCACGAACCCTGGCGGGTTCACCCCGAAGTACCCGGCCACCACCACGGCAAAGCCCGCTGCGACTCGTGCGGTGAGCAATTCTCCACGCTCACTGATGTTGGGCCGGAAGACCCGCTTGAGCAGGTCATGGGAAATGGAGGTGGAAATGACCAGCAGCAGCCCTGCCGCGGTCGAAAGCGCCGCTGCCAGCCCGCCGGCCGCCACCAGCCCCACCACCCAGTTGGGCAGCCGGGCAATCTCGGGGTTGGCCAGGACCATGATGTCGCGGTCGATCGTGAGCTCGTTCTGCACGGCGGAGAGCGGTCCGGTGTATTGGATCAGGCCGTCGCCGTTGTGGTCGGTGAATCCGATCAACCCCGTCGTTTCCCAGTTCGAAAACCAGGCGGGCATGGTGGCGTAGGGCTTGTTGGAAACAGTATCGAGCAGGTTGGCCCGGGCAAAGGCCGCCACCGCAGGTGCCGTGGTATAGAGAATAGCAATGAACGCCAGCGCCCAGCCCGCGCTGCTCCGGGCGTCACGCACGTTCTTGACCGTAAAGAACCGGACGATGACGTGCGGCAACCCTGCGGTGCCGATCATCAGCGCCATCGTGATCGCCAGGACGTCCAGCGTCGTCTTGCGCCCGGACGTATACGCGCCAAAGCCGAGCTCCGTGGTCAGGCCGTCCAATCGATCCAACAGGTAGACGCCCGAACCATCGGCCACGGTGGACCCGAAGCCAAGCTGCGGCAGCACCGTCCCGGAAATCTGCAGCGAGATGAAGATTGCCGGCACCATGTAGGCAAAGATCAGGACGCAATACTGCGCCACCTGGGTGTAGGTGATCCCCTTCATCCCGCCGAGCACCGCGTAGGTGAAGACGATCCCCATGCCGATCAGGACGCCCTGGGTAATGTCGACCCCCAGGAAGCGGGAGAAGACGATCCCGACCCCGCGCATCTGGCCGGCCACGTACGTAAAGGAGACAAACAGCGCGCAGACGACGGCCACGATCCGGGCGGTGTTGGAGTAGTAGCGATCCCCGACGAAATCGGGGACGGTGTACTTGCCGAACTTGCGCAGGTACGGTGCAATCAGCAGTGCCAGCAGCACATACCCACCGGTCCAGCCCATCAAGTACACTGAGCCGTCGTACCCGGCAAAGGCGATGATCCCGGCCATCGAAATGAACGATGCGGCGCTCATCCAGTCGGCAGCGGTGGCCATCCCGTTGACCACCGGATGCACCTTGGCCCCCGCCACGTAGAACTCTCCAGTAGACCGGGCTCGGCTCCAGACCGCGATCCCCAGGTAGATGGCAAACGACGCCCCCACCATCACAAAGGTCCAGGCGCCGACGTTCATTGTCCCGCCTCCCGGTCGTTCATGGCAAACCGGCGATCGAGCCGGTTCATCAGGATCACGTACACCACGATCAGGAGCACGAAGGTGTAGATCGATCCCTGCTGGGCAAACCAGAAGCCGAGCTGGAAGCCGCCGATCCGGATCCGGTTGAGCGGCTCCACGAGCAGGATGCCGAAGCCGAACGACACCGTGGCCCAGATGGCCAGCAGGACGGCGACATAGCGGAGGTTGGTGAGCCAATAGTTGCGGGCGTCGGTATCAGTCATGGCGGGCTGGGAATGGGGAATGGGGAATGGGGAATAGGGGCTGGGGGCTGGGGAGTGGGGACGGCAGCCAAGCGGTCCGCGGCCCCAGTCAGCGGCGGGCCATCGGAAGGAGTTGGGCCCAGTTCAGCACCAGCTCGAAACTGCTCTGCTCGGAGTTCACGGACCGGACGAACGCGAATTGCTGCCCGTCCGGGCTCACATCCCACAAGGCCTCGTAGCCGGTGACCAGGAAGCTGCCGGTGAAGAGCTGGCGCGGGGTTGCGATCCGCGGCTCCGCACCCAGCGTGATCCGAGTGACGAAGTAGGCCTCGCCGTTCCGGTAGAAGACCTCTCCGTTCCGGGCCCAACGCGGCTCGGTGCCGCCGCCGACCGAGACCGGCCAGCGCGACCCGTCGCCGTCCACCTTGGCAAGGTAGATCTCGGAATCCCCTGTTTCGAGCGAGGAATAGAGGTACCACTGGCCGTCGGGGGAGAGTGCGGGACCGCGCTCATCCACCGGGGAGACGCGGAGACCGCGCGCCCCCGTGGCCGAGTCGATCGCAGCGACATAGATGTCACGATTCTGCCCGCCCGCGTCCTCACGCCAGACGATCCGCCCCGCGTCGGGAGCCACCTGGAACTCGTAGATCTGTCGCGGCCGGGCCACCAGGAATTCCGGCGTGCCGCCTCCCGTGGATGGTACCCGAACGATCCGCGCCTGGCGTCCGGT
>Ga0163144_10004488_pt1 | contig 31396 bp, 19 predicted proteins | sample OliLak19BULKMAT1_FD_123175 | JGI IMG/M metagenome (GOLD analysis project Ga0163144, IMG submission 123175) | Freshwater microbial mat bacterial communities from Lake Vanda, McMurdo Dry Valleys, Antarctica - Oligotrophic Lake LV.19.BULKMAT1 | ecosystem: Environmental > Aquatic > Freshwater >... | reverse complement strand
GCTTCTTAATACCCATATCACGATGATTCTTTTGGCTTTTCAGCAATTTCGCTCTTTCACCCATTGGGTGAGTGCGCTACGGGGCAGATTGCACGGTTCTGGCGGGTGAGAACCGGCGGCTTGCGCCGTATGCGGCGCGCCGGTTCGAACGCACGCAAAACCGCACACTCTACCCCGTCCAACTGAGGTTTCTAGGATGACAGTTCCTGGCTAATACCGACTGGGATGCAGCACCGGATCAGACAGCGGCGTGATGTTGGCCGGGCCGCGCTGCCAACGCGTGGTCGGCGTGGCAGCGGCGTAGACATCGGTGAGCACCTCGCCCAGACGAGCGCCATCGAAGCGAAAATCAAGCCGCCCGCCGGCGCTGCTAGTGGGTGCGATCGCCGCACAATCTGGGCAGAACCCGCGAAAATTCAGCATGCTCATGCTGTCGATCGCGGCATTGCTGCTTTGTCCCAGCGCCCAACGCGGCTGCTGGTTGGCGTCGTAAAAATAAATGATGGCGACGCGCGCGCTGCCGCCGCTGTAAATGCTCAAGCCCCAGCCCGGTTCGGCGGCGTTGTACCAAGTGCCGTTGCGATCGGGGTTGGATGGCGTAAACGTGGCCAATTGGGCGGCCATTGGCTCCGTGCCGCTGCGATTGCCCAAACGCCAATTGAAGCTGAGGTTTCCGGCATCGCTAAAAGTCAAGCGCAGTTCACCGACGCTCTCAGCCGTCACTGCGCTGCCGTTCCAGGTGTAACGTTGCAGTGGCGCTACCCATGGATTGGCGCGCGGCGCGACGGCTTGATACCAAGTTGGGCTGCCGTCGTCATTGTAGGTGTACCAGGTGACAAACTGCGTGGCACCCGCGTAGTGCAAATCCATGCCGTGACCACTGCGCGCTGGGTTGTACCAAAGGCCAGCCATCGGGTTTAACGTGGTTGAATCAGCATCGGCGGGGTTGCTGCCTTGTTTGACCTCGCTGCTATCGCCGATGCCATCGCCATCCCGATCAATGCCCAGCCGCCGCGCCAGACCGCGCGGTACCACGGTGATAGTCAACGGAGCAAGGCTGCTAATCCGCGCCTGCAACTCGGCGACGCTCAAAGGCGCGCTACCGTCATCGGTGAGGAAACGATCCGCCGCTGCGTCATAGGCATATCCCGCGCTGCCGCTGTGCGCGACTAAATCAACCTTGCTGCTGCGTGCCAGCGCCAATAAAGCCGCCGCGCGCGGGGTGGCAGTAGGGCTACTCAGCGTCTCCTGCGCGCCGACTGCCGCGTGGCTGTCTTTGGACAGCGGCGCCGGCGCACCCAGAATCGGATTGACGTTGCCAAAATCTGATCCAGAAAAGGCCAAGCTCAACGCTACCAAATCGGCGACATCCTGGTCAGAGCGCACGCTGAAAACCCGTGCCGACAGAAATCGCGCCAAAGAATCCGCCGAGCCATCGTGCAAAAAACCAAAGCCGGCATTGTTATCGAGCTGCGTCATCTCGAAGCCGACTTTTTCGTATTGATTGCGCAGTTGCGGCACCTTCATCGACACATTGGTCGAACCATCGGTGCTGACAATGCCCAGGTGATTTTCACCCATCGGGCCGATCGGCATCACCCGACCGCCGACTGGCACGCCCAGCACGCCCAGGAACATCGGCCCATTGACCGCCATGCCGGTCGGTAGCGTATGGCAACTGGCGCATTGCAACACGCCATCCAGCAAACCGGTGGTGTACAGATCCAAACCGCGGGTAGCGCTGCCACTGACTAGCGGTATGCCGGCCATTTGGAATCGTCCGCTGCTGTAATGGCCGGGTAAAGGCAATGACAGTGGCAGCGTATTGTCCAAATTGCGGAAGGGATTGGGCGGAAAACTGATAGTCGCCAGAAAATTCTCGAAAGCCTGCATTTCGCTGGGGGTCAGCAGTTCGTCGTCGCCCAAAAGCCCTTCAAAAGCGGGGTTGAAAGCTTCGATGCCAGCGCGATCGCCGCGCCAATGCAAAGGCTCATGGCCGATGATGTCTTGCATCGTCTGCGTGGTCATCGGGCCCTTCATCGCGTGATAGTTCTCACAGCGCGGCGAGCCCAGTTGGGTAATGCAGTTCTGATCAAAAACTTGCGGCGGCTGGGAAGGATCACCCAAATCCCAAGCCAAACGATCCATGCGGCCATCGACATGGCAAGACGCGCAGGACGCCTGACCTAAACCCGAGGTTCGATGGGTGTCGTAAAACAAAGGCCGCCCCTCGCGAATCGCCATCGGCAGCGGATTGAACACTGGCGTGCGCGAAAGTTCGACGTTGGCGATGCTGTCGACCACCGACAAGGACGCCGCAAAATGATTCCACACGTACAAGCGCCCGCGCGCCTGATCCAGCGCCAAACCGGCCGGCCCTTCGCCTACCGCAATCGGCGTGCCGACACGTGCGCCGTTGGCATCGATGCGGATGACGTTGTTGGAACCCAATCCTGCAACCCAAGCGCGTTGGCCATCGGCGCGCCAGACGATCGCACGCGGATCGCCAATGCTGCGATTGCGTTGCTCTGCTGGCAGCGTGCTTTGTTGGTAGCTTAAATGGGGGTTCAAGTCGCTGATCACCTTACTGCCAGCGGGCGCAATGTTCACCCTGGCCAAGTGCGCGCGCACAAACTTGCCGTTCAATTTGGGCTCAAAACGCACCTCGTTGAAGGCCTCGGTGCCCACCAGCGTGGCTTCGCCGCTGGCTGGATTAACCGCCAGCGCCATGCCGATGTTCATCAAACCGGTGACGTAACGCACCGCTAAGCTGTCGACATCAATGATCGCCAGATCGCGATCACCCAGATCCCAACCCACGCGTCGACCCGATGCATTGGCTAAAGGACCGCTCACAAACTGCGTCCAATCGCCGATATTGTCATCGCGCCAGCGACCAGCGGCATCACGGCGCACGATCAGCCCGACCCGCGGCGGTGTCGCACTGGCGTTGAGCGGCGGATCAAAGCTATTGCCGGCATTCGGCGGGGGATTTACCCCTCTATACGGCCCGCGCGGATCGCTGACCACGTTCGGCAAACCCGGCTGATTGCCGAGCAAACCGCCGGTGAGGATGGTGGTTGCGTTGCCCGATTCAAAAATCGCCGCAAGCACGCTACGACCGTCCAAACTGACGGCCAGCGCGCGCGGATCTTCGCCGTTAATCGACACCACCAGGGGCGCCAGCGTCAAGTTGTCCGGCTGATAGACCAGCACCTGATTGGCTTGCGAGCAGCTGACAAAGGCGCGTCCGCCGGCAAACACCACATCAAAAGGTTCATCGGCGGTGGTTAGCGTAGCCCTGACCCTACGCGTGCGCACATCAACAATGCTGACCGAATCGGACACGTGGTTGACCACCCACAACTCGCTGTCATTGCGAAAACGCACCGACACCGGATCCACGCCGACCACGACATGACCGATCAACTGCGGCGTAGCCTCGGACACGTCGAAAAACTGCACGCGCTGATCGGCGGTGTGCGCAACCGCAAGAATGGAGCGATCCGGACTGAGATCCAGCGCATGGATGGGGTGATTTTCCCAATTCACATAGGGCAAATCGACCGCTGGCGCGGCAGTCGCCAGCAGGAGAAGCGGGAGAAGCGAAACAGCAAGGTACGAGCGCAGCACCAATCACCCCCAGGTTAGTTGCCTGTCCAGGATAAGCCTGAAAGCCGGCGATTTTGCGGCTATTTGTAGCCCGAACTGATCGGAAAACGGCGATCGCGGCCAAATGAGCGTGCGGTGACGCGCGGGCCCGGTGCGGATTGCCGTCGTTTGTATTCGTTGCGCAACACCAGTGCGGTCACGCGTTCGACCACCGCCGGGTCGTGCCCAGCCGCGCTGATCACTGCGCGGGGTTCATCGAGTTCGATGAAGCGTCGCAAAATGTCGTCAAGCACCGCATACGCTGGCAAAGAATCTTGATCAGTCTGGTTTTCGCGCAGTTCCGCCGATGGCGCGCGGTCAATGACGGCGTTTGGAATCACCGCAGACTGCGTATTACGCCAGCGTGCCAACGCATACACTTGGGTTTTGTAAATATCTTTAAGCGGCGCAAAACCACCGCACATATCGCCATAAATGGTGGCATAACCCACCGCCATTTCGCTTTTATTACCCGTGGTCAACAATAATCCGCCAAATTTATTGCTAATAGCCATTAGCATGACACCACGACAGCGTGCCTGCAGATTCTCCTCAGTGGTATCTGCCGCGCGACCGGCAAATAATGGCGCCAAGGTATCGATAAATGCGCTAAATGGACCTTCAATCGGCAGCAACTCGGCCCGCACGCCCTGCGTGTGCGCCTGTGCGAAGGCCTCATGATTGCTAAGTTCCGACGTAAAACGCGAAGGCAATAACACCGCTAAAACACGATCGGCGCCCAATGCGTCTACCGCAATCGCCAATGTTAACGCTGAATCTATGCCGCCCGATAAACCCAATAACACGTGTTTGAAACCGTTCTTGCGTACATAATCACCGGTCGCCCGCACCAGTGCTTGATAGACCTCCGCTTCTGGCGCCTGATGTGGCAAAGCCGGCCAATCGACGGCCGTTAAGGCCAAGCCTGATGCACTGCGGGTGATGTCAACCAGCAATAGGTGCTCGGTGAAGGCAGGCGCTAATGCCTGCAGCGTGCCGTTCGCTGCAAACAGCATGCTCTGACCGTCGAACAATAGATCGTCTTGACCGCCAATTAAATTGCAATAAATCAATGGCAGGCCGGTCTCGATGGCCCGTTTGCACAACACCTGTTCGCGATCGGCCCGTTTGCCCTGATTATACGGCGATGCATTTAGCACCAATAACAATTGTGCGCCGGCCGCTAATGCCGCAGCGGCGGGTTCCGGAAACCACGCATCTTCGCAAATCAAAATGCCAAAGCGCAGACCGCCACGCTCCACCACGCAGGAGCCGCTGCTTTCGGTGAAATAGCGTTTTTCATCAAATACCGTGTAATTCGGCAAGCGTTGTTTGCGCGCACAGGCCAACGTGCTTCCGGACGCCAGCCAACTGGCGCAGTTGTACAAAGCGCCAGCACTACGCGCGGGATGGCCGATCAGCAGGTCGGTAGGATGCTGCTGGGCGGCGAGCTGCGCGAGTTCCGCGTCCACGCGCCCCTGAAAGCCCAGGCGGAACAACAAATCTTCAGGCGGGTAACCGGACAAGGCCAATTCCGGTGTCAACAACAGATCCGCAGCGCAGGCGGCGGCCTGATCGCGCAAGCGCTGTATCTGTTGGCGATTGGCTTGCACCGCGCCAACCGAGAAATCGAACTGCGCTAAGGCGATGCGATACACGGCTACACTCAATGCGGGTGAAGAATGGGGGCGGCTGACCTCCACCCCGTTTCGGCGCCGAAGCGCCGAATGCTCAGCGCCCGATAGGGTGGGTGGAGTGCGCCGCATGTAAAACCGTCATTTACGGCGCACCACACCCGTTTGCGGCTTTAGATCGCCGCACTGCATCAAGCTTTTTTGGCTTTTTTGGCCGGCTTTGGCTCTGGCACGTCCGCCGCATTTGTGTCGCTTGCAGCCGGCGCCTCAGCAACGGTTTCGGTTACAAGCGCGGTTGCCCTCTTTTTATACGGCCGAGTTGTTTTGACCGGTTCTGCACCGGCCGCGGCATCCTCTTTTGACGCCTTTGCTGGCTTTTCCGCCGCAACTATTTCCAGCTTCGGTTCAACCACCTCAGCCGGCCCTGCATTCTGCGGGGCTGGCTGGGCGGCCGCCTTTTTGGCCGCAGGTTTCTTGTCTGCATCGGCCACTACCGGCGCATCGGCTTTGGCAGCTTCAGCTTTAGCCGCGCTCTTACTGGCCTTTTGCGGCTTCACACCCGTCATGCGCTTTAAAATGGCTTCGCCCAGTTCGGTGGGCGAACGCACGGTGGTCGCGCCAGCGCGGTCTAGCGCTTCAAACTTGGCCGCCGCCGTGCCTTTGCCGCCCGCGATAATCGCGCCAGCGTGGCCCATGCGTTTACCGGGCGGCGCAGCGACACCCGCGATATAAGCAACCACTGGCTTGGTCACGAATTCAGCAATGAATTCGGCCGCCTCTTCTTCCGCACTACCGCCAATCTCGCCGACCATGATGATGCCTTCGGTCTGCGGATCGTCTTGGAACAAACGCAGGCAATCGACGAAATTCATGCCCTGAATGGGGTCGCCGCCAATACCGATGCAAGTACTCTGACCCAAGCCCACCTTGGTGGTTTGATAGACCGCTTCATAGGTCAGCGTGCCAGAACGCGACACAATGCCCACTTTGCCCGGCATATGAATAAAGCCCGGCATAATGCCGATCTTACATTCGCCCGGCGTGATAATGCCCGGACAATTGGGACCAATCAGATACGTCCCTGGGTAATAGGTCATCAGCACATGTTTAACGCGCAACATGTCGAGTGCCGGAATTCCTTCGGTAATGGCCACGATTACTTTAATGCCGGCATCGGCCGCTTCCAAAATGGCGTCTGCGGCAAATGGCGGTGGCACAAAAATCATGCTTGCTTCGGCGCCAGTCTCTTCGACTGCGTCTTGCACCGTATTAAATACCGGCAAGCCGATGTGATCTTTGCCAGCTTTGCCCGGCGTAACGCCGCCGACCAATTTGGTGCCGTATTCGAGCGCTTGCTCGGAATGAAAGGTGCCCTGCGTGCCAGTAAAACCCTGACAGATCACCCGCGTCTTCTTGTTGACCAAAACAGCCATGTCTGCTCCTCGACGTGCGCTCAGCCCTGGGATGCCGCAACTGCTTTCTGTGCGCCATCCGCCAAATCACTGGCCGGAATCAACGACAAATTGCTCGCTTTCAATAGATCGCGACCTCTCTCGACATTGGTACCTTCGAGGCGGACCACAACCGGAATATTAATGCCTACTTCTTTGACCGCGGCGATAATGCCTTCGGCGATTAAATCGCAGCGCACAATGCCGCCGAAGATATTGACCAAAATCGCTTTGACTTTGTCATTACCCAGGATCAGCTTGAAGGCTTCGGTCACGCGCTCAGTGGTTGCACCACCGCCGACGTCTAGGAAGTTGGCTGGCTGACCACCGTACAGCTTGATCACATCCATGGTGGCCATCGCCAAACCGGCGCCATTCACCATGCAGGCGATATTGCCGTCCAGCGCTACATAATTCAGATCATGCTTGGCAGCTTCTGCTTCCAAAGCATCATCTTGCGTGACGTCGCGCATCGCTTCCAGCTTGGGCTGGCGGAACAAGGCGTTATCGTCTGCATTCAGCTTGCCGTCCAGCGCGACCAAATCGCCCGCACTATTGATGACCAGCGGATTCAGTTCAATCAGGCTCATATCCAGTTGGTAGTACAACTGGAACATCGCCAACATGATCTTCGCCAGTTGCGCGGTTTGCTTGGCGCCTAAGCCCATCGCGAAGCCCAGTTTGCGGCACTCAAACGCCTGCAAACCCTGCATGAAATTCACCTCAACGGTGAACATCTTCTCCGGATGTTCCTTGGCGACATGCTCAATATCGACACCACCCATCGGCGAGGCAATGAAAGTCACCGCGCGCGTGGTGCGGTCGACCAGCATGCTTATGTACAACTCTTTGCTGATGTCCGTGGCCTCGCTGACCAACACCACATTGACTGGCAAGGCGCGCCCGGCGCTCTGGTAGGTGGTCATCTGCGTGCCGAGCATCTTGGCCGCGGCATCTCGCACCTGGGTCAGCGTTTTGACCACTTTGACGCCACCGGCTTTACCGCGGCCGCCGGCGTGGATCTGTGCCTTCACCACCCACTGGTCACCGCCCATCTGGCGGGCCGCTTCAACGGCGGCGTCGGGGGTGCTGGCTATCGCGCCCTGCGGCACCGGTATCCCGAACTGTGCGAACAGTTCCCTCGCTTGGTACTCGTGGAAGTTCATCCTGTCTCCTGATCAAAAGCGCGCGTGGGCGGAGCATTTGGCATAGGCGCGTGCCCTGCCCAAAGTGGCGCGTATTGTGATGAAAGCACCGCGCCGCGCCAAGTAGCGATACGCGATTTTCTGCGCTTGCGCAGCACGAAATGCTGGCGCGGCGCCGAGCATGCCTGCACAAGCACGTTCTGACGAGCAAAATCGCGGTGCTATAGTTCAGATCGCACTCCATTTGCGCAAAAACTCATGCGCTTTTCCAGTATCAGCCGCCACGATACGCCGCCTTCACCGGAAGAGTTGCGTTGGTACGAGCTGCGTTTGTTCAATTTGTATCGATTGTTGGTGTCGTTGACCTTTGGTCTGCTGCTGCTCTCTACGCTTGGGCCTCAGTATTTCAATTTGACCGGGTCCCTGCTGCGCGCGGGTCAAGTCGGCGTGCTCATCTACGCGCTCGCTGCGGGCGCCATTTTTGCCACCACGGAAGCACGCCGCTTGGGCATTACGCGGCTGACCTTGCTAGGGGTGAGCTGTGATTTGGTGATGGGCGGCTTGTTACTGTTCGTTTTCGACGGTTTATCGAGCGGCGTTGGCGTTTTGCTGCTCATTACCGTTGCGATGGCGGCGCTGTTATTGCCGGGCCGCTTGGCGTTTTTCTCGGCCGCAGTGGCCTGCTGCACCTTGTTGTCCGAATCCTTCTATTCGCTCGCTGTCGAACGCTCCAGCGGCCGCAGTTTGGCGCAAGCGGCGTTGTTGGGAACCGCGTTTTTCTTGACCGTGGCGATTTTCTATTGGCTGGGCCGGATGACCCGGGAAAGTCAGGAACTCGCCGAGCGGCAAGGCGTAGATATCGCCAATCTGGCGCAAATCAATGAGTTGATTATTCAACGAATGCGCACCGGCATCTTGGTCCTGGATGGCCAAGGTGAGGTGCGGCGCTTCAACGAGTCAGGTTGGTACTTGCTGGGCACGCCGCCGAGCAGTGAAACCACCATTCGCAAGCTGTCTGCGGACCTTTACGACCGCTGGCGTTACTGGTTGACCACCGGCAAACACAATAATGTGCCGATCCAGATTGCCCTAGGCGTGCCGGCCGTGGTGCCGCGTTTTACCCGCTTGGGCGGTGAAGACGATGCCGCCACGCTGTGTTTTCTGGAAGACGAGAGCATGGTCTATCGACGCGCCGAGGAATTGACGTTGGCGTCGTTGGGCCGCTTGTCGGCCAGCATTGCGCATGAAGTACGCAATCCACTCGGTGCGATCAGCCACGCTGCGCAATTGTTGGCCGAATCCGAAGACATGCCGGATACCGACCGGCGTCTTATTGAAATCATCATGAATCACTGTGGTCGCGTGAACGGCATCGTTGAAAACGTGCTGCAGCTATCGCGCCGCGAACGCTCGCGTCCAGAATGCGTGAATCTGTCGCCGTGGGGTCATGGACTCATAAACGATTTCAAACAGGCGCAACCGCTAGGTCAAGATCAGCTGCGTTTGGTCGTCGACCAGCGTGGCGCGCGCGCCTTGGTCGATCCTTCGCAGCTGACTCAAGCGGTGTGGAATTTGCTGCGTAACGCCATTCGCCATGGCCGCCAGCCGGATCAGCCCGCCGACGTCACGCTGCGCATCCGCCAGCCCAATCCCAGCCAAGGCGCGCTGATCGAAATCATTGATCGCGGCCCCGGCATTCCAGTGGCCCTACAACGGCAACTCTTCGAGCCCTTTTTCACCACCCGCGCCGACGGCACTGGTCTAGGCCTGTACATTTGCAAACAGTTGCTCGGCGCCAACCAAGGCAGCATCGAATACGTTCACGTGCCAGGCGGGGGCAGTTGTTTCAGATGTCAACTGGCGGTGCCGCAGCGCGATTTGGTGGCTTAACGGCAGGCGTTTTGATGCCGCACTTGTCGCGTAGCTGAAAAACCAGTGTTGCCACGGCTGCCACCACCGCCGGAATCCGCGTAGCGCTCTGTGCTGCGGCTACACTTGTTATGCTTTCCAACGTGCCGCAAGCGCACTGTTGCGGAACATCTGGCCGATGCGCATCCCACAGAAAATGAACCCGAATAGTGTAAACGCGCTGTTCGGGGCGCTGCTGTTCCTGATGGGTGCATGGCTCGCCTGGAGTGTGATTCAGGTCAACATCGACCTTGATGATGGATACGCGACGTTGACTAACGCCTGTTTCCATCTTGGACAGAGTGAGCACTACTACTCAAACCGTGCGCCATTGCTGGCCATACTCCTGATGCCTGCGGAGATTTTGAAAAGTGCGCTGGGTCTGCACCCCACGGACGTGCGAGTTGCGCATGCATTCATGGCAATTCTGTACTTGGCTTATCTGATTGGCACCTGGGTGATATTGGTGCGTTTACATGGCCGTGACCTGAGCACCCTCGTGGGCTACACCGCTGCACTGGCTACTCCGGTCTTTTTCAGCTACGCGCCCTTTTTGAGCCACGACATCTTTCCGGGATTTCTGGCTTTGTGGATGGTGTACTTGGCGGATGCGCAACTTCGAATCCCGTCGCTTGGTCGTTGGTAGGCGATGGTCCTGATGGGCGCTGTGCTGGCCTTAATCAAGCAGAGCTTTGCCCTGGTCTGGATTTGCATCGTCGTCATCGTGCCCTTGTTAGTGATGGCTCAAAATGCGGACCCCCCGGATGTGGCGCACAGCCGCTGGCCTGATGCTGGCTGCGGTTTTGAGTTGCCCGCCACGCTCATGGCTGCCAACTGCGCAAATTTGCGACGCGCATCCGCCTCGGCGCCGCCAATGATCAGCCACACGTGCTCAAGTGCCGCCAGATTCTGCCGTTGATATGATCCACCACAACGCGTGTCGCGCCTTGCGGCATATTGCAAGGCAGGCCAATGGAAAGTTCGCCAATGTTGACGTCAAAGCAGATCAACTGGCTATTCCGGCTGGTCCTATTTTTGATCGGTACTTGGCTCGCCTGGAGTTTGATTCAAGTCAATATCGACTTCGATGACGGCTACGCTGGTTTGACCAACGCCCTCTATTTTTTGGGTGACACAGACGTCTATTTCCTGAATCGCGGCCCCTTGATGGCCTTCGTATTGATGCCCGCTCAGCTGCTCAGTCAAGCGCTCGGCATGCACCCTTTGGATGTGCGCATTGCGCACTCATTGATGGCCTTGTTTCACTTGGGCTACTTGGTTGCGTGCTGGATCTTGTTGACCCGTATCCAGGGCCGGGACCTGTCCACATTAATTGCCTATGTCGCGGCGATCGCGACCCCGGTCTTTTTTAGTTATGCCCCGTTCTTGAACTTGGACATCTTTCCGGGCGTTTTCGCTTTGTGGATGGTGTTTTTGGCGGATCAGCAACTACATTCGCCAACCATGCGCCGCTGGTGCATGTTGGTGGTGTTAGGTGCGGGTTTGGCCCTAACCAAGCAGACCTATGCCTTGGTCTGGATTGGTATCGTCATGGCCTTAGCGATTTTGCTGCTCGCTCAAGCTGCGGACAGAAACAAGTGGCGTGCGGCGTGCGGACTGTTGGCTGCGGCGATGCTGAGTGGCGCGCTTACTTGGATTGTTTATGCCCTGGTGCTGAAAGGGCCTTACGGCCATGAAGCGTTTTTGTTGCGGCCTTGGTTGCAAATCGAGGCAATTAATGAGAATTACCAGGTCGAAGGCGGCGGCTGGCAGGTCTTTTACCCGTGGATTTATTTGCGCAATCTCTGGGCCTACGGCATCCTGGCGGTGCTATTGGTACTGCCAGGTGTATTTTTTGCGCTGCTGCGCGGGTCTTCTTTTATGCGTTTGCTGGCGCTGGTTTGGCTATTCATCTTATTGATGTTGCATTTGACGCCCTACAAGGAAGTTCGTTATCTCGCTTTTCTCGCGCCATTCAATGCTGTGTTAATGGTGCCGGTTGTCCGCGAGATTTTGCTCCGGCGCGGGGTTTATCGGTCATTCGTTGTTTCTTTGCTATTGATGGGCGTAGGATTGGCATTACCTGAAGCCTTACGTTTGCGCGAACCTTATTACCGGCAAGCTATGCTCGATTTTCTTGCGCCCTTGCCTAGCAACGGGACACTCCCCGCACGCCTGATCATGGGCGGGCCGCTCAGTTTCGTTTCCCCGGAAGGGCAGGCTTATTTTGGCGATCGATACCATCGAATTTCGCATATCTCGCCTGGTTCGATCGTATCTTTATTTGGTTTCCCGGAAGATCGCTATTGGCAAATCAAGAGCACTCTGGAAGTAACTGCTAATCGAGTAATGCTGGGTGATATTTGGCTGCTCACTAACGGTTTGGTAATACGAACAAAGCCGTTTTTGCCTAACAATTACGGGGGTTTGGATAAAGGCTTTTTTCAGCTCCTTGCCATCGCTGAGATCATTACGCTGGCTCGCGAACCCGGTGGCTACCGAATTACTGGAGAGCATGCCCAGGCGCCGCATATTGTTGTTGCCAGTTTGCCGAACACAGCGCCGTTTATTGCGAGAGGTTCCATTGATGAGAGCAACGCCGCTAGACTTTTTGGCTGGAGTAATTTCCCAGAAACTGCGCAAGTTATTGCTTTCCGCGTGCTTCGGCGTTGCGGTCTGAGCGAGTGTGCCCGATTTGACGATGAACCAGTTGTTTCTGACAGCAAACCCAATCCTTGAGGCTGAACTGATGGCGGAAGCAAACGGTGTGACAGCAAGGAACGCAGTAAGCCCCAGCTCAGATGCTGTTGATCGGGCGGTGCTGCTAGCCCTGTTAGCCAGTTGTGCTTGTTGGCTGATCGGCTTCGCGTTGGTCGGCTATCCCTGGTCGATGATTGGGCTCAGCATGACCGATTCGCTAGTGTACTTCTGGATGGCGCAGGCCCTGCACCTTGGCAGTGGCGATCCGACCGCGGCGCATGGCTGGTCGATTTTGAGCGAAACGAGGTTCCCGCCTGGCTATCCGGCTTTTTTGTCGATGTTTGGTCCAAACACCGATGCTTCTGGGCTGCGCGCCGCCAACATCGGCCAGTTTGTCAGTGTCCTACTGGCTTTGCTCAGCATGGTGGCTTTGTATTGGCGCTATCTCAAGCCGCCACTGGCCATGGCTGCCTGTGCTTATAGCCTGACGCTGCCCTGGCTCTATCCGTGGTCATTTGATCTGATTTCAGAACCTCTGTTTGTCGCCCTGTTGTTATTGGCGTGCCGGTTGGCTGATCCATTGGCCCTGCGTCGCTGGAGTTTCGTGTGGATTGCACTGCTTTTCGGTCTGCTGTGTCTGACTCGCAGTTTGGGTTATCCCTTGTTGGTGGCTTTGGCTTGGTGGATGTGGACACGGGTTCCGTCTCGGCGACATTGGCTCTTGGGCATGAGCATTGCGATCGCACCGCTGGTCTTGTGGAAGCTCTATCAAGGGATGCACGGAAGCGCGGCAGACAGCTATCTGGGGTGGACGTGGCAACAGTTTGCCCAGTTGCCACCCGGTGTATTGAAATTGGCCTGGACGCAATGGGCCCATCTAGCCAGTTCATTGACCCCTGCAGCATTGCCTGATTTGCTGCGCGCCGGAATAGGGTCGGTGTTATTGCTAGCAGCCTTGGCGCAGGCGCTAGGCGCCAGCTTGCGGGCTGAGTTGATGGGTGCGGTGACGCTGATCCTTTTTTGCGTATTGGTGGCGTGGCCATTTCCACTGCACTTTGACCGCTTGGTCGCACCGTTGGCGCCCTTGGTTGTTTTGTATGCGCTATTGCCTTGGGCCAAGTCGCAACAACCCGCGGCCCCCGAGCCCGCCTTAGAGAGTCAAAGGCCTTACCCACCGCGTTGGGCGGCCCGTTTGTTGGCCCTGCTGGCGTTGGCACTGGTGTGGGCGTGCGCAATTTTGCCGATGTTGGATGGCGGCCACCGGCGAGTCCCTGAATCCCAACGACCTTATTTACGCAGTGCGATGGCCAGTCAGCGCGGCGCTGCTACGGCCCCGCAAGCGGTTGATCATCTAGCTCGCGTGCTACAGGTGGCCGGTGAGCTTGATCGACTCGTGCCGGCTACAGACTGTGTTTTGGCCACTTGGCCAAATTTGCTGAAGCTGCGCAGCGCGCGGGTAATTTTGGATAGTCCAGTGCCATTTGCATGGACCAGCAAAGCCTGTTCGTACGCGCTGGCCATTGATGTTTGGGACGGCTCGCATGCCGGTGGCGCAAATTACCCGATGACTGTCAACGGACTGCGCTACCAGCCGGTGGCAGAGTGGCGATCAAGCGCCAATGCAGACCCCTTTGCACGCTTAATACGCGTGGTTGAGTAGACCTTCGCCACCTAGCTAGCACTGTCGGACTTTCCCCGCGAGTGCGCCGGAAGTCCTTTTGGCGATCATTTCTACTCATTCTCGAATTGATTTTGCAGGCTTGAGCTCTACATTCGAGTCTGCGCTATGCCAAAAGCGCTTCCGGCCCTTCGGGTTGAACGTCTGTGGCGTTGCGACCCTTGCCAGTGGAAGAGCCATGGCTGCGCGCCCCGCCTTGCAGCCATCCGTTGCGCCACACAACGCATCTCACGCGCAAAGTCCGACAGGCTGCTAGTAGTCCGTTTCATCAAAACCGTGTTGAATGAAACGGACGGGTTTTTCCCCAGGGCAAGGCGCGAGGAGGCGTCATAGTGGGCACTATGGCAACGACGAGCAACGCCGCCATGCGGAAAAAGACGCCGTTTCATGGCATTGTTTTGGTGAAACGGACTACTAGGCCCTGCCGTCGCGTTATCCTCGCACGGACTTTTGTGGAGCTGCTTGTATGGAGAAGGGTAACGCACTCATCCTCGATGACGAGGCTGATATCCGGGAACTGTTAACGCTCACATTGACTCGCTTAGGCTTGGTCGTGCATGCGGCGGCCAGCTTGGCTGAGGCTAAGGCCCTGCTTGGTAAGCACAATTTTGATTTGTGCTTCACCGATATGCGTCTGCCCGACGGCAATGGTCACGAATTCATCGAACAAATGTCGCGCCAGCACCCGGATACGCCAGTGGCGATGATCACCGCCTACGGCAATGCCGAGGCAGCGGTGCAGGCACTGCGCGCGGGTGCTTTTGACTGTGTATCAAAGCCGGTCGATTTGATCGTGCTGCGCAATCTGGTCAAAACGGCACTCAAGTTGCGCGCCGAGCGGCACCCCGGTGGCGCCGCGGAGCCTCGCTTATTTGGTGATTCGGCATCCATGCAACGTGTGCGTGCCACCATCCAAAAACTAGCGCGCAGCCAGGCGCCGGTGTTGATTTCCGGTGAGTCAGGCGTCGGCAAAGAATTGGCCGCGCGGTCAATACACGAACAGGGCCCGCGCAGCGCTGGACCCTTTGTGCCGGTCAATTGCGGGGCCATCCCGACTGAACTGATGGAAAGTGAGTTTTTCGGCCACAAAAAAGGCAGCTTCACTGGGGCACATGGTGACAAAGATGGGCTGATTCAAGCCGCGCACGGCGGCACGCTGTTTCTGGATGAGATCGCCGAATTACCGCAACACATGCAAGTCAAGCTATTGCGCGTGATTCAAGAAAAGTCGGTACGGGCGATTGGTGCGCGCAGCGAAATTCCGGTCGATGTGCGCATTGTCAGCGCTACGCACAAGGATCTAGCGCGCTTGGTCGACACCAGTGAATTCCGCCAGGACTTGTTCTACCGAATCAATGTGATTGAACTGCGCATGCCGCCGTTGCGTGATCGGCGCGAGGACATCGCGCCGTTGGCTGAGCGTTATCTCGACAAACTAGCGCCGGAATGGTCGATTTCCCGGCCCAAATTGGCGCCCGATGCGTTGCTGGCGCTGCAGCAGTACGATTTTCTCGGCAATGTTCGCGAACTGGAGAACATTTTGGAACGGGCGGTCGCGCTCAGTGATGGCGATATGATTCGTGCCGAAGATCTGCAGCTGGCACCACGGGCACCGGGTAACGTAGAAGCCGCGCCTGCGGTGGCTGGTTCCTCCATCGCCAGTGCCGTTCCAGTCGCACAACGCGTGGGACTGGAAAACTACATCGACACCTTGGAACGCGAGGCAATCAACAAGGCGCTTGAAGAATGCCGCTACAACAAAACCGCCGCTGCAAAGAAGTTGGGGATCACCTTTCGAGCCTTGCGTTACCGGTTGAAAAAGCTGGGGATTGATTGACCGGATAAATCCGCAGCAGGTAGCTCTCACCAAACATACCGCAAGCAAATGATTTTAATGCAATTTCTTCAGCGTTCATGCGTAGGTCACGTAGGCCGCAGGCCTGCGTGACATCGGAGCACTGTCACGTAGCCCTGCGGGCAACGTGACCTACGACTGATGCCGCCCAGTTTGATGCGCGAATAAGCGCGCCGGGGCGACCAAGATTCTCAGCAAAGTTAGCCTGACGCGTTGATTTGTAGGTCACGTTGGCCGCAGGCCTACGTGACATCGGAGCACGGTCGGCCATCAATGAATCAAAGCCGGTCAAGGCCAAACTCTCCAGCGGGCAACAAGCACCAGTGCAGCAAGGGCCTAGGGCTCACCGCTTTTCTACTCCCACTACGCGCTCTTGCGTGCGGGCGACTTGGCTTTGGCCGTTGTGGCTTTGCGCGTGGCGGTTTTCTTCGCGGCGGTTTTCTTCGCTGGTGCCTTTTTTGCAGCAGGCTTTTTGGCAGCCGGTTTGTCAGCGGCGGCTTTCTTGGCTGGCTTCTCGGTTGCGGCCTTCTTGGGCGCAGCCTTTGGCGGTTTTTCGGATACCGTTTTGGTTTTGCGCGGCGCTTCTACCTTGCCATTTTTGCGACCGAATCGACCTTTACCGGCGCCTTTGGCTGGTGCGGTGGCAAGGATGGCCAAACATTCGGCTTCGGTTAGCGATTCGGGCTCCACATCTTTGGGTATGCGACCATTTTTGGCGCCGTCGGTGATGTACGGGCCAAACTTGCCACGCAGGATTTGGATGGCGCCGTCCTGGAAGCTATTGATCACCTTGTTGGCGGCGGCTTCGCGTTTGGCGCGCACCAAGTCCACCGAGGTGGCAAGGTCAATCTCCCACGGATCTAAGCCTGCGGGAATCGATGCGTAGGTGCTGCCGGCTTTGACAAACGGCCCGAAACGGCCAATACCTACCGAAATCGCTTCGCCTTCGGCACTTTGGCCGAGCTGGCGAGGCATCTCGAATAACTTGAGCGCCTCTTCCTGGGTGATCGAATCCATCTTTTGCCCGGCTTTCAGCGAGGCAAAACGCGGTTTGTCTTCGTCTTCTTTGACGCCAATCTGCACAAAGGGCCCAAAACGACCCAGACGCACGGACAGTTCTTTGCCGGATTTTGGATCGATACCCAAAACGCGGCCTTGGGTGGCCTCGGTGCGTGATACCGAACTGTCTTTTTCGTCGACCAGCGCCTTGAACGGCACCCAGAACTCGCGCAATACCGGCACCCAATCTTTCTCGCCGCGCGCTACTGCGTCTAGTTCATCTTCCAAGCGCGCGGTGAATTCGTAATCGACGTACTGGGTGAAGTGACCCGACAGGAATTTCGCGACCACCCGGCCAACGTCGGTCGGCTGGAAGCGTTTGTTCTCCAGAGTCACGTACTCGCGCGCCAGTAGCACCTGAATGATGCTGGCGTAGGTCGACGGGCGACCAATGCCATGTTCTTCTAGCGCTTTGACTAGGCTGGCTTCCGAATAACGCGGTGGTGGCTCGGTGAAGTGTTGCTCGGCGCGCAGATCGTTCAGATCCACCAGTTGGCCGATGGTCAACGGGGGCAGTTTGCTGCCCGCTTCATCGTCTTCGTTTTTCTGGTCGCGACCTTCTTCGTACACCGCCAAAAAGCCGTGTTCGACGATGGTGGTGCCGCTGGCGCGCAGCAAATCGCCTTTGGCGGCTTGCAGATCGACGCTGACCGTATTTAACAGCGCGGGTTTCATTTGGCAGGCAACGGTGCGCTTCCAGATCAGATCGTAGAGCTTCAGCTGATCTGGATTCAGATAGCGGGCAATCGACGCTGGCGTGCGCAAAGCGCTGGATGGACGAATCGCCTCATGCGCTTCCTGCGCATTCTTGCTCTTGGTCTTGTAGACCTGCGGCGCTGCTGGCAATTTGTCCGCACCGAACTCGCGCACGATCACCTGTCGCAATTCAGCCAGCGCGTCATTCGATAAGCTCACCGAGTCGGTACGCATATAGGTGATCAGACCAATCTGACCACCTTCGCCCACATCCACGCCTTCGTACAGGCCTTGCGCGATGCGCATGGTGCGTTGCGTGCCAAAACCGAGTTTGCGCGCGGCTTCTTGCTGCAGAGTAGAGGTGGTGAACGGCGGCGCGGCGCGCCGCTGGCGGTCTTTGCGCTGCACATCGGCTACTTTCAGCGCGCCTTTGCCTTGCGGCTTGTGCGTCAAAGCGCCGGCCAGCACGCGGTCACGCGCGGCGCTCGCTTTGGCCTCATCGTTCAAATCAAACTGATCTAGGCGTTTGCCGCCGAGCACCGTCAGTTTGGCGCCAAAGGCTTGGCTGGCGAAACAATCGGCGTCGATCGACCAATATTCTCGCGCAACGAAGCGTTCGATTTCCTCTTCGCGCTCGGCAATCATGCGCAGCGCCGGGCTTTGCACGCGCCCAGCGGACAACCCACGCTGCACTTTCTTCCAGAGCAACGGCGACAAGTTGAAGCCGACCAAATAATCCAGCGCGCGGCGCGCCTGCTGGGCGTTGATCAGATCCATCGACAGCGAGCGCGGATGGGCGATCGCCTCTTTGATCGCTTTCGGAGTGATTTCCGAGAAGGTCACGCGGTGGATGCTGCGCTCACCGATCAGATTCTTTTTCTTCAGGATCTCGTACACATGCCAGGAGATGGCTTCCCCCTCGCGGTCCAAGTCGGTCGCCAGATAGATGGCGTCCGCCCCCTTGGCGGCCTTGGCAATCGCATCGACATGTTTTTCGTTGCGGTCGATGACTTCATAAGCCATCGCAAAATCGTGTTCGGTATCCACCGAGCCATCTTTGCTTGGCAGATCGCGCACGTGCCCGTACGAGGCCATCACCTGAAAGTCCTTACCGAGGACTTTGTTGATGGTTTTGACCTTCGCCGGTGACTCGACGATTAGCAGATTCTTGGCCATGCGCGCTTTATCAGAGCCATCGGGCGGGGAAAAAGGGCCCGGATGTTAACCGTAATCGGCTTTGCATGTCGCTCTCACTCGTGTGGTGGACAGCAAACTAGCACGAGGGTCAAAAAAGGCCGGTGCGTGTCAGCAAAAAAATGGGCGCGAGTCACCTCGCGCCCATCCGGGTTTGTTGCTCGGATCTGAGTATCAATCGAACAATTGGGGCATCCAACCTAACCCCGCGCCGTGGAAAACAGACCGGCCTTTGCAGTCTTACTTTGCGTTTTAGCGTGGGATATTGACAGTCCAGCCAGCGGTCCAATTGCCATTCGGGCCCGCGAAAGCACCGCGATAGTTGGTCGGGCGGAAGAAGGAATCGCTCAATGCCTGGCCACCAAGCAATACCGGTGATGCTGCCTGCGGCAAAAAGCCGGTCAGCAAAGCTGCACCGCTGCCATTGCCGGCGCCAGCGTTGAACCACGCGCTGACCGGATACGCGGCAGCAGCGTTGTCTTCAAAAGGGCCACCGGTGCAGGTGCCCACGAAAGATTGGGTCATGGTCAGCGTGCTGCCGCTCTGCGCCGCCGAGCTCAGCGCGTAGGTCTGTGCGTCAACCAGATTGAGGCAACGGTCGCGATAGCCGGTCACCACCACATTGGAATAATTGCCACCCGAACCACGACGGATACGCATGCCTTCGTTGCCAACGGTGCCGGCGCCCACCAAGGTCAGGTTCGACACGGACGGCTGAGTGCGCGGCAGTTTGTCGCTGGCCGGATTATCGTTGTCGGATTCCAAGCCGTTCGAGTCCGAACCGGTATCCGAATTGCTACCCTGCCAGCCGAGCGCAAACTGAATCTTACCGTTGTAGCCCTGATCGAAGTCGAAACAATCGTCGCCCATGTTCGAACACACCAGATGTGTGCCGTTGATGCTGCCGCCGAACATTTCGAAGCCATCATCGAGGCCGCCATCGACCTGGACATATTCCATCACCGTACCCGAGCCGACGCCGTTGAGCGTCAAGGAGTTAAGTTCCTCGTTCGGGGCGATCTGCTGACCGGCCCAGAGGATGCGCACATAACGCAAAGCGCCTGAGCTGTCGTTGGTCACTGGCGGCACTTCGCCGTACTGCAGCTCCGGAACAGCCTCAAATTGGCAGCGTTGGTTAGCGGTGGCATCGTTGCAGATTGAGCGACCATTGAGCACTATTCCGGCCCAGGATCCCGGGATGGCGTCCGGACCGGTGAAGGTAATCGGCTGCTGTGCGGTGCCTTCGGCGTACATGCGGCCACCGATTTTAACTGCGAGGAAGTTCGGTGAACTGCGATTGGTAGAACCCTGCACCGTTACCCCGGGCGCGATCACCAGTCGAGCATTGTTCTCGACCACGACTTGGCCACGGATGATGTACTTCTTGCCAGCCGGCAAGAAGAAAGTGCCGGTAATGATGTTGGGCAGTTGGCAATCGTCACCGACCGGGGTGGTACCCGTCGGGCACTGCGGTAGCGGATCGTTACACTGACCGGTGGTGAGCTTCTTCAGGCCCAAGGAGGGCAGCAGCGTGAAGTTGGCCGGCGCCAGGTTCGAGCCTGCGGCTGGCGTCAGGTTGAGGCTGATGCTGCCGCAGGAAAAGGCGATAGTGGCCGTACCCAATGTGCTCGACACCGGTGTTCCTGCTGCGCTGAAGCTGCCGCCAGTGAAGCGCAGCACCGGCACGTTGTTGTAAGTGTTCTGGCCGTTGACCAGCGTGGTTTGCACCACCGCCCAGATCTGCGTGCCGTCATTGGCATAGGTAAAGAAAGTGCCGAAGGCAACATTTTGGTCGGGGAGAATGTCCAGCAGCAGACCTTTGTTCTGGCCGATTGCGTTGACATCGATCCATGATCCGTCGAAGGCTTCGGTGACAATGGTCGCATTGGCCGAGGCCGCGAACGCTAGCGCGCAGGAAGTTGCGAGCAGGGACTTGCGGAAGGAAAGCATGAAATGCTCCAGAGTTTGAGGATACGCGCCGAACACTTCGACGGGAACCCCTACGCTAGGACGCCATTGTTGCAGCGCCCGTGCAGCTAGATTGCAGCTTCATGACAGTGTCATGGAGGCCGCTGCTCAATACTTCCATTCCAGCGATAGTGCGATGTCTCGCCCCTTTTGGTAGCTGCGTGTGGGTTCGCCGCCCTGAGTGAAGCGAACTTCGGGGTCAAGCAGGTTGCGCAAACGCATCTTGAACTTCCAATTGGGCCAAGGCAGCGTATGCGACAAGGTGAAATCCAATTGGCCAAAAGGTTGCTCAAACACATCGGGTAAACCACTAACGCCAACTCGTGAAATACGCTCGCCGAAAACGTTATACAAGAGCGTCGCTTCGGATTTGCCCTCGGGATGCTGATAAGAGAGCGAGGCATTAGCGACATATTTGGACTGGCCTTGCAGTGGGCGCAAGGCATTGGTCTGAATGCCTTGATTTTCACCCAGATCGATTTCCGAATCGATTCGCGCATAGTTGGCGCCAACGTACAAGTCGGACCAGGGTACATTTGCAAGGAAGTTCGGGAGTATCTGTAATTGGCCAATTTCCGCCATAGATTTATACAGGTCGAACTCAACCCCGACATTGGTCGCACTATCCGCATTTCGAATCTGCAACAAATTGCCGGATGCTGGGACGCTGACTAACTCGATAGGGTTGGTGAATGTCTTGCTGAATAATGCAACTGAAAAACTCTCAAGGCTATTGAAATAATATTCCCAGCGTATATCGATATTTTTAATTTCCGCTTGTTGCAGATCTGGATTTCCCTCGACACGCACATCCAGCAGTGGATCAACGAAGTTGGCCCGCGTTTGTTCGCGTATGTCGGGGCGCGACAGTGTGGTGCTATAGGCCAGTCGCACTTGCGCTTTTTCCGAGTAGGACCAAGTAAATGCCGCCGCCGGCAAATCATCACTCGTGTCCAATAACCCAATTTCCGGCTCAGCGTTGGGGTCGAAAGGGCGCACCGTGGTCACTTGCTGCAACATATCCTCGCGACGCATGCCTAAGTTGAGCCGAAAGCTACGCCAACTGGCATCAAACATCAGATAGTAGGCCTGCAATTTTTGCGTTGCACTGTAGTTGTCGGACGACAGTGTTCCTTCCTCCACGCGCAAGCCGTTCGGACCGATATTCCCAGGTTGCAAGAGATCCTGAAAATTGAAGATCGGGCCCTGCGGGCGGCGCCCAGAAAAGCGGAATCGGCGGATGCTTGAGATGCGATCGCGTTCCAGAAGTGCGCCACCCGCCTGCACGGTCAAATCCACGGCACCCAGACTCAGGGGCTTGCGTAAATCCAGGCCGTAGTCCTGAGCGGCATCATCAAGTTGATCGAAACGCTGCTGATTAAAACTCTCGAAAGTGAAATCCTGTAGCAATTCATCAAAAGTGAATCGGAACTCGCGCGTATTCGGTGAGTAGCGCGAGGCATCGGCGTCCGTCACCTGCCATTTAACGTAAAGATCGCCAAGCTGCGGAAAGCTGTGTTCACCGTCTAGTTGCAGCGTGTCGAGCGCGTTTTCCACCCACTCGAGTTGGGTGATGCGGTCAATATTTCCGGAACTGGTCAGTCCCTCGTCGATCTGCGCATCATCGGTGGTCTGGCGTAGACGCGTGGCGGTAAAATTGATCGAATGCTGTTCGCCTATACGCAGGCCGATTGCAGCAAAGATACTGCTGTCAATATTGCGTTCGGTACTGCGCCGAGTGAAATCCTCGGCCGGAATCAAACCATTTTGGAAAATACTGTAGGTATTGCGCTGTTCGAGTTGATCATCCCAACTGTGGGCGTACCGCACTGCGCTGATATAACCCAAACTAATGCCGCTATCACCGAAAATAAATTGATCACCCATCCCGATACCCAGACTACCGTTGGCTGGTAAGGATTGCTCGCGCGTGCTGTAACCCAACGCCGCCAGTTCCCGACCGGCCGCTTGTAACTGCGTCGGGTCGATCGGTAGGCGCGGTTGACCAAACACGCTTGGGGCATAACGTTCGCCACCGTCACGCCCGCGCCAGTCAGCGTTTCCGCCATCGTAGCGCAGTCCGGGTTTGCCAGTCGTGCCATCGGCATAAGCAAGCGTCGTCGATGCGCGCAGAAAGAAACTCTCAGGCACGCCGCGGGTGCGCAACTGGATCGTGCCACCGCCAAATTCGGCCGGCATATCGGCCGAATAGGTCTTCTGCACGACGATGCCCTGCAGAACCTCGGTCGGAAAAAGATCAAGTGGCACCACGCGCCTGGTGGGATCTGGGCTTGGAACCTGGGCGCCATTCAACAGCGTACTCGAATAGCGTTCGCCGAGGCCACGGACATAAACGAACTTGCCGTCGACCAAGGTCAAACCGGTCACGCGCTTAAGCGCGCCGGCGGCATCGGAATCGCCGGCACGTGAAATCTGTTCAGCGCCGAGAATATCGGTCACCGCCGCGGAGGTGCGCCGCTCTTCAACAAAAGCCGCCAACGAGCCTTCGACAAAGGGCTCGACCACCACATACTCGGGCAGCTCCAAACCGGCCGGCGTCATTTCGATATCGCGCCTGGCGCTGCCCTTGGCCGGAATGGCGACCGCGTCCAACGTTTGCGATGCAAAACTGGGCGCCAGGACCGATACCGAGTAACTGCCACCGGGCACTTCTGCGCGAAAACGGCCTTGCGCATCGCTGGTTACATCCAGCGGGGTGCCCGCAATGTAAATGCGCGCGCCAGCGATGGGCTGGCCATTTTCGGCGTTGATGATTTGCCCTTCGAGCACACCCGGATCGGCGATTTCGACTTTCTCGACCAAATCGCGGGTCGCTTGCGCCGAGCTTTCCAGACTTACCGTAGCGCGCCCATCGGTTTCGAAATTGACGATCAGCTCGGCGATTTCACCGGCACCGGTGGTCAGGTTGAGCGTGCTTAGCACTTTGCCGGCGCGCAGGATTTCGATCACATGTTCGCCTGGGCTGGGCTCCAAACGCAGCGTGCCGTAGGCGTTCGGCTTCTGCTCTACGCCATCGATGCGCACCAAAAAGTCGGCGGTAGGTCCGGCGATCGCGTCGAAGCCATACACATCGACCGCGGCACGCTGCTGCGCGTGCGCGCTCAGCGCCACCGACAGCAACGCGGCAAGCAGAGTTTTGCGTGGTGATTGGATAGTTGGCATCGTCGTCTCACCCGCTCGAAAGGTCAATGCAGGCGCTCATCGCGACACCCGTCGCACTAAAAAAACGCACTGCATGTCATTGAAAAACCGCTTTAATCGCAAAAGGCCCGAAACAGATGGATCCGCTTCGCGCTCAAGCGCAGCGCCAGCGCTCGGCGGCGCACTCCTGCATGGATTGCCGTAACTCGGTGGCTTTGCGGAACAAATCAGGTTTGCTTAGCTTGGCTAGATGCGCCTCAGCAGCGGCGAAATCGCCTTCTTTGAACAGCGCGTAGGCGAGCGCATAACGCACGTCCTCGTCGTCCAACAAACGGGTGCGTAACAACGCGCTTTCCATACTGCGCACTTCAGCAAAACGGCCGAGTTCCACCAGAATGCCGAGGCGTTGTTTCAATTTGAGCGCTTGATCATTGATCTGCGCGTTCACGGCCAGCGCCCGCGCGTACAACTTAGCGCGCCTAAACAGTTCGGCGGCCTCTGGTCTAAGCGCCGGATTGTTGAGCGAGGCGCGATACATCAACTCGCCGGCCGCCAAGGGTGAGCCGTTCTCCAGGTAGGTCGCCGCCAGCACTTTGACGACGTTTTCGCTGTTCGGAAACTTCAAACGGGCCGCTTCCAGAAAACCCAGCGCGGCATCGAACTGCCGTGCGCGCTTCAGCGCATTGCCAATGGCCACGTAGTCTTCTTCTTTGCCTTCGGCTACCGCCAAATAGCGCTGACCGCGTTTCGCTGCCTCCTGAAACAGACCCAGTTCCATCAGGAAAAACACTTCACGGCGCAGAAACTGGCTATTGCCGGGAAAACGCAGCGCGCCGTCGGCCAGTACCGCAAATGCGCGCTCGCGTTTGCCGAGCAACCAGTGCGTTTGCGCGCGCATCAAAAACACCGCGGCCAGGGTGTCGAACGCGGCGCCTGCGCGATCTAAGGTTCGCAACACATCTGCATAGCGTTGCAAGCCAAACTGCGCCTGCGCCAAATATAAAAAGATGGTTGGCTCGATTTGGCCGGCCGCAATAGCCTTTTCAAAAGCACTCACCGCGGCTTCGGGCTGCTGTTGATTCAGCGCAATCAAACCGGCCAGCGTGTGGTACTTGATGGCGTCGAGCTGAAGGTCGGCCGCGTCGATCTTGGCGAACTCAATTTGGGCTTTGTCATAATGTCCGTCAGAGGCGAGCACCGCCGCCAGTTCCAGGTAATCGGGCTCGTCGGCGGACTTGCTCAGCGCCGGCAACGCAAGCGCCAACAAACATGCGGCCAGACAAAACGATCGGAAGCCAGATGCACTGCTCATGACAGGTCAAACCTCACTCGCTGGGTAGCCCATACGCGCACCGCCTGGCCCTGGTACTGCGCTGGCTCAAATTTCCAGCTCTTCACGCCGGCTTCGGCAGCCGCTTCAAACACGCCTGGGGGTTGCGCCTCCAGAACCTTGACCCGTTCGACTTGCCCGGTCGGGCTGATCAACACGCTGAGCAGCACATAGCCCTCGGTGCCTTGCGCTTTGGCGCGAATCGGGTATGGAATCGCGGTTTGTATGATGGGTTTCGGTGGCACATCGACCGAGGAATCGGTCATCACCACATCTTTGCCATCGCCGAGCAAATTATTGCCGAGCGCCGACAGGTCTTCGGAATCGTACTGCGGCATGCCAAAGTCCAGCCCAGCCAGTGCCGAGCCGCCCATAGACGGTGGTGCGGGCGCGCGCCGCGGTTGGCGCTTGGGCGGCTCGCGTTTTTGCACTTCGCGCGTCGGTTTCGGTTTTTCGCGCTTTTCGGCACTGATTTGCGTGGTCGGCCGACCATCACTGCCACCGGGCAAACCGCCCTTGCGGTTCATCCAGAGGATTGAACCCAACACCAGCGCCAGCCCAAATAGCATGCTCGCCAGCGCGACCGCCCATCGTATGGAGGTGCGTGAGCGCACGCTCAGCCCTCGCCTGCTTCGACCGACGTGGCCACGCCGATATCCTCAGCGCCTGCTAGACGTGCTTGGTCTACCACTTCGATCAAGCGTCCCGCTGGCACAATTTCATCGGTCACGACCAGCACGCTTTTGCTGGTGCCGCCCTTCAATTGCTCGCGCAAACGACTCTGCAGCGTCCAAATTTGTACTGGCTCGCCGTCGATATAGGTCTGCCCCTGTTTGTCCACATAAACACGCGCCGCTTTGGTCGACGCGACCGCGGTGGAGGTGGCGCCGGGCCGATCAATATCGACTTTCATGTCTTTGACGAAGGTCGTGCTGACCATGAAAAAGATCAGCAAAATAAAGGTCATATCGATCAACGGCGAGAGGTCGATGGACCCTTCTTCGGGCTTGTCTTGGTGACGTCTGAAACTCATGCCTTAAACTCCGCGTGCTCATAGGGTTCTGAGCACAAAATGTCTTTGATCTGCGCCAGATCGTGTTTGATCTGCCGCTCGCGCCGGTCGAGGATGCTTTTTAAGATGACGCCGGGCACCGCGACGATCAGCCCCATTTGCGTGGTGAACAGCGCCACGGCGATGCCACCAGCAATGCCGCCGGATTGACTGAAGAGAGTCATATCGCCGAGCGAGTTAAAGGTCTCGATCATGCCGATCACCGTGCCGAGCAGGCCGAGCAGCGGTGCAATCGAAACCGTGGTGCTAATCGTGATGCGGTAGCGCTTGATTTCACTTAAATAGTCGCCGAAAGCCTCATCCAGGCGTTCGCGCAAATAGGGGCGCCGTTGCGCCTGCAACACAATGCCACGCTCAATCGCGCTATCGATGATGCCTTTGGCTTTACGTGGTTTACCGCGTAGAAAATTGTTGATCAATACGCGCACGCTCTTGTCCGAGCCACGGTTGAGCAACATCCAGCGATAGCCTAAGGTGAACCACAACACCACCGTGCACAGCAGCAGCGGCCACATGACAAAGCCGCCTTGCTGCATATAGTTGCCGATCGCCTCCGCGGCGCTGCGCAAACTATCAACGCGATCACCAATCATGACCTGGAGCTCCGAAGGTTTCTAAGCTCACGCCGCTTTGGCCAGATCGCGCTGTTCCTGGAACAGGTTGATGACCTTCAGCGCACCTTTCTCCATGTCGTCCTTGATGCGATCGGCCCAACCAGACAACAAATTGCCGACCAACAGGCACGGAATCGCCACCAACAAACCTTGTTCTGTGGTCACCAGCGCCACGGCGATACCGCCGGCTAGCAGCTTCGGATCGGAGGTGCCAAATTCGGTGATGACATCAAAGGTTTGAATCATGCCGGTCACGGTACCGAGCAGGCCCAGCAGGGGCGCCACGCCGGCGATCATCAAGATGACCGAGCCAAACCGGTTCAGGCGCGTGCTTTCGTGCAGGATTGACTCGGAAATGATGTCTTCCAAGTGTTCGCGCTCGCGATCCAGATTGCGCAACGCCGCGGTGACCACGCGCGCTGCCGAACCCTTGTGACGTTTACAGGCTTCGATTGCTTCGGCAATCCGCCGCTGTTTCACCAAAGGACCGACGCTATCAATGATCGGTTGCACGGCGGCGCCGGCCTGCAGCAGGAAAAACACCCGCAGCAACGCAAACAACCCCGCCAGGAAGCCGAGGCCAATGGTGATGAAGCCGATCGGGCCGCCCTTAGCCATCCACGTGAAAAACGTCGCGACCTGGGGCTCGGAGACTGCATTTGCCGCGCTTTCAAACAAATAGGTCTTCAATACGGCGGGGCTCTGGCCGGCCTCCAGCGCTTTTGCGATATCCGCGGCCGGATCACGCCACAGTTTCAGCTGACCACCACCGGCGGGCGCCAAAGCGCCGGAGCCCTGTGCGCTGATGCCGTACACCGCGATATTACCGACCCGCACCAGTTTGCCTTTCACCTGGGTGCCGTCACCTAAGAAAAAGTCGCCGGCTTCGGTACGCACGGTCGATAGCGCTGCCAGCGCCTGATCAGCCGCGCTGAACAGCTGCGCGGTTTTGTCGCCATCGGCAGATGCCGCAAAAGCGTCGGACTTCAGTAGTTCGACGCCGTAACCTTCCAAGGTGGCGCCGGCTTGGGCAAACGTGGCGTCCAACAAGGAGCTGGTTTCTTGGTTGGCAATCGAGGTTTCTTCCGCCACGACGCCTTGTTCCTGCAGCGTGCCGGACTCGCTATCGAGTGCCAACACGCGTGCTTCCAAGCTGCCCACTTCGGCATTCAAGCTGGCTTGCTGCTGCGCTCCGCTGGCTTTGAGCTGCGCCAATTGCGCACTCAACTCGCGCTTTTGCGCCGACAGAAACGCGAACTCTTTACGATAGGCCTCATCGACCGATACCGGCGCTGCGGCTGGGGCCGCCGGTGTGACCGGAGCCGCTGGGCTTGGCGTTGCAGTTGGCGGCGCAGCGTTTTGGGCCGGCAACAGACTGGCATAGCTGCACACCAGTAGCAGCGCGAGTTTGGCAACGCGGTTCATCGGGCACCTCCGGCGAGCGCGTTGGGTAATTCAAACCAGCCCTGGCGAATCTGTTTACTCAAGGAATCGAAGTAGGCAAACACGCGTTTTTGGTCTTCCGGATCACTCAGCACCTCGAAGCGCCAAACACCGGCAGTCTGGCGCGCCGCGCCGACGCGGCCGTCGGAAAGCCTGAAAAACAACATCATCGAGCCGACTTTGGCGACATCGGCGAGCACGTCGGCCCCGTCCAATGCGATGGTCTGGCTGTGAATGCCGTTCTCGCGGGTGATGCGGAACTCGTCCTCATAGAAGGACCACAGGCGATTCGCCGCACGCGGCGCGGCCAAGGTATTGGCGGCAAGCTGGCGCTTCAACTCGTCTATTTCAGCCAGACGTTCGGCCTGTTTGAACGGCAGGCCAGCGGCAATCTGGGCACGCAGGCGCTCCAGCGCCGCCAACAGCACCGGTTTTAATGCATCGGCGGCGACGCCGGCGGAGCCCGCATCGGTCTGTTTTTTGCTCAAATCTTCGCGCAGCTTGCGCACATTAAGTTCAGTGCGCGCAACGGCGGCCTGCAGTTCAGCACGCTGCGCGGACAGCGAGGCCAACTGCGAACGCGATTCCTGACGGGTCAGTTCCACGTCGTTGTTGAGTTGCTCAACTTCCGACCGTAGTTTGATCAAGGATTCAGCCAACGCGCCGGGTGAAGACGGCGCCTGAGCGGACAAACCAGCGTGGCAAGACAAAATCACGCACGCTGCCAGAAGGCGCATGCGCATCGACAAAGGATTCATGGAGCATCAGACCGACAGCGCTTGGAGCAAGCGACGCGAGCAGCATAAGAAGGCTATGTGACGGTGATATTGCAGCGTCATCTTGGTGTGGCGCATGGGCAAAGCGCGGCGGGACGCATTAACAGTGGGTCCGTGCTGTGCGCAGAATGGGGTGCGGTCCAGCGGCCAGAAGCGCTCGATCGATGAAGCGCAGGTCGAACCCACGGCTTGGTCCATGCCGTGGCAATCCAGTGACTTTCGGGACGCCAAAGGCGAAGGCGCTGGATTGCCGCGGTCGCTTAAGGCTTCCTCGCAAAGACCAGTCTTGTGGGTGCGGGTGCGCATGGGCAAAGCGCGGCGGGACGCATCAACGGTGGGTCCGTGCTGTGCGCGGACTGTGGTGCGGTCCAGCGGGCAGAAGCGCTCGACCGATGAAGCGCAGGTCGAACCCACGGCTTGGTCCATGCCGTGCGGTGCTTGCAGGCCGGGGTGAATGGTTGTTCCATTCCAACGAGTTGCAACGCAGCCATGTCCCGGCCCGCAAGCTGTGCTTGCGGGCGTTCGAACCGGCGCGGCGCAAGCGGCCGGTTCTCACCCCCCAGAACCGTGCAATCTGCCCCGTAGCGCACTCACCCAATGGGTGAAAGAGCGAAATTGCTGAAAAGCCAAAAGAATCATCGTGATGTGGGTATTAAGAAGCGGTCAACTGAGGTTTCTAGGATTATCAGCTCGATAAGCAACAATCTGCTGCTCAATCGCACCAAATAAACTGTGTCCGGCATCGTCGAGCATTTCAATGCGCACCGTCTGGCCAAAACGCAAAAAAGGTGTGCTCGGTTTGCCGTCGCGAATCACTTCTAGCATCCGTTTTTCCGCTAAACAGGACGCGCCTACGCTTTCGTCTTGATTGGCTACCGTGCCCGAACCGACCACCGTGCCCGCGGTCAGATTGCGCGTTTTGGCGGCATGCGCGATGAGTTGGGCAAAATTGAATTGCATATCGGTACCGGCATCCGGTTGCCCAAACAGCTGGCCATCGATATAGCTGAGCAAACGCCGATGTAGCGTGCAATCTTCCCAGTAGCCGTCTAACTCATCGGGCGTGACCAGTACCGGCGAGAGCGCGGAACGGGGTTTGCTCTGCAGAAAACCAAAGCCTTTGGCCAATTCGTCCGGAATCAGATTGCGTAGCGACACATCGTTGACCAGACCGATCAACTGGATGTGTTCAGCCGCCTGCTCAGCGCTGACCGCCATCGGCACGTCGTCGGTTACCACGATGACTTCAGCTTCCAGATCAATGCCGTAGTCCTCGCTGACCACCTGCACGTCATCACGCGGGCCCAAAAACAGCGCGCTGGTGGCCTGGTACATCAAAGGATCACTGTAGAAACTCTGCGGAACTTCCGCATTGCGCGCGCGGCGCACCCGCTCGACGTGCGGCAAGTAGGCGCTGCCATCGACAAACTCATAGGCGCGCGGTAAGGGCGCGGCTAGATCGTGCAACTGCAATTCAAACTCACCCGCGCTAGGGCCAGCTTGCAGCGCCTGCGCCACCGCGTTCAAACGCGGCGCGATGGTCGACCAACCATCCAGGGCTTGTTGCAGAGTTGCGGCAATGCTGGGCACTTCGATCGCGCGTTTGAGATCGCGCGAAACCACCACCAAGCTGCCATCGCGACCACCGCGTTTTAAGGATGCCAGTTTCATCGGTTTGTCTCTGAAGTAGGTGGCTTTAGTCTTGCGTCGCGCGGGGCGAAATTGCAAATGGGTAGCAGCCTGTCGGACTTGAAAAATCGAAGCGAAAATTTGACTGGTCGAGGCCAGATTTTGATCATCTTGCAGGGCAATAGCTCCTCTGTTGCCTAAAAAGAAGCGAGATATGGACCGACTAGGCGAATTTGCAGCCGATTTTTTTAAGTCTGACAGGCTGGAAGGTGGTGTTTTTCGCCCTTATCATTGCGTTTCCGCCACTCCTGCCTGCATGGGCGAAGGCGCAAGCTTTCTCCACCCCGGCGAACCGCCGGTCGCACTAAAGGAGTCATGCCATGAAAGGTCTTAGGTTAATCGCCGCGAGTTTGCTGGTGTTGGCCGCTACT
>Ga0163144_10004486_pt1 | contig 31407 bp, 33 predicted proteins | sample OliLak19BULKMAT1_FD_123175 | JGI IMG/M metagenome (GOLD analysis project Ga0163144, IMG submission 123175) | Freshwater microbial mat bacterial communities from Lake Vanda, McMurdo Dry Valleys, Antarctica - Oligotrophic Lake LV.19.BULKMAT1 | ecosystem: Environmental > Aquatic > Freshwater >... | reverse complement strand
CTCACTTGTTTGCGCTGGCGACCCGGCGCAGGGTGATGTACTGATCGCTGGAGCAGTCAGCGAAATGAATACGAAAGAGAAGGTCGGCTTGAACCTTTTCCGCGTTTGGGCGACAGAGGAAATCTTAGCCAAGTCCGAAGCAGATACGCGCGCAACCGACGTGGCGGCTGCTCTTACAGGCCTTCAGCGTGAGTTGGAAGGCATGGATCCATTTGCAGAATTACTGTGCTCGGCGCTACTCCAGCCTGCTCGTGGCGCTTGAGTCCAGATATGAACATCGATGTGAAAATGGGTTGAGACTGGAATGGCACTTCTGCGGGAGAAGAGTCGACCAGCGGCGTATGGAATTTCTGTCGCCAAAATTCCTGACTGCTGTGTAAGCTATTGTGTGGCTATGTGCCAGTGGATATGTGCCAGTGGCTATGTGCCATAGTCATCGGCAGCCAAATATGGCAATATCAAGTCTAGCTTGGAGGTATCACATATGTCCACGGTAAAGGAAGAATTGACCCGCCTTATTCAGAGGCAGCCTGAAGACAGCTCGCGCGAGGAAATTATCCGAGAACTTGCTTTTCACGCCACGGTAGAACGCGGGCTTACTGATTCTGACGCGAAGCGCGTCATCTCAAAGGAAGAAATGGCGCGGCGCATTCGTCAATGGCAGACATAATCTGGACGGAGGAGGCTCTTCGTTGGCTCGAAGACATTTTCGATTACATTGCCGCCGATAATCCTTCTGCCGCCGGTCGCACAGTCCAAGGCATATACGAGCGAGCCCAAGATCTCGCCAGCTTTCCAGATGTTGGCCACCGCTAATTACCGCATCGCCTATCTCGTCAAAGACGACGGAGGCATTGAAATGCTCGGGGGTCTTTCACGGCTCGCTGGACATCACAAGGTATCAGCTCTGATTGGCACATCACCGCTTGCACTTGGACCCGCGCAAAAGCGGCGTGCGCCGGTGAAGCGGAACGATGAACATCAGCCACGGTGAATTTGTTCTCCATGCCGATGCGCTGGTTCATCAGGGGATCGCATCGGGCGGCACGTTGGAAGTATTGCGCGGGCACCCTGAAATCGATGGCGAACTCATCACGCGCGTGGAAAAGCTTTACTTCAGGCTTTGCGAGCTTTCTGGATTTGTAGCCCCCAACGAAGGCGACAAACCCCTCGCCGCATCACCATCCGCAAATTCTTTGGATGGATTGCTCAAAATCGAACAAGCGGCGGCGGTCGGCAACTTTGATGTTGCTCATCAGGCATGCGATGAGATCATTTATGCGATTTGGACGCGCACCTACGGTAAAATCGCTCTACAGCCGGTGCCATAGATCGACCAAAAGTGGGGCTCGCGACTTTTCAATCGCATGCCAACGCAAGCAGAAACGCCGACAGACTTCCCCGTCAGACTCGGCGCGACTTCAACTCTACGGACTTCTCCCCCGAAAGTTCCCATGCCCCCCACAACGCAAAACTCGCGCTCAATCCTGTTCATTACGCTAGATTCCTGTCGCTACGATACGTTCGTCAATGCGCGTGTTCCAAACATCAGGAAAATTGGCGAACTGCATCGTGCAATGGCTCCTGGAAACTTTACATATGGCTCCCACGCAGCCATGTTTGTCGGCTTTACCCCGGGCGTTGCCGGACGCTCTGAGCCATTGATTAATCCGAAATTCGGAAAATTATTCAAGATAGCTGGTGGCGGATTTCCGGGTAAAGGCACTGAATTCATGTCCCTCACCGGACGAAATATTGTGGATGGTCTAAAGCGCAAAGGCTATCGGGCAATTGGGTGCGGCGCGGTGGGTTGGTTCGACCCAGAAACAGAAACCGGCCAGCATCTGACCCAGGAATTCGACGAATTCTATTTTCCGGGCAACACCTTCTCGTTGCCTAAGCAGATTGAATGGTTGACCCACAGGCTCGACCCATCTAAACCTGTATTTGCCTTCCTCAATATTGGCGAGACACATGTACCTTACTATTTTGAAGGCGCTGCTTGGGAGCCAACGGACAATCCGTGCGTGCCATTTTCTGAGACCAATGATGCCGAAACGTGCAGGCATCGTCAAACTGCCTGCCTCGAATATGTCGACGCGCAACTCGCGCCACTGCTGCTGGCCTTTGCAGATAGCACCACGATCGTCTGCGCAGACCATGGCGATTGCTGGGGCGAGGATGGCCTTTGGGAGCACGGCATTCATCATGAAAAGGTTCTTGAAGTGCCGCTGCTGTTCAGATTGGGAGAAGGCTCGCTGCGACTGGTGAAATGATAATTCCGACTATGTCGGGCAACTACTACGGCCTTTACTGACTCGTCGCGCCGGTTTCCACCGTCGCCCTTTTAGGCACGAGGCGAGGTCTCGCCAGGTAAGAACGCACTCCTTCCCTGCACAACCGCCGGATTTACGCAGCCTGATCCTTGACCATAAGAACTTCGCTGTTTCATACCCGCTCGCCCTGATCGGCAACGCCTTCTATCCGATTCTTGTTCATCAGCTCGCAGTTTCGCTCCACACTTCCTTCCCACGGTCGGTCGCCCTTCCGCAGTTGTGCTTCACTTCGTTCGCTGTGGTCAGCTTACGGGAGGCCTTGCACCTCCAAGAGTGCGCCCATGCTGGGCGCACATAAAAAAGGGGGCGGCTCGCGCCACCCCCTCAGGGACTACCTAAATCCTAGACGACTTAGTTTGTCTGTGATTGCGACAAGGAAATTGAACCACTCCCAACATCGCGCGTGAAGTTCAGCACTTCAAAGTTTGCCAGACCCGCACTGAACACTACACGATACTTCACAGTTCCGGAAGCTGGCGTGTAGCCGAGCAACGCTTCGAGTTGAGCAGAGGTCAGGGAGATCGACTGGTTAGCCGTCAACGTGCCGATAGTGGAATTTGCATTACCCACTGCCGTACCGTCAGCCGCACCATTGTCACCGACCAAGTACGCTGTTGCGCGGATCGTACCGGAGTTGCCGCCCGTGTTCACGATACGGATAACCGATGTTTTGGCTATACTGGACGATGCGTTAATGAAGTACGCATTTTTCGTAGAACCGTTTTGTGAGACATTTTGCAGGTTGCCAGCAGCACCGAAGTTAATCGTGACACCAGTAACACCTGTTCCACCAAACTGACCGGTGATCTGCCCCGTGCCGATTACTACCGTGTTAGCCGCCGTTACAACACCGCAAACATAGAAGCCGGCAGAAACCTGTGCAGTCGTGGCGGTAGCGAACGTGACGGACGTTGCGGCGGTGCTATCAAAGAACCCATGACCAGCAGCAACCACCGTCGCGCAACCCGCATCGGTCGTCAGATAAACACCAGCTGAACTGGAATTCTTGAGCGCAGCAATCGCTGGACCGCTGATCGTCACCGAGGCAGAATCCAATGCATTCGCCAAGCTCATGCTCGTGCCCATCGTCGAGCTGTTAGCTGCCGAACCACCACGATTAAAACTCAAGTAGCCGAGTACGCCCGTGCCTTGTGTCAGGTTGGAAGTGGGAACAAAATTATCTGACCCGGAAGTTGCGTCGACAACCAAACCGGTAACGCCGGCACTGAACGTTGCCGAGAAGGAGTCAACAAACGTTACATAGCTACCATTGGCGTTTGCGCTAGCCTGTAGCAAACCATTGGTAAATTCCACGGTAGCGGACACTGCGATATCAGTTAGACCACTGATGGTCAAATCAATACCAGCCGCCGTACACGTAGCGCTGCTGGAAAAGGTTGTATCTTGTCCCAGTGCGTCACCAGTAATAACAAAAGTAACAGTACTAAAACCAGCACCGCCGTTTTGGACTACTGAAGGGAAGGTGCCGCCGCCTGTGAGCGAAGTGGCACCAAAGGCACCGGTCAATCTGTCGCAGTTCATGATTGGGGTACCGGCAAACTTGGCACCATTGGTCAGCGCAAGCTTGACAAAAACGGGGTTGGTGCCCGTCGCGCCAGCACCAGCAGGCATTGTAACCTGGAGATCAAGTACGTTAGCCGCATTAACCAGTGTTGTTGTGGTTGAAGGAAGCTCCTTTGCAACTCTGACAGGTGTCGTTCCGCCGACCGTAACTGCAGCGAACGCACCAGCAGCCATCGTACCGAAGCACGCCGCTACTGCTGTTCTCAAAATGTGATTCGACTTCATTAGTTATTCTCCTATGGTTTAGATAGTCTTGCATTACCTACATTGAAAAAAGGTGTGTTTCGAAACACCGGGTCAAGTCTAACTCCTGCGGAAATATGCTGTCAAGAAAAAGTCTCTCCTAAGTCACTTCAATTGTTCTCGTTGCTTTTCTGCAACAATGCATCGCTCAACGGTTCATCCAGATCCACCGGCCATACAAGGAGGTCGAGTGCCGCACGAAGCTCTTTCAAACCCTTGCTGTAAATTTTTCCGGCTATCTCTTGAGATTCTGCCAAAAGCGCACTTTTATACCATTCCGCCAGCAAATCATAAACAAGTTTCGAGAATATTTCGATTCGCAAATCGCGATGTTTCGGCAGCATCTCCATCAACGTCTTTTCCCAGGCACCATCCAGCGTCTGGGCCCATGCCAACCACGCGAAATCCGCAGGCAAGCTGACATTTACCATCAAGCTAGACATGGTTTCGTTTATCAGTTGCTTGCCGGTAATCTCGAAAGGCTGCCAAACTTTGGACGGGTCGGCATTAAATGCGCTTTCAAGTGCGCGTATATCCCCCTTCTTCGCACGATATTGGGGCAATTTTAGTTCGCTTGAGTGCTTCGCGTCCGCGCCAGTGACGCGGGCCCCATCGGCCAGATTGAGTACTTTGACGTCTTCACCCAGACTACGGATCGCATCCTCGATATGGAAGCGGGCATTATTGTAATACGACATTGTCAGTATCTGGTCATCCGACTCGTCGAAATTCGCGCGCACTTTTATATGATCGCGCCCGCCCGTCTCGTCGTCATGGCCGGAGCCTTCGTTTTCATCATGCCAGCCGCCTTTTACGTGGCTCTGCTTTGCTTCACGAAAGCCCAGATCCAACCCCAGGAGCAAGATACGGGCAGGCTTCAGCCACGCTGCGACCGCCACCATCAGATTACCTGTCGTCGGATGCGTATAGTGGATCGGTGTACGGAATCGCACCACGTTGGCTTTATGCTCTTCTGGCACCAGGAATACTTTTTTGAATCGTGCAGCAACTTTCGGATCGAGCTTGTAATAGGCCAAAAGCGGGGTTTCCGGATCCAATTCCAGGCTCTCAAGCAGTGGATCTTCGATTTCAGTGTCGAGCGTGCATTGATAGTCGACCTTGATGCCATTTTCCTTGAGGACCCGCACCGAAGAAATTGACGAGAAAATGATCACCTTCGACTGGTTGTCGCGCAGCCAGCCGATATCTGCAGCCAGTGACGGCCCAGATGCCACGACGGCAATAATCGAATTCTTGCTTAGCGAAGGCTTTTCGTGAAGGATTGGCAGACCGTTCTTGATGTTTTGCCAACCATATTGCAAATTTCTGACTTCGCGGTCAAACGGTACAAAAATTTCGAACAATGAGCGCCACCGCAGCGAAACGCGGTCCAGGACATCGTCAAATTTCCCATCGGTATAAGCTGGCAATAACCGTACCCATGCGGAGGCCGTAACTGGAGCCCGCATTACAAGCAGATCAATCGGATTTTGTGGGACGTCCGGCCCCACATGTAGCAGCAATCTGCCGGACAATTTCTCTACCAGCTCGTAATCAAGGAAATAACACGACAGCGCGAACCTGTCGAGATCCGGCTCGATCAGGAAAACATCGCGCGCCTCGGTACGATTCAGGTAATACATGATGTGCAAACCAGTAAAAACCCCCAGAAATACGACGGCGCTCGAGAAGCGGCGACCGTCACGCATTGCCGGAAGCTGGATTTCACTGTTGGTTTTGACGGTGCTTCCGAGTCCGGGAAAATCCTCATAAATTGCATTGACGAATCGGACTACGGCGCGCCCGTGATCATTGTCACCGCGGTTAATGTGTAGGGGAAGCACCTTATCCACCCAGCCGCTGTGATGCCAGGCACCCAATTCAGACATATATTGGAATAACTGACCCGCAGGGTGGTATTGATTCTTCCCTTGCTTGTCCAGGATTTCGATCCCGCTTTGCGTGACCTTGATTTCGAACGTACTCGTTCCACGCGCTTTGACAAATTCCGACATTTGCGGATTCAGTCTGGCAAGAAAAGCAACGTTCTTTTCGTGCAACCGCGTTAAGAGTGTGATCCGGCGCTCGGGTGTGCTGCGCTTTAGTTCGTCCATCAACTTGAACATTTTTTTCTACTCAATTTTGAAATTACGATAAACAAGTACAAACATCACGATAACTTGATGCTGCAGGCATTGCCCGAACTCAATAAAAGGCCAATCGTGGGCGGCGCGAGTTGATCGGCGCGATGGCGAGTCTCGGGCCGAACTCGTCAAAGTCGAAACAATACAGTGAGTATTCGGACAGGTAAGCCACGCTAGATGACCAGTTAATGGTCGACGTTTTGTCCAACTCGGGTAAGTGCGCATAACACTCGCCAAAAAGTGTCTCTAACATGGCGCTGCCCGATTCTGGGAACGTAGTATCCGTGGCCATGTTATCGCGCATATTCGCCTCAAAGCCCTCTGCTCGCAGAGCCTGCGCAAAGTCTCGCTGCTGCCGGGCGGTGTATTCGACACACGCGGCTGAAATGGCCAGCCAATAAAAGCCGGGACGATGCTGCGCGCTTCGCATGCTTGCGAGATGTCCCTGAAGCGCAAGGCTCCGGACTTCCGAACGCGCACGATTAAACCCTGCGGGCAAAGACTCTTCCATTACCCAATTCGTCCGAATCAGCGGGAAAAGCCGAACCTTGCCGAAATGATAATAATATGGCGCCTCATTTCCTGCCTTTTCCCCGAACAAGAAGCTCTGCGGTGGCGATGTATAAGAATCGGATGCAAGCGTGGCACGTATAGCGTTCGGAGCAAACTTGGCGACCAGATTTGCCAAATAGCCGCCATGGCCCTTTCCAATGGCGATAACATTGCCCCATAAGATACTGCCGAAGCGAGTGTCGCCCTTTAAGTCATGCAGCACTACGAGGTGATCGAGTGCCTGCATTACGCCCAGATTCTGATAGTCGCCATTTGCCGGATTTACCCGGACTTCGAACTCGTAAGCAGTTGGCAGTTGCTTTAAAGCCTGAATAAGCGTGTTTCGATCCCGAAGCGCAACCAAATGACGGTCGCATATTTCGCTCATCGCCGAAAATTCCTCATCGGACAGGTCTAATTGCGCGCCGTCTTGCAGTCGCGAGCGATAGCAGTGATATTCGACAGTTACTGCAAGTAAGTTATAGCTATCAGCAAGATGTGCCCGCAGCGCATTGAATTCGTCACCTTTGGCCTCGTCATTGAAATCCGGGATGACGAAGACGACACCTTCGGCCAAGCCCGACTCCGGCATGGTGCAATGGTAATTAAGCAAGTTAGCGCGCGATATCCCCAATTCGACATCATCGGCGCCCTTGATGGATCGAGTCCATTCCTTTGTAGCCATTAATGCCTTCCCCGTAGTTTTCTTGGAAATTTGGTGAATTGTGGGTTACGCTTCATTCAATCCATTCCAACAGACTGCGGACTCGCGGAGGCCCCAACCACACGCTTTGATCAAATTTTGCCAAGGAACGCGGGCGACGCCATTTGGTCCGCAATGCCATGGACGAAGTCACAAGAAATCGAGTCACTCACAAAATTTGCGGATGATCCGCAAACCCGCCTGGCCGCTCTTTTCCGGATGGAATTGGCAGCCGGTGATGTTATCTCTCTTAACCACCGCACAGAACGGATAATCCCCGTAAAGCGTATCGGCAAGGCGATGGGCTGGATCAGACGGCTCAGCGTGAAATGAGTGGACAAAGTACATCTCGTGGCCGATTGCAACGTCTGCCAGCAAGCTTCCGCTCCAGCCAGTGCCCACTGGCGGCTGAATGGCGCTCCAGCCAATGTGAGGTAATTTAATGTCCCGCTGTGCTGGCAACTGCCGCACCCAACCCGGGATCAGCCCAAGACCTTTACTCGCGCCGAATTCGTCGCTGCCATCAAGCAGCATCTGCATACCTAGACAAATCCCGAGAAGCGGCCGCCCGCTGGCGACATAATCCTTAACCGCATCGACGAGGTTTCGTTGTTGCAATTCGGCCATGCCGTTGCCAAACGCGCCTACGCCAGGCAGAACCAGGCGATCGGCCTTTGCAATAAAGAGTGGGGAGCTCTCCATGGTCACCTTTGCGCCACAACGCTCGAACGCGCGGGTGACGCTAAGCAAATTGCCAATTCCATAATCGATAACCGTCACGTTCGGAATCATGGATGCCTCACCGCAATGTGCGCCGCTCGCGCCGCTTCGCGTATCTGGCTCATTTCCAGGCGCCGGTAGTGCAATACATCAGCCATTGCGACAGCGTCGGCTTTGCCCAGATTAACGACCTCGACCATATGCTCCACGGCCCCCATCCCGCCACTAGCAATGACGGGGATTGGCACAGCGCTTGCGACGGCACGCACCAGATTGATATCGAAGCCCTTCCGCGTGCCCTCCTGATCGACGGAGGTAAGCATGATTTCGCCAGCGCCAAGCTCGCAGCCCTTCTTTGCCCAATCCACCACGTCCAGACCAGTGCGTTCGCGACCATTATCGGTATAGGCTTCCCACTTGCCCTCGCCTACCCGCTTTGCTTCGATCGACAGCACCATGCACTGGGAGCCAAAGCGCCGTGAGATTTCGGTAATCAATTCTGGCCTACCAATCGCCGCCGTGTTAACCGCAACTTTATCTGCGCCGGCTCGAAGCAGTTGCTTCGCATCCTCAACCGAGCGCACACCCCCGCCGACCGTCATCGGTATAAAAATGTCTTCTGCGGCTCGTTTGATGATTTCAGTCAGGCTGTTTCGACCGTAAAGGCTGGCGACGATGTCCATATAGACCAGTTCGTCTGCGCCCGCTTCGTAATAGCGACGTGCGTATTCTTGAGGATCGCCAACCACACGGAGGCCCTCAAGGTGGATGCCTTTGATCAAATTGGGCCCCTTGATGTCGAGGCGGGCAATCATGCGTACGTTCAATCTTGCACCTTGATACGCATGGCACTTACATACGCATCCATGTTGATCTCGACAGCCATCTGCTGCCGTGCAGCGAACTGAAAATCGACTCCTTCCCCCGGCCACGGGGGTGAGGCGAGGGTTTCGCCGAGTGTACTCCGCGCTTGCCAAACGGCATTCCGATGCCGCGGAGTGGGCGTCCTGCTGGGAAGGCAGGGGCGAGGCGCACACGAAATGGCTGCGCTCAACTTGGCACGCCCCCATCCCAACCTTCCCCCACAACTGCGGGGGAAGGAGCAAGACCGCCTCGCAATTAAGGTCATCGCTGTCGAGTAACTGTTGATCGCACGTTTAACTGAGCGCCGCTCCACGCTTCCCCCACAACTGCGGGGGAAGGAGCAAGACCGCCTCGCAATTAAGGTCATCGCTGTCGAGTAACTGTTGATCGCACGTTTAACTGAGCGCCGCTCCACGCTGATACTGTTCAACTGAACCTGCTGATTAGGGGCATTCATGCAGTGCGCGTAGCCTCAGTTGCTTGTTCCTCATCAAAAACCGTGTGGCGAAGACTCCACTCGCCACCGTCTTTTTTCCACAAATGGGGTGATCGGAACTGGTCAGCCAGCGCCATAAAGTATTCCCGATCCATTACCGGTTGTTCGAACATGCGCGACGCTTCGGGGAACTCTTTCGGATTGATACTCAGGTAGCGGAAGATCTCCTCGGCAAAGCGCTCTGGGAACTCGCCGTCAAACCGCTTGACTAGTGCAACGCCCTCTTCGCGCGTAATGTCGCGCGAACGAATCTCTTGTGCGGCATCATAGGTGGCACGGCCAATGCCGAATTTGACGAATGTTGTGTAATAGTGGAAATCATCAATGCGGTCGTCAATACTGTTGTACTTGCTGTAGGTGCCCGGCGTCCGTTCGGGCGACGCCTGGAAACCGCCATTTTCAACGGCGTAGTAGTAACAGCTTTGCGGATGCCACTTGAGGTAGTACCCAAGATAATGAACTTCGATGTTCTGCTTCTCAATTTCATCCGGATTGGCGGGCAGGTAAGGATCCAGGTCGCATTCGACCAGGCCGTAGTTTTCCTTTAGCTCTGCGACTGAGGTGCCACCCAAAAATATCTTCGATTTGTCCTGCGCGGTGAAGTAAGACCAATCGCGTTTTGCGGTTTGCGTATCGAGAATCGGGTTGCCGTATTCGGCCTCATTTTCGCCATAAAAAACCAACGGAATCTTGTGCAAAACCGCCATCTTTGGCGCCAGCGATTTTTGCCCGAACATGAAGGCTTGAAAAGGGTGAAACAGGTTTTCTACGGCGAGGCGCGTTAGCAACCGGTGTATGCGCCCGTTGGGCGTGCACAGGTAATTGTCGAACCCGGCGTGGATCCACGCCTGCTGGTTTTTCCAACCCCAATCAGTGTAGATGTGCGGCGCCCAGGTGACAGTCAACGGATGCATCCCGTACTTGTACTTGAGCATATGCGCGGCAAAAAAACTGTCCTTGCCACCGGAGCCAGGCACCAGGCAGTCATATGAGCCGTCTGCACTACGGTGGCGGTCACACAACTCCATCAGGCGCTTTTCGCGCTCGGCCCAGTCGATGGTGTTGTCATGCTTTTGTTCGGCGAGACGGCAGGCATCGCAGACGCCGTTCTCATCCAGATGTATGGTTTTTTTTACGCTCTGTTTGGTGTGCGCATACTCCACCGCCGAGTTCGGTCGCTGGTTTGAAATGACGCACTTGGTACAGAATTTCACCTCTTCGGGAAGACCATATTTTGTGTCCCGTGGTCCGGCCTTGGATTCAAATTGCGCCAGTTCAATTGCGCCCGGTTTCTTAATGAAATGCATTGACTACCTCGTTTTTGATCATATTTAGAATTTGCAAATCCAGCTCAGTATCTATATCAAGAGATCGCTCACTTGGCATGACAAAACCGAGTGTTTCGCTGCTCACGAATGTCTTGTGTTCAACCAGCCAATCGCTAAACGCGACATAAACCGCGCCATTGAGGATGTATGTTGACGGCAAATCCTGCCGTCGGACAAACTCATTTTCAGGCATCAGCGGTTGCATTTGTCCCTCGCTACCCAGCCTGTACATCCAATAAGGACTTTGCTCTGCTTCTGAAACCGAGACACACGCCTTAGCTCCATTCGAAATGCAATGCTGAATGCAGCCATCAATATCCGCCATGCTACGCAGGGGAGAAGTGGCCTGCAGCAGAACCACAATATCGTATTTCGGCAGCGCGCCAATCGCATGCAGTACAGGGTCTATCCCGGGCGATTCATCCCGCGCCAACTCAGCAGGACGCACAAATGGTACTTCGCAGCCCCAAGCCTTCGCCGTCTCGATAATTTCTGCGTCATCGGACGATAAAACAAGCCTGTCAATATACCCGGATTTTTTCGCCTCATCAATTGACCAGGCTATCAGCGGCTTACCCGCAACGACACGGACATTTTTGCGGGGTACGCCTTTTGATCCGCCTCGCGCCGGGATGATCGCCAGCACAGACTTCCCTTCAATCATGAGAAAACCTGCTTGAATTCGCCGTTGGCGCGGTCGTAGTCGGCCAATTGACCTATGTCCAGCCAGTATTCGCGAATGGGGAAAACGGCCGTTTCATTTTGCGCGTCAATCAGCTTCTCAAACAACGTGGGCATGTCAAAGTAGGTATTAGGCGGGATCAAATCCAGCGCTGTCGGTTCGAGCACGTAAATACCGGCATTCACGAAAAACCGCTGGATCGGCTTCTCGTCGATGCTGATGATGCGGTGTCCATCAAGTTTTACTACGCCATACGGCACCTGGAAGTCATATTCTCGGACGCACATGGTTCCGGCCGAGCGATGGCTGGAATGAAAGTCGAGCAACTGACTAAAATTCACCTTGGTCAGCAGATCGCCGTTCATCACCAACAGCGATTCACCGGGCTTTTCAGGGAGCAAACTCAGCGCCCCAGCCGTGCCTAGCTTCTGGTCTTCCTGCAGATAGCTGATTTCCACACCCCAGCGGGAGCCATCGCCAAAGTAAGACTTGACGACCTCTCCCATGTAATTGACTGAGATATAAAAATGGCGAAAACCATACTCAATGAAATTGTCCAGTATCGTTTCGAGCAGCGGCTTGTTGCCGACCTTCAACATTGGCTTGGGACAATCGTCGGTCAGCGGACGCAGACGACTCCCCAGCCCGCCAGCCATCAGGACCACCTTGTTCGGCCGTGTGCGTGACTGGATCAGTTCATCGAGCGTTTCCAGGCCCACGATACAGCGATTTTCGTCTACCAGCGGGATGTGATGGAGTTGCTTGCGCTGCATCGCAGCCAGAATGCTGTCCCGCCCCTCATCCACACGGGCAACAGTTGGCTCAGGGTTCATGATCTGGCTCACCGCATCGGTCAGCGACACGCCTTTCAAGATGCCGCGACGAATGTCACCGTCCGTGACCGTGCCTAGTAGACGTTGGCCGTCGTCAACGACCAGCACGATCTGCTTTGAACTTTGATCCAGTATGCGGATGACCTCTTTGATCGATGTCTGCAAAGACACCAGAACTTCGTTCCAGCTGCTCATTACTTAATCTCTCTCGCCGGAAACCCGACAACTATTGCGCAAATCTCTTGAAAGTTGCCGCACCTGTCGCTCGACCTCTATGGGACCCACCCGATTGGGCGCGTGATCGGTAGCGGCAAATTGCCTGACGGCTTTTGCATTTGTATGACGCAGGCAGTCATTATATTCTTACCGAGACAGCCCGGCACAATCTGTGCCATCGCGCGTTGCGCATTCGACCCTAGCCGCACAATGAGGTAGCTTCCGAACCGCTGATCTGAGAGCCAACCTCGAACATTGGCGCGCATTTCCAGCCGATATTGCCCTGCGACACCCGCCAATGCTGGATTTTGGCAAGCGAGACACTCAAAGCTCAAAATCAACGACTGCGTCTCTGGCTATCAACCCTACATCTCTCTTGCAGGTGCGCCTGCCACGATGACATCATCGCCGATATCGCGAATGACCAGAGCGCCCGCAGCAACTGTGCAATTTCGCCCTATCCGAATGCCCTGGATCACGGTCGCCCCCGCGCCAATGTGGGTGCCTTCGCCAACTGCGACGTTGCCACACAGGGTTGCGCCGGGAGAAATGTGGGCGTGACTGCCAATTGCGCAGTCATGATCGATAGCAGCCCGGGTGTTGACAATGGTGTTTTCGCCAAGTCGGCAACCAGTTTGTATGACTGCGCCTGCCATGACTTGCGCGCCTTCTCCAAGCGTAACATCAGGTGCGACGATTGCCGAACCATGCACCACCGTGGCGAATTGATATCCTTTACTTTTGAAGCTCTCGTATATTTGGCGCCGCTGCAAAGAAGCCCGCACCGTCCCTAGCCCGTTCACCAGGAGCACCGAGTCAGTGGGACTGGCCAAGACTGTACGGTCATCACCTATGATTGGAACATCCAGCAGCGTTTGTCCGTGCTTTGCTGGATCCGCATCGACGATGCCACGGATATCCGTACCGAGACCGCGCAGGGCGTCCACTAAAACTTTTGCGTGACCGCCTGCCCCTAGGACGATAGCCGGCAAGTTCATGATTCCAGCTTGCTATCAGCCGTGTAGTCGCGCGTTGCTGTTTTGCCCACCCATTCCCAGTAGCGCGCCGGGCTAATCCCATCCCCTGGACGTTTGATCGCGACATTTTGTGCTGTGAACAGCTCACCTTTGCCAATGGCCGAAGCGGCGACCAGACTCTTCCTCGCCACCAACCGATTGCCGAGCTCTGATAATGCCGGTTGCTTAATGGTGGAACCCATCGCAGCTTCCACTTCACGAATAGAGCGCACCATTTGATGGAGTTCGGCGGGTTCGAGTGAGGCCTTGTGATCCGGCCCGGGCAGGTTCTGGTCGAGCGTGAAATGTTTTTCAATCATCACGGCACCCAGTGCGACGGCTGCCAGTGGAATGGCGATACCCCTCGTGTGGTCAGAATAACCAACCGGCACGCCGAACGCCTGACGCATCGTGGTCATCGCGTGTAGATTGACCTCGTCGAATGGAGCGGGGTATTCCGTGGTGCAATGCAGTAATGTCAAATTGTCCCGCAGCTTTTGTCGGCCCGCGTTGGAACCGTAGGCGCGTTCGAATGCGGCAATTGAAGGCGCTTCGTTCAAGCGTAAGTAACCAAATGCCAGTACCCCCAGCGCCAGCTCGATATCGCCTAGAGTACTCATGCCAGTGGATAGTATTGCGGGCTTTCCGGTCAGCGCGGTTTCAAGCAGCAACGGCGCGTTGGTGATGTCGCCCGATGGCAGCTTGATCCTGAACAAGTCAAGCCTGCGCGCAAGCAGGTCTAGGCTTTCCAAATCAAAAGGCGTGGAGAGAAACTCAATGCCCTTTGACTTGCAATACTCGATCAGGATAGCGTGAGCCGCTTCGTCCAGTTCGAGCTTTTTTATCATTTCATACTGTGATTCTTGATTATCAGTATTTGCCAGCTGGTATCCCGCTTTGGGCGCCTCGCGGCTTACCAGCTTGTCGGCTTTGAAAGTTTGGAACTTGACCGCGTCTGCCCCCGCGTCGGCCGCAGCATCAACCAACCGCTTTGCCAGATCGAGTGAACCGTTGTGGTTCACGCCGGCTTCGGCAATGATATATACCCTGCTCTCGTCGCCTAGTTGACTATTCATTCTTCATCGCCAAGTCGAAAAAGTGTTTTTTCAATAGGGTACGCGGATCAACGATCTGCTTCAGACAATCCTTGATGCGAACGGAGCTATTTCCGTCGCCGTAAGGGTTCATGGCGCCTGCGCAGTCAGTTGCCAGTGCGCGAACAATTGCCGTCCTGATCGATTCCGCACTCGCAACGCAATCTATTACTGAACTTGCGCGAAGTCGCCCTTTTTGACGATCACCTATATTGACGGTTGGCTTTCCGAAAGATGGCGCCTCGTACAGACCGCTGGACGAATTGCCGACCACCGCATCGACAACGGCCATCAGGCTCAAATAGCGTAATTGTCCCAATGACGTGTACGCGCGCGCATTCGGATGTGTGGCCACATAGTCGTCCATCAGCTTGGCAATTGCACGGCCATCAGTATCCGCATTGGGTTTGGTAAAGATAATCCCAATGTCGCCGCCCAGCATTTCCAGGGCTTTACTAAGTTCGCGGAACTGCAAGTCGGCTGATTCGTTTTCCAGGGTTACGGGATGGAAAGTTACCAGCAGGTTTCGTTCCAAGAATCTGAAGTCCAGAGCGCTTTCGAGTTCGCCACGACCAAGCGGTGTCATCCGCTTGATGAAATCCAGGCCGGGACTGCCTACATTGAATATGTGTGCCGGATTTTCCCCCAACTGCCGCACGCGGGCCGCGGCATCAACATTGGTCACAAAATGCAGGTGCGCCATTTTCGTAATGCTGTGGCGTATCGCTTCGTCAAATGCCCCTTCTGTGGTGTCACCACCGGCGATATGCGCGACCGGGGTCTTCGCGATCAGGGCGGCTTGCGCTACGGCCAAAATCTCATAGCGGTCCCCTAGCAATACCAGAATGTCTGGCTTGACGTGTTCCAGTGCATCCGCAAAACCGATCACGCCAAGGCCGATTGATTTTGCAATTCCCACCGGCGTGTCACTCGAAAGCAACATTTCCACCTTGGCGTCAATCTTGAATCCATCTGCCACAATCGTTTGGTAAGTGAGTCCATGCTCGGGGGAAAGGTGCGCGCCGGTGACGATTATTTGCAACTCCAGGCCGGGGTCTGCTTGAATTTCTTTTATCAGCCAATAGAGCAGGCCGTATTCAGCACGGCTGCCTGTCACAATGCATATCTTTCGTCTACTCATAAAATTTCATTCAACCTTGGCATCAACTAAGGTGTTTGCGCACCGATTTTATGTTGACAGCGCTTGGCTACTGGGAATATTGACGATGCGATGCGCGAGGTCTTCTGCAACTTGGAGTCTAGCCATCCTCGGGCAGGATTTGTAAATATCGAGTTCATGCATGAGGTTCCAGACTGGGCGCGTCATGATGCCTAGGCTGTTGGTCGCGTCGAGAAGCGCATCGCGCTGAGGCGCGTTGGCTTTATCCAGAAGCAGCACATTTAGCCAGTAGTTGCTCTGGGCAAAAGCGGGCTCTGTAAAAAACTTTAAGCCGCCCATTCCCGCAAACGCTGCCTCGTAACGTTTAGCCAAATTGCGCTTACGGCCGACGAAACCTGTCAATTGTTCCAATTGAGCGCAGCCCAACGCCGCGTTAATGTTAGGCAAACGATAGTTGTAGCCAATTTCATCGTGGACAAACAGCCACTTGTGCGGGACTTTCGCGGTGGTGGTGAGGTGCTTGGCGTATCTACCTAACTCCTCATCATTGGTGAGGATGGCACCGCCACCTCCAGTGGTGACGACCTTGTTGCCATTGAAGCTCAAGGCCGACACGCGCCCACGATTGCCCGTGTGCTGCCCTTTGTAATACGAACCGAGCGATTCGGCAGCGTCTTCCACGATTTCGATCCGATAGCGTTGGCAGAGTTCGACCAACGGATCAAGATCAACCGGGTGACCAAAAGTGTGCATCGGCACGACTGCCTTAATGCGTAGGCCAGTGACTTTATTGAAACATCCATCGGCGCGCATCTCGCCGATATCCGCCAGATAGTCGGCCAGATTGGCGGGGTCGAGTCCAAGAGTTTTGTACTCACTATCCACGAAGTGGGGAATCGCATCGCAATAGCTGACAGCATTCGCCGTTGCAATGAAAGATAGAGAGGGCATCAAAACTTCATCGCCTCGCTCCACACCGACCAATTTGAGGCAAATATGCAACGCGGCGGTACCATTGACGACCGCTACCGCGCGTTTCGCGCCGGTGTAATCAGCAAGTTCTTTTTCGAAGCGGTCCACAAACTTACCGACTGACGAGACCCAACCGGTGTCAATACACTCCTTGACGTAAGCCCATTCGTTACCTGCAAAGCTTGGTTCGTGAAGGCTGACGGGCTTTCCCCCGGCGGGCAATACAGTTTGCAGCGCGGTGATGATGTTTGGAATGTTGAAGCCATGCATTTGTTCGGTTTACCTTTTTCAAGCGTTAAATGTTGTAAATATTCGATTTGTAGCGTTTGAGATTTTCGGGCTCTGCGAACCATGCTGCCGTCTCGGCAAGCCCGCGTTTGAATCCTTCGCGGCCACCGTAAATCGGCTCCCAATCAGTCAATTTTTTGGCCTTGCTATTGTCTGCCCACAGCCTTTCCACTTCGCTCTTGTCCGGGCGCAGGCGAACAGCCTCGGTTTCGATCTCCACTTCAACGCCCATTGCCTCAGCGATCAACTGCACCGTTTCACCGATTGAAATCTCAAAATTGCTGCCGATATTGATCACCTCACCAACAGACCGCTCTGACTCCGCGACGGCAATAAAACCGCGCACGGTATCCAAAACGAAACTGAAATCGCGGGTGGGATGGATTGCGCCAAGCTTGAGCTTGCGTTGACCATTCGCGATTTGCGAAATCACCGTCGGTATGATTGCGCGCGCTGATTGCCGGGGACCGTAAGTGTTGAAGGGTCGGATAACCGATACGGGCGTGTCGAAAGCGTTGTAAAACGACATGGCGATCTGATCTGCACCGATCTTGGTTGCCGAATACGGGGATTGCCCTTGCAGGGGATGCTCCTCTGTTATTGGAACGAATTTCGCGGTCCCATAGACCTCGCTAGTCGAGGTGTGCACGACCTTCTCAACTCCGAGTTCACGGACGGCCTGGAGGACATTCAAGGTTCCCTTGATGTTTGTATCGACATAGGTGTCTGGCGAATGATAGGAGTACGGGATGGCAATCAGGGCTGCCAGATGCAGCACGATGTCACAACCTTGCATTGCTGTTTTGACGCCATGCGGATCACGGATATCGCCTGCAAAAATATCCAAACGATCTTTTAGCTGCTTGGGTGACTCATCGAGCCAACCCCAAGAGCTAAACGAGTTGTACATTACGAAAGCGCGAACATCATGCCCCTGTCGAATCAGTTCCTCTGTCAGGTGCGAACCAATGAAACCATCTGCGCCGGTAACGAGAATTTTCTTATTTTTTAAAGGCATCTTTTTTCTCTACGTGAGGCAAGGTGTTCGCCCACTAATTGTTGGCTATTGTGCAGACTTCGGTACGGTTTTTGCCCAGTCGCCCAACTGCTTCTTGAAAGCATCGGTCACCGCTTCAGCGTCGTTATCGTTGGCAATTACGTACGGCGTAATCAAAATAATAAGTTCGGTGCGATCACTTTTGTCGGAGTTGGTTCGAAACAATTGTCCAAGGCCGGGGATATCCTTGAGTAAGGGTATACCGGCATTTCCCTGAGAGCTATTCTTGGAAATTAGCCCTCCCAGCAGAATGGTGGCACCGTCCCGAACCGACAATTTGGTATCGATTTTCCGAGTACCAAACGTTGGTGACGTGTTGACGCCTGTCGTAGTACTTTGCGCAGCACTAACCTCCTGCACAACATCAAGGTCGATTTGATTGCTGGAGTGAATCACCGGCTTTACCTTCAGAATTACGCCAGTACTACGATACTGAACCGTCTGCAGCACGCCGCCGGTACCACCCGTCGTCGGAGCGGTTTGCTGACTCGTAATGATTGGTACTTCTTGCCCCACCTGAATGGTTGCGGTTTCTCCATTTCGCGCAAGTACGCGTGGACTGGACAAAATGGTCGCGCGATTGTTGCTGGCCAGCGCATTGAGCAACAGACGCGTATCGCCAGCGCTGTCAATGCGCCGGTAGTTTAATCCAGCACTGCCAATGCCCAAACCACCGAGTGTACTTGTGAGAATTTTTGTACCATCCAGCTTGGCCTCTTTTATCAGCCATTCAACACCTAGCTGAGAGTTTTCGTTAAGCGAAACTTCTGCGACGGTCACCTCGATTAGTGCCGCCTTTGCGGGCTTGTCCAACATTTGCAAAATGCCGCGCATTTGACCGTAATCCTCATTGCTTCCTTGAAGAATTATTGTGTTGCTTGATTGATCAACCACCACGCGACCAGATGCAACCGCTGTCGCTGTCACTGTGGCTGACGTCTGAGGCTTTCCGCCGCCTACCAATTTCTCCAAGGTAGCGGCCAATAGCTGCGCATCAACGTACTGGGCCTGATAGGTAAAGAACCCACGCCCAATACCCTGCCCGACCTTATCGAGCTCTTTTGCCCAAGCGATGACATGGTCAACAATTGACTTGTCGCTGGCAAACACAATTAGCGAGTTCATCGCCGGAATCGGCACGATCGCGATCGGCATTACTATTGTCGATGGTGGTCCTGCGGTATAGCCTTCGGCCTGCAACAGTTCAGAGAGTTTTTTTGCAAGATCTTCGGCGGCCATAAACGAGGGCGTGATGCGGGCACTGTGGCGGCCACGCATTAGCGGCTGATCAAGCACGTGAATCGCCTCTAAGGCCGCAGTTACATCGTCAGATTGGCCACTTAACCAAACCGCATTTCGCCCAGGATCCTCTTGCAAGGTGACCTTGTTTCCAAACATGGTACGGATCCAATTTGCAATATCCGTGTTTCTAACCGCTTGTAACTCAACCAATTGGAAAATTGGCCGTAGCGGCAGTGGGGTGTCTGGCAGCGCCCTACCTCGACGGATTTCAGGCAGGTAACCCAAATTTGTATTGTCTGGAACGACTCGAACGATGCCGCCCAAGTCGACCACGGCGATGCCATAACTCTTTAGCAATATTCTTGCGGCCGCCTCAGCCTGGCTTGCAGTTTGCGGAACTCCCGTTCGAATCGTAACGAGATCCTGTCGCGCGACGACTGCAGGATCAAGATTGACGTTTTTCTTTAGGATGGTCCCATAAACCGCCTGAATAAAAGTGGGCAGTGGAATCTGCTCAAACGCCAGGGTTATGTTGGCTTCTTCGACGCCACCGATGGGCTGAGCCGATGGGTTCTTGATTGTGCTTTTCTGTGCCGCCGTCGGCAGCTTGGGTGTTTCGGAGACTTGCGTAGTAAAGGCTGCCCCCCGCGCCGCATCCACTTGAAACGCAGACTGCTCGAGAACTTTTTTCGGCAAATCTAGTGGCGACGGAATCATCGCAGGCTCGGTAGCGCATCCGGCCAAACCAATAACCAACGAAATCGTTGTTATGGCCAAACGTAAACTGGTTGTCATAATCCTTGGGTGCTCACTTTGTTGATTCACTGGCCGCAGGATACATCGTCACAATCATGCAAAGTTGACTGGGACAATTTCTTCATTTCTTTCCCATCTTCTCGGGCAGCATTTTATCGTTGAATTGCAGCACATTTTTCAGATTACCAATCGACTCTCGAACGCGACAATCGTTCGGTATGCCGGGTAACCTTTCGGTAAGTCACCATTTTGCATCATTCAAAGTTCCTGAGGGCGCGCGACGGATAGGCAAAGCAGTCTCAAATGAACGCGCTAACCGCCGCAAGGAGCTTTTCGCAAAATTGCCTATTTCTTAACGCCATGACATGTTGCCACTTAGGCGCCCTTGCGGGTAGATATAAAGACTTCGCTTAAGTCCGTTGATAAGAATGCACAAGCGATCATTTTCAATGCTAACTATTTTGCTACCCCCAGGAAGACTATCGCCTGGCTTTAGGGTCTGCTCGGGTTGGCCGACCTTCTTAATGATCACGTGGCTCTCTTGTCCCCGCCCCATAGACCCGACAAAACGCCATTCTGGCTCAGGCTCGAGAGTCTCCGCCATATCCGCCAATTTACCCCACAGGTTGGCGCTGTTTAGCGCCGTCAATGATTCTTGTGGCCTAAACGCTGACTTGACAGAAACTTTCCATGCTGGGTCTGCCGTGGACACCGACTTCACTAATGCCGGCCTGGGAACGATTAGCCATGTCAGCGTGATCAAAGTACCAAACTGGAATACCAGAACAAGAATACGTTGCTTGGTCATGTGGGGTTATTGTCCTCGAGGTCACAACATAATATCTGGCGTGATCGCCAAGCTGCCATCAAATCGCACTGTAAATTGAAGTCGCCTTACTTACTGTTCGCGCTCTTCGTCAAAGTACCCGGTTTTTGGAAATGCGCGACAAGCACCATTTCCACTCGGGGTACCTGCAAGCCGCGAACAATCAACGACTCAACCGTAATTTGCTTTTCGTACCCCTCCAATCGCCCGAGCAGGGCATACAGGCCCTTAGGAGTGAAATCAAAGCTTACTTTTGCAGTGACTTTCCAAAGGTCTCGCGTCGGGTCAGCGCCTGCGGTGTCTGCGCCGCCCTTCGCGACCGCGCTGTCTTCTTGTGCAGCGACGATTGCCGCAGTCCGTGTCAAGCCTGATTGCGACATCGCCTGATTGAGCCAATCTTGAAAAGCGGCCTGCGCCAAGCCTATCGTTCCTTCGCGCCAAAGCCGACTCTCCAAATCCAGCTGGACAGCCAATGTCGGCCCGGCTCTGGCAGCCCACTCTGTCTGCGTCGCCTGCGCATTGAGGCGCGCCAGTTTCCTGGCCATAGTCTGATGTTCGCGCCCGGCAAGCGCGACTTCCTCACGCAACACGAGTAACCCATAAAGCCACAGAATTCCAAATATTACAAAAATCCCGATGCGCAGGCGTGGATTTTCTCTTACCGCAGCAATCATTAAGGAAAATGAATCCACCGCAATCATCAATTAAGGTTTTGCGCCAAAGTTGGCGGTGTCAACCGAGTTCGCCGAGCCGGGTGTCATATTTGCTTTCACCGATGCAGTGTTCGTCGATTCGATTTCGTCCTGCGGCATGGCATCCATCGTCAGGCTTAATACATTGGGATCACTTGAAGACGCAGCTTGAATGTTTCTGAACCAGCCAACTTCCTCCATTTTTTTGACGAGAAAACTGCTGGAAAGGCTGTTTGCTGAAGCAATGGTGATTTTCAGCTTGCCATTCTGGAAGTCCCATTCATTCAAATATGCACCGTCTTTGCCGAGCTGATTTGCAACTCTAGCTAACATCTCTAGCTGAGCGGGATAGCGATTGATCGTCTGCAATGATTCAATCCGCGCCAATGCATCAAGGGATTTGCCACGAGCTTCAAGGATTGGTCGGGCACTCTGCTCAGCCAGAACCGATTCAGCCTTTATCTTTCCAATTTCCTGCCGTGTTTTTACCAGCTCTATACCTTGCCAAACCGTAAAAATCGCCAACAACAGTACCGTTCCTTTAACGAGCCGGTCTTCAAATGGCAGGGTACTGCCCAGACCGCGTTCCAAGTCGAATGATTTTGCCCATGGTGTTTTGAGCAAAACCATGTCTTTCCCTCCAAGCACGCGCTGTTCCTGATCTGGCGTCTTGCCTGCGTCTCGCTGAAATGCCAGCCACTCTTCCGCAGTTGGTGCTTGCGGCCACCAGCGGCTGTGGATGATGTATTGATCTTGCCAGAGTTGTCCCTCCACACCGTCCATACAATTGGCGAGGCGAAGGCCAGAAACGATGGGCATATGCAAAAGTGTTTCCGGAATCACTCTGGTTTGCGCGAGTTTTAGCTTTTGCTCGTTGAGATGAGCCTCCAGTTTGTCCGCGTCCCACGCCCAGACCAACGCTTTCTCGTCCATCCAAACTACGTACTGGCCAGTATTTGGATAAGCACTCCATTGTCTGATCTGGATACTCAGGGCCTGGGAGCGTTGGGCTTTCGATACGTTTTTCAGTTCAAAAACGCCGAAACGATAGAGCGGACGACTCAACACCCATTCCGATGAACCAAACCTCGTGGCAGGCGGATTAACACCGGCGCGCCGCTGGCTATAGCGTCGAGTCGGCAGATGCCGGAAGGGTGATGCGCGCAGGAGGGAGAGCAGGTTTGTTCGCATTTGAAGCAGTGTCAGTCAGGCCTGTTTTGATGTAGTAATCAATGCGCCAAGGCGCGCGATCAGCTAACGGCGTGAGCGTAATTTGATATTGAAGCGCCCACGGGATTTTATCGCTTTCCTGTGTCAGCCGGATGTTGTCGCCGGGAAAAAATAAGACGACGTCAGAATTCAAAATTGGTTGGTTGGACAGGGCACCCATCTGGAGCGCACTTGTAAACGGTTTCAGTGCGCGCAGTTTGATCAGATTGTCCGCTATTTCAAGATTACTCCCTGGCAAAACTGCCAGCACTTCCCGCGGTGCGGTGTTGGGATTGAATCCAATGGCGCGCGCAGTTGTGACGCTATCAAGCAGAGATTGATCTTTCCACAGCCCGGGTAAGTCGCGCCAACCAATGATATTCTGCAATTGCCAGGGCGTGACAAGCCAGTCATTTGGCGGCGGCGGTACACCTCGTGCGCGGTAGTCAGCAACCTCTGCCCCGTTTAGTCGCCGCAAATCGTCCGTGTCTGTATAGTCCGCCAGGGCATCAAGCAACGGCTCCTGATTTTCGGCCGACACACCGATTTGACCCAATAGTCGGCGCAGTATTTCTGGCTGTACAAAGTTCACGTTGATCAGCCCGCGGCTGTCCTGCAAGCGGACCATATCACCTGCACTGCCCAGATAACGACGGTTGTCCAAGGCAATCGAATTATTGGCGTCGGTACCTACTCCAAAGCTGCTCAGGCGTGTCGTGCCCAGTCGAAACAGGATTTCAGCGCGCGTTCCACTCATGTCAATCATCGCTTCAGTCGCTTGCTGAGACTGGCGTGCCAGCAAAACTGAACTCGCTACTCGCTCAGAAAAATAGGTCGCACCGATGGCGATGATCGCGAGTAACCAAATCGTCGTGACTAATACAAACCCTTGCTGCTTTAGGGCATGCCCGAGAATTGGCGTCGTCATGGCGCCTCGATTACCGCGCGGCTCGGCAAACGTACCTTGGCCTGACTTATCGCCGCTACGATCATTCGCTTTTGATTTGCATCGCCGCTTTCCAGGTAAATTGCGCTGGGCAGTTGTGGCCATTTTCCCATAGACGGCGGCCAGCTTTCATGTACTTCGTTGTCTCCGTCGACGTAAATAAAACGCCCACTGTTACTCCGCCAGGAAAAAACCTGCATAGGACGAACACTGTCGTAGCCCACATAGAGAAGTTCCGTCATGCCGCTTTGCGGCACGTACTCCAGCCGCCAGGCAAAGGACGCCAGCGCACCATTTTCTTGATCCAGCGATGCCAGCGTTTGGCCGCTCATCTGCCGTTGGTCGCCGCGGAACTTGTGCTTACCGTCTTCGTAATCGGGCATTAGTCCGTTAATGGATTGCCTAAACCAGTCAGCCTGCATCGCCCCATTCTGCGTGTTGAAAATCTCCGAGCCAAAGTGGGTTTGTAGTCGAAACACTTGGTAGAGCGATTGCATAAGAATCGCAACAACAAACCCGGTAATGATCAGCACCACCAGAATTTCGATCAGCGTAAATCCATTCACGCGGCGAGATAGCTTAGGGGCAATCATGGCGGCGTGTTTTCTCTGACCCTCTTGTAGCCAACTTGTCTGAGCTTGAATTCGAACCACTGCTCGCCGCGGCCGCGCTCAATTTTGATCAAAGTCTCAAAGAGCCCCAGCTGATAAAGACTGATGCCTTCCTGAATCGCCGTGGCAGGCTTCGATTCCCATCGGAAACTGTACGTGCCAAGCGATGCTTCTCCTAGAGGCTTGGACATCGGGTTTATGTCGGTCATGTACTCAAGAATGTTGCGGGTGGCCTCTGCGCGTGCGTTTGACTCCCGGATCGAGTTAAGCGTCATGATATTAGCGTTGATCCACCCAAATAGTGCGTACCCGGCACCACTGATCAGCACCATCGCGACGACTGCTTCAAGCAGCGAAAATCCAGTCTGGTGCCGTCGCTTCATCTCACGCCACCATCGGAAGCCTGCAGCTTGCACTGGGGTGCAGCAAGGCTAAAGGCTTCTGCACCGCCACTCGGGTCCACGATCGTAAGCCGCCCGCCACTGCAAACTCCTTGCGGAGAATAACGTACCGGTTTGACGACATTGATACCCCATCCAGTCGGGAGTATTAGAGGGTAGCTAGTCTTGACACCCTTTTCGGCGACTGAAGATTCCAGCAAGATTGGCTTGCCAGTAGCATAGGCTTGATAGCCTAATCCTTCGATTTGATCCTGAATTGAGCGGCGCTGGCCCGAGTTCTCGACGCTTGCGAACAGCGATGAAAGGCGTGGCAACGAAATGCTGGCAAGCAAGCCAATGATTACAAGTACGACTAGCACTTCCAATAGAGTGAAACCTGGCACCCGTGATGACAATCTGGTCAATTTATTTGGAACAAAAGAGAACGGTCAGGAGCACGTCGACAGGTTTTCGATTGGGCCTTCAATTGCTACTGGGGCGGCAGGTTACCGACGTCAGCGTCGAAGTTTTCACCGCCACGTTTACCATCTGCGCCAAACGAAAAGAGCGCAAAGGCTTGGCCGTTAGCCCCTGGAAGGCTGTACTGGTAGGCGTTTCCCCACGGATCTTTGGGCAATGCTTCATCCAGATATGGGCCACGCCAGCGTGTCTTGAGTTTTTCGTCTGAGGGCGGCGACGTAAGCAAAATAAGCCCCTCCGATTCAGTGGGGAAGCGACCGATGTCCAGCCGAAGCCCCTCCAGCGTGCCCTTGAGCATTTTTATCTGTGCTTGGGCCGTTTTTACTTTGGACTCGTCCACCTTTGTAAATAGCTTTGGGCCGACTAGACCGGCCAACATGCCGATGATAACCAGCACCACCAACATTTCAATTAGGGTGAAACCTCCAATCGACGTTACTTTTTGCATTTTTCCTCGCGCTTTGATTTAGAGCGGAATATTGGTAAGACTGGTGATTGCCAACATTACAGCCGCCATTATCGTTCCAATGACGATACCAATAGTCAATATTGCGATTGGCTCCAACAGAATCAAGAAGCGTTTCAGCCGCTGTTGGCCAGAAGACTCATACAACCCTGCCAAGGTCTGTAACATTTTGGGCAACTCTCCTGACCGTTCACCTACCCGAATCAGATTAAGCCCAGTGATGCTTAGCATTTGCCCATTGGCGAGAGCTTCGGCGATTTTTTTTCCGCCACGTATCTCTTTAAGCGCAAGTTGCAATTTATGCCGCACTAAACTCAGCCGCATGCCGTCCTGAGCAAGCTCCATGGCTTTTAGTATAGGAACTCGGTTTTCCAGCAGCGTGCCCAACATGGACGCCCAGCGTCCAATCTCTGTCTCAATAAGCCATATTCCGAGAATGGGTGCCCGTGAAAGAACTTGTAATACACTCGCGCGAAGTAGCGGATTTGCCACAGCGACGACTGCCGATATTGCGATTGCTGCCGTACCTAGCGCGACCCATAGCAAGTTTTCCTTTACGAATAATCCGACTGTGAGCACCCAGACGGATATGTCCGGGATATTGGCGCGCGAGTTCTTCAGAAGGCCCGCAAATTTTGGCACGACAACGATAAATATCAGGAGCGTCGCCGCAACGCCTGAAAGCACCAGGATAGCGGGATAAATTAACGCATTGCGCATTTCACTTCGAATGCGCTGTTCGTATTCCATCTGGGTGGCGGCACTCTCCAGCGCGTATGCAAGCTTGCCAGTGTGCTCGCCCGCCGCGACCAGTTGAAACAGGTAATCCGGCCATTCGATCTGTGCGCTCTTCAACCCTTGTGAGAAGCTCTCTCCGCCCCGCAGCTTGCCGTGAATATGGGCGAATGCTGCGCCAATGGTGCTATCAGTATGTGTTTGGCCGATAGATTCGACTGACTCTGCGAGTGAAATGCCCGCGTGCAAAAGGGTCGCTAGCTCTCTCACAACGAGGGTTTTGTCTTGCTGGCTGGCGCGCTTTGCGTGCTTAGCGCGGTTTGTCTCAGCCGCAACACGTCCGGTCGCCATAATTTCGACAGGCGTCAGATCCATTTGCTGCAGCAATCGCGTTGCCTCGCGTTCGCCTGCTGCACTGATCTGGCCAGTGACGGGCTGCCCCTGTGCATTGACTGCCTGATATTGAAAGTCCATGGCTATATTTGCAGAAATCGAATAATTATCACGGAATGAAATCCTCCAGCTGCGCCCCCGCGCGCAGCCCATCAATATTTTGAAAATGCACATCGAGGGTCAACAGCGCGGCACCGTGTTCCAGGGTGCTGGCGGCAATCCATAAATCATTGGTGGACATAGGCTTGCCTTTACCGCGAAGTGCGCCGTATAACAGTGCATATAAATCAGCAGTCGCCGCGGTGCTCGCCACCACTTTGACGCGTGGCACGCTGAGAAATTTTGTCAGTTCGCTGCGGTTAGCGCTTTGCCGCTGCCCGGCGGCGAAGCCACCCAGTAGTTCCCCCAATACCGTGGCGCATACAATGATTACGGGTGCGTGCTGCAACACACTGACGATAGCGGACTCACCACGCTTGAACGCAGTGTAGGCGTTGGTGTCGATGGCGATCGGGCGCATAAACTACTTCCAGAGCGTTGCGTCAACCTCGGAAAATGCGGCAGTGTTACGCTCAAACCCGCGCGCCTCCTGCTCGCTCCAAGTGCCAGCCAAGGCATTGAGATCATCAAACTTCTGCAATGCAGAGCCATGTGACGCGCCGTGTGACGCGCCGTGTGACGCGCCGTCCGCGCCCTGCAACAGGCGCACCACCAGGCTATTGAGACTGCCGCCCTCTTGCGCCGCTTGGCGTTTAAGCCGCGCAAGCGACCGGTCATCCAACCCGCGTATGCTCATATTTGCCACGATTGCACCAGTGCATTCAATTTGAATGCACAGATAATAGCATGGCGGCCGGGCACCGCGAAAAAGCATACGTCATGGTCATGTGCGGCGACTCCTTTTCATAGATCCCGAAACTGGCAATATGCTGGTGTTTTTGACCAACAATTTCACCTTCCACCGCCCTACTCCATGCTTTCGCCCGCGCCAGTCACGCGCAAGACCTCGTCAACACTGGTCAGCCCGCGCCAAGCCTTAATCAAGCCGTCTTCGCGCAGGCTACGGTAGCCATCGTGGCGTGCGATGTCGACCATCTCGCCAGCCGTAGCCCGGCGCATCACGGCATCCTGAATCGCCGCGGTGACCTCGACCAACTCGTAGATACCCACCCGCCCGCGATAGCCGCTGCCCCTGCACTGCGGGCAGCCGTGCGGAATTCGCCATGCTGGTGCACTGGCCAGTTGTTTGGGATAGCGCACTTTCAGTTGTTTTGCAATTTCCGCAATGGCCGTCGGCGGCTCGGCGGGGATCGCACAATTCCCACATAGTCTTCTCACCAGACGCTGGGCCTGTACCGCCCTGACGGACGACGCCACCAGAAATGGCTCGACCCCCATATCGAGCAGGCGTGTGAACGCGCTCAGGGCATCATTGGTGTGCAGAGTAGAAAGCACCAGGTGGCCGGTCAACGCCGATTGAACAGCAATTTCAGCCGTTTCCAGATCGCGGATTTCACCGATCATGATGACGTCCGGGTCTTGCCGCAGAATCGCACGCAGCGCGCGGGCGAAGTCATAGCCGATTTCACTGTGCGTCTGTATCTGCGTAATGCCGGGTAGCTTGTATTCGACCGGGTCTTCGACGGTAATGATCTTTTTGCTGCGGTCGTTGGCTGAGTCCAGCGCCGCATAAAGGCTGGTACTTTTGCCGGAGCCGGTTGGGCCAGTAACTAGCACGATGCCATGCGGCTCGTGGGACCAACGGCTGAATTGCGCCAGATGATCCGACTCCATGCCCAGCCATTCCAGGTTAAGGTTGGAACGCTCCTTGGGCAAAAGCCGCATCACAATGGATTCGCCATGCACGCCCGGCAATGCCGATACGCGAATGTCCATCTCGGCACCACTTGCCCGCATGGTAATTCGACCGTCCTGCGGAAGTCGGCGCTCGGCGATGTCCATACCCGAAAGCAGCTTTATCCGCGATGCGACGGCATCGAAGCGATCACGTGGCTGGTTCAGGCGCGCCTGCATAACGCCGTCGATCCGGTAGCGGACTTCAAACGCATTTTCTTCCGGCTCGATGTGAATATCCGAGGCATCCTCGTCAATGGCCTGCGCCAGAATATTGCCCACCAGTTCAATGATGGGGGCCTCTTCCGCGAGCTCGCGCAGGTGCGCTACCTCGTCTGCATACTCCGCTTCCGGGCGCAGTTGGATGAGTTTGAGTAATCGTTCGAGATCCTGCGTTTTCACAAAATGCCAGGACTGTAAGTGACCAGCAAAGGTAATCGCCAGCGTCTCCTGCAAATAGCTGTCGATCGGGTTTCGCGCAGCACAATGAATCACCGCATCGGCACTTTCCCAGACAACAAGTTGCTGGTCGACAAACCATTCTGGTGAAAAACCGCTTTTCTGGATCGCGTTGACTATTTCGGCGCCATGCACAGGTAGTTGATCGGCAGCGAGCAAAGTGAGGCCGAGTTGTTCCGATAGCACCGGAAGCAATGCGTCCTCCGATAGTGCTCCCATCCTGACCAACACGGATCCGATCCGCCCCTTGAACTGACGCTGGAACGCCAGGGACTTCTCCAAGTCCTGCGCGCTGATCAGGCCACGCTCCAGAAGCAGCGCACCAATAACTTTTTGATTCGCGACGGGCGTGAGGTTTTCAGCTATTTGCATATTAGTTGGGCTTTGAATACGTGCATGAATTTGTGCCATGTTGCCACATTGGCTGCAATTTGCACTCTACGACGCCAAAACAGCTACCGAGCAAACAGGGTGTAGGGTGCGCAGCAGAGATGCATCAGATCAAGGCGGTCAAGAGGCGACATGGCATCAACGACCGTACGCATCATGATGGGCACCCTAAGGGATGCACAAGAACCTGTGTGAGCCATCGAAGAAGGGAGTGAGAGAGATTTTCGTAGGTGGCTGCGCGTTGACCAGTTTCATATGCCAGCAGAGCGTGTGTATGTAGCGCTATAAAATGGCACGTATACGTATTGAGGCTAGAGGAGCTTGCCATGCACAAAAAAATGACCATTTCTCTCGATGAAGAAGTGTATGAAAGACTTTATCGGACGATTGGCAAGCGGCGCATGAGCCAGTTTATCGAAGACTTATTGAGGCCGCATGTAATGGATGCAAAGCTGGATGATGGCTACCGTGCAATGGCGGCCGACCAGGAACGCGAGGCTGATGCAATGGCGTGGTGCAACGGTATCGCAAAAGACGTGGCCGATGAATCGCGGCGAAATTTGGTGGGTGGAATTTGACCCGGCTGTCGGTAGCGAGATTCGCAAGACCCGGCTTGCCGTCGTCGTCAGTATCCGGGTGAGGCTTTGATAAAATTGGACGGCAAGCAGAGTAAGGCAATGACCGACCAGATAATGGCGGCAGACAAGAGTCGCCTAAAGAATCAGAGTGGCGCTTTATCGAAGGTAGACATGCTCGCAGTAGTGGATGCGATTCGAGTACATTTGGGCATGCCCAAGTAGGCGAAAAGGATTGTGTAACGAATACGATAATCTCCTGTATTCATTAGCCCATCCAATCCAAGATATGTTTCGCACACGCCTCGGCACTCATGCGAGACGTGAACAAGTGTACATCTGGCGCACCCGGCGGCTGATATTCGCTATCAATACCCGTAAAGTTCTTGAGTTCACCGCGTCGAGCCTTGGCGTAGAGCCCTTTCGCATCGCGCTTTTCACACTCCTCTAGCGGAGCGTCAACGTAAACTTCCACAAACTTGCCCTCGGCAAAAAGCGCGCGCGCCAGCAGCCGCTCTGATTCGTAAGGGGAAATGAATGAAACCAGCACAATTAGCCCGGCGTCAACCATAAGCTTGGCTACTTCACCCACGCGCCGGATATTCTCCACCCGATCAGCTTCAGTGAACCCCAAATCGCGATTCAAACCATGACGCACGTTATCGCCATCAAGAATGTATGTATGCCTCCCGTCGGCGTGCAAGCGCTTCTCTAATAGATTGGCGATGGTCGATTTCCCGGCACCAGATAGTCCTGTGAACCAGATGCAACTTGCAGTCTGCTGCTTGATGAATTCTCGCGCCTGTCTGTTGATCTCCAGCTTCTGCCATTGGATATTGGATGCTCTGCGAAGCGCAAACTCGATCATGCCCGCGCCGACCGTTTCTGCAGTGAGCTTATCGATAAGGATGAAGCCGCCAAGCGTACGATTGCGGGAATATGGCTCAAACACGACGGGCTGACTCAACGAAATATTCACCATCGCTATTTCATTTAGCGCCAGCGTTTTCGAGGCCAAGTGCGTGCCGGTGTCGACATCCACGCAATACTTGATCTCCGTTATCGTTGCGGTGACTTCCTTACAGTGCAGCTTGAGCCAGTATGGTCGCCCTGGAATCATCGGGCGCTCTGCCATCCACAGTAGG
>Ga0163144_10004485_pt1 | contig 31408 bp, 31 predicted proteins | sample OliLak19BULKMAT1_FD_123175 | JGI IMG/M metagenome (GOLD analysis project Ga0163144, IMG submission 123175) | Freshwater microbial mat bacterial communities from Lake Vanda, McMurdo Dry Valleys, Antarctica - Oligotrophic Lake LV.19.BULKMAT1 | ecosystem: Environmental > Aquatic > Freshwater >... | reverse complement strand
GATTGATCAGGCAGAAGAGCAGTCAGACATTTACGGCTATAGTTATGGGGGATCAACTTTTGTCAGATCGAAGGGGAGTCAGAAAGAAGCGGTGGAGTTTGAATATGAATTCGACCAGCGGACCGACTTCGATTTTAATTTTTCGAAGGGCGAACGCGTCGTTCATCCAAGCTTTGGCGAAGGCGTGGTCCAAAAGATAGAAGTTCTTGGTTCCGATGAGTGCCTCACCATTCAATTCCAGAGGGCCGGTCGAAAAAAGGTCTTAGCTAAATTTGTGAAGAGCGCCTGAGTTCTGGTAAAAATTCTAAGAACTGCAACTAATTCAGTGCCATCACCGTATTGCAAAATTTTTGAGGTTTTTCGTTTAAGCAGGCAACGAAACACTTAAGGGGCTTTTTCCCACGCTTTTTTTCTGTCAGCTTCGTGAAATCCAGCAGCGACCTCCGCCCCGGCATCAGTGCGGTAGACTGAAACTCCGATCAATATCAAATTGCTCGCCGAGCTCTGAAGGTTCTCTTCTATTCGGCTTTGAAGCTTTTAGAAATTGAATCGAGAAATCCATCCACACAATTTTTATCCAATTGAGTGCCGGAGGCTTTTTGTAATTCTTGAATTGCCGTCGCTTTGCTGAGTCGGCGTCGATACGGGCGGTCACTCGTCATGGCGTCCCAGGTATCAGCGACTTGTACAATTCGAGCTCCTAGAGGGATTTCGTCACCCTTCAGACCAAAGGGATATCCGCTTCCATCCTGTCTCTCATGATGGTGCAAAATAATGGGGATATGCTCTTTCAAAAACGGAACAGCTTGCAAAATATCTCGCGACAGCTCGGGATGTGAGTTCATGAGCTTTCGCTCATCATCTGAAAGCGATGCGGGCTTTAAAAGAATTCGATCGTATACGCCAATTTTCCCAACATCATGAAGTGAGCTGGCATCATCAAGAATTTTGAGCTCTCCTTCGCCAAGTCCCAGAATTTTTCCGATGGCTAACGAATAGCGGTTAACTCGATCAGAATGTCCGCGAGTATATGAATCTCGAGCTTCGAGCGCGCGGACCAATGCTTCAATCGATGAAATGACGTTCGTATCGATGGTGCTCGAAGCTCGCTGCACCTCATTGTAGAGTTGTTCAATGGTGTTGAGCTGATAGTTTTGCTTCTTGAGCTGCTTCTGAAGCTTTCGGTAGTAGAAAGACCCCAGTGACGCTCCCCCTAGCATCCCCCCGCTCAAAACACTCATGATGAGCATTTCGACGTTCATAAGAATGGCAGATTAGCACAGCCGTCTAGCGCAAGATAGCGGCCCCCAGGGGCACCCCCCGTGCGGCGGCAAGTATGCAATAACACAGAGAATTCAGGGCTCGCATATGGCCCCGAATCTTTGCTAGCGTTTACATCCGATGGAAAAAGAGCATTCTTACGGGAAGCATATTCACCTCCTTTCAGATCCATTTTTTGAGCAGATTTTGGGTCATTTTTCTACGTCCGCGGTAAAACAGCCGGAGGCTAATCATTTGGTACGCTTGCTTTCTTCGTACCTAGCCATCTCGGCAATGAACAAAATGTTTCCACGCAAATCCGCGCAGGTTCTGACCCGCATGAATGAATCTTTGAATTTCGAAACTTTTGACAGAACCACTAAGGTCGTAGTCGTGGATCTTATGCGGGCTGGAATTTTGCCGTCCCAAATGGTTTTTGAACGACTTCACGAAATATTGCCGGCAGAGAATATTCGGCAAGATCATATTTTGCTGAATCGAAAGTTGAACGACAAAGAAGAAGTCATTGGCGTGACGATGAGCGGACATAAAATTGGTGGACCCATTCAAGACTCATTTGTAATTTTTCCGGATCCGATGGCAGCTACCGGGTCTTCGATCGAAAGTGTGATCAAGCTTTACAAAGAAATGTCTTTGGGACGTGCCAGGAAATTTCTTGCCTTACATTTCATCATCACGCCCGAGTATTTAAAGAGAATCCAGCCGCTTGCAGGAGAGCTGGAGGTCTTCGCACTCAGATTAGATAAAGGTTTGAACGAGAAGCACTATATTCTGCCGGGAGCCGGCGGCATCGGTGAAATTTTGAATAATTCTTTTGTGTAAAGGGGAAGCGCATGGAAATTGTCTTGTCGGAAAAAGTAATTAAGGAACGAGTGAGAGATTTGGCTCAAGAGATTTCTTCTTACTATTCCAAGCAAAACTGCAGTCGATTGTATGTTGTCGGAATCCTGAGGGGGGGATTTATTTTTTTGGCTGATTTGGTTCGCGAGCTTTCGATCCCCGTCGAGATAGATTTTGTCTGGGCGTCTTCGTATGGGGGCAGCACGAAGACATCGGGCAGCGTGAGTCTCAAGCGGGATTTGGATTTCGACATTGCGGGCAAGGACGTCATGGTCGTTGAGGATATTGTTGATACAGGGCTCACAATGGACTTCATGCTCAAGCATTTGGCGACAAAAAATCCCAAATCACTGCATGTCTGCAGCTTGCTGCACAAGCCAGCTCGAGAACTGAAGCCGATTCCCATCAAATTCTTGGGCTTCAAAATTGAAGACCAATTCGTGGTGGGCTATGGTCTGGATTTTAATAACCACTATCGTGAACTTAAAGATCTAGTCATTCTAGACAAGGAGAGCATTCATGCAGGAAATCACTAAAGTATCTACAAAAGACGCGCCCGAAGCTATCGGCCCCTACTCGCAAGCCATGCGAGTGAATAATCTTTTGTTCTGTTCAGGGCAGATCCCGCTTGATCCCAAGACAATGCAAATTGTGGAAGGCGATATCAAAGTTCAAACAGAAAGGGTTTGTCAGAATATTCAGGCCGTTTTGAAGTCGGCCGGTCTAGATTTTAACCGAGTGGTGAAGGCCACCTGCTTTCTCAAAAATATGAATGACTTTGTTGCTTTTAATGAAGGCTTTGCAAAGTATTTTGGCGAACAAAAGCCCGCGCGTTCGACAGTTGAGGTGGCGCGTCTTCCCAAGGACGTTCTCGTAGAGGTTGAGGTCATCGCCGCCTTTTAAGGTAAAATCGATGTCGATATCTGGACTCCTCACGACCATGAACCTTCCTGAAATTCTCCAGTGGGTGAAGTTCAGCCAAAAAACGGGAACAATCGTTTTTGAAAGACGGGGGATTGTCAAAAAGGTATTCGTTGAACGAGGACTCGTCATCTCGGCGAGCTCGAACGATCCTAAAGAGTACTTGGGGCAGATCTTGATTTGCTTTGGCTGGATTACAGAAGAAGCTTTGAACGAAGCTTTCAAGATGCAAGAAAAGACCAAGAAGCTCCTCGGAAAAATCCTGACGGAAAAATATCAGCTCAAAGAATCTCAAATCCTCCAAGCCCTTCGCATCAAGATCGAAGAAACTGTTTATGATATTTTTTTGTGGGAAGAAGGAAAATTTATTTACTCAGAAGGAATTGAAAGCCTTCAATCTCACGATCAACTGGATGCCGCTATCACGATTGATCAGGTGATGTTTGAGGGAGCTCGTCGATTGGATGAATGGAGGGAATTTAAAAAGACCTTTCCCACCGACGATGTCGTTTTCAAAGTCAAAACCCCTGGCCAGACGATCGGAGATTTGGAAAAGGACTTCATTACCAAGAAGATTTTTCATTATGTGGATGGGAGTCGGAGTATTCGTAGACTTCTACTCGAGACACACGCTCCCGAGTATCGAGGCCTAGAGAGTATTGCGAAACTTTACTGGGGCGGATTTTTGGAAGTGGCCAAGAAATCTGTAAGTCGGCCAAAGCCAGTGGTGGCCAGCAGTTCAGAGCTGCAGATGGCGATGGAGTTATTTAAGAGCAAAGATTTTGAGAATGCGTATTCCAAGGTCGACTCCTATATTCAATCCCATACCGAAGACGAAGAGGGGCATACCCTCTACCGCCTCGTGAGAGAATCCTATTTGGCAGCGCTAAAACTAGCTTGTCCTCTTGATTCCATCCCCTCATTGAAAATTGATTTTTCTCAACTCAGTGAAAAGGTATTTAGCTCGAAAGAAGGTTTTATCGCATCGAGAGTGAATGGACAGTGGGATGTGAAGTCTCTGATCATGGTCTCACCCCTTGGGGAGCTCGACTCTCTGAAAATTCTTAAGAAGCTCTCCGATGAGGGAGTGATTCGAATGACGAAAGGAAAAGAAAAATGAGTGCGCCACTTTCGATTTATAGAAATCCTACAGATTCTGGCAAAGAGGATCCAGGTAACGCCAGTATTGAGAGTATTTCCAAGTTTAACGAAAAAGAAGTGGTTCTTCGCGGTTGGGTCGCGAATTTAAGAAGCTCGGGTAAGATTGCTTTTTTGCATCTTCGAGATGGCACCGGAACAATTCAAGTCGTCGCCGACCTCAAGGATATCGGACAAGAAAAATTCGATCTTCTCAAAACTCTCACCATGGAAACTTCTCTGGTTGTTTCGGGCTCTGTTCGCGTGGATAGCCGCTCGAAGCTGGGCTTTGAGCTTGGGATGAAAGATTTCCTCATTGTGGCTCGCCCGACTGAAGAATATCCCATTGGAAAAAAAGAGCATGGCGTCGCTTTTTTAATGGAGCAGCGGCATCTGTGGCTACGTTCTTCAAAGCAGGTCGCAGTTCTTCGCATTCGCGCGGAGATTATTCGCGCGGTTCGAGATTATTTTGACGGGCGAGGATTTTATTTGGTGGATTCGCCCATCCTTACACCGAACGCCTGCGAAGGAACTTCGACGCTTTTTGAAACACCCTATTTTGATGACAAGGCTTATCTCACTCAGTCGGGGCAGCTCTACGGCGAAGCCTCTGCCATGGCACTCGGGAAGATCTATTGTTTTGGTCCGACCTTTCGCGCGGAGAAATCGAAAACTCGAAGACATTTGGCAGAGTTTTGGATGGTAGAGCCCGAGGTGGCCTTTATGGACATCAACGGCAATATGGATTTGGCCGAGGATTTTATTGAATACATTGTTCAACGAGTTTTGAGAAACCGCCGTTTGGAATTAGAAGTTCTGGAGCGCAATCTTGCACCTCTCGAACGAGTGAAAAAGCCTTTCCCACGAGTTCTCTATTCCGAGGCAATTGAGATTTTGAAAAAGAAGGGCAAGCCCGCGGCTTTCGGAGATGATTTTGGTGGCGACGAAGAGACAGTCATTTCTCAAGAGTTTGATCGACCCGTCATGATTCATCACTATCCCATGGCGATCAAAGCATTCTATATGAAGCAAAATGAGAATGACCCCAAGCTTGCCAACTGTGTCGACGTGATTGCGCCGGAGGGTTATGGAGAAATCATAGGCGGCGGACAGCGTGAAGATGATCTTACGAAATTAAAAGCTCGTATCAAAGATCACGGGCTTCCTGAATCAGCCTTCAATTGGTATTTGGATCTACGAAAATTTGGCTCCGTTCCTCATGCGGGCTTTGGGCTTGGCATTGAACGAACAGTGGGATGGATCACGGGAGTCCCCCATGTTCGGGAAACAATTCCGTTTCCTCGAATGCTTGAGAAGATTTATCCCTAGGATTTGACAATACTATAGTTATATGCACAATATAATTGTGCATATTATAGACAAACAAGCCCTTCGCTTGGCTGCCAGGCAAAAGGGCTTTTCGAGCTTTTTGGAGCTTAGTCAATTCTTGGGGATTCACCGAAATACTCTTCAGCATTATTTGAATGGCCGCCCCGTTTTTCCAAAGAGTTTGGAACAGATTTTTGAAGCTCTTCAGGTTGATCCATCGAAGATATTAGTCAAGCAGGGGAAGTTCTCTGGTTCCGAGATCGACAAATTGGCGCCGATGATCGATGAGGTGCACGCGAAGAATCCAGACTTTACTTTTGTTCTGTTTGGGTCTCGGGCATCTCAAAAAAATCATAAATATTCCGACTGGGACATTGGAGTATTTCGCGAGCCTCCGATTGCTCATGATGAGTTTCGAAAGTTTTTAGTTTCTACACGAGATCTATCAGACGAGCTTCCCTATCAGATTGATTGGGTCAATATGAGCCGAGCCGATCAAGATTTTTTGAAAAACGCCTCGAGGTCGTGGCAGTTTTTGACGGGGAAGAGAATGGACTGGCAAAAACTTCAGGAGAAAGCAGATGCGTGATCTTGGTAAGGTGAAAAAATCTCTTAATGATTTGGATCGAATTTTGAAATATTTCAAATCAAAGGCATCTGATTCAAATCCTTTCATTGCGCCAGCATTGGCAAAAGTTTTTGAGGTGACTTTTGAGTATGCTTGGAAAGCACTCAAAGATCATGTGAATGAATCGGGTCTTGAAGCATTTAGCCCTCGAGATGTCATTAAAGCGGCAGGTCAAATGGGCGCTATTGAGTCTGTGGAGGCATGGTTAGGTTTCCTAGAAGATCGGAATTTGAGCGTTCATGATTATATCGGCGTCGACGAAGAGTCTTTTCAGAAAAATATTCGAGACTTTGCGCGCGAGCTAAAGATTTTAGTTAAGAAATTGGAATAGTTTCTAAAGCGATGAGCGTTTTTTTCTGGACGAGTAGGTAAGAGTAATATGTTCGCTTTGAAGGTAGTGACGGAAGATGAACTCTAGCCGCTCGAACCAGGCGTGCTCCTCTTTCACCACCCAATCTGCAAAATCCTGAACGTCTGAGAACTTCCATTCCTTGAGTGGCTGAGATAAGAATTCGGGTCGTGCGAAAATATCAAAGTGCTTGCGGTCTTGTGCAAAGAAAAACCAATCAAGGAAGTCCGCTTCGTATCTAAGAAGATGCGGACCCGGCTTTATTTTTTGTGCGCTAAAGAGAACTGCGACAATTTCATTTCGTATTCTGGATTCAGCGCGGCTACTTGGGGAGTCTTTGAGTGATGCCGCCCTTAATCTGCCGGACTTGAAGTCCTTAAAATGCCCGATTTCATGAGCACAAGATTCCAGGGTGGCCACGATGGTATTGGTCTGCGGATCGAAGTAACCATGGGTAAGCTTTTCGCCCGTTTCCAATCGAAGTTCTTCGAAAGAGCGAAAAAGCTTCATTCGCGGTTCATCACCAATTGGAGGCACCTCGATCATGCTCCATTTTAGAGGGAACTTGAGGACTCGTCTCCCTGCGGTGCAACATGCCCTAAACGGCAGTCTTTACAATCCTCGAGGCCTTCTCCATTCTTGGTAAGTGATCTTTTCAGATACCACCGGCAACTTTTCTAAGTCGCCACCAACAGTTTCATTTTTGGATCATGGATTTCTGTTTGGCGATTCCATTTATGAGGTTGTTCGTGTTTACGACAAAAAGCTATTAGGCTGGGCGGACCATAGGGAACGCCTATTGCGGAGTGCAAAGAGACTTTGGCTGAATATTGAGCCGATGCTTCCCCTCATCGAAAAGAGAACGAAGGAAATTCTTCAAGTTTTATCTGAACCAAATTCTGCCGTTCGGATTGTCATCACGCGAGGGATTGGTCCGCTGCATATCAGTACAAAAAGCTGCGATAAGCCGCAGGTTTATATGGCGGCATGGAAGTACGAAGCCCACTTACATCGAAGTCCAGTTTCACTCGCTTTTCCAAAGATCCATCGCAATTCTCGCGACGCACTCGATCCCGCGATTAAGTCAGGAAACTATTTGAATTCCATTATTGCTCTTCGTGAGGCTCAGGATTTAGGGGCAGACGATGCAGTCATGCTCAATTCGCAAGGTGAATTGACAGAGCTTACGACCAGCAATTTCGGCTGGATAAAGAGTGGAGAGATTTTTACTCCCCACGAAAATTCTGGAATCTTACTGGGGATTACGCGGAAGATTTTACTAGAAGCACTTTCGGTAAAGACTGGATCCTATAAGGTCGAAGATCTACAAGGGGCCGACGAAGTTTTTGCTCTATCCACCTTTAAAGAAGTTTTGCCCGTCAAATCCATTCGATTTGAGGACGGCTCGATTAAGACCTTCGATAATTTTCCTGAAGTGAACAAGCTTCAAGAATTGATTCATCAGAACATTTTGAAAAAACTTAGCTTAGAGAAGGAGTGGTATTAGTGCACGACAAGCCCGTCCCCTTTGAATGGAAGAATCTTTGGAAGCCGCTTCATCTATGGACGGTATTGATTTGTGTGATACTCGATCAAGGTTCCAAATATTTGGTGATTTATACAATGGAGATAGGGGAGCGCATTCCCGTACTTCCATTCCTCAACTTTGTTCACTTCAAAAACAAAGGTGCCGCCTTTGGCATGTTTCATGATGCTAGCCCACTTTTTCGGCTGGTCTTTTTTGGACTCATCACCACTGCATGCGTAGTATTTTTGGCCTGGTCTATCGGAACAACTCCCGCATGGGACAAATTTCATCGTTTCTGCCTGGCCCTCATACTCGGCGGTGCTATCGGAAATATTAAGGATCGCGTCATCTTTCAACAGGTCACGGATTTCGTGGATGTCTATGTGGGCACTTACCACTGGCCGGCTTTTAATGTTGCCGACTCGGCCATTAGCGTAGGGGTTGTGCTTTTGCTCTTTCACTTTATTCCTAAGCGGAAAAAATCCTAATTTAAGTTTAGAATAAGGCATGCTACCACTTCTCTTTCCAGAGACTCCTTTCGAAACGCCTACCTATTTTGTTCTCTATTTGTTGGGGTTTTTGGGAGCGATCATGCTGGGAACCAAAATTGCTCCTCGCTACGGTCTGCCTTCGGTTCGAGCTGTTGACTTCGGGCTTTTCACATTTTTGTTCGGATTTGGGGGAGCTCGTCTCTTTCACATTCTGATCGAAGCCCCGGCTTACTATTGGGAGAATCCGCTAAGAGTTTTTTATTTTTGGCAGGGGGGCTTTGTACTTTACGGGGGGATTATTTGCTCAATCGTCGGCGGCTTCTTCGTCGTCAGGATGTTCAAAGAGCCCTTTGCGAGGTGGCTGGATGTAGCAGCCGCGTGCATGTTCTTGGGAATTGGAATTGGCCGAGTGGGCTGTCTAGCGGCTGGGTGCTGTTTTGGGAACCGGACCGACTGGCTGTGGGGGATGATTTTTACGGATCCTCGATCGGGTGCCCCTCTTCATATTGCTCTACATCCCACTCAAGCACTTGAGTCTGTCTTTGGATTTGTGATGTGCGGACTTTTTCTGTGGGTATATTGGCATCCTCCCAAACGATCGGGCGAAGCGATGGTCATGGCGATTTTGAGCTATAGTGTCTTTAGATTCAGCTTAGAATATCTGCGCGGCGACTTGGATCGAGGGGTGTTTTTGGATCGAGCCTTTTCTACCTCTCAACTGATCGCTGTCGTACTTTCCATCGTATGTCTTGTTTGGCTTGCACTGCCGATCAGGCCCAGAGCTGCTTAGCGACCGGCAATAGCACCCATTAATTGTATGCACTTCCAACGCTTAGGCACGAAATTCTTTTTAGCAAAGCGTTCACGTAGCTCAGCCACTTTGTCATCAGACATTGCCTCTGATTCATTGATGACCGCTTCCAATTCAACTCGCTCCATATGACCACGCTCCATGAGTCGAATCGCAACAAGGCGAACCGAAATCCAGCGTTCGCGTAAAACTCGATCACATTCCATACGTCCTTCTTCGACGAGTTTTGCGATTTCAGTCTGTACGGTCTTATGACTCAAAATTACTTTGCCATCCTTTACGGGGAGTTTGAGCGCCTCGTCAGTAAGACCCCAAGTGGATACGGCTAGCTCGGCAATCTTTCGAGCTTGCTCGATGTCAGATTGCCAACCTGAATCTTTGGGATAGCCGGCCATTTCTTGAGCAAGCTGACCTGCCAGAATTCGTGCAATGCGTGCAACAATTCCCTCTCGACTGTAGGCGGAAGGAGGATTCTCTGCTTTGTATCGAACATAGCCGCCGTAGCCGCCTTCGCCTCGAATCGTAATGAACTCGACAATGTCACCGGTCTTTTGAAAGTCATTGGCTACAGCATGTCCGGCCTCATGATAGGCAGTGACTTCGGAATCATGATAGCTAGAAAGGCGCTTGGGTTTTGCGTCACGAGTGACGTTTGAATCATAGATCTGAAGCTCGCGGCCGGGAAACTGAACGCTCAATTTCAAGCTGACTTCGCGTTCACTGAGGTCCTTGGCGTTTCTGCGAAGTCGTCCCGCAAAAGTATCGGAAACATCGAGTGTGAACGTGGCATCCTTCAGCTTCTCTCTTTCGAAACTATGTTCAATGAGAGCCTGTCCAATCAAATCTACAACGGCCGCCTGTGCGACCTCTCTCAAGCTTCTCGCTCCTCGCTCATGAGAGAAAAAAGATTCCGCAAGGCGATCATAAAATCCATGGGCGACATTAATTCCCTCAAATTCGTAGGCGGATTTCAACTCCTCAATTACTTTTTCCACTTCCTTCTGTGCCACAAGAATTTGTTCAGATCTCAGAAGTGGCTTCATGAGAGCAATATTATTTCCAATTCGACCCAAGAGTGCTTCAGGCCACCCGTGTTTGAGAAGAAGCTGCTGGAGAAAATCTCGTCGGTTGGTTCTCTTCCACTCGGCCATTCGCAGATCGTCATTTGGAAGTTTTGCAAAAAACTCCTGGCCCTCATTCGAGGTCATTAAAATGAAATGTTTTCGAAGGTCATAGGTCTTACCGAGCGGGCTCGTCCAAGTGCCTTCTTCAAACATATCATAGAGACGCTGAAGCAGCTCCTCTCGGGGACTTGCGATTCCAGATCGAGGATCTGAAGGGTCGGCGCCCATATTTCCGATTTCATCAAAAATCAAAACCATTCCCTCAGGAAAATCATGGAGAGCCTTTTCAAACGGACACATCGTATCAGAGCCAACCAGTCCGCGAGCCGATCCAAAAATATTGGACCAATCGTGATCGCTCTTCACATTTCCAAAACTAAACGTCTTCATTCTCTTGGAGCTTCCAAAAAGAATATCGGCGAGAGCTCGTCCTGTTTCTGTTTTTCCATTTCCGGTCGATCCAAGTAGCAGAGCATGACCTGGAACTTTGAGCTGGGGATTGAGAGCGCGAGTTCGAACAGATCTTGCCACCATTTTCAGCGCATCGGTTTGCCCAAACACACGCTTCGCAAGTTCAGCTTCGAGGCTTGTCAAGCGCGAGAGGGAAGTTGGGTCCAAGAGCGGACTCGCATCGCCGAGTTTCTTAATTGAGGTCTGAACGATGGTACTTCGATCGCCTGGCTTGATGCTAACTTTTACATCTGTTTCACCGGTGGCTTCTCGATGGTCCCAATTTACTTCAATTGATTCTCCGGCTTTCGGTTGAAATTTGAGAACAGCTTCTTGATGAAGGGCGTTGATTAAATTTTCGGTTCTCTGAAGCAAACTTCGAACCCCTTCTTCGGGAACGTAATAATTCGTTACAATCTCCTCTGCAATTTTTCGATCAATACTCAATGTATAAAAATGTTGAGCGAGTAGTCCCATCCCAATTTGTCGAGCATGACTTTCCACAATTGAAACCGCTCCTTCAAATGAGGGCGGAGCAACAGCCACAGCACGATCAATCCGCTGAAGCTCTGCGGATCCCCACATTTGTGAAGTATCATAGAGGTTTTTTGAGGAGGGCTTCAAAAATAAATCTCGAACGCGTTTGTCGGTAAAAGTAGTCAAACGCTTCATGAGCTCTTCGCGCTTGAGGGCGGGTCCCGCGCCAACCGGATAGACTTCGTCTGCCCCTCGATTAGATGTAAAAATCACCAAAGATCTTCCGAGATAATAGGTACGGCCATCGCCCGCTTGGAGCTTTCCGGTATCGAGCATCTCCATAAGTATTTTAATGAGGTCCGGATGCGCTTTCTCGATTTCATTGATGACAATGACATTTCGGCCCCTGCCCCTTCCGCCTAAAAACTCTGGAAGAATTCCCTGAGGAGACTCCGCGTGATAACGAGCTGTTCCGATGAGGCTGTCAAAATTCCCATTTTGATATTTTGTCGCATCGACTTCTAGAAATCTCTCGGGATCGTCGAGAACGACTTTCGCAAAGCTCTGGCCGCTATAGGTTTTTCCGGCTCCTGTCGGGCCGACCACAAGAATTGACCGATGTTTCTTGGGGCTTACGCCTAGATTCACCTCGCGCCAGAGATCTACCGTGGCGTCTACCAGTTGAGGCTGATCCACAATTCGCTCGAGCATCTTCTGACGCTTGTCTTCGTTGTCTTTAATAAAAGTCAGTGGATCGTGAGGGCCCACTTGGTAGAGATTCCACGCAGCTTTGTCGATATCCTTTGGCAAAACATCCATTCGCTTCTGACGATCGAGATCGGTAACTAATTGCTCTAGTAAGCGCACACTTCTGGCGGGTTCGTGAGATCCCGGATCAAAATCTGATGCAACTGCGGCTAATCGAGTTAAAAGTTGAGCATCGAGACCAATTTTTGTTTTTGCCTTGAGCCAACTTTCGAGTTTTCGCTGAAGTTCTTCACCTCGAGGCTCATCAACTCGAATTTCTGTAAACCTTCGCTTGAGCGCGGGATCAGATCCAAATGCGCGTTGATACTCTTCGGGAGTATCGGTGGCGATGATCATCAATTCGCCAGAGGCAATATACTTTTTTAATTGCTGAATGATATCGACGGAACTTCCCGCATGAGTTCCCAGGCCCTTGAGAGAATGGAATTCATCAAAAACATAGATGATGGGCTCCATTTTTGCGGCTTGAATCATCGCACTGATTCGCTTTCCAATCTCTCCAACATAGCTTCCGCCCTGCTCGAGGGCCTCTCGAGGAACCATGAGCACTCGCCATGTCTTAGGAATTTGATCGAGAACGCCCTCGATCAAAGTTGTCTTTCCCGTTCCGCTTTGGCCAAGCAAGACGATGGAGCGGGCATCTTTCCGTCTAAATCCTTCTACAATCTTGCCGATCGTCTCATTGTCCTTTGCTGTGAATTCGACGCCTTTATCCGGATTCGCGTCGCGCATATCAGTAAGAATTCCTTGAATGAGTTCCAGGGGCCTTACTTTGCCACCCTCTTTATTGAGTACATCTTTCGGTATTCGTGGTTCGAAGAGGCTCTCCATTTCCAAATGATCCATATCGATTTCTCGATGGACGGCTCCGGCATAAAAACTTCGCAGTTCATCATCGATCACGGTATCTTCCATTTCTTTGTCCGACAACGAACGCGGCGCAATTTTGATCAAATTCTTACCGCTGTGATCAAAGAAGTAGGTGGCGGCTTCTTTGGAAGCCACAATTGAAACCACTGAATAATTTCGTCCTTCCCATTCTAGAGATTTCATTTTGCAATAGTTGATGTCGCGGGGGAGTTTGGGGTGGGAGATGATCTGCCCTTTGTCAGAAATTAGGAGCATCTGATCATCTTCGGTGATGGCATAGGTGAAAGTGAGAGCTCGTTGCTCAACGACCTTCACAAACGGCGACTCTATGGAGGTCCCATTCACCCCTACTTCCTTCAATTTTCCGGAATAGATTTCGGTCGATTTGCCGGTGGCCGCATCGTATACAGCGATTTTACTCTTTCCGTCGGATTCAATACCGAATCGAATCATGATTTTTGATTGATTGAAGCGAAATCCCACTGCATAGACCTCGTCGGCGCTTGCCTGAGATGTATACAAAAAGACGGCCAAAACAGCGAAAACTCTAAACATTCCCTACCCCCCAAAAACGTCATCAGAATATGAAGTCTAGGGGGTCACGATCAAGACTTATTACGCATTGCGCTAATTTAACTGGCTCGTTAAAGATTTCTTTCGATTGTGAGGTTCCCCCCTTGATCATGGCTTATGAATATGCGCCTGACTGGGCATTTCCAATTCTCCTCGCTCACCCCAAGATTGTGCCATCTGTAACCAACGCCGAAGGCCAAAGTCTTGTGCATTTGATGGTTCGGCAGAAAGATTTGGAGAGCATGAAAAAGCTCGACGCCGCTTTTCCGACTCCTGAAATGTCACCATTTAGGTGGAATATGCGGGATCGAAATGGAATGACGGCCATGCATGAGGCAGTCATGATTCAGGACTTGGACATTGTAAAATTTTTGGGTGAACGCGGAGCAAGTCCATGGACTAATAATCGAAAAGGATTAAGCCCGCGGGAGTTGGCGCAAAAAAATGGTGCTATCGAGATTTTTACTTATCTCACGGAGCTAGAGAATCAGGTTAAACCTTCATTCTATAAAGACTTCGAGCCCGATCCAAGATGGGAAGATTCTTCTACGTTTGGGAGGTAGACTCACGAACTGAAGATTTGTCGTTTAAACTTTGATTCCTGGGGCGGGTGAAAACAATTTGCAAATCGTTTATAAAACGTTCTGCAAAGCCCGCCTCGCAGTAGGATAAATAATAGTCCCAGGCCCGCAGGAATTCATCGTCGAAACCAAGGTGCTTGATCTTGTCGGTGGAGGCGTCGAGGCGATGATGCCATTCCCTCAAAGTCCGAGCATAATGACTTCCAATATTTTCTAAGTCTTCGACAAAAAAATCTGAAGCCGCAGTCTGAGCTTTGAGAATTGCGTTAAGGGAAGGGCAGAGGCTTCCGGGAAAGATATGCTTCTGTATCCAATCAGAATCGTATTTGTAGGATTCAAATCGACGATCAGGAATCGAGATCACTTGAATGACCATAATTCCAAAGGGCTTTAAGAGGAGCTGACACTGTCTAAAGAACTTTGGAAGCTCCTTCTCACCAATTGCCTCGAGCATTTCAACGGAGATGATTTTATCAAACTGACCCACGAGATCGCGATAGTCACAGAGCTTCACCTCTACGAGATGACCTAAACCTTCGTTCTGGATTCGCTTCGTCACCCATTCAAACTGTTGCTCAGAAAGGGTCAGAGTCGTTACTCGGCATCCAATTTGCTTAGCGGCTGTGATTGCAACCTCGCCCCATCCAGAACCAATCTCGAGCAAATAATCCTCTTTTTTGAGGCGTGCTTTCTTAATGATTCGCTGGATCTTATTTCTTTGCCCCTGCTCCAAACTTTCTTCGGGAGAGGTAAAGTAGGCGCATGAATAGGTCATGCTTGAATCCAAAATGAGCCCAAAGAAGTCATTACTCAAATCATAGTGAAATTGAATATTCTTAAGACTTCCCCTGCGCGTATTTCTCCGCAGCAGGAGATGACTCATTCGGTTGATAAATTTTCCGATCGACGCCCAGACAATGCTTCGATCATCAAAGTCATTTCTGTTTGCAATGAAAAGTCTAAGCAGATTGACGAGGTTGTCTGTCTTCCATTCTCCGCAGGTAAATGATTCTCCTAAACCGACATCGCCTTGAAACAGAGCGCGAGTAAAAAACCTGAAGTCCTTCACTCGAATAACTGCGCTGTAGTTTGAGTCCCTCGATCCAAACTCGCGCCACTCGCCTCGGGGATCTAAAATCCGCAGATGTCCCAGGCTAAATTTAGAAAAATATTTGTAAATCAACCTCTGAGCGATCCGCTCTACGATACTTGGGCGTTTTACCTGAAAAGACTCATCATGATTTAGAACAGGCTTTCTAAAAACTTTCAGTCGCTTGACGTAATGTAGGAGGCCTGCCTGAAAAAGGATTCGGGGCATTGTCAAAGCCGCTGTGAGGGGAAAGCGCAAAAAAACTTTCAATAGATTGGCTCTCGTAAGAGGAAGTGCGGCCCCAGTCTGAGAAGAGAGAAAGGCCTTTTCTCCCTCACGCAGAATATTCAGGCGTATATCGATTTTAGTTTGAGTGTCCTTTGAAAAGTGAAAATCATAGTCACCCTCCATATCATTGAAGGGTGAAACGTGAAATTGCTTTGGAAGGAGCTCCGAGACGAACCGATCTCCAGACGTATTCGTTAAATTTTTTAGAATATAGAGATGCCTTTCACCAAAAGTATTGTTCACTTCGGCGACGACGGCTTTAAGCAAGTCATCCGACCCATAACAATAGTAGAAGCTGACGGGATTAAAGACATAATTGAAAAATCTGGCTGATGTGATGAGTTCAATTCTGCTCACATCTTTATGAATATTTTGCTCTGAAAGTTTTGCTTTGATTTTTTCTAGGATCGAGCCGTGCCCCTTTAAATAGTCTTTGTCCCAGACTGAAATAAGTCGCCGCTTGTTGTAGCCAAAAATCCATCCCAACTTCGTCTCTATTTCTTCAAATTCAGAGAGATCAAACGCATAGAAGTAAATGGGATATCGAAAAACTCGCTTAATAGGAGAGAGTCGTCCATGCACTACTTCTCCGATGAAGATTCTCGATCTCAGAGTACACCCCTCAATTTCTCACTTAAATCGACTGCGGCCTTCACCGCGTCTTCGTGGAAGCCGTAGCCAAAGTAGCTGCCGCAAAAATACGTATTCGTTGATCCATTCAACTGGTCGTTGAGCTTCGCCAGTAGGCTCTGTGCCCGGAGGCTTGAGAGGCTGTAAATAGGATGTGTGTAGTCAATTTCCTTTAAAATCTGTTTGGATGGGATTTCTTTGAATCGATTGAGGCTTACACAATATTGGTACTTCGTTTTGAGTCCTTGAAGTCGATTCATATGATAGGTCATGGATAAATGCGTTTCTTCGCTTCCTAGAGACTCACGTACATAATTCCAAGAGGCCCATGCACGCTTCAGTGGAGGAAGTACGGATTCATCTGTATGAAGAACGACTCGATTTTTTTGGTATCTCCAAGGGCCCAGCGCTTCCGCTTCTTCCTTTGTGGGGTCGCGTAGCAGCTTGAGGGCCTGATCGGCATGCGTGGCCACGATGATTTTATCAAATGATTCTGGCTCTTGGTTGCCAAAGCTGATGAGCGGATTCGCGTTGTTCGGGCGCTCTAAGCCTATTACTTTCGCGTTCAGGATGATGCGACCATTAAAGTTTTCCTTGAAGGCTTTGATATAGGAGTGGCTTCCATTGGCAACTGTCATCCACTGGGGGCGCCGGTAAATACTGAGCAGGCCATGGTTTTTGAAGAAGCGGAGAATCGTAAGAGCCGGAAACTCAAGCATCTGCATTGCGGGGGTTGACCAAATGGAAGCCCCCAAAGGAAGGACGTAATTGTTAATAAAAATCTTTGAATAGTTAGCCCGCTTTAGAAAGTCACTTAGATTCAATGAGGGATCGGGAGAACTCAGAAAGCTTTCCCCTTCTTGATTGAATCGCAAGATATCATAAAGCATTCGATAAAAAGTTCCGGACACCAAATTAGATCGCTGGGCGAAAAGTCCATTCAAATTGGTCCCCGCGTAACAAAATGAAGTTTTTTCGCAGTAGAATCCAAACGACATATCAGAGTCTTGAGTCGGGACATTTAAGCGCTTCAGAAATTTGAGAAAAAGCGGGTAAGTCCAATTATTGCAAACGATGAAACCCGTATCGATACCAATTCCCGCATCCGGGCCTGATGGAATGACGAAGGTATTGGTATGTCCTCCCAGATAATCATTTCGCTCAAAAAGGCTCACATCGTAATTCGATTGGTTTAAATACGCGGCACAGATACCAGAAACGCCACCGCCGATAATGGCCAGTTTAGGTCGCATGGACGGTCATCAAAACACAAATTGGTGCTTTCTGAAATCAATGACTTCAGTAATTCTAAGTCCCTGTGAACACTTCGTTCAAAAAAGTTCTGAATGTCACGCTCTTCTACATTGCCTGGTTTTCATGTGTTTTACTTGGGCCCAGTCAAGGCATGGTCTCAGTCATTGCTATTGTGGCCATCGTTTTGGGCGTTCATCTCTTGCTCGTCGAGGAGCGTCGGCGAGAGCTCTTTTTTCTTTTGCTCAGTTTCTTGATGGGCCTAGGTATGGATTCGCTCTTTGTTTATTTTAACGTGACGAGTTTTGGATCTCAAGCATGGAAGATTCTAGGAGTCCCCCTTTGGATGCTCTTACTTTGGCCTTCGTTTGCTTCTACATTAGCCCTTTCGATGTCGTGGTTGCGGGGGCGTTTCGTTTTGGCTGCTTTATTCGGACTTGTTGGCGGTCCGCTCAGTTATTTAGCGGGAGAAAAACTCGGGGCACTTCAGATAAACGAGTCTTTCTCTCGAGGGCTTTTGATCGTTGGGCTTGGTTGGGGCCTTGCCCTCTTACTTTTAGTAGTGCTGCGAGGTAAAAAATAATGTCGATCTGGCAAGTTTTCTTGTTCGGTTGGGCCATTGTCGCCCTGATGATGTTTTTGCTTTGGTTGATTCAGTTGAAGACCAAAGATGCTAGCCATGTGGACGTAGGTTGGGCCTATGGATTGCCGATTCTTGCCGGGCTCTATGCTTGGCAGGCAGATGGCGATGAAGCGCGCCGGATATTGCTGGCAATCTGTGTCGCCGTTTGGGGGTTTCGGTTAGGGACGTATCTTCTCCTGAATCGTGTAATCGGAAAGCCCGAAGATGGAAGATATGTAAAACTCAGGCGAGACTGGGGAAGCCGTGCCAACTTGAATTTTTTTATTTTTTTTCAGGCTCAGGCAATTTTCGACATTCTCTTTTCACTTCCATTTTTAGCGGTTGCCTTTAATGCTAGTTCGCAACTTGGCGCTCTTGACTTGATCGGCGCGATGATTGTTGCGATTTCCATTTTTGGAGAAACGACCGCTGATCGGCAGCTCTCTCGTTTTCGTGCAGACCCTGCAAACCGGGGCAAAACTTGTCGACAGGGACTTTGGCGCTATTCACGACATCCGAATTATTTTTTCGAGTGGATTCATTGGTTTGCGTACCCATTCTTGGCCTATGGATCGCCCTATTTTTGGCTCAGCTTGCTGGGCCCGATCTTGATGTTAGTATTTCTGTTTAAAATTACGGGCATTCCCCCCACAGAGGCCAGAGCCGTCGAAACCAGAGGCGAAGATTATAAAAATTACCAACGAACGACGAGTATGTTCATTCCCTGGTTTCCAAAGTCATGAGTCTCGGCATTGATCTAGCGGAAAGAAGACAATTGCCCGATTCCCTAATTCGATTCGGCATCCGCCGACTCTTGTATGAACGCCTTCGCGAGATTCATGCCGATGATCATGAGGCTCAAATGAAACAGAATCTGGAACTGATTTCACGGCTTCAGTCTTGCCCCATCGCCACTCAGACAGATAAAGCAAATGAACAGCACTATGAGATTCCCTCTGAGTTTATGGAGCTCGTATTGGGTGTGAATTTGAAATACAGTTCTTGTTTTTGGGCACCAGATACAAAGGATTTAAACGCTGCAGAAGGGCTGGCTCTTTCGATGACGATGACAAGAGCCGAGCTCACTAATGGAATGAAAGTTCTAGAGCTAGGATGCGGCTGGGGCTCTCTTAGCCTGGCTATGGCAAAAGAGTTTCCCGGCTCCGAGATCACTTCAGTCTCGAATTCTCATTCTCAAAAAAAGTTTATCGACGAAAAGGCGAGGCAGCTCGGCTTGAAAAATCTGACGATCATCACAGCCGATGTGAATGATTTTGAAGCGCAGGTTGGAGCCTTCGATCGGGTGGTTTCGGTTGAGATGTTCGAGCATATGAAGAACTATCGTGAGCTGATGCGTCGAATTTCGCTATGGCTCAAGTTGAATGGAAAACTCTTCGTTCATATCTTTTCGCATCGCTCAGCTTCGTATGAATTGGAAACTGATGGTTCAAATAATTGGCTCGGAAAGTATTTTTTTACAGGGGGGATGATGCCATCCGACTCCTTACTGCTGTATTTTCAGGAGCATATGAAAATTGAGTCTCACTGGCGCTGGTCGGGAGAGCATTACGCTAAGACAGCTGAGGCATGGCTTGATAATTTGGATGCCAATAAGGATCGTGCTTTGGAGCTCCTCAAGCCTCGATACGGCGCAGAGTCGGCTCGATGGCTCCAGCGGTGGCGTATTTTCTTTATGTCTTGCGCTGAGCTTTGGGCCTTTCGTAAGGGTCAAGAATGGCTTGTATCGCATTATCTATTTAGAAAGGTGAATTAAAGATGTCGAATCGATTCCATTTAAAGTATCTCATTTTTTTAGGAGCATCTTTTATGATTTTTGGTTGTTCATCAAAAAGTTTTGATAAGACGGTTGATTTCGTAGATCTGCAGCGATTTATGGGCAAATGGTATGTGTGGGCTGGGCGCACAACGTTTCTGGAAAAGGGTGCCAATAATTCTGTGGAAGTCTATACCTGGAATCAAAAGGAGAATCGCATCGATGTTGATTTTTCATTTCGGAAAAATAGTTTCGATGGTGAGGTCAAAAGGCTTCCCCAGAAGGCTTGGATAGAGAATGAACAGACGAAAGCTCATTGGAAGATTCAACTTTTCTGGCCGTTTAAGGCCAACTATTTGATTATTGGCCTTGATAGGAATTATGAATGGACCGCGGTGGGAGTTCCAAGCGGGGATTATCTTTGGATTAAGGGGAGAGAACCCATTGTTTCGGATGAAAAGCTTTCACAGATTCTGAAGCAGGTTGAGGAAGGCGGCTATCCCGTCCAGGATGTGCCTCGCATTCCACAAAATGGAGAATAGTAGTCTGTCGATAACTTAAGGTAGGTAAGTTCGGCAGTCATTTTCGGCATTCTTATTTTTTAGAATGCATTCATTTATGAAAGGTAATCAAATTCAATGAAATTTTATCATATGATCGCACTCATGGTTGTAGGGGTTTCAGTTTCTCTGGTAGGCACCTCATTCATACCCGTTGTTGCCGAAGAGACCACCAAAGAAAAGATTGAAACAAAAACAGATGATGTCACCCGAAAAACCAAGAAAGAATATCGGAAAGCAAAAAAGAAAGTCCGTGATGCCACTGGAAATTCTAGTTTGAAAGAAGATATTAAAGACGGCGCTAAGAAGATTAAGCGCAAAGTTGATTAAGGACTCCGAACGTAGGCCCCCTTAGACAAGCGAATATTCAAATGCAGATGGTTCTAAGTTTGAATCTTGAGTTTTGGAAATGCTCGAAGAGAATTTGATCTGGTAGCACTCACAAAAGTCTCCAGAGGCATTCCCCTTAGTTCGGCTAAAAATCGAGCGGTATGAGAAATAAAAGAAGTTTCGTTTCTTTTGCCCCTCATGGGAATCGGAGCCAAATAGGGTGAGTCAGTTTCAATAAGAATGTTTTCAATCGGGAGATTCAGAAAAATCTCCCGTAAGTCTGAAGCAGTCTTGAATGTAACAATTCCAGAAAATGAAACAAAAAAACCTTTCGACACTCCAAAGTCTGCGAGTTTTTTGGTTCCCGTGAAGCAATGAAATATGGCCGAGCCAGAATACTGGCTAAGCATCGTCATCGTATCCTCTTCAGCCTCCCGCGTATGAATCATAAGCGGCAGGCCAGCTCGCGTGGCCAGTTTTTTGTGCCAATCGAAAACCTGGGCCTGTCGATCTTTTGGTGAGTGTTCGTAATGATAATCCAAACCGCATTCACCAACGGCCACGCATTTGGGATGCTTCACAATTTCTTCGATGGCTTTCAGAGTTTCGCCGTCTAGACTAAGCGCCTCAGCATCGTGAGGATGAATCCCCGCAGTAAAAAAAACTTTCTCATTTGATTCGGCCAATTTTTTTGACTTAAAAAATGCATCGACCGATGTTCCAGAGCCGATATCGATGAAGGCATCGCAGGTCTCGAGGGCGCGAGCAACGACATCCGGTCGATCCGCATCAAAATCTGTCGACGAAAGATGCGTATGGACATCGATGGGTTTCACGATCGCACTTCACTCCAGGCATGATCCCATACGAGCTTCTGATTGAGATTGCGCTGTAACTGCAACACTCCATCTGTAAGTGCAGGTGCAAAGTATTCCCAATGTCCAGGATACTTTTGGGCAGAGGCTGCAGAGAGGAGATTCAAAAATAAATTTTTGGATTTTTCTCGCTCCTTTAAAAAAGGTTCGAGTTTTTCGTAAAGACCGAGATCATCACCTCTTGCAACTAGATCAAAAATTTCAGCCTCTCGGTCTTCCAGATTCTCGATAGCCATTCGGGGTGTCCTAAAAACCAGACATCGAGATTTTATGGTAGCCAAAAGCTGAGACGCCGACTGCACGGGCAAAAGCAAAATCCAACGAGGCGATGGCTCTTCAAGACTTTTCAAGAGTGAGTTTTGAATTTGAATTTGCTGAGCCGTCAGATCAGGAATGCAGAGGACTCGAACACCGGCCTCATAAGGCCGCTGCCTTAGCTGAATCAGCGCTTTTCGAACTTCTTCGAGTCCAAAGTCTTCGCCCACCTGAATCAAGTCGGGATGGAATCCTCTGAGGGCTTTCTCTCCAAGAGCTGCCTGAAAAATTTCCCGACAAACTTCGCGACGAGAATCCCCTTCGATAATCAGAGCAGAAGGAAATCGCCCATCCTCTAAGAGCTTCGTAAAATTCATTTTGATCTCCTTTTTTTTATCAAAGTCAGAAGATCGTCCATAATTTGCTCGTGCAGAGTCAAGCGGTCGGTGTCGGCATTCAAAACATAGAATCTGCGGTCACTGCGTGCGAGTCTCAAATAGGCCATACGGACCTTTTTATGGAAGGCAGCATTCTCATGGTCAAAGCGATCCTTCTTGGATCTCCGCTCAGTCATTCGCCTCTTGCCATCGAGCAAATAGATGCGATCGGCTCGCAGTCCGCCGGTTGCGAATCGATTGGCTTTACGAATGAGCGGCAGGCCCAATCCACGCACAATCCCCTGATAGGCTAAGGACGATTCTTCGTAGCGATCAGATACTACGATCATTCTCTTCTTGAGAGCGGGAAGAATTTTGGTCTGAACGTGTTCAGCTCGACTGGCTTCCAAAATTAGGACTTCGGCAAGCGGAGTAACTTTTAAATTTTTGTGAATTTTTCGGAGAATTTCACCGACACGAGTGCCACCGGGCTCACGTGTTTTAAGAACTGAAAAGCCATTTTTCTTTAGGCGTTTCACCAAGAGCTCGATTTGAGTAGACTTGCCGATGCCTTCGCCACCCTCAAATGTAACAAAGATCCCTCGGCGAGCTTTCTCACGACGCATTTTTTCAAGGTATATTGAGACGACTCAAAAGTCCCTGACGACTTTCTCGAAGTTGACTAATTTGAGCCTCGATCTGAGGGCGCCCACCTTGGAAGACTGAATCCAGAGCCTGACGCTCTAGTAAACCAATCATGCTTTCGATATAGCGAATTTTGGCTTCCACTAAAGAGCGCTGGAGCTTCGAAATTTGGCTATTTACATCATCAAAATCCGGCTTGAGCCGGCTAGCAAGACTTCCATTTAGAGGGTCTGATTCTGCCTGTGCCTTTATATCCAGTGCTCGCTTTTGCAGCTCAGCATGTTGTTCCTTTACATCTCGTTCGCTTGCATCAAGCCGTTCCTTGTGTTCGAGCGCCTCCTGTTGATAGGGAGCGATTGCAGAATTCGGGTTTCCCTTAGAATGACTGCCCATCGATACAGCATCCATTCGCTGCTGAGGTGCATCGATGGGGGCGCAAGAACTTGGACTAGTTCCTAGTCCAGTCGTTACACCATTTACATCGCAGGCCAAATTAATTGGAAGAGCGAATGAAATGCCCTGTTCATTGAGCGATGTGAGGGTATTGATTCCGATGACTTCAAGATTTCGATTAATCATGGGCCCGCCAGAATTACCCTTGTTGATGGCGGCGTCCGTTTGAATATAAGGCACACCGTCTAAGACTCGACCATTGAAGCTCACAATTCCTCGCGTAACGGTGAATGCAAGGCCCCCTGGATTTCCCACGGTGATGACGGGTTCGCCCGCGTAAACTTGATTGGCATCCCCAAGTCGGAGATAGGGCAGGCCATGAGCATCAATTTTCAAAAGGGAAATATCATATCGAGAATCGTCTTTAATTTTACGAGCATCAAACCTTCGTCCATCTTTCAGAGTTACATAAGGAGTTGCCATGCTTTTTGTGACATGCACATTGCTCAAGATGTAGCCATTCGACGTAATCAGAAAGCCAGATCCAAGGGATGACTCTCCTGAGATAAACACTGTTGCTCCCAAAATTGCATCAATTGAGTCTCGTTCCATCGTGAGTTCTTGCGGAAATCCCGAGGCGCTAGGTTTTTGCTGAGCGGGTTGACTCAATTGGATCGGTGGAATTTCCTCTGAAGGAAATGAAGGTGTTTCAAATATTTCAGCTCTTTCTGATTGAGTCCCCTGATTGCCCTGCCTTTGACGATCCATCCATAGAAAGATGGCTCCGACGATCAATCCAAATCCCACTCCTATATAGAGAGCGTTCAGAAAAGCTGAAGGCTTTCGCTCTGGAATCTGGGATTCAAAATTAGATGGCATCCCGCCTTGAAAGCGAATCTCGATCCCCAGATGTTCGAATTTCTTAGAGAGCATCGATGCCGTAAAGCGATTGAGATCCCAGGCAAGAACCAAGGGTATCTTGTCGAGCTGTTTTCGTGAGTCAGCAAGACTACCGAAAATCGTATGTTTAATTCCTCTGAATTCTTCTTTTTGCCAAGCTTTCAAAAACTCGTGCTTTTGTCGGTCATCTAAAGTCGCAGTGAGATTAACAGAATAGAGCACGGTTCGGCTGCAGTGCTTACAAATGCGAGCCTCAGCTCCAATGTTATCTCCACAATAAGGGCAGGGTCCCATCAACCTTTAGTCTAACCGAGGCATCGGAAGTTCGGAAGATATTCGGATTAGACCCACCGCCCTAGGCATTAATTTGACGATAGTATGAGTTGGCACCCTTCTCGCATTGAATTCTGAGGATGCTGAGTTTACTGCTCTGGAAACTATTGATCATGGATCCCTTCGACGAAGCTCCCCTCTATCTCGGAGGAATTGAGGGAATTCAACTGCAGGAAAATGCTAAGGGCGAAATCTGCCTTAAAGGTGAGCTACAACGTATGAGTGACTTTAAAAAGGTTCGAGCCTTTTTAAAGCAGAATCCAGAAGTCAAAAATGAAACCAATCTATCTCCGGAGTCAGGCCTGCAGATAGAAAAACTTCTTCTAAAGCGCGCAAAAATTTTGGCGCCCGGATCTCGAATCAATCGAAGGGGGGCTGAGTTTTATTTGTCGGGTACGGATTCGATCATGGTTTTGGAGGCTCTCCGAAAGGTCTACCCCTCAGTAAAATTCGAGGGTTCCGTGAATAGAAAGAATTTGGCTTCGGGGGTGAGCATCTTCTTGGAAATTGCGCTCGTCGAAGTAAAAAAGTCAGCACTTAAGAAGCTAGGCCTTCGGCTTGGATCGCCGATAGGTGTGAGCACAGCAATGGGTCTTCAATTATTTGCGAAGACGGGAATGTCTGGAAATTTGAGTTCTGATCCCGTTCGAGCCTTCCTCGACTTCTCGATGCAGAGCGGTGAAGCACGAATGCATGCCAAACAATCAATTGTGTCTGAGAACGGAAAGAAAGGCACATTCATGGCGGGCGGAGAATTTCCAATAAAAATGGTGAGTGGAATCATGGCGAAAGTTGAATTCAAGCGCTTTGGAATGATTATCGAATTCACTCCACAAATTGAAAGTCTTCAGCGTGTACATCTGGAAATCGACGCTGAAATCTCTGATATAGACACGGGTTCAATGGTGGACGGAGTTCCCGTGATCATCAAGAAACAAATTCGCACGCAACTTTCGGCAAAGCTAGATCAAATGATGGCCATCGGGGGGCTCATTCATACGACACAGTCTAAGCTCGTGGATTCAATCCCTGGTCTGAGTGCAATACCCATTCTCGGAAGACTTTTTCAAAGTGAAGATTTTAAGCGCCACAAATCTGAGGCCTATATATTCATCACCCCGCGGCGAATGGACTCGCCGTGGCTTCCGAGCCCGGAGCTTTAATCATGTTGTGGATTCGAATTAGTTCCAAGGAAACAGAAGGTTTTGCAGATCTCTCAGGTCGATTGACAATAGGATCCGCCACTTCAAACTCCGTGGTCTTAGAGGGTAAGCATATTCGCCCTTTGCATGCACAAATCAGAATGGAGGGAGACGAAGTCATTTTAGAGGATTTTACTCGAGCCTCCACTCATTCGCTCCTTGCGAATTCAGAGATCTCACTGGGAGATTTCAGCCTCAATATTTGTGCAGAATCCGAATTTTGGACCGCCTATCACGCAATTATTTTAGATTCATTTCGAGAGATTCTTAAAGCTCAAGGTAGTTTCGACTTTTCGCAAGCCATACATCAACTACAGAAGGATATTTTTTTCGGACGAAATATTCCAACTCATCTGGTTGATAAACTGAGATCCATTCACGGTGAGTTTGAATTGCTAGGGCCAATGGAGCGCCTCCTCGGCCTCGAATCAGTTTCGGACGTACTGGTGGAGCGCTTTGATCGAATTTGGGTTGAAGAATTGGGATCTTTAAGACTCAGCAGCGAGAGCTTTTCATCAGAGGAGGCTTATAGAATCTATATTCATAATCTTTTGGCAAAACTTCAGAAATCAATTGATGAGGTCCATCCCTTTCTAGACTTTTCACTGCCAGATGGATCGCGAGGCCATCTCGTCGGAGAGCCGATTAGTCCGAACGCATTCTATCTCTCCATTCGTAAACCTCGAAGCCTAGCTTGGACTCTCGGACAATTATCGGATCTTGGAATGATTGATCGAAATCAAATGTTCGCACTTCAGAACGCATTAAAGGAAAAAAAGAATATTCTGATTTCAGGAGCTACGGGTTCAGGCAAAACGACGCTGCTCAAAGCCTGCTTATTAGAGATATCAACGATCGAGCGAGTGATTGTGCTCGAGGATACGCCGGAGCTGAAGGTCGATAGGATGAATACCGTCTATTTGCAAACTCGTACGGATGCTCGCTCCAGTCTGCCGCGTATTTCCTTAAGTGAACTTGTTCGGCAATCGCTTCGGATGCGAGCGGATCGTCTAGTTCTAGGAGAGGTGCGTAGTGTCGAGGCACTTGATTTACTCCATGCCATGAACACCGGACATCAGGGATGTCTTGGGAGTCTTCACGCGAATTCTAGTCGTGATGCACTGGGCAGATTAGAGGGACTGATACAGATGGCTGAAGGGAGTCTTTCAGAAGTATCTACGCGCGATCTTATCTCTAGAAATATTTATCTGATCCTTCACTGCAGTAAAAAGGAAGGCATTCGAAAAATTTCAGAAATGGCTTGGGTTCGGGGCATCGATGGCGATCGAATTCTTCTAGAGGTCCTTGAGTCATGAATAGACTGGGAACAGAGGACCTGATCGATTTGTCGGATGCACTTCATTTGGGACTCCTCGCCGGCAAAGACCTTCAGACCAGTCTAGGGTGGTTGGAGATAAATGCCGTATCGAAGTCTGCTCGTGATTTTTGCAGCCGACTCAGAAAGTTAGCACGCACAACGAACTGGGAGGAGAGCCTGCTCCTACTAGAGATTGAACGGAGTCGACCTGAGCAAAGAATCTTCGTTGAAATCTTATCTCAATCTCGAAAAGGCTCTCTTCATCTCTCGCAGCTTCTAAAAGTCTTCTCAGGTTCAATTAAAATGTTGAACAAACTACAGAAGCGCCAAAGAAGTCTGCTCTTTGTCTCAAAATTCCAGGCAGGAGTGGGGCTCTTTACTGCGATTCTCTTTGGAATCATTCTTCCGATTCTTTCGCCAACCCTGTTTCCTTCATTTGCTCATTTTGGAAGGCTCGATCTCGGGCTAGTCGGGTTCTCAGGAATATTAATTGGATTCGTGGCGCTTTATTGGATGGGCTTAAAGCCAAAAAGGAATTTCCAAGATATCCTTCATAGAGTTTTTTTCTGGATTTTTCTTTCTGTATTCATTCAATCCGGAATGGATCTTAACTCCGCATGGCAGAAGTCTGTCTTGGCTCTTAACTTTCCTCCGGATGTACGAGATAAATTTGATTTGCGAAAAGCAAACTTTGAGGGTTTTGGAAAATTTATTGAAGAATTGGAAACCACTTTACCAATGGATTGGCGCAAAGGCCTCGTAGGGCTTCGGTGGGTTCATTCTCAAGGCTTTGGACTTTCTAGTTATTTGAAGGATCTGGCTCATGACCAATCGGAGGAAGTTTTTTTTCGCTGGGATGATGAGATCCGCAAGCTGAGTACCTTATCGATTCTTCCTATGACTCTGTTCATTTTTCCATCGGTCATGTTCTTACTCGTCGGTCCACGTTTCTTGGAAATACTTCAATGAAAGCGATCCAATTGATAAGAATCTGGGACTCTCGAACTGCTAAAATCAGAACGCATTTTTTCCTGAGGAAAGAGATTTTAATTGGAGCAGATCGGTCGAGCCATCTTCGCCTAAAAGACGTTCGCGGATTCGAGGCAAAAATAAACTTTGATACGCAGACAATCAGACGTTTGGATCAAAGCGATGTGGAGAAATTGGAATTGGGGGGGATTTTTCAATTAGGACCCTATGCCCTGCACTGGAGATCATTTAAGTTTGCTGAATATTCTAGTAGGAGAAGGCTGATTGGAATGATTCTCCTTCTTACATTTTTCTTGGGATCATTGATTTGGCTCCAGTTTCGCGAGAGCCCTCAGTGCCCAGCCATCGGAAAAATTTCAATAAACTTTGAGCGAGCTCTTCGCGAAGAGATCTATGTTAAAGCGCGGGTAGAACTCAATCAGTTGAAGCAAGACTATTTGAGTCTAACTAAAAGTGCAGCTTGCGCGGAAGGAGTCGAGGCGAAAAAACTTGAGGCCAGATTCTGGACAGCAGTATTGCAACAAAGTCTGGACCTGAAGGATGCGAATGCCGTTGCTCAAAACTTTTTGGAACTAAAAAAGCTGAGCTTGAAAGATCGTCGAGAGCAGCTGCTCGAAAGGCGAGTGATTGACCTGGCACGAGAGGTCTATTTGGATGGTTACCGAGCCGAAGACCAGGACTTTGAAAAGGGGTTAGAACTCATGGAGAAAGCTCGCGAAATCTGTAGGGCCATTCATCTCCCACCCGACTGCTTTAAAGGGGCATCGTCCAAGAAAAACGCCAATATTTAGGGTGTTTAAGTCGCTCAGATCCACAAATCTTTCCATCACTGTCTTTAAATGAACAACGCATCAGGTCTCTTGTGAAAACTTGATGCTTGGTCGCAACGGGGATTTGACGTTTTAAAACTCTGGGATTGCCCCCCACCTTGCCCGGGAAAGCTGGAGGGATATTTTTTTGAAGGCTAGCCGCGAGTGGAACCGCCCTGCAAAAATTTCAATGTTGAGCCCTCATTGCAATGGGCCGTTGTTTTGGTATATATATAGTGTATAATTAAATATATATGAAACATACATCAAAGCCCCCGACTCAATTCAACTTGACCATGACTCCGGAATTTATCATGCATCTTTCGGAGTTTATGAAAAAGAGGGGCATTTCTCAAAAAACAGAAGCCATTCGCGTTGCGGTTCGAGAGGCTTGTGAGAAGCTCACCAAATCGAACGTCGGCTTTGATTTTCGAACTTGGCTTGGCGCGGGCCTTAAGGTTTCTCCTAATCCAAAGCTAAAATTTAGGTCTGAAAATGACCTCTGGAAGTAGACGAAAATGATTATTGATACTTCGGTGGTGCTGGCGGTTTTTTTTAATGAAAAATATGGAGCGTGGGCGGCAGACAAGCTTGAGCATTATAAAACAGAAGCCAAGATGAGCGTTGTGAATCTAAGCGAATGTCTTATCCTCATCAGAGATCGTCAGCCGCGAGACTTCGAAGATCTCAAAGAGCGGTTAGTGAACGGTCCCATTGAGTTTGTCTCACCTTCAACAGTGCAAGCTGTAATTGCTGCTGAGGCTCGGTTAAAATATTCCAAGTTGAACTTAGGCGACTGCTTTGCTTATGCACTCGCAAAAGATTTAAAGGACGCCATTCTTAGTCTTGATATCGCATTTAAGCGGACTGATATAAAAACTATTTTGCCCCTCTAAACCTGATACCCGCCCGCTAAGCCCCATTTTCTGACGCTAGACCCCACCTAGATGTGTTTCTAGCGCATTTTAGTCTAGATTTGCTGGCATACAGCTTGCAGAATTCAGATCTTAATGCGGAGCGACCTGAACATAGCCAGAATCTTTGCACTTCAGTTTTTACTCGGATTTGCCTTGCTACAAAGTAGTCAGAACTCTCGCGGGCGATCAGCACGTTGTCACTTTTATTGCCCATTCGGCGCTCTCGCCCTCCCTCATTTTTTATAAGGGCCCTGAGATCAATGCGGAGAACTTTCCTCGCAGTTTAATCGCAGAATCACAAAGCGATGCCCTGATCTTGAAGAGCCTTGCGAACGGAGATTTGCAATTCATCTATGACGATAAAAATGGAGTGGGCGCAATCGTGAGCCTTGTAGGCCTTCCCCATAAAAAACTATCGGCGAGAATGACGAGTTGGGTGATCGAGTAATTTTGGGCGGAACTCGGTACGAAGTCAGGACGATTGCAGCTGCAAAAGAATTCGTAAGGGTCAATTCAATTCATTTGAAAGACTTTGACGGGCCCAATGTGCAGGACACGTATTTTCGACTCCAGTTCGTCCTATCTGACGAGCAAGATTAAGAAAAAAGCCGTCCTTGAGAATCCCGATTGGTGGGCTTGTCCCGACCCAAATGGGCATAGGCTTGATCCGTGGCAACTCGTCCACGAGGCGTTCGAGCCAAAAACCCCGCTTGCAGTAAATAGGGTTCGTAGAGTTCCTCGATCGTATCTCGCTCTTCTTGCAGAGACGCACAGAGAGTTTCGATTCCCACGGGGCCTCCCTGAAACTGATCCATAATGAGACTCAAGAGTTTGCGGTCCATGGGGTCGCAGCCTGCTGCATCGACGTCCAATTGCGAGAGCGCATAATCCGCGAGCTTCAAATCTATTTTGCTTGAAGCCGCCGTATGGGCGAAGTCTCGCACTCTTTTCAGCAAGCGATTCGCAACTCGTGGAGTTCTACGCGATCGCTTTGCGATTTCCATCGCTGCGTCTGTATCAATTTCGATTTCCAAAATATTGGCCGATCGGCTGACAATACTCGCCAGTTCTTCAAATGAATAAAAATCTAAATGAAATGGAATTCCAAATCTGGACCTCAGAGGTGACGATAAAAGTCCACTTCGTGTGGTCGCGCCAATCAGAGTAAACGGCTGCAAATCCAAGCGCAGGCTTCGAGCCGTAGGCCCATCGCCCACCATCAAATCCAATTTGAAATCTTCCATCGCAGGGTAGAGAATTTCTTCTACCGTTCTTGGGAGTCGATGAATCTCATCTATAAATAAGACATCATGTGGTTCGAGATGAGTCAGCACTGCTGCAAGATCTCCCGCCTTCTCAATCGAAGGTCCCGAGGTCATGCGAATATGAACACCCAGTTCGTTGGCGATGATATGAGAAAGCGTAGTTTTGCCAAGACCCGGAGGGCCATCGAGCAAGACATGATCTAAAGCTTCTTTGCGAGACTTGGCCGCTTCAATGAAAACGCGCAAATTTTGTTTCAGTTTCTCTTGCCCGACAAAATCGACGAGTCGCTTTGGTCTAAGCTGTGAAAAATCTTCGGTTGGTGAATGAGAGCTAGGAGAAGTGAGGCGATCATTTGTAGTTGCATTTTCAGGAGCATCTTGTTCAACAATCATACCGGCCTTCCTTGTGTTAACTCTCGAAGCGAG
>Ga0163144_10004484_pt1 | contig 31414 bp, 32 predicted proteins | sample OliLak19BULKMAT1_FD_123175 | JGI IMG/M metagenome (GOLD analysis project Ga0163144, IMG submission 123175) | Freshwater microbial mat bacterial communities from Lake Vanda, McMurdo Dry Valleys, Antarctica - Oligotrophic Lake LV.19.BULKMAT1 | ecosystem: Environmental > Aquatic > Freshwater >... | reverse complement strand
GTTGCCCACCCCCGGAACCGAGTCCGCGCCGACAAACCACTGATGGGCAAGGTATTATCATCCCCGGCCCCGCCGGGCCGGTGGGTCACGCTCCGTGAGCATACCCGGGTCATTTCTCGCGAGAGCCGAAGCCGGCGATCAACAGATCGTGCGAAACAAGAAGGAGGGCCGAGTAGCGAAGGGGTACCGGGCAGGTCTCGCGTAGTGGGCCGGACCTCAGGCGCGACGCCACGCGCGTTCCGAGCGGGTCGATAATAGGAGTTGTGTCACCTACTCTCCCCGAAGACAAGGTTTACGAATCAATCGGCGACGATGGCTTTCAAAGATTGGTGCGAGCCTTTTACCGTCAAATCCCAACCGACGACATATTAGGTCCGATGTATCCCAAGGCCGACCTTGACGGCGCTGAAACGCGCCTCCGCCAGTTTCTTGTCTTCCGCTTCGGCGGTCCGCAAACTTATATTGAACAACGCGGTCATCCGCGGCTCGGCATGCGCCATGGCCCCTTCCCAATCACCGGCGATGCGCGGAACCGGTGGATGCTACTCATGAACAATGCCTTCTCCGAGGTTGCATTACCCCCGGAGGCTGAACAAACCCTGCGCGACTTCTTTGAGCACGTCGCGACATTCCTTATCAACCGCAAGGAGACGTAACCTATGTCCGACCCGCGCTATCCAATCGGCGAATTCACCTTCGCCGGTCCTTTGAGCCCCGGGCAACGGGCCGCCGCCATCGAGATCATCGAGAACACGCCGCTGGAACTGCGCAAGTCGCTGCGCGGCCTCGGCGATGAGCAACTGGCCACGCCCTATCGCGAAGGGGGCTGGACGGTTCGCCAACTGGTCCACCATATTGCTGACAGCCACATCAATGCGTACTGCCGCTTCCGATTGACCCTCACTGAGGATAACCCGGCGATCAAGCCCTATGAAGAGCAGCTATGGGCTGAACTGGCCGATGGGTTGACCGCTCCGTTGGGACTTAGCCTTGCGATGCTGGACGCCATGCACGCCCGATTGGGGATGCTGCTGCATTCGTTAACGGCTGAGCAGTTTTCCCGTCCGCTCGTTCATCCGGCAAGCGGTTCGCATGATCTCGACTGGTTGCTGGCGGTGTACGCCTGGCATGGTCCCCACCACATCGCTCACATTACGTCCTTGCGAGAAGCCCGCGGCTGGTAGGAGCGGCTAAGTTCGAATCCTGGGGTTACAGACGGGCCACGGCGCGAAGCCAACGACGAGCGTGGCCCGGTCAATGTAGAGATTCACATCCTGCCCTTTGATCAGCAATAGCTGGATGATCCCGTTGGTGCAACTTTTCACTTTCGAACGCTGGATGGCGGCGACGTTGGCCGCATCGCTTTGCGGGCCCCAGTCCTGCATGAACCGTTCAAATTTGTAGTCCCGGCACGGTGTGGCGTCAGTGCAGCCCCAAAGTCCGTAGGCGGTTTTGTAGTCCTGCCGTTCAAGGAGCGACAGGAACTCTTTTAACCGCGATTCTTCCCGGTAATTCCTGAAGAAGAACCAGAGTCCGCCGCCGACGACGGCGAGAGTGAGGACCGAGTAGAGAATCCGTTTGACCAGTTTCTCCCGGCGCGCGTCCTTGACGCCGTAATTGTCCAGAAATTCGCTCATTGCCGTCCCCCTCGCGGAGAACTTACTTGACCGGGTACACTTTGTTGTACTCGGCAGTTGCCTCCGCCGTAATTTCCAATGCGGGTTTGTAGTAGACGGCGTTCGTCACGTCGACCACCAAGTCCAGCGCCTTCGCTTCCGAAAGTTTCTTAACGACTTCGTTCATTCGCTGCGCGCTCCGGCCCAGGATGTCCTGGCGTTCCCGGTCGACGTCGCCCTGCAGGTCTTCGGTCAACCGCTGCAATTCGCGCTGTTTCCGCTGCCCCTGCACGTTCAGCTCCGCTTCCGCTTGAGGCGTCAGCTTCCCGGCCATGGTCTGCAACTGGCCTTGTATGATCTGTAGTTCCTTTTGCAGACCTTCCGCTTTATCCTGCCGCGGCTTGAACTTGGCTTCCAGATCCTTCTGCGCCTTCTGTATTTCGGCCGTATCCAACACTGCCTTTTGCAGATTGATGATCGCCGCCTTTACCTGCGCCGAAGCGCTGGTGGCACAAGCCAGCAGAATTACCGGCGCCAAGAAACTTACCGTACGAATACCGAACATTTTGCAGATCTCTCCTGAATTCCCGCGATGCGAAATCGTTAACCACCAGATTATCACACGCCCTAGCGGCTCAGCGCCTCTAACAGGACGCGGCCCATGGATCCCGCGGGTACTTCCACCTCCAAAATTGTCGCCAGTGTGGGCGCTAAATCGTTGACCGCGGCAGCCTGATGATACCGGCCCGGCTTCACTCCCGCGCCCATGATGATCAGCGGCACGTGTGAGTCGTAATTGAACGGCGAACCATGAGATGTCGTGTCGATCCCGAAAATCCAGTAGGGCTCCAACACGATCACGACATCGGCTCCGCGCGACGAATGGTATCCGTTCGCGGTTCGCGTTCCGATCTTATCCTGCCCGGCCTGACCACGCAGCAACTGGTCTTTGGTATAGACACGCAAAACGTGGGGAAAGTTCCGCACCGCTTCGGCGGCCGCTTCGCGCACGCGGGCGGGACCGTACTGTTCCAGCAGCGCCGGATCCAGGTAGTGCTGTTCACCCGACTTACCCACCGACCATTTACCCGGCCCGAATCTGGCCTGGAGCGTTGTGTCGACGAGGTCCATCATGTCCTTGGTTTTAATGCGCCCGCCTGGCATCTTTCGCGCCGTGTTCACTTCCGGTTTTGGCGAAACGCCGTGATCTGCCGTCAGCGCGACCAGCACGTTCCGCATTCCGATCTTCTTCTCCAGATACGCGAACAGCCGGCCCAGATCCCGGTCTGTTCGTACCGACATGTCGCGTGTCTCAGGGGAGTCCGGCCCATACCTGTGGCCCACTAAATCGTTCGATGAGAAGCTCAACGCCAGCACATCGGTGGCGGCGTGTTGGCCCAGTTTTTCATTCTCCACCGCCAATTCGGCCATTTCCACCACTATCTCATTCCCGAACGGACTCTTCTCAACGCCGTCGTAAAACATCGTGTCGGGCTTCGATGTCATCGCCCGCAGCGGGGCCCCTCCCCAAATCGGAGTCCACGGCTTGCTCAAGTATTTGTCCGCGGGGCGCCTGGCGTTGTGCGCCGCAACCCACGCAGGCAGATTCTTCATGTACCAAGTGCTGGTAACCCAACTCCCGTTCTCCGCCGCAAACCAATACGCCGCGTCCGCCATTCGTCCCGGCATTAGGATGGCCGAGCGGTCCTTGAGCGAGATTCCGATCGTCTTTGACTCCCCCCGCCCCGCCATCTTGATTTCATCCGCCACTGTGCTTACAAGCAGTCGCTTCGGGGTCGAACCGACGCCGTCGCCGCCCACTAGTTCGCTCTGCAAATCCTGAACGGAGGTCGTGATCTTTCCGATTTCCTTCTCATACCATTCGTTCCCCACAATTCCGCTCAGCACTGGCGACGCGCCGGTCAGCATCGTTGAGTGGCCCACCGCCGTCACCGTGGGCATGTGTTCGTAATTAGCGTTTGTGAACACCGCGCCCTGCGTCAATAGCTGCGCAAGGCCGGCGTTATACTCGCTTCGATACTTCGTCAGGTAGTCGTAACGGAACTGGTCTACCGCGATCACCAACAGCAGTTTCGGACGCGCTTGCGCCCAGACACACGAAAGGCTCGCAAAAATCGCGAGCCCGAGGATGGCATTTTTCATTGCTAATCGAGCAGGACTGCCCCGGTTCCTTGAATCTGATACATCGTCATGCCGCTCTTGATCTTGGCGGCGTCGAACTTCTGCCCGCGCTCTTCCGCTTCATGCTTCGCCCAGGCGACGGCCTGCTGTTGGTTGAGTTCGATCTTTTTGAAAATGCCTTCGGCAGCGACTTTGCGGCCCGCGCCGTCTTTCGGAAACATGATTTCGCCGTCCTTGACTTTGATCCGGACGGCTTTTTCGCCATCCTGGACTTGTAGCCAGCAGCCCATCATCTGGCATACTTCGGTGATCTTGCCCTTAACCTGAACCATCTTGCCGACGTAATCGGCGGGCGTGCCGAGGAGGGTCTCGACCGGGGTCGCTTCCTTCAACGTCAGACCGGCGCCGAATTTCTCCGCGCCACACAGGGCGGCCACACCCAGGGACATCAACAATAAAGTACGCATGCCGCTATTATCCTAAAAATTACGGCAGCGCGAAGACCACCAGCGAATCGGCGTAGGACGTGTTGTATTTATTACCGCCGCCCGCCGCGATGACGACGTACTGCTTCTTCGTTTTGGCGCTCCAAAAGGTCATAGGATTGGCGTGCCCGCTGGCCGGCAGACGGGTTTGCCAGAGAGTCTTTCCAGTGTCCTTGTCGAAGGCGCGAAACCGGGCGTCGTTGCTGGCGGCGATGAACACCAGCCCGCCCGCGGTGACGAGCGATCCGCCCAGATTCGGCGTTCCCGTTGGCGGCACGCCGCGCTTGGTGAGTTCGTCATACTCGCCCAGCGTCACGCGCCAACGGAACTCGCCTTTGTCCAGATCGATGGCGGTCAAGTGCCCCCACGGCGGCTGCTGGCAGGGATAGAGATTGGGGTCCCAAAACCGAGAGCTGTTCGTGCCCACGCCGCGGTTGCGGTAAGCCACTATGGACCCATCCGGCCGTTTTTCCTGGCGGAACACCATCCCGACGTCCATGGAGTTAACGTAGAGCGTCCGCGTCTCCGGGTCGAACGAGGCTCCGCCCCAGTTTGTGCCGCCATTGGTGCCGGGGAACAGGACGGTTGTCTGTAGGCCGATCGGCGTGAACATCGGTTTCAGGACGGCGTCCTTGACGATGCTTTCGCAGTAGGCGCGCGATTCGGGTGTCACGTTCGTGAGCTCTTCGGGCTTCATGCTCTGCCGGGCGAAAGGGGGTGGCTTGACGGGACGGGGCTGTGTCGGCCACGCCGCTTCGCCAGGCACATCGGACGCCGGCACGGGAGTTTCTTCGACGGGGAATACCGGCGTTCCGGTGGCGCGGTCGAATAAATAGGTAAACCCGGTCTTCGTTACCTGCGCGACAGCGTCGATCAACTTGCCGTCTTTCTTTACCGTTACGAGCGCGGGTTGCGCGGGCAGGTCGTAGTCCCAAAGGTTGTGGTGAACGGTTTGGAAATGCCAGACGCGCTTGCCGGTAGAGGCGTCGAGCGCGACGACGGAATCGCCGAACAGATTCGCGCCTTTTCGTCCCGCCGCGTAGTAGTCGGGCGATGGCGATGTGAGGGGGAGGAAGACCAGGCCGCGCTGAGCGTCGAGCGACATGACCGACCACACGTTCGTTCCGCCGCGGTCCTTCCATGAATCGCCTTCCCAGGTTTCATGGCCGAATTCTCCGGGACGCGGCACGGTGTGGAACGTCCAGGCGAGCTTGCCGGTGCCGATGTCGAAGGCGCGGACATCACCGCTCGGGCCTTGCGGATCCCCATCCGAAACCCAGGCTCCGGTGATGACGAGATTCTTGAAAATGACCGGCGGCGACGTTACTCCATAGCTGCGGTCCGGATATTTTTCGGCTACGCCGATGCGCAGGTCGATGGACCCGTTGCCGCCGAAGGCCGGGTCGAGCTTGCCGGTGACGGCATCAATCGAATAGAGCCGGCCGGCTTGTGTTCCGTGAAGAATGCGTTTCTTCTTACCGTCGGTCCAAAACGAGCAGCCGCGCGAAATGAAAAGGTTTGCCGCTTTGGTTTTGTCGATGTCCGGGTCAAAGGACCAAAGCTGTTTGCCGGTTTCCGGTTCCAGGGCCACGACGCGATTGAATGGGGTGGTGAGGTACATAACGCCCTCGGCCACTAACGGCGTGGTTTCGAAGGCGGACCGCATGAGGTAGTTCTTGCCGTCGGCGATCTCGCCTGTTTTGTAGGTCCAGGCCACTTTCAGCTTTGCGACGTTGGCCCGTTCGATCTGTTTGAGCTTCGAGTATTTCTGTCCGCCCGCGTCGCCGCCCCAGTGGCGCCATTCCTGCCCCGCGCAAAGGCTTAAGCCGGTTATCAACAGTGTCCATCGCATACGATTGAGTAGACGTTGTTATATCACCACCGTCACCCTTTTTCGACCTGTTGGACGTTTCGAGTTCGAAAAAATTTAAGCTGGGGGCTTCGGACGTTCCCCTCGCGGTTGCCGGAACAGCCGATTTTCTATCCGTTGACCAACATTGAGTATGCTCGGCAAATCGCCCGAGACTGGAATACGACGGGCGCCGAATCGATGAACTGGACGACTTCAACAATGCGTTGATTGGGCTGATCGAAGTCGCGGAGATCTGGTGGCCGCCGGTTCCTTAGCCCTTACTGCTGCTTATCCCGCGAAGCGCCGCCCTCTTTCGACAGCCGCGTCTTGGCGCCTTCCAGCTTCTTCTGCAGTTTCGTCATGTCCAGTCCTTCGCGCTCCGCGGCGCTGGCATTCTGCCACGCTTGCAGCGATTTTTCCCAGGCAGTGATCGCTTCTTTGAACCGGCCCATTTTGAAGTACACATCGCCCAAGTGATCCTGGATCGTCGAGTCGCGCGGTACTTTTTCCGTCGCCTGTTTCAAGGATCCTTCGGCCTCGGCGTATTTGCCCAAACGGTACTGCGCCCAGCCCAGTGAATCGAGATAGGCTCCATTCCCCGGCTCTTGCTCCAACGCCTTGCGAATCATTTTTTCCGCTTCGGCGAGCTTCACGTTCCGGTCGGCGAACATATAGCCCAGGTAGTTCAATGCCGCCGCGTTGTTCGGGTTGCGTTCCAGCACGCGACGGAACTCTTTCTCGGCTTCATCGAACTTCTTCTGCCGCTCCAACATCGACCCACGCGAGAACCACACCGCTTCTCGCTCCTCGTCGTTCTTCGCCAATTTCTCCGCGGAGTCCAACGATTTCGACATCTCCACATAGTTCTTCATGCGGTCGTGCAACTGCGCCAACTGGAGATGCGTCTCGCGGTCGCTCTTGCCGTCGAGCATCGTTTTCACATCATCAACCGCTTCTTTTCCGCGGCCCATCTCAACGAGCGAAGAGGCGCGCACCAGGCGGATCATCCGGTCCCCGGGGAACTTTTTCAAGGCCTCATCGGCCTCGGCGACTGACTTCTGATACTCCTTGCCCTGCCGCCAGGACTCGATGATTTGCGCAGAGGCACGGACGGCGCCGTCCGAGTCCAATTCGCCGGCTTCGCGGAACGCGCCGGCCGCATCGCTGTACTGCGCGTTGCCCCGATACAACATGCCCAAACGTTCGAGGAGCCGGGCCCGGCTCTTTTTCGCTTCCGCACTGCCGCCGCGCGAGGAAGTATCGTTGAGAACTTCCTTCAACGCCGAAATGGCTTCGGGCAGCTTATCCTGTGCCTCATAAAGTCCCACGGCGTTGTAGCGAACCTCCAGGTTCGCGGGCTCGATTTCAGCGGCTTTCTTGTGGAACTCCCACGCTTTATCGAGGTGACCCAGTTGCGCGTGCAACTGCGAGAGGCGGAGCCAGGAGGCGCCGTCCTTGGGCTCTGCCTTTACGATCTCGTCGTAAACCGTCAGCGCCGCGTCGTACTCTTCCGCTTGCACCAGGATGTTCGCGTACTCGCGGCGGAGTTCGTTGTTCTCCGGTTGCATTTCCACGGCGCGCTTCAGCGTCTGCGCGGAGAGCTTGAATTCGCGCATCTGCTCGTATGCCGCCGCCAGCCGGGTCAATGTTCCCAGGTTTGGGCTTTTCTCCGCGACCTTCTTCAACAACTCCGCCGCCTTGGCCGTGTCGCCAACATCCGCCAGCACCATCGCCAGGCCACTTAAAGCGTCAATATTCTCGGCATCGACCTTCAAAACCTCTTCATAGGCCTTTTTCGATTCCACCGAATTCTGCCCCATCTTGTAGAGGCGTCCGAGCATCAGCCACGCATCCAAATCGCCCGGCTCCAACTCCGCGATCTTCTTATATTGTTCCGTGGCCTGATCCAGCATCTTCTGGTTCATGCCCTTTTGTTGCGGATCGCCAATCATGCGGGCGTAGATGCGGCCGAGAACGCGCCGCGAAGTCAGGTCGTTCGGAGTGGTCTTCAGAACCCCTTCCGCTTCCTGTACCGCTTCGCGCAGCCGTCCCGTTTGGATGTACAGGTCGGACAGTTCTTCGCCCAGGAAGCCCGCCGCCGGGTCGTCCTTCATCGCCTTCTTGTAATAGTCGATGGCCTTATTCAAGTATTCGGCGCGGTTGTTGTACGTGGCGCCAAGGTCGGCATACAGATGACCCATGGCGTAGTTGAAGTACGCCGCGGACTTGTCGGAAAGAACACCCTTTTTGGCGGTATCAACAGCCTGCCCATGGGCCGGCATGAGCGCCGTTCCGGCGGCCACGATTCCCGCCCCCAGCCAGCGCCCGATCATTTTCCGATTCATTTGGTGATGTCCTTACTCTGTAACCGGGGTCTTTTTGCCGGTCCTGTTACAAGCGAATTCGCTTCTAGTATACGATTCCTCGGAATGGGTAGCGGTTTCTGAATTTCGTCATCCGGTCTAAACTGGTACTACGCCGGATGCCAAATCTTCCACTTCTGGCCGTTGCGGGACCTACCGGGGCGGGGAAGTCTTCCCTCGCACTGGCCCTTGCCGAACGATTTAGCGGCGAGATTATCAACTTCGATTCCGTGCAGGTTTACGCCGGTTTCAACATTGGTTCGGCTAAGCTAACCGCTTCCGAACAACGGGGCATTCCCCACCACCTAATCGACCTCTGCGCACCCGCCGATCTCTTTACCGCCGGCGATTTTGTAGCCGAGGTTCGCGCTATTCTGCCTCAAATCGCTTCTCGCGGCCGGATCCCTATCCTTTGTGGCGGTACCGGATTTTACCTTCGCGCATTGCTTCACGGCCTCACGCCCGGACCGCAAAGAGACGACACGCTTCGTGCCCGATTGAGCGAGCGGGAGGCGCGACGGCCCGGCGCGATTCGACGTCTCCTTACCCGGTTGGATTCAGCCGCCGCACAACGCATTCACGCCAATGACGCCAACAAATCCATACGAGCCCTTGAACTCCGCGTTCTGGCCGGACGTCCGGCTGGAGTACATTTTTCCGATGCCGGGCTGGCTCCGCTCACCGGGTACGATCCGCTGATTCTCGCATTGGACCCGCCACGGGAGTCGCTTTACGTGCATCTCAATCAACGCTGCGAAGATATCTGGCACGGCGGGTTGCTTGATGAAGTTCGATTGCTACTTGCCGCGGGTGTTCCGCCAACGGTCAAACCGCTCGAATCGCTGGGTTATAAACAGGCGCTGCGCCATTTGCTGACGGACGACTTTTCAGAGGCCGAAGCGCTTGCGGAAATGCGGGTGCGGACACGCCAATACGCCAAGCGTCAATGGACTTGGTTTCGGGCTGAAAAAGGCGTCGATTGGCTTGCCGGATTCGGGAATGAGCAGACCGTGCAGACGCTTGCTTTTGAAATGGTTACAGGCTTCCTGAAAAAAACTTCGGTCTTCCCGGAACATTTTCCAGCCTCACTCGTATAGACATGCATAACGCGATGCAAACGAGTCTGCATCGCACAAAAACGCTGGCGCAACTTGAACCAAAACCTGCTTTGAATGCGCGAGTACAAACAAGAAAGAACCGGAAGCAAACCGCTGCCGGCAGTTTAGGAGCCTGGAAAACCATGAAGAAAATTATTGTGTGCCTTGCCGCGTCTATGTCCCTGATTTGGGCCGGCGCCATGTCCTCGAGGGTCACCCTGTTTCAGACCTCTTCGCTCAATGGGGTAGACCTCAAGCCCGGGGAATACAAGATTCAAGTGGATGGCGACAAGCTCACCCTCCAGAACGGTAAAACGAAGGCCGAAGCGTCGGTCAAGTCAGAACAGAACGGCGAAAAGTTCGGTTCGACGTCGATTCGTTACATGAACGGCGATGGCAAGATGAAAATCACTGAAATTCGCATCGGCGGCACGAATACCAAACTGGTCGTCAACTAATTTCCCTAGTCCCTCCGATCCGCCGGCCTTTTATCAAAGGGCCGGCATTTTTTATGCCCGGAATGCGCCGCGCTAAACTGGAATCAATGCTCCGTCTGCTGTACGTGGCGCTGTCGCTATTGATGCTTGCCCCGGTGGCGCAAGCCGACGCGACGGTGGCCCTCCCACTTTTCAATACGTCGAAGGACCGCACCGTCGACTGGGTGGGCGAATCCGCCGCTGAAAGTATTATTGAAGCTCTGCATGGGGAAGGCCTGGTCACCCTGGATCGCATTGATCGCGCGGAGGCGTATCAACGGCTCTCGCTTCGTCCCAGGGTCTCCCTGTCGCGCGCTTCGATCGTAAAGATTGCCGACGAACTCGATGCTTCTAACGCCATCTTCGGCTCTTACGAGATTATTCGGGATCCGGCGGCCAAGGCGACCATTAAGCTGACTGTGCGCGTACTTGATTTGCGTAAACTCCGGCAGACTCCCGAATTTGCTGAAGAAGGGCTGCTGGAGGATCTGGCATCGCTGCAGAATAAAATTGCCTGGAAGGTGCTGACCGCGATCGTCGCGAAGCCAGTCGCCACAGAAGTCGAGTTCCTGGCCCGGCAGCCGAATGTGCGCGTCGACGCGATGGAGAACTATATTCGCGGACTACTGACGAGGGACGAGGCGGCCCGTCATCGTTTTTTCACGCAGGCGGCGCGGTTGGACCCCAAATACTCCCAGCCCTGTTTCCAACTCGGCCTCCACTATTGGGCAAAAGAGGACTATCAGCACGCCGCTCAGTGGTTCCAGCGCGTTGCCCGGACGGATCCGCATTACATGCAGGCGCTTTATTATTCCGGGATCTGCCGCCACTACGTGGCCGAGTATGGGGCGGCGGAAAGCGCTTTCGCAATCGTCGCCGCGGCGGTTCCGCTCAATGAGGTCTTTTCCAACCTTGGCGCGAGCCAACTCCGCCAGGGGAAGGTGTTAAACGCTATCGAGAACTTCGAACGGGCGCTGGAGGGCGATCCGGCCGATCCCGACTACCACTTCAATCTCGCGTATGCCCTTTGGCATGCAAAACGTTTCGAGGAGGCCGCGGACCGTTTTCGAGCCGTCCTCGAACGCATTCCCGATGACCGGGACGCCACCACTCTGTTAGGTTTTTGCCTGAAGAGAGAGGCTCCGCGGCCGGGCGACCCCAAACAGGAAGGACTCGAACGAGTTAAGGAAGAATACGAAGAGACCGTGTTCCGCCAGCTAAAGTCGATGCTCGAAAAGAAGTGATCTCCCGATTCTCCCTAGTCGTATTCGCGGCCGTCGCCGCCGCGCAGATACCGCCTGTTCCCGCTCCCGTTAAGCCGCAACAGCGGATGAGTTCCACCGCCATGCGCAACGAAAACGTGGCTGTTTATTTGATGGACACGAATGCGGCCAAGGAGGCGGCGATCCGCGCCGGCAGCCAAGTGGCGCTGGTGACGGAAGCGGCGGTGGAATCGAATCACTTTGCCGCCGATCAGGGGCGCGGTTCGGCCGGGGGATTTAGCTTCAATACACCGGCGCGACTGTCGGGTTGGCATGGCGAAGCCTACTGGCGTCACCAGAACAGCGTGCTAAATGCCCGGACATTTTTTCAGGTCGGCAGTGTTCAGCCTGGCCGCCAAAATGCTTACGGCGGGCGGGCGACCGGCACATTGGGGAGTGCCGGTTACCTCACCGTGAATGCCGGACAGCGCAAAGTCCGCGGCATGGTCAACGGCAATGTTCTGGTCCCGCTTCTCTCGGAGCGCAGTTCCACCTCTCCCGATCCCGCTGTTCGCGCCGTAGTCAATCGCTTCTTTCAGGCCTACCCGGCCATCGCTCCCAATCGTACGGACTTCGACGTCCGGGCGCTCAATACGAATGCCGCTCAGCGGATAGATGAATCCGATTTCAATGTCCGGTTCGATACCGCTATTCAGACGAAATACCGCCTCGGTGTCTTTTACTCGGCCAATCATCAGAACATCGACGCCTTTCAGTTCGTGGCCGGGCAGAATCCAGATACGGATCTCAAGAATCACACCATACGCACGACCCTTTCGCGCGGAAATTTGCAGTTAACGGCGCAATTCCAGCGCAACCTTTCCTTATTGGTACCGGAGCCTAACGCGGTAGGCCCTCGCGTGCGTTTTGGATTCCAGATTGAGGAACTTGGGCCCGATTCCGGCTTCCCGGTGGATCGCGCGCAGAACACTTTCCGTTACGGTTTTGCGTACACGAGAGCCGTAAACGGCGGGCGGCATCAACTTTATGCGGGCGGCGACTATCAACGGTTGCAGCTAAACGGCATTGAAGCCACCAATATTCGCGGCCTCTTTCAATTCCAGAACAATTTCGGCCGCACTTCCATCGAGAACTTCCGCATGGGCGAGCCTTCCGTCTATGAAGTCGTGATCGGCGACATGGCGCGGGGCTTTCGTCAGTCAGCCGGCAATTTTTATTTCGCGGACCGAATCAAACTTCGTCCGAATCTCCAACTCTACATTGGCCTACGTTACAGTCCCGAGGGAAGTCCCTACGAAGTCTCCGGGCGCGGCGCAATTCCGTATCCTTGCGATTGCAACAATTTCGCGCCCCGGATCTCGCTTGCCTGGCGCGTTCAGAATAACTGGACCGCGCGCGCAATGTATGCGCTCAGCTACTCGCCGATCCCGCCAGTCACCTACCAGCAGGTACGTTCCAACACGCCATTCGCGCAGTACGTTACGATTAATAACCCCGATCTCCTGAACCCTTTGCGCGATCTCCAGGCGAACAACCAGTCATCGATCAGTGTCCTGCCGCCCGATCTCCGGACGCCGTACTCGCACCTTTATTCGTTCGTCGCGGAACGCCAGTTCTCGACGCGCGGCATGTTCCGTTTCGGCTACACGGGCAGCCGTTCGATAAAGCTTCTCACTGGAGTCGTACTCAATCGCGCTGTCCCGAATCCAACCATTCCCTATACGACGGCCACCATCAACGAACGGCGGCCGGATCCCGCCATCGGTGAACTTCGAACGGTTCAGAACAACGGAATCGCGTACTACGACGGCGCGCAGGTAAGCTACGATTTTCCGTATCGAAAAGGCCTGAACGCGAATGTTTCGTACACGTTCGGCAAGGCGATCGATACCGGTGTCGATTACACCGCCACCGCTGCCAACCGTGACATGATTAACGGCCGCGCGCAGTATCAGTACGACCAGTTTGGCGACCGCAAGGGCCTCTCCAATTTCGACGCGACGCACGCCGTCGCGCTGAGATGGCTCTACGATCTCCCCTGGAAGGGGCTGCAGCTTTCCGGCGTTTCGGCGTTTCGGACCGGTACTCCGTTCACTTTATTCATCGGGTCCGACTCGCCGGGTTTCGGCAATGTCGACGGCTCCGGCGGTGACCGGCCCAATCTCATCGATCCGTCCATCCTTGGCCTGACGATTGGGCATCCCGATACCGCGCCGCTGATTATTTCCCGGGACAAGTTTTCTTATTTGACGCCGTCCGCGCAACGGGGAAGCCTGGGCCGAAACGTCATGCGCAAAGCGAAAATCGCCAATTGGAACTTCGCCGTCCAAAAATCCTGGCGCCTGCCGATTTCGCGCGAAACTACGCTCCAACTTCGCGGAGAGGCCTATAATGGCTTAAACACACCGCAGTTTGATGAACCCCAAAGGAACCTTACTTCGCCCGCATTTGGGAAAATTACAAATACTTTGAATGATGGGAGGGTTTTTCAACTTGGTTTACGCGTTATCCTTTAAAGCGGTGCGCCGTCCGGCACCGGCCCATGGGAGAGACATCATCCTGACGTATAATCGGAAAGTTCATGCTCGAAGCTTTTGGTCTATCTGACCCGGGTTGTGTGCGGCCCAACAACGAGGATTACTATCTCCTCGCGCCCTCCCTTGGTCTATTTTTAGTTGCGGATGGAATGGGCGGCGCGCAGGCCGGAGAGCGGGCGTCGCAACTCGCCTCGCAAACCGTGGGCGAAGTCGTCTGGCGTTCCAGCGAGCTTTCTTCCCCGGAAATTCTAATCACGGCATTGGAAGAAGCGAACCGCCGGGTGCTTACGGCCGCCAGCGCCGATACGAATCTGGAGGGCATGGGAACTACGCTCACCGCCGTTCTGGATACGGGCAGCCAGGCTTATATCGCCAGTGTCGGCGATAGCCGGGCGTATATTTACCATCAGGGCCAGTTGCTGATAATTACCGAAGACCAGACCTGGGTGCAGGAGGTCGGTAAGAAACTCGGCATCGAAGAAGCCCAGTTGAAGACCCATCCGATGCGTCATGTCCTGACGATGGCAATCGGCGTCAGCGACCAGCTTCGCATCAATTCCTATGTTGTTCAGCTCTCCGAGGGGATGCAGTTCCTGCTTTGCAGCGATGGCCTACATGGAGTGGTGGGCGATGACGGTATTGCGGAAATCTTCGCGAACGAGGATAATCTGGAATTGAAGGGTAAGAATCTTATTGACCGAGCGCGCGCCGCGGGCGGTCCGGACAACATCACCGCGGTGCTGTTGCGGGTCGTCAATCACGCGGACGGACAGATGGATATCATGCAGGAGCCTGTCGAACAGACACAGTAGTAAATGTATTACCGGCGCCGTGCCGGGGCCTTCTTGTTATCGTTGGGCCTCGCGTTACAAGCCGCCTACTCCGCACCGCCGGTACCCGCGGACGGAGGGCAAGTCCAAGCCGAAGCGCCTCCCGCGATTCTAAGGATTCGCGTACTTGAGGGCGAAGGCGCCATTCATACGGCCGGGGCTCGTTCGAATCAGCCGATTATCATTTCCCTGGCCGATGAAACCGGCCGTCCCGTGGAGGGCGCCTCGGTTTCGATCCGGCTTCCCGACGAAGCCCCCACTGGCCTGTTCGCCAATGGCATGCGCACGGATATCGCCGTTACCGGTCCCGATGGGAGGGTTTCTATTCGAGGTATCCAGTGGGGTCGTGCCGCCGGTCCTGTACAGATTCGTATCACGGCCAGCAAAGGCGAGGCCCGCGCCGGCGTTCTCTCAACCCAATATGTGACCGAACCGGCGGGAACCCAGGCCCGGCGGGGACCCGAACCGGCTGCCGGTCCAACCGGACCTAGAGCAAGCCGTGAACAGCCATCCCGATCAAAGTGGATATTGCTGGCCGCGCTGGTCGGCGGCGCGGCCGCGGGTGGGGTTGCGGCGGCCGCGCGCGGTGGACGTTCCACACCCGGTGCGCCGCCGGCCGCAACGCCTCCAGCCATAACGCTGCCCACTGCCTCAATTGGCGTGCCCACCATTACGATAGGCCGGCCATGAAACGGACCCTTCTATTTCTCTCCGCGATTCTCTCCGCGCAGCACAGTATCGACGCTCCGCCGCTTGCGCATGTTCTGGATGCGGATGGCTGGCTAACGCCCATTCACGGTCTAGCCGGTAACTTCCTAAACGGCCGTCCCGGCCCGTTCCTGCTCGCCTACTCGAACGACGGCGACATAGAATGGCGGCTGGAACCCGGACGGCTTTCCGCTACCCGCGATGGGCGAACTGCCTTCATCGCCACAACCGCCACTCACGCGCAGTTTCGCGGCGACATCGCGATGCTCCCCGAGTCCGGCGAGACGTTGCGTCTCAATGGAGACTCGCTGATTTTGTCCGAAGGCTCATCCTTGCGGCTGGCCGGCCGGGTCATCGAATGGCTCGACGGCAGGCTGCGCATTTTCCAGTCCGATGGCGCGTTTGAAGAAGTCGCGTGCCTCCAGGAACCGGAGAGGATGACGGCCGCCGCAGCGAACTGGGCGCACGTGGTTATCGGGGGCCACCCTCATTTATTGCGCCTGACAAAAGGGCGCGTCGAACTCTTCGTTCTCCCGGTACGGAGCCGCGAATGAAGTTCATTGCCGCGCTCGTGCTCGCGCTTCCCCTCGCCGCTCAACTCGAAGTATTTAGCCTGCAAGGCGCCGCTCCCGCGCCACTTGGGCCCAGCGTCAACCTCGGCGCCGCTGCGGCCGGAGATTCCACCGAGTTCCACTTCCGCGCCGTAAACAACGGATCGGCCCCGGTTCAATTGCAGACGATTTCCGTCGGCGGCGCCGGGTTCTCTCTCGGCTCCCCTTTCACCGCGCTGACGCTGGCCCCGGCACAGTCCCATGATTTCTCCGTTCGCTTTTCGCCGGCGGCGGAGGGTTCCTACAGCGCCAGCCTGACGGTCAATACGTTCTCAACGCTGCTGCGCGCCACCGCGATTCCGGGGCCATCGCTGTACATTACGAACGGCTCTCAAACTACGGAGTTGACCGCGTCCAGTCTGCAAATTAACATTGCGGCCGGACAGGAGCTTACGCTCGCGCTGTCCGTCGGCAACCCCCATCCGTTGCCGATCACACTAACCGAACTGTCGGTGACCGGCGCGGGTTTCCGGCTCGCCAATCCGCCTTCTCTGCCATTCACACTCCCCCCCGGAGGAACCCGCGATGTTCCGGTAGTCGTCTCCATCGCCGCGGCGGGCAATGCTTCCGCGGTGTTTACGATCGGCCCTCGCCGGTTTTCCCTTCTAGCCGTGGTCTTCCGGCCGCAACTTCCCGCTCCCCGAATTATTCCGGCCGACCGCTTTCCCCGCAATGGGCAGCAACTGAAAATCCGCCTCCAACTCGATCAACCGGCAATTGCGGCGGGAACTGGTAGACTCCGCGCGGTTTTTGCGGGGAATGTCGACGACCCAGCCATCCTCTTTCCCAATGGAACCAGGACCGTTGATTTTAATGTTGCCGCCGGCAGCCGGGACGCCACATTCGGCGGCGGTCTCGAAACTGTCATCCAAACAGGCACCACCGCCGGCTCCCTGCGCCTGGAGGCGATCACCGAATCGGGCATTTCCACCGAGTCCTTCCAGTTCGATCGCGGCATCGTCGTCATTGACGAGGCCGCCGCCCGGCGCAACGGATCGAGTCTGGAGGTCGATATAACCGGTTTCGACAACACGCGCGGCGTTGGATCCCTTAACTTCCGGTTCTTCGACCGCGCCGGCGCGCCGCTCGGAGGCGTCATTACAACTACGCCAGCCGACCTCTTCCGGGATCATTTCAACCAAAGCAATGCCGGCGGTGTCTTTCGCCTGCGGGCTTCGTTTCCGGTAACGGGCGATGCGACAATAGTGGGGTCGGTGCTGGTTGAAATCGCCAATACGGTAGGCCGTACAGATTTGCAGCGCCTCACATTTCCATGACGCCAGTGGCCTTAACCGTCGCGGGCTCGGATCCCAGCGGCGGCGCGGGCATCCAGGCCGATCTGAAAACGTTCCACCAGTTCCGCGTCTACGGCGAAGCCGTGCTGACGCTGATTACCGTTCAGAACACGCTGTCCGTGAGCCGTGTCGAACTCCTGGATCCGGAGTTAGTTCGCCAGCAGTTGGCGGCCGTTCTCGGCGATATCCCGCCGGGCGCGGCCAAGACCGGCGCGCTGGGCTCGGCGGCGATCATTGAAGCCGTATCTCAGGCGATTGGCGGCACGCCGCTTGTTGTCGATCCAGTGATGATCAGCAAGCACGGCGCGCCGTTGATCTCTCCCGCCGCCGTCGACGCCCTTCGCCTGACTTTGTTTGCGAAGGCGCTGCTGATTACGCCGAACCTTCACGAGGCTGCCGCTCTAACCGGCCACCCGGTAGAAACCCCGGAGGAGATGATCCTGGCTGCCCGCCGCCTGTTGGAGTTCGGCTCAGAGGCGGTGCTGATCAAGGGCGGGCATCTTGCCGGAAACCAGGCCAGCGACGTGCTGGTGACAAGAGATTCGCTCGACTGGTTCACCAGCGCCCGCACCGATACCCCGCACACGCACGGAACGGGCTGCACCTATTCCGCGGCGATTACGGCGCTGCTGGCGCGGGGCCTATCGCTTCGCGAAGCGGTCGGAAAGGCGAAGGTATTCATCACGGACGCGATCGAGACTAATCCCGGACTGGGCCATGGCCATGGGCCGGTTAATCACTTCGCTGGACGGATCGATTAGGAACTAATTTTTCCCCAGCATGATCACCCACCCATTCCGGTTACTCAGGAACCGGTGGCGTCGAAGGGTCAGCCCGCCCAACCGGTCCGCCCGTAAGAGGAAATCGCGATCCGCCGCGCGGTCGATGAAAGCCTGCATCTCTGCGCTCGAACGCACCAGTAGTACTGTTTCCATCGGTTCCGGCAATCCGCGATAGGTTCCGGCATCGGCGATTATCCCGCGTCCGGGAAAGTCGATGTTCGTCGGGGCCAGCGTCCGCGCGTCGCCGGGCAGCATGTACTGAACCCGTTTCAAATGCATTGTGGTGGCCACCAGTTCATCCGCCACGCCGTCGATGATCAGTCCATTCGATCGCTTTAACGCCTTGTACTCCGCTAGCGCCGTCGCCGGGCTCACCGCCTCGGGAGCCGTATGAGAAATAGCACCTGTCCATAATCGGAACGCCAAAAGGAGCGCGGCTAATACAGCCGGCACGCGCACCGCGGCGGCCAACGCCGTGGCCGCGAAAACGGGGAGTAAATAAGTCGCATTGCGGTAGCCGAACCCGAAGAGCGTCAGCGCGCTAATTCCCAGCCACCCCGCTTCTACGTACCGCTTCCGGTAGACACATAAAGCCAGCGCCAATGGCGCCAGTACCGCAAGCACCGGATCCCATTCCCAGGCGCGCGACGTGTAGAAATGGAGATGCCCTTCCGTCGCCGCGTTTTCCGGCGTCAAGAGCCCCCACTGCAAATGCTCGTCCAGCACGTGTTCCTTCCAATACCATTCCCGGTTCACCGCCAATTGGTACAGATGCCACGGCGCAACCAGCAACACCGCCACGCCGACTGTCCGTCTCCACCCCTGCCGCATGAACAGGGCCGGAATCATACCGGCAATACTCTTCGTCAATATCCCCCACGCCAGCGCCGCCCCCGCGCCTCGCTCCGATTTACCCCATAAGTACAAGCTCAGCAACACCGCGCACAACACCGGCACGTCCGTCATATTCCTTCGCGCGAGCAGAAAGAACAGCGGATTCGCGGCGAGCAGCAGCGTCGCTGCCCAGCCCTGCCATCGCCACAGCAGCGTCAACACGCCGGCCCCGCAGAGCACCGAAAAGAATCGCAGGCTCCACAGCGAATCCCCGAAAATTCCCACGAACAGCGCCGTTGGCAGGAACGCCAAAATCGGCTTCACAAACGCTAAACGGCCGAGAAAGCGCGGTGTTAACCACTCGCCTCTCTCGGCCATACCTATGGAAATACTGCTATAGAGCGCCTCGTCCTGCGGACGGATCTTTTGCACCGGATCCGTGTAGCCGGAGGCAAGCGGCACGTTCCATATGCCCCAGCCCAAATACGCGGCCGCGGCCAAAAATACTAATACTTGGGAAGCGAGGGATCTACCTTGTCCGCCCATGCCAGTATTCCACCCGTCATGTTACGAACCTTGGTGAATCCGCCGGCCCGCAATAAATCGCAAGCCTTCGCGGACCGTCCGCCCATTTTGCAGTGCATCACAATATCGGCGTTCTTGTCCAACTCGTCCAAGCGCTTCGGCAGATCGCCCAGCGGGATCAGTTTGGCTTTGTCGATTTTGCATATCTGGTACTCATGCGGTTCGCGCACATCGACCAGTACAAAATCGGCGCCCGCGTCGATCAACTGCTTCACGTCCCGCGGTGCAATATCGGTGTTGGAAACCGGTGCCGGCAATGGAACCTCCTGGTGCGGTACGCCGCAAAACTGCTGATAATCGATCAATTCCTTCACAACCGTACACTTGCCCGGGCACTCCGGATTGCGGCGAATCTTCAATTCGCGAAACTTCATGGCCAGCGCGTCGTACAGCATCAGCCGGCCCTGCAAAGGTTGCCCTTCACCCAGAATCAGCTTGATCACTTCCGTCGCCTGAATCAGACCGACCACTCCGGGCAGGATGCCCAACACGCCGCCCTCGGCGCAACTGGGAACAAGGCCGGGGGGCGGCGGCTCGGGGTATAAACAGCGGTAGCAAGGACCGTCGTCCTTGCAGAAGACCGTCGCCTGGCCTTCGAAGCGGAAAATACTCGCGTAGACATTCGGGATTCCCAACAACACACAGGCGTCGTTGACCAAAAAGCGCGTCGGGAAGTTATCGGTTCCGTCCGCGACGATATCGTAATCCTTCAGGATTTCCAATGCATTCGCGGAAGTCAGCGGCACTTCGTACTTGACGACTTCGATGAACGGGTTAATATCCTTCATCGTCTCTTCCGCCGAGTCGACCTTCTTCTTTCCGATGTCCTTCGTCCCGTGAATTACCTGTCTTTGCAGGTTCGACACGTCCACCGTGTCGAAGTCCACCAAGCCCAATTTACCGACGCCGGCCGCCGCCAGGTACATCGCTACCGGGGCGCCCAGTCCGCCCGTACCGATCAGCAGCACTTTGGCGTTCTTGAGTTTCAACTGCCCGTCCATGCCTACTTCGGGCATGATCAGATGCCGGCTATACCGGCCGATCTCTTAATTGGAAAGCGACGTGGCCATACGGATTACTTGCCGCCCGCGATCGAAGGCACGATGGATATCGTGTCTCCGGCCGCCACTGCCGTCTTATCCTTCTCCAGGAACCGGATATCTTCGTCGTTGACGTACACATTGACGAAGCTGCGCAACTTACCTTCGTCGTTGAACAGATTTTTCTTCAGATCCGGATGCGCCGCGGTCAGGGCCGCCAGCGCCTCGGCGACGTTCGTGCCGCTAACTTCCACGGCGTCCTTCTTGCCGGCAAACTGCCGCAAGGGCGTCGGGATCAATATCTTAGGCATGGGGGTGTTCCAGCTCCTCTTTCGCTGCCTCGGTTTGTTCCATGTTTGGCAGCCAGCTATTGGCGTGATGAAATCGGCCGTTCTGGATGGAAAGAACGACAAACGAATACCAGGGGCACGAATTTTCTAAATCGGTCTTCGAGAAGTAGGCGTCGCAGTCCGGATGGCTGTGGAAAATACCGATCAGATCCATACCGTTCTTTCGCGCTTCCCGCTCGGCGAAAAGCAGATCTTCCGGCCGCAATTCATACCGTTCCCGTTGCGCTCCCGGATAGGCGTTTTCCAGCGGCAACGCCACGCGCACTGTTTTCAGCTCTCCGTCGATCGGACCAAGCATGGCGCCGCAACATTCGTTCGGATACGTCTTTTCGGCATGCGCCGTCATCAGGTCCCAGGCTTCTTGTTCTATCTTTATCATTCGTTCCAGAACGGTTCGCTCATGTATTTGGATGCGCCATCGCACAGAATGGTCACAATCACGGCATCGCGGCCCGCGGTCGCCAACCGTCGTCCTAATTCCACCGCCGCGTGTACATTCGCTCCGGCGCTGATGCCAACCAGCAGCCCCTCTTCGCGCGCCAGCCGCCGGACCATCTTGTACGCGTCTTCGGTCTCGATCCAGAGGTTTTCATCGGCCAGCTCCGGATCATAGATCTTCGGCACGATCGCCGTCGGCATGTGTTTCAGCCCTTCCAGCCCATGAAACCCCGTCGCCGGTTGCGCGCTGATGCAGACAACACCGTTCCCGTCTTCGCGCATCCTCCGCGCCGTGCCCATGAACGTCCCGCTGGTCCCGAGCGCGGCCAGAAAATGCGTGATCATTCCGCCTGTTTGCTCCAAAATTTCCAGGCCGGTGCTCATATAGTGCGCTTGCCAATTGGCCGGATTCGAATACTGGTCGGGGTAGAAGTACCGGTCCGGATCCTCGGCGTAAATCGCCTGGCAGCGCCGGATCGCGCCGTCCGACCCCTCGCCCGCGGCGGTCAGAACCAGCTCCGCCCCGTAAGCCTTCAAAATACTCTTTCGTTCCGGACTCGCGTTCGCGGGAAGGCACAGCTTCACTTTATAACCACGTGCCGCCGCCACCATCGCATAGGCAATGCCCGTATTCCCACTCGTCGCGTCGAGGATGATCTTGTCCGGCGTCAGGCGTCCGTCGCTCTCGCCGGTGTTGATCATGTTCAATGCCGGCCGGTCCTTCACGCTGCCGCCCGGGTTGAAGTACTCCGCTTTGCCGTAAATCTCGATGCCCGGCAGTTCTTCCGTCAGCCGGTGAAGGCGGAACAAAGGCGTGTTTCCGATGGATGCAAGCAGATTCCCGGCCGCCGGGGGCGTCCGCTCACCCACCGGATTGGCGGTTGCGCTCACCCCCTTAGCCTAACAATCTCCCTAATCCCGGTCAAGATTGGGCACTTTGCAAAAAAATGATAAGTCCGGCGCGGATTCCGCGCATTGATCAGGTAGACGGCTAGCGGCATTCTCGCCGTTGGCCCCACACGCGGCGTCGTTCCGCGTGCCGCTCCCGGCGGCTGCCCGGAAACCTGAGACCCGGACAGTCGCCGCGAGACCCCTTCAACAGCCATGGTTACCGAAATCGAATCCGGCCAAGTCACAAATCTGCTCCGCCAATGGCGCGCCGGGGATGAGGCCGCGCTTACCGCGCTTACGCCGCTCGTTTACAACGAATTGCGGATCCTGGCGAGGAGCCGGCTGGCCAATGAGCGGCGGTCCGAACTCAGTTCGACCGAACTCGTTCACGAGGCCTTTCTCCGGCTGGTCCGCCAGGATCAACCCGATTGGGCCAACCGCGCTCATTTTTACTACATCGCCGCGCGGCTGATGCGTCAAATTCTGGTGGATTTCGTACGCGAATCGCACGCCCAGAAGCGGGGCGGCGAGGCCGCCGTTCTGCCGCTCGATGACGCCCTTCAGGTGGCGCAGCCCGCCGATCCCAGTGTCATCCAAATCCACGACGCGCTGAACGCTCTTGCCGAGATCGATCCGCGAAAGGCCCGCGTTCTCGAAATGCGCTTTTTCGGTGGCCTGACTGCCGAAGAAATCGCGCATATCGAGAATATGGCTCCCGTCACCGTAACCCGCGATGTCCGCGCCGCCACCGCCTGGCTTCGCGCCTGGCTCACCTCTCCGGAGCAATCATGACCGCTCAACAGTGGCACACCGCCGAAAATCTGTTCCATTCCGCGCTGGACCTTCCGCCTGACCTTCGTGCCGGCTGGGTTGCGCAAGCCTGCCCGGATGACCCTGGCCTCGTCAGCGCCGTGATTCGAATGCTGGAAGCGGACGCGGCGCCGGGTGATGAGATCCGCCGCGCGGTCCGGTCGGCGGTCAAACAGTGGATGGCGACATAACCTGCCGCCATGGCATATTCTTAATCAATCAGCCCTTTTCTGACGGCAAAGCGAACCAGTTCGCTCGTGGAGTGGAGATTCAGTTTCTCCATAATCCGGCCCCGATGGGCGTCGACCGTGTAAACGCTAAGATGCAAGAGAGTAGCGATCTCTTTGTTCGTTTTTCCTTCGGCGATTAACTGCAATACTTCGCGTTCGCGAGAACTCAGCAGATCCAACGGGTCGGTAACGTGTTTGCGGTAGTCGGAGAGCACGGAGCCGGACACTCCGGGGCTCAGATAGCCTTCCCCTTTGGCGACAGCACGGACGGCGGCGAGAAGGTCGACATCCACCGAATCCTTCAGGAGGTAGCCGCGGGCGCCGGCGCGGAGGATCTCGCGGACATACACGGAATCCTTGTGCATACTCAGTGCAAGGACGCGGGTATGCGGGTTGGCCTCGGTAACGCGGCGGGTCGCTTCGATACCGTTCAACTCCGGCATGGCGACATCCATAACCACCACGTCGGGCTTCAGTTGCTCGCTCATGGTTACGGCTTCGCGGCCATTACCGGCTTCGCCGACGATCTCCATGTCTGCTTGGGCGCCCAGGATCATTCGGAAACCCTGGCGAACGACAGCATGGTCATCGGCTAATAAGATTCGTGTCTTCTTGCTCATCCTTCACTACGGTCGATGGAACCCAGGCTTCGATTGTTACGCCTTTTCCCGGGGTGAGAACCGCGAGTTCACCGCCCGCATTCCGGGCCCGGGCGCGCATCCCGGTCATCCCGATGCCGCGGCGTGCGGACTTTTCCGTTTCATCGATTCCCCTCCCATTGTCGCTGATACGGAGACGGATCTTGTCACCATCCTTCTTCAAGCGGATTTCGACCCGCGTAGCTTGGGAGTGGCGGGCGATATTGGTCAATGCTTCCTGCGCGATGCGGAAAAGTTGCGTTTCAGTTTCATCGGGAAGGCGGACGGTGACGGAGGAGTCGTAGTCAACTTCGATACCGGTTCGCTCGTTGAAGCGTTCGCACTGCCAGCGGAGACCGGCGTCGAGGCCGAAATCGTCCAGGATTGTGGGGCGCAACAGTTGGGAAAGCTCGCGGACGTTTTTGATGGCTTCGTCCACTAGGTGTAGGCAGTCTTCGAACCGGCGATTGGATTCCTTGGCGGCCAGTGCGCCAAGGTTGGCTTTGACGGCCGTGAGGGATTGGCCGAGTTCGTCGTGCAGTTCGTGGGAGAAGCGGCGGGCCGCGGACTCCTGGTTTTCGAGCATGTGCCAGGAGACGCGGCTGAGTTCGCTGGCCTGATATTCGAGACGGCGGGACAGGCTGGCGGTGGTCCGGATGGTTAGTATGGCCACGATGAGGGCCAGGGCGAGGCAGGCGCCCATCAGAATAGTCGACTGGTTGACGAGTTGTGCGGATTGCTGGGTGAGTTCGCGCTGCGCCAGGGCGGAACGCTCGGAGCCTCGGGCGATCAGTTTACGAATCACTTCGATGACTTGTTCGTGAAGGTCGAGGAGGTCGTTGGAAAAGAGCGATTCGGCGTCTTCAACGGCGAGGAGGCGCCGCGCTTCGGCGGAGAATGATGTGGCGGCGAGGCGGAGTTCCTTCCAGATCGGCTCGTCTTTGGTGCCGCTGCCGGTGGCGACGATTTGTTCGATGACGCGGTCGGCTTCGGTGAGTTGGGAGAGAATGTCGTCGCGATCGACGGAGCCCGGTTCCTGGTTTAGATTAGTAAAAACGGCGTTTAGCGCGCCCTGTTCGCGGTGGATTTCGTCGATAAGGCGGTTGGTAACGACCTGTTCGCCAGCGAGGCGTTCGGCGGAAGAGCGGATCTGTTGGGCGTTATAGACGCCAACGTAACCGGAGGCGAGCAGCAGCAGGATAACGAGGGCGAATCCCGTAATGAGGACGCGAAGGATGCTCTTGTCGGTGATCTGATTAAACATCCGGCTCCCTACAGCGTAATGGAATTGTTCTCGGCTTCGGCCGGGTACCCCCCAAACTGTGTCCTGAAATAGCCTGTTTTCGGGATCGCAGGTTAGCGGGGAGTAGAGCATGCTAGTTTTATCTGGTTCGCCATAGGCGGCCACAATCCTTAAGGAGATTTACTACATGAAGAAAATTCTGGCGTTGATGGTTCTCAGCGCATTTTCGATGGTGACCTTCGCCGCTGCCACCGCGGGTGACGATAAGAAGGACGAGAAGAAGGAAGGCAAGAAGAAGGGCAAGAAGAAGAAGGAAAGCTAACTTCTTTCTTCTGATCGCTTCGATCAGTTTGGCGAACGCGGGATGGGCAACCATCCCGCGTTCGCTTTTTGGCTGTAGCATTTACAATAGTCGGTACGCCTAATGCGCAATGTGATCACAACTGGAGATGTACCGCTGGGCGGGGTGCTGGAGGTGTTGCGCGGCACCATTGTGACTCCATCGGCGCGGGAATTGGCGCGCGATAGGGGAATTCCGATCGTGGAAGTGGCCCCGGAGTCCTATCGCACGGCTAAAGAACCGCACCGGACTGTCGCCATTGGCAGCGACCATGGCGGATTCCGGATGAAGGAATTTCTAAAAGGCGTGGTGGCTTCGATGGGTTTTGTGGTGGAGGACTGCGGTGCGTTTGATGAACGAGCGGTGGACTATCCGGATTTGGCGGAGAAGGTAGCGATGGCCGTGAGTACGGGCCAGGCGTTTGCGGGAGTGATGGTGGACGGCGCGGGAATTGGGTCGGCAATGGTGGCGAATAAGGTGCCGGGGATTCGCGCGGCGCTTTGCTATGACCGGGCATCGGCGCGGAACAGCCGGGAGCATAATCACGCGAATGTCCTGACGGTGGGCGGACGTATGTTGACGGAGACGCAGGCCGAAGAAGTAGCGCGGACATGGTTCACGACACCGTGGGGCGGCGGGCGGCATCAGTCCAGGATCGATAAGATCACCGCGGTGGAGACGAAGAACTTCAAGGGGATCCGCGGGTGACGGACGCAGAGTTGGATTTGCTGGTTGCCCAGATTGGCGACGAGTTCGTGGCGCGGTTGGGCCGTCCGGCGGCGGTTGCCGCCCCGGCAGTCCCGTCGTCCGGATACGATGCACCCGCCGGCGCGCCAACGTTGGCGTCCGGTGCGAGCGACGCCCGCCTGGCGGCCATGATCGATCACACGTTGCTCCGCGCGGACGCCACGAAGGAAGAAATTCTTCAGGTCTGCGCGGAGGCGCGGCGTCACGGCTTCGCGAGCGTTTGCGTGAATAGCGGTTGGGTTCCGCTGGTGGCGCGGGAGTTGCGTGGAACCTCCGTGAAAACATGCACGGTGATTGGTTTTCCATTAGGAGCGATGGCAACGGCGGCGAAGGTTTTCGAGACGGAAGAAGCGATACGGTGTGGCGCGACTGAAGTGGATATGGTGCTGGCGGTGGGTTTGTTGCGCGGCGGAGATGAGTTGGCGGTCGAAAAAGACGTTCGCGCGGTGGCGGAGGCCTGCCACCGGGGTGGAGCGATCTTGAAAGTCATTTTGGAAACGGCGTTATTGAACGACGCGCAGAAAGTGGCCGCGTGTAAACGGTCGGTCGCGGCGGGGGCGGACTTTGTGAAGACGTCGACCGGCTTCTCGAAGGGCGGGGCGACGGCGAAGGACATTGCCCTGATGCGGCAGACGGTGGGCCCGGGAATCGGCGTGAAGGCGTCGGGCGGAATCCGCGGATTGGCCGATGCCCGGACGATGATTGATGCCGGGGCGAGCCGGATTGGCGCGAGCGCGAGCGTGAAGATCGTTCAGGAATCGGCGGCGAAATGAGCCAGACACGAAAGAAGGTCAGCCGCTTCAAGGATCGGGCGGAACTGTTGGACTACATGCTGGAGGTGGCCAGCGTAACTTCGGAAACGCTGGACCTGGACCGGCTATTAACAGGAGTGGCGAAAGTCATTACACGGGTGGTTCCGGCGCAGTTGTTTGCAATTCTGTTGTACTCCGACCGGCGGCAGGGCCTGCGGATTCGCTATTCAATGGGTCACCGCCAGGAACTGGTGACGCGGCTCCTGATTCCGCTGGGAGAGGGAATCACCGGGCAGGCGGCGGCGGCGCGCGAGCCGCTGCTGGTCCGCGATGTACGGAAGGAAAAGGCGTATTTGAACGCCATGGACGCGGTGCGCAGCGAAATGGCAATTCCGATGGTGGCTCGCGACAAGCTCGTTGGCGTGATCGATTTTCAATCGACGGAAGTGGGCGCCTACACGATTGACGACGTGGCGCTGATGCGGCTGGTTGCTTCGCGGATCGCCAGCGCGATTGACAATGCACGGCTCTACCGGCGCGTCGATTTGCAGCACCGGCTGCTCCGGACGCTGGCGAAAACATCGCAAGGCTTTAGTTCGATATTGGATTTGGACGAGTTGTTGGGGACCGTGGCGGAGGGCGTGAAGGCGTTGATGGACTACGACTCGTTCATCATCTGGCTGCTGGACGAACAGAAACAGGTGCTGCGGAAGCGCGTGTCGATTTCGCTGGACGGCGGACGTGAGATGGACGAGATTCCGGTGAGCATTGGGGTCACGGGATCGGCGGCCCGTCTACGGAAGCCGATGCGCGTTGAGGATACATCGACGGACCCGCGCTACATTGCCAGCCATCCAAATTTGCGCAGTGAAGTCGCCGTGCCGCTGATGCTGCGCGACCGGGTGATCGGCGTGATGGACCTGGAAAGTCACCGGTTGAATTATTATTCGATGGACCATATGCGGACGCTGGCGCTATTAGCGCCGCAGGTGGCGAGTGCTATTGAAAACGCGCGGCTATACGAAGAAATTGCGGCGCGCGAGCAGCGGATGGATAAGGACTTGCAGGCGGCGCGGAAGTTGCAATCGCTGTTGCTGCCGAGCGAAGCGCCGGATCTGCCTGGACTCGATATCGCTGTGGGCTTGCGTCCCGCGCGGGAAATCACTGGCGATCTGTTCGATTTCTTCGAGTACGAGAACGGACAGGCGACCATCGTCTTCGGGGATTCGAGCGGCAAGGGCGCGGCGGCGGCGCTGTACGCGGCGCTGGTGAGCGGGTTGCTGCGGTCGGTGGGGCGAAGGCCTCGTCAGCCGGCCGACTTACTGCAGGCGCTGAATAATTCGTTAACCGAGCGGCGCGCGGAAGCGCAATACGTGACGCTGCTGGCAATGTTCTGGGACTCGCCCACACGGAAGCTGACGATCGCCAACGCCGGCGGATTGCCGCCGATCATCTGTCGCGGCGATGAGTTGCTGGACATGCGTGCCGAAGGCGTACCGGTGGGGTTGTTGCAAGCGCGCGTCTACGAAGAGATGGTGGCGGACCTGCAGACAGGCGATCTGGTGGTGTTGACGTCGGACGGTATTCTGGACGCGATGAATGAGCAGGGCGAAGAGTACGGCCGCCAGCGGCTAGGCGAGGCGATACGCTCCTGCTGCCACCTTCCCGTGAAAGAGATTGTGAAGGCGCTTTACGCCGCGGTGCAGGAATTTAGCGGCAGTGCGCCCCAGTTCGACGACCAGACTGTTTTGATTCTTCGAGTATCCTGATGCCTTTCCCCCCATTTATCTATCGCGACCGGAATCTGTTCGTCGAAGACGTCGAACTGGAAGAGATCGCGCGGTCCGCGGGCACACCGGTCTATGTCTATTCCGGCACCGCGATTGTCGAGCGCTACCGCCGCTATGACGACGCCTTTGGCGACGCGCCCCACGAGGTGTTCTATGCGGTCAAGGCGAATTCAAACCTGGGCGTGCTGAGGCTGCTTGCCGAGGCGGGCGCAGGGTTCGACATCGTCTCCGGCGGAGAGTTGTACCGAGTTCTGAGAGCGGGGGGGGCACCGTCAAAGGTCGTATTCTCCGGCGTCGGAAAGACACGCGAAGAGGTGGAGTATGCGCTGGTCAGCGGTATTCACAGCTTCAACTGCGAGTCTGAGGTGGAACTGGCGCTGATCGATTCCATCGCTTCCCGGATGGGCATGAAAGCCCGAATCGCCATGCGCGTGAATCCCCATGTCGATGCGCAAACTCACCCGTACATTTCCACCGGGTTGCGCGATCACAAGTTCGGAATCGACATCACCGAGGTGGAGGAGGTTTACGCACGCGCGGCGCAATTTCCGAACATTGTCGCGGAGGGCGTGAGCTGCCATATCGGATCGCAGTTGTTGGATACGACACCGTTGAAAGAGGCGCTGGACGCGGTGTTGGCGCTGGTTGACCGCCTGCGCGCGAAGGGCGTGCCGATCCGCCATCTGGACCTGGGCGGCGGGCTGGGTGTGCCGTATCGGCCGGATCAGGAAGAGCCCGATATCGCCGCCCATATTCGCGCGGTGTGCGAGCGTTGCGCGGCGCATGATTTGAAATTGATGATGGAGCCAGGCCGTTCGATTGTGGGACCGGCGGGCGCCTTACTGTCGCGAGTCCTGTACCGGAAATCGACAGCTACGAAGGAGTTCGTAGTGCTCGACGCGGCGATGAACGATTTGATTCGGCCCGCGCTGTATCAGGCTTATCATGAGATCGTTCCTTTGCGCGCTCACATGCCGGGAACGGTGAAGGCAGACGTGGTAGGACCAATTTGCGAGACCGGCGATTTCTTCGCGCGGGATCGCGAAATGGCCAATGTTCTGCCTGGCGATTTTGTCGCGCTTTGCACGGCGGGTGCGTATGGATTCGTGCAGGCGTCGAACTACAACTCGCGGCCGCGGCCGGCGGAAGTGCTGGTGATGGGCGCGTCATGGAAGTTCATCCGCGCGCGGGAAACGTTTGAAGACTTGACGCGAGGCGAGTGATATAAAATCCAACGCATGTATTTACGCGTTGGATTGATCTTATTGGCGGCCGCTTCCCTTGCCGGACAAGGCTGGGTGAAGGGCAAGGGATACGGCTGGGTTTACGGGCAGCGGGATGAGATCGGCGCGCTGAACGCCATCAACACACCGGCGCAGATTGCTGCCGCCCTGGGCGCCGTGAAGAAAGGGCGCGTCTATGACCTGGGCGTACGCGTCGACCGGACTTCCTACAAGTGGCCGGGCCATTCGCCCACCGAAGTCATGAGCTTCCGCAGCCCTGAGGGTGTGAAGGCCGGCAAGGACATCGGCGGTTTTGTGAATCACCCCAAGCAGATGGCCTTTCACAGCGCGGCGCTATTCATTTCCGACAATGTCGGCACGCAGATCGACGGGCTGGGGCACATCACGAAGGGCGCCGACAATCACTGGTACAACGGCTTCAAAGAGAATCCGGACGCGGGCGATTTTGGCCTGCGCAAAGCCGATGCCGATACGATTCCCCCCGTGATTGGGCGGGCCGTGTTGATCGATGTGGCGGGCTGGAAAGGCGTGGACGCGTTGCCGGGAAATTTTGCCATCGGCGTGAAGGAACTGCAGGCGGCGTTGGCGAAGGAGGCTGAAGACGTTAAGCCGGGGGATATCGTTCTCATTCGCACCGGCACACTCCGTTTCTGGGGCGAGACCGGCGCCGACCACGCCAAAATTTCCGAACACGACTCCGCCGGGCTCACTCTGGCTGGGGCGAAATGGCTGGTGGAGGAGAAGGGGGCCGTGATGATCGGGTCCGACACCAGCGGTCTCGAGGTTGGTTCGGACCCGGCGTTAAACGGGGAAGTGAATCCGGTTCACGGATACCTGCTGGTCGATCAGGGCGTGCATATCGGCGAATTTCACTACCTGGAAGACCTCGCCCTGAACCGCGTTTATCGGTTCACGTACATGGGAGTGACGAACCGCGTGAAAGGCGCCGCCGCTGGATTTGCATTGCGGCCGTTGGCGCTGGAATAGCGCTCTATTGAAAATCGGTCGTCCTGCCGATGGAAGGGGCATGGCGCAGAACCCATTTCGACTAGTCGTACTCTATGGCCTCCGGGCGTTCCTTGCCTGCGGCGCGGTGGTGATCGCGTTCGAACTTGCGGCGTGGGCATATCCGCCGGTGTTGCCGTGGGGACTGGCGTTGATGGGGCGAATGCCGATGTCGGTCTGTTCGGCGTCAAATGCATTCAACGGAGCGGCGTTGTTGCAGAAACAGCACGATGTGGAAAAGGTGATTCAGGGGAAGTCCAAGCTGGTGCAGGACGACCCGTCCGGGTTGCGGCAGTGGGAGACGCCCGACGGCAAGTACTGGCTGCCGAAGGGTTCGGACGCCGTATTGCCGATTTTGCTCGCTCAGCAGGAACTGAATATTTATGGGTTTCCTGGGAAGCCGATGGCCCCCGGGGAAGTGGTCTTCGATTGCGGCGCGCATGTCGGCGTCTACACACGC
>Ga0163144_10004482_pt1 | contig 31421 bp, 61 predicted proteins | sample OliLak19BULKMAT1_FD_123175 | JGI IMG/M metagenome (GOLD analysis project Ga0163144, IMG submission 123175) | Freshwater microbial mat bacterial communities from Lake Vanda, McMurdo Dry Valleys, Antarctica - Oligotrophic Lake LV.19.BULKMAT1 | ecosystem: Environmental > Aquatic > Freshwater >... | reverse complement strand
TCTGTCACGTTTTGTACAACAATGCAACTATTTATCTTGAAAGAAAGTATCAAAAATACATAAAATTGAGACAAAGAGCTATTTGATTTAATAAATATTTTTGCTATTATTGTATTATGAAAACGATAATCCATGTGAATCAACATGTGATCCGATCCAATAAAAAGCATGGCAAGAACGATCCAGTAATCACAGTCAAAACCTACAAGAGCAACGATTACGTTCACGAGGTTGAGATTCTTGGTCCGAGCAGAGTTGTTTACAGTCCAGATAAACCTTTGTCATGCGGAGCTAAAGTCTGGATAGAAACAGAAGCTAAAGTGGTTTGCAAAGTCTTTGAGCAGACAGAATGCAAAAATTGTAAACCTGTCAAAAACAAAAAGGCGTGATGATACACGCCTTTTGTCTTTAATTTTGGTGTCAATTACTTGGCGACAGGAGCAACGGCCTTTCCGCCTTTGCCTTTACCGACCAACTTGAATGGCCATACTGTGCCCATGTGGTGACAGTAGTCCTTGTAATCATCGCTCAGATCTTTGCGTTGATCACGACCGCCAGCGAATTTCTCGCTGTTCTTGGTAGATGTGCCACCGTTAACGGAGCCTTCTTTCCAAGCTACTGTGCCATCATTAAACACATCAACCAACTCGTTCTTGACGCACCAGTTAACGAAGTCTTTCATAATTATCTCCTATAGCTAAATTGCCACTAACCTTATATACTGAGTAGTTGCGAATTTTGCAGGGAGGTTTCCATGAGAAAAGCTGCCCTTTACATTCAAGGCCGAATTGTTGTAGGCGATAGTCACCTTGAAGCATATAGGAAGCTGACCCTTATCGAGCAAGAGTCAGATGCGTTTGTTAGCGGTTTCTTCGATCAAAGCACAGACGAGTTCTGTGCTGACTGTGAAAAGGATCATTTCTTTAACAAAGAAATTGTGTTAATCAGGCACGCTGCCACATCAGATCCAGAACACCCAGATCCAGAACTTTCAGATGTTGGATTCAAGCAAGCTGAACAAGTAGCCGAATCACTCAAAGAACTGCCAATTGAAGAGTTCTCTTTTCTCTCCAGCCCAATGCTCCGATGCCTTCAGACAGCCAATGTTTTGTTTGAAACTTTAGGAAAGAAAATTAAGGTCGAGCCACAACTTGCAGAAACTCCTATCTTCCTTGAAGAACACGATGTTTTTTGCATCCCAAACCGCAAGCGAATCTTTCCAGATTTTCTGTGGGAATACTCAGACGATCTGATCTTTAAGAAAGAATCTTCTCAGGAATTCCTCGCCAGAACGCTAAACGTATTGCATTCTTTGCCTTGTAAGACTATAGTTGTTACACACTTTGGTCTCATCTGTAATATGACGAGACTGGCCCTCTGTGATGACAGTGCCAGTAAGGTAGTGGAACGTGGGATTCCGCCAGCCAGTGTCACCTACATCAATAAGGAGGAGCTTACATGCTTAGGAAGTCACCATGCGGAATAACATCAAGATCCACCCCAAACTCCACATCCAAAAGCTGGAGGAAATCTACAAAGAGCCAATCACAATACGTGTGAACAAATTTGATGAAGAAGCGTTTGAGGAATTCTCGGATGATTTCGAGGAAGCAATCAACACAGAACAACCAGTTATCCCAATCGTCATTGACTCTTACGGCGGTAGCTCCTATGGTGTAATCGGGATGATCAATCTCATCGAGACATCACCAGTCCCAATCGCCACGATTTTGCTGTCGAAAGCCATGAGTGCTGGTGCGATCCTGTTTTCCTTTGGGACCGAAGGTTACAGATTCATGCACCCAGATGCTTCGATGATGATTCATGACGTGGCGTCCATGACGGGCGGCAAGGTTGAAGACATCAAGGCCGACACCAAAAACATGGACGAAATGAACCAACGCATTTACCAAAGAATGAGCTTGCATTTGGGGCACAAATCAGACTATCTTGGTAATTTGATTAAAGAACACAACCACGTTGATTGGTATCTTACAGCAAAGGACGCCAAGAAACACAAAATCGCCAACCACCTTAAACTCCCGACCTATAACATCGAGATTGATCTCAGGGTTACATTCGGGTAGGAGATGATAATGGAGATTGAGTTAGCAACAACCGAAGAGCTTGTTCTGGAGCTTATGTCACGAAAGACATTCGTTGGGTTGATTCTGAAATCTCAGGACGAACAAAGAAGCCCAGAGCAAGTCCACGAAAAATTCGACTTGTACACAATGGGTGGCGAGCAGGCCACAGTACAAATGTTGGAACACGCACTGCTGCTCTTGAAAGGTTAAGTCATGGAAGACAACATTCAACTGATTGCATCGGAATCGTCTCAGTATCTGGCGTCAGAGATGAGACGACAGTTGCCTAGAATCGCAGCGATGCTGGGCACAACTGCCGACAACCTCAAGGTTTGCGATTACAATTGGTTTCCGCATGAGTACATGACATCGGCGTTTCGTGACCCAATCATCGAAACGGCTGGTGTGCTCGAAGGATTGCCGATGATCCAGAAACGCCGACTCCAGATGAATGGACAGGTCGGCACCGGAATTTTCATCCACAGGAACTGCTTGAGTCCTGAACTCAAGTACGCCCTCTATGTGGTGCGTGGACCAATGTGGGAAGAAACCTACTTGATCTGCAAGAAAGGTGATCTGTATCAACTCAAACGCAACGCTCTGAAGCTCAACCGTAGCTCCAGCGAAATCAAGCAAGCACCAATTCTTGCAGATGGATTGCTAGACGAAATCGTACAGAACACCATCGGCTTCTTGCTGCGTGCCAGAGAGATTGAGAAGTTCGGGGTCAAGATCAAGCGAGGCGTAATCCTCGATGGGCCTCCCGGCAACGGCAAGACCATGGCCTGTCGTTACATTCAGAAACTCTGTGCTCAACACGGAATCCGCTGGGGAGTTATCACCAGTGCCGACATTGACGAAGCTTACAGCGAAAAGTCATTGGCGGAACTGTTTCAGACATACACCGTTTCTTTCTTTGACGACATCGACATCTCGTACATGGATCGCAGCAAAGGCAACGGCAAGATGGCCTGCTCATTGCTGACAGCAATGGACGGTATGTTTGATGGCGGACATCTGGTAAGAATCTTCACCACGAACGAACAAGTCGATGGTCTGGACAAGGCGTTCACACGCCCCGGAAGAATCGACAAGTGCATCACCATCGAGCTTCCAGACGATGCCATGCGGGAGAAGCTCATCGACTCTTGGCCGCAAGAGATTCGTGAAAACATCGACATCTCCGAGTTGATCGAGAAGTCTGAAGGATTCTCCTTCGCTGAACTGGAAGCTATCCGCACATTCCTTGTCACCAACAAGATCCTTGGCGATGGAGAATGGGATTTGACCAAAGCTTTCGATGAATACAACGAACGTCGAGCAGAGAGCAAGAAAGGCAGGAAGAGACTGGGCTTCGGTGATAAGAAGCCTTTGACTCCTAAAAAGAAAGGGGCATGATGCACAAGAGGCGGGAGTACATTTTTACTCACCACCTTAGAGACAGATTCGTCCAGAGAACACAGAAGAAATACGAACATCTGTGGCACCAATGCTGGACGGAAAATTGCGAAACCTGCAAAGCACTCAAGGATGAGTGCCAAACCGAACTTCTGAACAACAGGAGAGAGATTGATCGAGAGATTGCCAGAAGAGTCGATGAAGCCGATGAAAACAGGTCATACATCAACAACACGGAATTCATGGGCCGTTACTACGAAAAGTACGGATACGATAAGAGGTTTGAGTTCCTCACCCATGAGGACATTCTGTTTGTTGTGGTGATCGACAACGGCAAGAAGCTGATTGTTACGTGCATTCTCTCCAAAACACACGTTGCAGGGAAACCGTCTCTGAGGCCAAAGTACAATGGCGTCAAGAAACAACGAGAAGAAAAGCTGTTGAAAGACCTTGAAGAGTCAGTACAAAATTTGGAATGATCCAGAAGGCCACGTTTCCGTGGCCTTCTTTTATTGAGACATTCTTTCCAGTATTTTGTCTTGGTAGTCCTTGAGATCTTCCAAATTCTTCAGCATGTTTTTCATTTTATTCTCAAGCTGTCGTTCTTTAGTGATGTCTCTGAAAACCACCACTCCGCCCATGATTTTTTTATCATGTATGATCGGATTGGCGTCACAAATAATGGTCCTGTCTTTCATGTTTTCATTGATGACAAGAATTTCTTGCTTGGTTATATTCTTACCGTTTATGGCTTTGAACAATGGAAGATTGCCGCACGACAATAATCGGATAATTTAGCCGCTCGGTCGGTTGCATAACTCCACGCCGAGTTTCCCACGCCCAGACAGGTAGCCGATCACCCACCACGTCGCATCACCGCCGATCTTCTGATCGTCAATCATCAGTGATGCAGTAGCACCGGCTTTAGGGAGTCCATCTTCGGGAGGTACGTCATCGAACCAGATGGTGTACCTCCCGTATTCCATGAGGCTCTTGACCCGCTCAGTTCCGGCAGAAGTGGTAATTTCAATCCACTGTTGAAGGCCGTCAAGATGCCAGTCGCCCTTGAGTGATACATCTCCGAGACGGATGATGCCGTGTCCTTCATCATGAACCTGTTCATATTTATTTCGTTGCATATTGTAGTATAGTCGTTCACCGTCGTTCTCAAAGCGGTTTTCTTGGGTGTGCCGTCTCGGTTCACCGGATTGCCCTTCGAGTCCCACCATATCTCCACAAGTGGTGCTTCCTTGATGAAGTGTAGCACGGCTCGGAATGTCATGTCGAACTCAGTCTTGATGTCTTGCATCGAGGGCATGCGTTGGTGTGTACCCATCTCCATGACGATGCTAAAAGCCCCTTGATGGATTTCCCCATTTTGGCTACTGGCGAATGCTCCGTGCCTGTAATACCAGTCAACCTCTCCGCCATAAATTGGCGTTCCATAGATCTGGCAAGCTCTCATCCTTCTGTAACCACACATGTCAGACATTTCTCCAATGATCCTCTTGTAATCACTCTCGTTAGGGCACAGTTCTGTTCGGTCTCCCCACGGCGTTAGCAACAACCTGCCGCTGGTATGTCCAGAGATCACAGCATCTGGTTTGATCTTCAAGAAGAACTCCTGCAAAGCTCTTACGGGAGGCACAGATTTCTTATCTGGACTTCTGTCTGTTGGAAAGTCTCGATTAGGGTCCACGCCATCAACTTGCCTGCTATTTGGATAACTGTCTGGAGAGACTACAGGAATGAAATAAATGTCACGACTATCAATTAGCGATGTAATCTGCTGATCATCGCCATACTGATCCAGAATCGTTCCAATGTAACTCATGACAGTGGATGATGCCAACGGCTCATTGCCGTGGATGCAGGCGGTTATCATCACAACCTTCTTGTTCTCTTTCTTAAAGTTCGTGACACGCATGTAATACAAATCTTTGCCACGAGATGATTTTCCGTATGTTCCAATCTCTGTGATCTTTGGAGCTTCCTTGTTCCATTTAACAAGTTGCTCAAACGTAGACTCATTGTTCAAGTAATCGGGCTTTGGATTGCTGATCGTGTAATTGATCGGCTCTTCTGGCTTGATTATTATTGGTTCTGTATGAACGATTGGCGGAAGCTGTTCAACTCTAACATGGCTCTTCTTGTAAGCAACTCCAAACAATCCCAAATTGAATATTAGGAGATTTATAACTATGAGAATGTTTGTTCTTGACATACTGACCTTGGAGGGAAGAGATTGTGCAAAAAGTATTTACTCCACACTCTGATAAAAACATGAGGCTAGTTCCATCGGCAAAAGTTAGTGTCGTTTACTCAGAGTCACCGAAAACAGTGATCAGAACACCAAAGTTTTCTATGACGAATGTCTGTGTCTATAACCAGAGTTCAGACGGCGGCACGAATGTTGGCGGTACAGCCGATACAGAAGTATTAACACAATATCAAATTGCTATTATGCAGTACGTCGAGTATCGCAAGTATGCAGTTGAATCCAGCTAGAAAGAAACCAATGGACCAACTTTTAACCCTCGCACAGCAATGGTGGTGGGCCGGATTGATTCCTCCACTCGTCGGAGTGCTACTCTATTTTTGGCACAAACACTATCAAAAGACACATGTCGAATCACAGTTCGTACTTACAGGATGCACCATCGGAACTGTTGTTCTGATTTATTACATCGTTTGTATCGTGGCTGGTTTGTTTTCAATTTTGGGCTTCTTCCTGAAATTGTTTAAGTAAAGGATTACATGAAAAGAGTTTTGTTTACAGGACACGGTGGTTTCGTAGGGCACCACTGCTTAGAGTATTTTCTGCAACACACCGACTGGGAATTGATCTGTATTGATTCATTCAGACACAAAGGCACCTGCCGACGTGTTCTGGAGATCGCAGAAGACAATCCAAGAGTCAAAACCTACAAACACGATCTGTCAACGCCGTTCGATCAGCAATTGCAAAATCTGATCTTCGAGAGACGTATTGACTCTGGTGGGTGTGTTGTAGAAAAACCAATCCACTACATTATCAACATGGCTTCTGAGAGTGCCGTAGAAAGATCAACAACCGATCCAGTCTCATGCCTCAGAAATAATTATGAACTCTGTATTAACATGCTGGAGTTCGCCAGATCATGCAAAAAACTAGAACTCTTCATCCAGATCTCTACAGATGAAGTCTATGGAGAAGCCACAGAAAACGGAGCACACAAAGAATGGGCACCAATCCTCCCATCTAATCCCTATGCTGCCTCCAAGGCCGCACAGGAAGCCATGGCCATCGCTTACTGGAGAACTTACAACCTTCCGATTGTTATTACCAACACCATGAATATCATCGGAGAAAGACAAGATTCAGAGAAGTTCTTGCCAAAGATCATACAGAAGATCGCACTCGGACAAGAAATGCCAATCTATGGCGACTCTCCAAAATCAATCGGATCTCGAATCTATCTCCACGCTTGCAACATGGCAGATGCTCTAGTGTTTATTTCCAAACAGAAACCAAATCTGTATTCTGATTTGGTGAAGACAGGAAAAACTGGAGACACAAGACCAGACCGTTACAATATTTGTGGTGACACAGAGTTGAACAATCTGGAGTTGGCTTTGATGGTTGCCGAGATTATGGGCAAGAAATTGAACTACAAACTGATCCCAAGTGAGTCGGCCAGACCGGGATATGATCGTCGGTATGCTCTGGACGGCAGCAAGATGGCTGTACTTGGTTGGAAGCAACCATTGACGTTCAGGGAAAGTTTGGAACGCATCGTGAATTTTACGATGCAGAATCCGCATTGGCTGATTTAGAACTTCAGGCAGTAATCCAAAAGTCCGGGGCCATCAACAATGGCACGAAGATCTTCACCTTTGAGATCATTGGATTTGTCTTTCACTGAACTCAACATTGCCATGATGTTGTCCCATTTGGCTTGTTGAGTTTTCGTCAGACGAGAGTCTGGACGAATCAACTGCTTGGTTTCATCATCGTATTCAACGAAACTGCGGCGTTCTCCAACGCTGTCGCCGACCGTCATTTCTCGAACTACCGTCACTTTTCTTGTCGCCATGTGTTTCCCCTCCATCGTATTTAGCTTTACAGCACAAAATCGAAACCTTACAATGTGGTCGGAGGAAAACCATGACAAGAGACTTCACTGGCGGCAAAATCAAAGAGTACCAGAAGCTTTTGCTCTGCGTAGACGGCGGATGTGAACCCAAAAACCCCGGTGGTGTGGCCACTTGTGGCTGGGTCATTTACGATCCAAGCAACAAAATTCTGGTCGAGGAGGCTCGTGTCGTGCAGGATGGCGGACCACTGGCCACCAATAACTTTGCTGAATACTGCGGACTAGGATTTGGCCTCAAGTGGCTCCGTGAACAAGAATGGCGAGGAGAACTCACTGTTCAAGCAGACAGCCAATTGCTCGTCAATCAGGTGACTGAGAAATGGCAGTGCAAAGCCAAACATCTGATTCCTCTTCGCCAAAAGATTTGGGAACATCTGGAAGCTCTGAATCTTTCTATCTCTGAAAACGGAAGTCAAACATTCACATGCACGTCCTGTGACCATCGTGGAGACATCGACACTTTGATCGACATGGGAGATGATCTCATGTGCCCGATGTGCCACACCATCGCCATCGTGTTTGACGGAGAACCAGAAGCCAAACAAGACAAGCAACCATGTACAATCATCTGGGTCCGCAGAGAGTTCAACACCTACGCTGACGAGTTGACCAACATGGCTTATCGGCAACACATGCAAAAGAAAGCCAAGAAATGACGACTTTCAAGATGCTGAAATTCGATGGCACAAACCCCGATGCCATCCCAGAAATCCTAGTGTATTTCTTCATTGAATCACTTGGAGATTTTTTGTGGACGATGAAACGAGCCGTCCAAAAATGGGACGCCAAGCCAGAAGATTTGAAGCCAGACTGCGACAACGCCTACCACGACCAACAACAACTTGTCGAGTTGATCAAGGCCAGACCCGGCTTCAACTTCGCCAACCATGACGAGTACATGTTGTGGTATCGGTGGTGGAACAACTGGCACAAGAACGAATTGACCGAAGAACAATGGGGCGAGTTGAATAAACTCATCAAGTGGGACGGCACTCAGACTGAAGCAGATTTTGTCGGCTGGCGTCCCAAAGGTCACTGGAAACCGTAATCCAAAATTTGCATTCAGGAGTAGTTGATGACGGCCACTGAAGCGATGATTTACTGCCTCGGTTTTGTGAGTGATGTCCCGGAAGACGGAGAATATCGCTCACAGACCGTGTATGACTGCAATGGCGAACCACATTGGTTCGCTTGGGAAACAGACCGTCCAAGGATGTGCAGTGAATCTCCCACGCCTTTCTCCAACTCCCTGTCTCCCTACCGATATTTCAGAGAGTAACGCTCTGTTAAAGGAAAGGAGTCCACATGAGATTAGATCATATCGCTTACAGAGTGGCTGATCGCCACAAAACCGTCGAGTTCTTCATTCAAGCATTCGGTTATGGAGTTCAAACTGAATTTGAAATCAAATTCGACGATGGCTCTTTAGCCAAGTGTTTCGCCCTTGAACCACCAGAGAAACTCTCCGCCCAGCAATTGGGCTGGGTCTGTAATTCATTTGTTGGAGAGGAGTCACTTTCAACAGAGTTTCACATGGCCCCAGAGATTTTCGTCTCTGACGGAACGCCAGACTCTATTGTTGGCCAGTGGGTTGCCAAACGTGACGGCATTGGAGGCATCCATCATCTAGCCTATCAAGTCCCTTCTGTGCAAGATCAGATGGACTTTTGGCGGGAAAAAGGATATGCTGAGTTTACGACACAAAGTCCATTGACATGTCCGGGATTGACTCAAGTCTTTACGAAACCATCGGCATTGACTGGCGTCATCTATGAGTTCATCACAAGAGGGGCACAGGGGTTCTGCCAAGATAACGTCAAGAATTTGATGGAATCAACTCGTGACATCGAAGTCAAAACTGACGCAACGCTGTAAAAGGAATCACAAGTGATTGTGGCTTGCTTTGTAAATTTTGTTCTGGCCTATTCGGCGTACTACTTCTACAAGAAGTTGGAGAACCATAAAGCATTTGGAATGCTTGTTTTCGCTTTCGGATTTGCCAATTTCCTGTGCGGCATATTCATCGTCGGCATGTTGCTAAGATCGGAATAGTGATGAGCAAAGATTATCAGAGAATTCACAGATTCTCTCTTGAAGAAGTGTTGCCGTACATCGGAACGTCGAATCACAAGTTCTTGGTTCCGCCAAATCGAAAAATCCACGTCAAAGGAATGGGCACGCAGAGAATGCGTCTGCTGCAACGGGTTCAACATTGTGAAGTGTGCCAGATTCAAGGGTCTCACTTCTGGCTGGAGTGCTCAGGTTGTTATTCGCCACACTTCAACCTTTATGCCAAAAACCACCACGGTCATGATGCGACCATGATGACGATGGATCATATCCTTCCACGGTCCAAGGGTGGCGGAACCAATCAGGAAAACATCCAGCTTCTCTGCCGACACTGCAACAAAGTCAAGAAGAATTATCTGATCACTAACGAAGATATTTTGCGTCTTCGTTTCCGAGGAGATCCTTTTCTTCTCAATTTCGTGATCCAAGCATACAGTGAGATCAACCCTGATTACATCCCAGTGATCGAGGAGTTGTACGCCAATCGCAAAAGACCAATCATTGAAAAGGATGTCTCATGGTTCGCACAATTTTCGCCGCAGCAGCCCTCGTCTCCATGTTTGTTATTGCCACAGACAGAACAAACGGATTCCCAAAACCAGTCATCTGGTGTTGTGGAGTCATCTATTGTGCCTTCATGATCAAGATGTTCTTCAACGTGTTCAGACTCAGAGGTCCAAATGATCCTTAATGTCGGTCAAACATATTTGTTACCCACAATCCAAATGATGATCGAGGATCGTCTGGTTCGCTTTGTGGTTTTGCATGAACACGTTGGGGATATATCTGGAAGATCGCACCAGCATCTCGATATGCGGTTTGTCCCAGATGATGTGCTGGAAACATTGAATGAATTGAGCGGGCCTGATTTTGTATCACAAATTCTAGCGTGTACAAGCAGACCTGTCACCATGCAGGAAATGGTCTGCGTCAGAAAGCACACGCCAATCAAGACGTTCCGCAAAGAGCTTCGTGATGGATTTATGTTGCTTCAGAACAAGCACAAGAATCTCAAGAAGACATGCAGCGTCTGTCCGCATCAAGGGTGTAATCTGAAAGATGTTCCGGTTACAAAAATTGGATCAAAGGAAGTTGTTGTTTGTCCCTGTCATGGACTCACATGGTCGGCATCGACAGGCGAGATGGTTCGGCGTGTCCCTCGAAAGCAACTTTCAAACTAAAAACACGCCTATCTGCTTTACAACCAGTGAATCATGCCTTAGAATAGTCATGCGTGAATTACGTTCCACAGTTTCAAGGAGAGATTAGAGATGGCGAACAACACCCCCAAAGTCAAGCCAATGAACAAGACGGAATTGCTGAGTGCCGTCGCCGACAAATCCGGCTTGAGCAAGAAAGAAGTCACTTCGGTCATGGACGCTTTGACCGACGTGATTCGGGAGCAACTCAGCAAGAAGGGTCCGGGGTCAGTCGCCCTGCCCGGTCTGGCGAAAATCTCCGTTCTTGACAAGCCAGCGAAAGCCGCCTCGACCAAGGCCAATCCATTCAAGCCCGGCGAGATGATGGAAGTCAAGGCCAAGCCAGCCTCACGAGTCGTCAAGGTCCGTCCCCTCAAGGCCCTCAAGGACATGGTGTAATGCCTTCCAAAATTTGTCCCAAGTGCTACAAAAGTTTCGACTATCTTAGTCGAATGGACTACGATGTGGGCGGGCCACCTCCATGTTGCAATGACTGCAAGCCACAGAAACCGTGGCTTCCTGACACGAGTGCCAATGCTGATCAGCAAATTGCTGGCATGATAATACTCGGATCATTGATCGGGTCATTTTGCAAATGGATTTTTGGGTTGTTGTCTTCAGCAACGGCACCAGTGGCACCAATGGGACAAGTGGCAACAGAGACGCTGGAGCCATTGACTCCAGAACAATCCAAAGAGGTCGAACAGGAGTTGAAGTCTCTTCAGTCGAATCTGAAGACAGTCACGTTTGCTGAAGAGGCAAAACTCCAGTGGGAGAGCATCGAGAAAATTTTCAGGTTGAAGCCGCAACACAAAAAGCCATTTGCTGTGATCGCCATAGTGATGGCTATCTGTGCCGCTCCTGTTGCCTTTCTGGCATATCCTGTCATAGCACTCGCAATTTTTGCTGGTGCAAAAAAGAGAGAGGCTGAAATCAACAAAGAGACGCAAGAAAAAATCGCAAAACTGAACACGTAACTTTGTCAGCGAACGGCAGTCGGTGGAAAGCACCGTGAGAGATAGCTGGGTGGAATCGGCCAATCCGAAGAAGGCGTCCCAGTCTGACAATTTAGGAGTAACATCATGAGTTTCGGCGACTTCTACACAAGGATTTGTGACCAATTGAAGGAAGGGTACGGTTGGAGGGGAGCCGTGATGTATCTGGCAGTTCATCCAGAATTGCTGAACATCATCTACAACGATCGATCAAGGAGATCGAGCCGCTGCATAAAGGGTTTACACATGCTTGCCGTTGACAAGAGGATGCCAAAGTCGAAAGACAGAGAGCGTCGTCTACAAGTTGTTCTGGACGCTACTGAACGGATTTTTTCCGATCACACATTTAGCAGAATGTGTGTCAGAAGCATTCGTAAGAAAATCTTGGGGCCAATGCCGAACCAAGAAGAATACAACGCCGCCAAGGCAAAGATCCAGTTGGAATCAGTCAAGAACAATGTTTCTGCTGAACTACTGCCTTGTTGGCAAGAGCCTCTGCTTTCCAAAGCACAAGAACAACACCTCTCGAAGAAGTTCAACTATCTGAAATCGTTGGCTCGTGACAATGCCCTCAAAGGTCGGCTTGTCACAGCAGAAAGATTCTTGAGTCTTGCTCAAGAATCTCGTCAAATCCTGTCGTTGGCAAACATGCGTTTGGCGATCAACGTGATCAAACGCACGTACTCAAGCCGCAAAGAAGATTTGCTGTCCGAGGCTTACCTGTCCGTTTACAAGGCTACCGAGTATTTCGACTGGCGGAAAGGTTTCAAGTTCAGCACATACGCCACTTGGGTCATCAGCAAAAACGTGTGGCACATCAATACCATTCTCCAAAAGGAAGATGTGTTTCAAGCCTCTGATTTTGATCTCGAAGTTAGTCGTGACGTTGGACTCGAACAAGAGTTCGCTCATGCTGCCAACGTCAAAGTCGTCGAGAAACTTTTGGTGTATCTCGACGACGGGCGAGAGAGAGATGTGATTAAAATGCGTTTTGGGATTGGCACCAACCAATTCACACTTCAAGAAATTGGAGCGTTATTCAACGTGTCGAAAGAACGCATTCGTCAAATTGAAGAAAGAGCGATTCGAAAGTTGCGTGGAATTTTGGGCAAAGAAGTCAAAGCTGCCTAAAAGGAAAAACCCGAATGAAATGGATTTTGAGCCTCTTGGGATTTTCGCCCAAGTCACAAAGCAATCTATGCTCCTGCGGTTCCAAACGCATTACTAAGTCGGCAGATGTAATCGTTTGGGGGACGGTGGTCACACTTACTAACTCTCCTCAGTGCAAAAATTGTACTGAGACTTTCCTGAACAAATGGGCCACTCGTTGCGACAAGTGCGGGAACCCAATTTGTACAGGAGAAGCCGTCGCCACTGGGAAACATCCCGGAACCTACATCCACCTCAACCTCTGCTGCACTCCCGTTCCAGATCAAATCCTCGGACATTGGGGAGAAGGAAAGCTGGTGCCCTATGAATACCGGAAGTAAGTTCGCATTCCCTGTGTCATACGCTGATTCTCGTAGTGGCATCGGCAGTGTCACTGTTGTCGCCGAAGAAGGTCCGCCACTGTCAGTTCATCAGTGGACGGAAGCTGATGGACAGGACAACAAACACATCGCCATCGAACTCGAAGACATTATCAAGTCCGTCGAGAGAGATCGTGGCCTTTCTGACAGCGAAGTTATGCGTCTGTGTCTGCATCTGGCCGATGCCAGAAAACTCACGCACAATCTCATCACACGTCTGGCTGAATCCGGCGATCCGGTGGCAAAACGTCTCCATGAGTACATGAATGACTCCATGGAAATTGTGCGTGCCTTGGAAAACGCTCCCATCGCCACCTGCAATCTGCATCTGACCAGTATGGACTATGCCTCATTCGATCTGACATGGACAGGCAATGCCTCATTCGATCTGACATGGACAGGCAGAACCAACACTCATTTCAAGAACAGGCTGGAAATGAACGGTGAGAAGTGGCTGGTGCCACTCGCAGAAGCCACCAAAAACCCAACCACGTTCTCGATGGAACGCCTTCGTTGCAAAGACGAAGTGATGGTCATTCTGAGAATCATCCGCAAATACGCAGAGACCATTGGCCTGCTGCTGAAAATGCAGGACAACAACGACATCCTGCGTGGGATCGACTACAAATCATTCCTCGATCCTTACAACGCCCCAAACCCCATCGTCCCGCTGGCTCTCGCCAATTGCAGAATCTACCGTGTCTCTGATGGAGAAATCAAACTCGATGTGGATGGCCCACTGATCAACATCAGAACCACAGAGAAAAATCTGACAACAGAACTGTTCAATCTCGCCAGTGTGGCTTTCAAACAAAACCTCCTTATTAAGTTCATCGACCCCGGACGAATTCTCGCCGGACACAATCTGAAGAATATCTTCGGGAGAAACTTGCATGAAGTCGTTTCTCCACCACCACCGCCGCCGCCAACTCCACAAGTTTCCGCTTCATTTCAAGCACCACAAGTCACCCAGATCGCTCCCAACAGTGTGCAGTTCAGTCTTCCACTGCAAGTTTCTGTCTCACTTGGACAGCCGATATTGGAAATAAGATAACCACAAGGGCCTCCAGATTCGCTTCTGAAGCCCCTTCCACATAAAACGACTCAGAGATCAAGTCGGCATTGGAATGCCGCAGGAACGCATCCAGAGGGCCTTAACGGAATAAAATGACCACAACCGCCACAATCAAAGAAGAACACAAGTATTACATCTCCTACTGCCAAGGGAGCCGGTACATCCTGTGCCTGATCTGTAAGAAGCCATCCTACGACCCTCAAGACATCAATGCCAAACGATGTCCCTACTGCAAGAAGGAACATTCATGAGCAGCAGTGCCCACTCAAATCTGATCCGTGGCGTCAGAATCGAATTCAAGTTCACTCCAACCGTTATTAAGCTGAACCGGTTTAATTCCAAGACCGGTCAGCCCAAGGTCGTGGAAGAAGAATCCTTGAACATCGAGGCGACCTGCCAAGGCGTCTCGGTGACGTTGCCGGAAGAAACTCTGTTGTTCTGTGAAGCAAAGCAGAGTTGGTCCAGCCAATCCTATTGGGCCAGAGACCGTTCCAGAACTCGCATTTACGAATGGCTTCAAAGCTTTGGCGTTGGAGACACCAATCGTGGCGACGAAACCCTCGGCGATTTGGAGATCTTTGAAGATGGAGACTTCATTGGAATACTGTTGGCCAGTGGTGGAAGTTCCAGAAGTCGATACGTTGAGGTGGAAGAGAAGATCATCCCTGATCTCCAGAAACAAGTGGATGATCTTCTGAGCAAGATATTCCAACACGTCAAGACTTACAAAACATCCGTCTTCTTGTTGACCAGACTGTCGTGAGAAATTGAAATGAAACCTTGGCCTGACGATACCATTGCTCTGATCTGCTGTCTCAAGAACGATCCTCATCGTCGGGAAATTCCCGGCAGTGTGGAGAAGCCATGTTTCGGTTGCGGAGAAACAGTCATGATTTCCCCGGCGACATTGGCTTCGGCAACCAAGAGCGAAATCCTGTGCCTTCCCTGTTACAAAATTTACACTGAAGGAAAGCCACATTTGCTGGTACGGACGCCAGCCCAAATGGAGGAACTAAGATGAGAATTGAAGATTCCGAACAAATGGCTGACGACGATCCTGTCAAGGTTCTGGGAACCAAGATCTCCAAGAAGTTCTCGGAGATGGTGGACAAGCTCCGTTCATCTTCCAACCCACGACTGGCGGCACTCGGCAAACTCACATGGCGACTGGTGGGAAACCGTGTAGTACCATTTGCGGTTTCTCAAGAAATCAAAGTGATCGGCCTTGGGATAATTGTCCGAGGCGATGTCAAGTTGGGAGTCATCATGGCTCCCATGGATTGGCTGGAACGAGTCGAGAACAACCCAGTGAATGCCATGGGCGGCGTTGTGTTCGTCTCCAGTAAAGCTCGTGACTATTGGAATGGTAAAATCGTTACTGTTCATTCAGAAGAAGACGAATGTCGGGCATTGGCTTATGAGGCCGAGTATCTGTTGACTCATCCAAATCTGGTGCCTAACGATTATCAACAGAAAGTTCTGAACAAGTTCCCAAATGGTCTGGCGTCAGCACCAGAGCTTGTTTACAAAGGCAAACCTTATATGGATGCAGCATGACAGCTACACTTGAACTTAGCAAAACTAGCCGTGGTTTTGGCATCGGAGAATTTGCCGACGCCAAAGGGGTGGCTTGCTCCATCCAAGATTCTTCTTTAGCCACCGAAGCAGCCATCTGGTTCGGTGTGCAAAAAGCCAATCCTCAAAGGTTGGAAGGAGATACATTGGTGGCTGTAAATCCCCCGGTCGAGCCAATCCCTATGGAGGGATGGCCGGGAATGACACACGACATCCTGTACAACACCCGGATGCACCTGACAATCCGCAACGTCAAGACACTCATCCGTAACTTCGAAAAGTTTTTGGAGACAAAGACTGTTCGGAAACGAATCTTTGTTGATCGCTACCGCAGCGTGTGTTCCATTCGTCTCACAGACAACTGCATTGAGTTGGGCTGTGACGACGCTCATCCACAGATTTGTGATCGTGGTTGGCGTCCGGTGGAATTCCCAGAAGGAACAATTTTTACCACGCACATGTTCTTGGGAGAACTTGAGGTTAAAGCCTTGCTGCCCACCATGCGTCGATTTGCAGGAGGCGGATATGTCACAGAACCCTGAACCGGAGCCACCTTTCCAATTCCATTGTGTCAAGCATCCGGGGAATAAGGTCTATCTCTTGGTAGATGATGTGGCCGAATTCCTCAGAGATCTTGGTTCAACCGAACCAACAGATACCAGAAACATGCTGGAAGAAGCAGCGGAAAAGCTTCTGAAGCTGAAGGAGTAGTCATGTCGGAAGAAAAGAAAACACTTGCCGAAGAGATGCACCTGCTCTTCGATGAAGACGAAGATGTCAAGGAGTGGATTCTGATCGGCAAACTGCCGCCAGACATTGCTGAGATTTCAGCACTGGCTTTAGAGAAGAAAGATGGTCAACCCAAAGAACATCCGATTTCTCTGGGATCTCCCGAACCATTCATGCACATCGCCGGATTGATCCAGCGAAGGTTCTGGCCAGATGCACCGGGATTGGCTAAAGGCGGATTTATGAGTATGTTGGCTGGCGGACCTGCACCCAGTTGGGTTATTATCATGCAGGTCGCCGCCCAGATTTGTGAAAGTGTTCGAGCTTCTGGGTTTGAAGTGGAAGAGTGCGACATGGAGAAGATCGCCCACGATCTTCGCAACAACGAAGACCCCGAAACGTAACAAGGACGTTTATGCCAGACTTCTTCGCAGTGATGTTCATCAACGGTGGAATGACACTCAAAGAAGTTCTGGTTGAGTGTCAGGATGAGAATTGGACGCCAGTTCTAATTCTCAGAACCGCCGAAGGAATTGTGGTTCCACTCTTCCGTGATCACCGAGTCTGTGTGAATTTCATCAAGCGGAATGTCCCCAAAGATCAAATGGTTGGGATCATCGGCTTGAGTGAAGACAAGGCGGAGTTATTCACTTCCAAGGGATGGAAGATTGACTGGCATGATTATCCCAAGTCCTATGTATCTCGTCCGGGATATGAGATTGACTTGGATGTGATTGAGCTTGAAGTCGAAATCCATGTTAAGGACAACCGGAAATGAATAATGAGAAGTTCAAGGAAATACTCGTACACGCAAGGCAACGTGCTATTAAGGATTGGCACGGTTACTCCTGCATTAACGCCGTACAGGAAATGAACCGACTTTGCTTCCACTACGAAACTTTCGAGGTCCAAGTCAACGAGATCGTTCACTCCAAAGTCCCACACATCCACACGTCCTGCATGACTTCCCTCATTCTGGACAAAGGATACCAGTGGGTGTTGCAACAAGCCGGAGCCGCCATCAGTCTCCAGATGTTCGCCGCCCCCGGATCTGTGATTCGCATGGGTCCGACTGATACTCACTGGATTCCGACCCAGAAAGAAAAATCACTGTCCATCTGTGTCTTCGAGCACCAATCCGATTGGCACAAACATTACCCCACGCTCGACAACTCGGAATTTCACCGGCTCTGGAATCTCTTCAACCAGAAGTTCGATGAACTCCTGCTGAAGAATCCAAACTTTGTAGTGGACTGCCATCAATGTGGTATGAACGAGATGCCTCCTTCTGGAGCCGACCAGACACAACCAAGCCCAAGAAGCTACACTTGAACAAAGACGGTTTCGCCGCTTGTACTCCGCATATCTTGCTCAATACAGACGACTACGAAACTAACCCGTCAGAACTCCGCAAATGCCAGCGATGCTTGAGGATCAAACCATGAAGGAATACGACCACCTCAGAACCATCGGCAGGATCTTCGTCTGCCTGTGCGTTTCCTTCCTCAACGAATGGGTCTTGTTCGCTCTGATCGCCGGTTCAGGAATTGGAGACGGCAGAGGCGTTGAAGGCTTGGCTGTGGCGTTATTGTGGTTTGCCATTCTGAGTTTCCCAGTCATTTTCTTCACCTGCTACTACACATGGAGGTTCACCAAGAAATGAACGATGTTCAGATTGAAATGATTCGAGAGTTCCAGTGCCCCGGTTGCACCTGCGGACCATCTGGCGAAAACAGATTGCCGGATTGCTTCAAGGCCAGTGATACACTCGCTTGTGGGAATCACTCCGCAGGGACTTTCATGTCTGGCGGCGTTGGCTGTCTCAATCTCGGATTGCCCAAAGGCTTCAATCGCCTTGGCCCGATTGATAAGTCTATCCAACGGTCGAACATCCGACTGTTCACAGAACTCCCAACCTACAACTCTTTCAACATGCCTTTGTGGGCACTGGAAGAAGACGGATATCTCTTTGTCGTCGTCGCTCTCCCCAGACTCCAACAATTCTGGGTCGATGTGGTGCCGGGCAAGAAGATCTCTGATCTCCCACCCGCAGTCATCGACGTTTCCAAACTTGATCTGAGTGAGTGCTTATGAAATTCACCTACATCGTTCAAGTTGGCTTCTGGGATGTGAAGCAAGAGAAAGAACGCTCAGAAACTTTCCACATCAAGAAAGCCAACAACAAACAAACCGCCGAATCCAAGGCGATCTCACAAGCGACGACCAAGTTCGGCAACTTGGTTGCCGGAGTAGATCCGTTCTTTGCGGAGAAAACCTTGGAGGTTCATAATGGCAAGGCCATTGTGTTTGAGTATGAAACAACCATGGATGTTTCAATTCCGGGGCATCTCAACACAAAAGTTTTGCAAGCCGTCAACTTGCACAAACTCGGCAGAAACCTTACAATGGAAGACAACTTGTCCACGTTTGGCGAACAAGTTTGGAGAGACTTGCAAAAGACTCATCACTCTCTTCACGCCACACACATGATCCCTGTCCTCATCAAAGTGACCGAGGATGGCCAATTTCTCGTTTCTGTCAGGGAGGAAAGATGACTACCGCCAGCATGAAACCAACTTGCTTCCGTGCCGGAAAGACTCGCCAAGTCTGCGTTAACCGGAAAGCCATCGAGTACAACATGAAGAATGGGACCAATTATCCCACTACCATCGTTGTCGATGATGGCAAACTCTTCGAGTATCATACGGTTCGAGCCAACGGCGATCTGAGCTTCGACCGGCATCGGACTGATCTTCCGGCCAAGGTCTTCATCGAAACCAGAGATGAAATTGTCGGATACACCAATCCGCACACGGAAGATCAATCCTTCTTGAGCCTCAACATCCCGACCGGGATGTGGGTCGGAATCAAGAAGAGGTTCTACTCCTTCATGGGGTGGGTGCCACTCGCCAACTGCATCATCGACTTCGATGGACTGAAGAACAGGCTCGAAAAGCCCAAGAAAAAATCTCTCAATTGCTGACCAAACGTGTGTGCTGTTTCCGCCGTGTTGGCATGGGGTTGCTACCCATAGGGTGATTCGCTGTCACCGCTGCCGGATGGTGTTGGGTATGGGTGGAGAAACAGGTCGGGGGTAGTTCCGAGCACGTTCTTACAAAGGAGTTGTCATGGCGTTCGTTGTTACAGAACCATGTTTTGGATGCAAGTACACAGACTGTGTAGTCGTCTGCCCAGTCGATGCCTTCCGGGAAGGAGCAGAAATGCTCTTCATTGACCCGGATGTCTGCATCGACTGTGACGCCTGTGTCCCAGTCTGCCCCGTCGAAGCCATCTTCCACGAAGACAATGTGCCTGAAAAGTGGAAGGATTACATCGCCCTCAATGCGGAGATGGCTCCTCAATGTCCTGAAATCACAGAAAAGAAAGAGCCGCTGGTGTGAACACAGTTGAGGTTCAATACCATTGCAAAACTTGTAATGTGGATTTCTGCGTCTATCACACCAGCGATAAAAGAAACACACATTGCTGGTGGTGTGGAAAGAAAGTCACACTCACCGGTGTCGTAACCAGATTTGAAGATGATGATGTCGTTGTCTACAAAGATGGGATAGAGATCGAACGCAGACCACAGAAGAAAAGGAAGTGACATGGACCAACTAAGATCTCCTGTTCTTTATGTAGTCGGGCTTTGTCCTAATTTATCCGCCAGACTCCTGTAGTGATTAAAGAGTCTCTCTCTTGATCCGCCCTGTGTCTTGTCGTCCATGGCCGTGCTCCAATCAACATTCGTAATGTTGAGTTGTTTGAGATCCGCCATGAGTTCCGGCAAAGCCTCTCGCATTGTCCCAGTCCCTTGGCCATAACTGTTCAGGTAAGTGATCCTCGCACTACCCGGACCAGTCATTCTCAGCCAAATCTCAAATGTCTTGCCTGATATACGGTACTTGGCCATGTACTCATCACGGCCCTCTCGACTCATTGCTTCTAAGAACTGCTTGAATTTCATTGATCCATGTCCATCTGGTTCTGCTGGGCAGCATATCTCCCAATCGGTCGCTCATTGCCCCAGTTGTCCCACACATCTGGATTCTCTTCATGATTGTGCTGCGAAAGAGTCTTGTAAGGAACCTGCACAATGCCTTTGGCCCACATCTTAGTTCCGCCCATAGACTGTGCCACACCAGTTGGCTTATCCATGCCTCTGCCCGGAACCAACTCCACATTGGCTTGACCAAGACCGTTCTCTTGGAAGAAATCTTGAATGTGATCCATGATCTCCTTCTGTGTGTTTGGCCAATCCTTCCTGATGTATTCCCAAGCATAGAACCCGGCTTGATTGTCCAAGTAAGATGTCTTGCCCACGCCATAACCACCATTCATTCTGCTCGTCAGCGTCATGATGATCACATACAACGTGTAGTCGTACACAGCACCACGGTCAACCACATCCCAAACCTTGTCCTGAGTAATCCCCAACGGTTGATAAATGTCTGATCTCTTCAGAACTGCTTCGATCTGATTGTCGAACTCTGACCAGTTCTCTGTATCGAATTCCCACTCCACCTCGACTTGAACGTGGGAAGGGAATACTCGGATGTTTTCTGTTTTTGGATGTTCCCCAAAAAGATACTGACAGAAAATTTGCTGGATCTGTTTCAGGGCTGGACTCTTCTTGGCCCAATCAAAGAGCTTCAGATTCAATCCCTGCATCTTGTTCCAACCCCATGGACCATTCTCATAGTCGTCGTCATCGTCTCCATCGTAATCGTCATCATTGTTGTAGATGTCGTCCCCGCCATTGCCAGTGCTCAAGCGTTGATGATTTTGTACGGCGACAGTTTCAAGCCATTTTTTGAAATTCATGATGGAATTATTTATCGACAAGCCGCCGTATTTTTCAAGAAGTTGTTTTGTTATTAGTTTTGAGTGGATCATGAGGGGAACAAAGTTTCTGGGCGGCGATTTTTGCTACGTGCGTGCGGGAAAAAATTTTTCGACCTTGATATAAGATAGGGGGGTGCGTAGTCATGGCGGGAAGGCTTAAGGCCCACCCCTTTTTGGGGGGTGGGCCAAAAGTTTCTTGATTACAATTTTTGCAACACGTCTCTCATACCACACAAGCAGGTGTCCTTGCTTGTGTGGTTGAGAGCCACAGCACTAGGCGGCAGCGGCGAGTTCGATAGTCTCGCCATCCAGCGGCCACACGCTCTCGGTGATGATGTCGGCGGTGGCATCGCCTTCCAACTCTGCAATCTCCAGCCACGTCCCGGCCACAGCGGCGGCCAGTTCCAACTGGCTTGTGGCTTTGGCGACAGCGGCGTGCCCGGCAGCGATGGCCGACAAGACAGCGGACTTGTTGGCGATGTCCTTCACGAAAGCGATATCGGCTTTGGTGGCGGCGGGCAGCTTGGTTTCAGTTGCGATCATGTCTTCGACTCCGGTTCAGGGTTGTGTTGTGTGAGCAGCACTGCTCACTACATCCTACAAGCAGGTGTCCTGAACACTCAGGACTACTCTGCGGTGTGAGGGGCAGTTGTGTCGTCTGCCCCTCACACTCAACAAGCAGGTGTCTTAGGTGATGTCGTAGGCGTGTGAGGGACAGTTGTCCCTCACACTCAACAAGCAGGTGTCTTAGGCGGCGGCTGCTTCGTGTTGCAGCTTGTGATACCGATCCGCCAGCTTGCTCAAGTAGAATCGGCTGGCCCGCAGCTTCTCCGCTGTCTTGTGGTGGAGTCCGTCCACTTCATAGCTTGCGAGTTCGGTCACAAGCCGCTGAGCGATTTCGCTGGCCTTGTAACAGTATCCCAGTTCGATCCAGAATCCTTCGGTGTGGGTCAGGATTGTGGTGATCGTTTCGGCGACGGCCATCAATTCGTTGTGGTCGTTCGCCCCATTGATGAGTTGTAACAGGTGATCCTTGCAAGCAACTGCGGACATGTCGATGACTCCGGTTCAGGGTTGTGTTGTGTGAGTCACTTGCTCACTACAACCAACAAGCAGGTGTCCAACAAGCGGGGTGAGTGACTCTCTGAGTCACTCACCCCGTGTTGTTTGCGACTAGCAGCGGCGGCAGGCACTCGCATCGACGAAGAACAGCTTGCCAGCCTTGCCGTACATCGGGAGGCCGACACGGGGCGTCACCCCGTCCCGGTCGATACCGGCCCACTTGACCAAGTATTCCTTGGTCTTGCCGGAGGTCTTTCCGGTGTACAGAACCAAATCACCCTTGCGGATCGCACCGCTTGGCATCGTGGGCTGTTCCACTTCGGCGATGGCGTTGCCATTGCGGCGAGCGAGGACATCGGCGAGTTCGGCATCGGACAGATTGACGGTTGCGACGTTCTGCATTGCATTCACTCCGGTTGAGGTTGTGTTGTGTGAGTCACTTGCTCACTACAACTAACAAGCAGGTGTCCTGAACACTCAGGACAACTGACACTTGCGAGTGTGAGCAGCAGTTGCAACTGCTGCTCACACTCAACAAGCAGGTGTCTTAGGCGACGGCTTTCATCCGCATGATCTGGCAAACCGTTTCGGCGTGGCGTGTCGGCTTCGCTTTGGTTCCGCTGAAGACCGACTTGGTTCCGCCGCTGTGCTTCATCTTGTCAAACCGTGCGGCACGGCGGTAACTCTTGGCGAGCGGCAGGAGCGTGTACATTCCGGGCTTCAAGCCCCATTGTCCAGTGCGGTCGAATTGCCGCAGAGCATCGGCCAGCGGCCCGCTGGTGCTATATCGGGTGCAGGTCTTGCCACCGATACTGAAGACCTTGGTGATGTTGCTTCCGACCCTGAAGCCATCGACCATGCCTCCGAAGTGAGCCATCAGAGCCTGAGCGATGACACACTCGCCACCATTGCACGGCTTGGCATTCAACACATGCTCCGGCGTGACTTCGATGTGAAGCGGCTTGTTCGCTTCGATCATCGTCCACCCATCCTTGCGGCTTGGATTGATGTCGCCGTAATCGGTGACGGTGACAACGGGCTTGGTCTTGGTCTTGGTCTTGGTCGTCTTGTTCTTCAACATTCTTGATCTCTCCGGTTCAGGTTTCGTGTTGTGTGAGCGACTGCTCACTACAACCATCAAGCAGGTGTCCGACTATCCTAGTCGTCACACCGACAGGTGAGCAGCAGACAGTTGGTTGTGTCGTCTGCTGCTCACTACATCCTACAAGCAGGTGTCTTAGGCGGCTTCCTTCAGTTCGGACAGCCGCCGTTCGACGTTCAGGTGAGACTCGACAGCGGCCTTGAGTTCGCTGTTGTCCTTGTGGCCTTCCATGCTGCCGTGAATCGGGGACATGTTGATCCGATCCTTCAGCCACCGCTTGATGATCTGCCCCGCATTCGGGGTTGCCAGCACGCTGCTGATGTAGGATTTGGCCGAAGCAATCCGCTGCTGAGTGATGTACTGATCGACGATTTCGTCGTCGCTACCAGTCAACCCCATGCCCCGGAGTTGCTTCAGGAGCTTCTGCTTGGCTTGCAGCTTCGCCAGACGTTCGGCGGCTTCCTTGACGTTGCGATCCCGCTTGGCAATCTGAGCGGCGGTCTTGGGCTTGGCGGAGCGGACAGGAGCGGTTGCGGTTGCGTTCTTAGCCACGGTTGAATTCCTTCGGTTCAGGGTGTTGTGTTGTGTGAGCGATGTTGCTCACACTCATCAAGCAGGTGTCTTACTGAACTCACAACCTATCCGTCCCACTTCGCTTTTCGCTGTTCCAGCAGGTACACCGTGGCCGTGGCCTTTGGCGGCGTTGCTCGCTTGTCTTGTCGTCGTCCCGATCAGGACAAGCATCAAGCAGGTGTCTTGCGGAAGTCCCATGTGACACATGGGGGCAGCGATCTCACAGCATCTTCGCTGTCGATGGCGTCGATGAACAGCGACTCATAGGGAGCACCGTGCGTTCGTCGAAGCCAGAACCAGTATCGTTTCATCGTGTACTCCTGAGTGTAAGGCCCGATTGCCTTACACCCTACAAGCAGGTGTCTAGGCTTTGGAGAAGTATCCGTAAGGCACTCCGAGAGTGAAGCAGAGATATTGGTCATCCCCGCCAGTCCCTTCCGCCTCATGAATCCAGCGGATGGCAGTGTCACGATCTTTCGCACCCATCTCAATGTAACTGGCGATCCGTTGTTCAAGCACCACAACGGCGGCGGCTTCCGCCACCCGTTCGGCTTGCACGGTGGCCGCATAGATCGGCCTCAGAGCTTCCGTCTCACGCTGGTAATCTTCCAGCGTCCACCCCTTGGTGTGACGGGGGCGATACCCGTATGTGTCTTTGTGGTAGTCACTGTAGAAGCTGGCCGCATCTTCCAGCGGCGTCAGTTCCATCATCAACATTGCGTTGTCCTCCGGTTCAGGTGTTTCACTCACACCCTACAAGAAGGTGTCCTGAGTAACTCTTCGAGTTACTCAGGACACGGCGAGTTGAACTAGGCCGCAACCGCTTCGCTGTAGAAGCTGTGGAACAGAGCATGATCCACGAAGAGGCACATGATATCAGCGGCCAGCGATTCCCCGAACCGTTTCGTCAGGCTTGCTTCCGCACCGTCCAGCGACTCCTCTTCCCACATCTCTTCGGTCTGGCTTTCGTAGGCTTGCCGTTCGCCGTAGTTCCAGCCGATCACTTTGGGATACTTCGCATCGGACCAGATCGGTTCCGAACCGTATTTGACGGCCATTTCAACGTAGTCAATCATCGGCTTGCCAGTTCGCCGGTCGATCACCTTGCGGTTGTTCGTGTCGTGCTGGTAGAGGATGATCGGTTGCTCTTTCTTGACGAACACCAGCTTGAATTTGCCGGGGTTGGTTCCCCGTTGTTCGTAGTAGTTGCTCCAACGAACTTCAAACTTGTGGTCATCGTCGCCGTTGCTAACGATAACCTTGAGGCATGGCAGTTGCTTGCCGCTGACAGACTTCAGCGGGAACATGCCAGCAATCTTCCCGGTGGCTTTGTCGGTACTCACCCCCTTCTTGACTTCCTTGATGAGAACCATTTCAGCATCCTCACCCCGTCCGTCCTTCTGCTCTTCGATGTAGTAGCCATTCATCATGTTCGTGTCTCCGGTTCAGGTTAGTGTTGTCTCACACTACACAAGTAGGTGTCCACCTGACTGACTCGACAACTCTCAGGAGTTCTGTGAGCGGTCGAGTCAGTCAGGTGTGAGTGTCATTCACTCACACCTGACAAGCAGGTGTCTACCTAGCTCTATTCCCGTATAACGGTACAAGCAGGTGTCTACCAACACTGCTCAGAACTGAACGTCATTTCAAACTCAGGACGATCATACGGTGGTTTTTCGATGATGTTCACACGCTGTGAACAAGTCATCTTGCTCCATCCGCAGCCCATCATCAACAGGCTGAAGATCATCATCGCAATCATTGCCGCTCGCATCAATCACTCCTTTGATTGGGTTCTCTCACAACACCATTCAAGCAGGTGTCTTACTCTTCATCGTCGAAGTCTGGTTCCGAGATGGTATCGTAGTAGGCCATCTCGTTGTCTTCATTCTCCCAAGGGATTTCGATATCCCCACAACAGGCCGTGAAGTCGGTCACACTGCTGAAGTCGCCGGAGTTGCTGGTCAACCATTGTTCCACGTTCTCACGGGTGAACTCCCCGATATTACCGAGATCGTAGTCACTCAGGTCTTTCGTCATGGACGCATCCGCCATCGGCATCCATAGCTTGCCGAGAATGATGACATAGGCAACTCGCACTCGACGCATCGTGTAAGGGGCAGCAGGCATGATTCACTCCGGTTCATGGGTTGTGGTTGTTACACTCAACAAGCAGGTGTCTAAATGACGGCCAGATTCTTCGGATAGTGGCCACCGCCAGCATGGGTTTTTAGAACCTTAGAGAACTCTTCCCACGAGAATGCGTAATGGGTGAATCCGAACGCCTCACTGATTCGCTCGCCCAGATTCTCTTCCATGTCTTCATCGGCGGTAGGCTGAGCCACGTCCAGAACGAGAATCTGTTCTGGCAATTCGCATTCCTCCCGTGTTTCGCCCTCAGTGTCCCATTCGATTCCATAAACCAGAATGTTCATCTTGTTCCTTTGTGCTGGTTGGTTCTCATCACACCATACAAGTAGGTGTCTACTCTCCCTGTCGGATGATACACTCCAGCCCATCATTCAATTGGGATGTGATTCCCGTTGCCTGATTCTGGCAGTAGACGAATCCGGGGAATGCGTCCCCTTCCACCACTCGCCAAGCCGAGTCATCACAAGACGAATTGTCAGGATCGTCATGACCAATCAACTTGCCGTTCACAACCCGATAGATGTAATCCCCAACTTTACACGCCTTGAGAATCGTGATCGGTCGTGGTTCCAACTTCAGGAACATGATGTGATCGTAGCGTTCGTAAAGATTCAGCCTTGCAGCCTCTTCCGTCTCGCCATAGGCCATCGTCGTAATCGGATAGAAGATGCCGATGGCGTTGATTGTTCGACCGTTGAACTTTGCACACCAGATCATGTTGACTCCAAACTTTGTATTGGGTTGACTCTCACAACCATCAAGCAGGTGTCTTGACCACGACAACCGATTCCCGCTTGATTGCTTCGGCAACGTGGAACTTGGCATGAATCGCTTCCGACAGATTCTGAGCCACACGCACCAATGATTCCCGGCCAGTATTCGCATGGCACAAACCAAGCCGCAAGGATGGGTGGACGATGATCGAAGCGAACAAGCCGCTTTACATCGAAGTCACGCCGGAGCATGTGTAGGTCGGGGCGAAGGAAAACCACCATCGCCACCAAGCAAACGGGCGACGATTCACCGTCAACCAAATCCGACTCTTGCTGATGTCACCAATTCTCATCGTTGTTCTCCAGTAGGGAGTGAGGACCATTCCTCACTCCCTACAAGCAGGTGTCCTAGCGATCATGCTCCCCGAACGGATGCAAGGCCGATTGTGCCTTGTCAAACACCGCTTTCGCAGCCCGATAATCGGCACGCTTCTGGAGAACATCCTCAACCGTGTAATCATCACGGGCCGAAAAGTTCTCATACATGCTGGTCAGCACGCCGTTCTCCATATTCCCGACGTAGACCCCGATTTCGTGATAGTGGCCGTGGCCGTCACAGACTTCGCAGGTCTTCACGACGAAGTAAAGGGAATACGATGAACTCCCACGATACACTTGCAGTCGTGGAGTGTTCGGCGTAGCGGGCAGCAGTTTCTTGATCTTCTCCAAGAAACCACCATCCGCTTTGTCCAGCTTCTGACCGACAAGCGGAGTGAAGACGGCAACCATCTCCGCAAACACTCGTTTCGCTTCAGCATGGCAACGGTTCACCGCCACCACTCTTGCTTTCAAGGCATCAGACATGATTCTCTCCGGTTCAGTGTCAGTTGGTCATCACACCTATCAAGCAGGTGTCTCACGGGAGTAGGCAGCAACACGGGCCGCTTCCCATGCCGCCAGTTCTTCCGCATAGGGACGCAATTTGCTATCCCACTGCATGAACTGCTCCGGGTCCACAGTGGATTGCCACAGAACCGGCACATTGTTGAACAGCAAACCACGATCCAGACAATCCTGAACGTGTGCCGTGCATTCCTCTTGAGTACATCCACGGGGAAAGGCCAGTGAGCCACGCCATGCCCTTGGATCATCCAAGGCCAGAACCACACCCTTATGCGGCGGACTCCAACAGTCCGGGTGAGCATGATGATACGGCCAGCGATACTCGCAACCAACTTCACTTCCGGGAGCCGGGAAACTCGGATTCGTACTCGCAATCATGTTTGCATCCTTTCGGGTAGCAGGGACGGTAGTGTGAGAGACACAGTTGTCTCTCACACTAAACAAGTAGGTGTCTAAGACACGCTGTATCGCTTGCCCTTCGACGTGAACCAGCACGTTCCGGCATTGCTGAAGATCGTCGTGTAAATCCGGTACAACTTGCCGTTGAAGTGAATCTTCAAGCCGGAATTCAACTTCCGACCGTAACCGCTTGACGTTTCCTGCAAGCCCCTCGCCATCCACTCAGGAGGATCGTACACCAGTTCCGAACGCTCCGCTTGAATCCACCCATCAAAGACGGTTGATGGCAGAACGTCAGCGTCAGTAAATTCTTTCATGTTGTTCTCCGGTTCAGGTTGGTTGTGTCTCACACTACACAAGCAGGTATCTTAGAAGCTGTCGAAGAACCCACGCCGAAAGGCCGTTTGAGTAAACGGCACGAACAATTCATAACCGTTCGGGGAAGGAACGTCGAAAGTATCGACACGGCCAGCCCGTTGGACCATGATGTAGTTCCGGGTATCACGATGTTTGAACATCCCGACCCCTTGCGTTTCCTGCATGAACATGAATTCATCCGACGAGCAAACCCTTGCTGGACCGTTTTCGCAAGGGAGCTTTCGCTCCGCCAACAGGGGAGCCAGACGCTCGAACCATGCGTTTGCTTGCTTCTGTGCCGGACTCATCTGAACAGTGCTCATCGTTTGACTCCAAAAGTTGTGTTGGTGTTGACACTCCACAAGCAGGTGTCTTGATGATCCGATAACCCCACGTCGAAACGTACATAATCTGAAACCCATCAGGGAGCTTCGGCAATGGCCATTCTTCCCCTTGCCACCACTTGTCGCCAATCACAGTTCCGCCATTGTATCGGACGGATATTCCGTGTGCATAGTGGCCGAGTTCGCCAAGGTGAAGCATACCCTTCAGATGATGCTTTGTACCCAAGCCATCCTTGATCGTCCGCTTGACGAGTTTCTCGCATTTCTTGGCATCCCATGTCTCTTGCGGATGCTGGTAAAGCGGGGCGTTGTAATCAACCATCATACTCTCCAAGCGGGTGTCTGAATTCTGTAAGAACCGCCATCTGTAACTGAGTTACTCGAAGAGTAACTCAGTTACAGATCAAGCAGGTGTCCTACGCTGCAATCTTCTCGACTTCCGCCAGAACCAGCCGGGGAGCAGCCGCCAGATTCTTGAAGCCACCAGCCGCCGCCAGCTTGCGGACCTTCCGTGCCTCGCCCTTGCTCAAGCCGCCCAACAATTCGCCCATCTTGGCGGCGGTGTTGGCAACTTTGCCCTTGGAACCAATCTTCACACCAGTCTTCGTCAGGATCGCACTCATTCTCATCTCTCCGAAACAGGGGTTGGAAAACTCACTCTTGACTCACACCCTACAAGCAGGTGTCTTAGTTACAGGTCACTCGAATCAGGGCAATCTCTTGGAGGCGTTCATAAACTCCCCCAATAAACATCTGCCCACCAATGAATCCGAACTCAATCGGCGGCTGGAGAACAAGCGTCCCCAGCACTAAGGTCTCAAGCGGGTGTCTTGCTTCATTCTTCGCTATCTGATCCGCCAGTTCCCGCCCTACACAGTGCGGACAAGTGTCCGCCGTCACTCTTGTCAGCAATCTGTTCATTCTTATGTCCCTTTGGGTTGGTTTCACTCACACCCTACAAGCAGGTGTCTTGCCGGGTCAGTCCTTCTGAGTAACTCTTCGAGTTACTCAGAAGGACTGACTTCTTACAGAAAAATCGACCTATTTTCCCCCAGTTTGCTTGGCGATATTCTTACAGTTCCAGTTCTGTAAGAATATCTTGATTTCCTTCATCCCGCCACGATGGATGTATATGTTGCTTGGCGATTGACTCACCACAGCTTCACTTATCCGGTGACTCACGAATCTCGCCCAAATCACTACCAAATCAGCCTTCGGCAACTGGAATTGCCGTCGATCCGATTCGATGAACTTCAAGCGGAGTTCCGGTAGCTGTTGAGGTGGCAAAAATCCGACCATTACAACTTTTGGCATGGCGTCCCTTTGCATTTGTTGAAGGGGAGAAGATGTAACGTCTAAGTCATTTCCCCCACGATTCCCCACAATTCCCCCTGCATCCCCATTCACTCTATCAAATTATACTGGACATTCCGTTATGAACATCAAGTAGGTGTCCTGATATCGTGATCGTGTTGTTTTGGGTCATTGGGAGGGCATGGCTTGCCGTTTACGGGGCTTTATTAGCCGGAACGGGGTTTGGGTCATCTTCGGCATCACGAGCATCCAGAGCCGCTATGAGCGGCGGCGGCTGTTGTGCTGCCCATTGTAGGCGTTTGGTTTCATCGGTTGCGGCGAGTCGGTTGACGAACTTTGTCCATTGTTTGTCGGTCATTCCGTGTTTCCTAATAGTCTGGAGGTCAGTTACTAATGGCACGTCTGACAAGCAGGTGTCTTGCATTGTGGCAGGGGATAGGTTTTGAGTGTTCCCCATTTGAGCATTGATTCCGTTTCTCCGGGGGTGCATCCATCGACTTTGAGTACACCGGGAACTTTCCAGAGGTCTTCGATCATCTTTTGTCTGGCCTGTTGTTCGGTAGTTTCTGCCGGGGCGACAATTTGCCCTACAACAGTTTTGCCGTACCAGATGGTGAAGAACAGTTTCATGTTGTTCCTTTGTGGTTGGGTGTTACACCTAACAAGCAGGTGTCTTAGGCGGCTTTCGCTTGCTTGGGGGTGACGATGATTGTTGGGAGCGGTTTGGAGTCGGCCCGGTTGACCATTCGGGGGGTTGGTTCGTCCCTCATTGGTACGGGGAGGGAGTCTTTCAGGGCTTGAATTTCTTCGGCCCGTTTGGGCATGAGTTCCCGGAAGGCATCTTCGCTGGAGATAGCCCGATTGA
>Ga0163144_10004481_pt1 | contig 31431 bp, 33 predicted proteins | sample OliLak19BULKMAT1_FD_123175 | JGI IMG/M metagenome (GOLD analysis project Ga0163144, IMG submission 123175) | Freshwater microbial mat bacterial communities from Lake Vanda, McMurdo Dry Valleys, Antarctica - Oligotrophic Lake LV.19.BULKMAT1 | ecosystem: Environmental > Aquatic > Freshwater >... | reverse complement strand
TAGTAGCACTTAAATAATTTCATTATGGCGTTTAGATTTGAGGAATTGAAAGTTTTTCACTTAGCAGCTGATTTATCCAACGATATTGATTTGCTGGCAAAACAATTCCCTGTTGAAGAACGATACAGCCTGGCATCTCAAATGAAAAGAGCAGCAGATTCTGTTGTATTGAATATCGCAGAAGGGAGCACGGGGCAAACAGTTCCTGAATTCAAACGATTTCTGAACTTCGGACTACGATCAACGGTAGAAGTGGGTACTTGTATTTATTTGGCCAGAAAAAGAAAATATATTTGATGAGGAAGTGTATAAAAAAAATTACGACAGTTATGAAACTCTTTGTAAGATGATAACAAAACTTCGGGGCTCCTTGTAAACCCGGCTATTAACCATGAACTATCAACCATGAACCAGTGATAAAATCATTCTATCTCAACAACATCGTCTACTACATCTCCGGCTCCGCGGCCGTGGTGTTTGTGATCAGTTATTTCCAGCCCGCAATGTTTCGGATTGGCGGGTTGATCCTGTTGTTACTGGGGATAGCCGTTTTGATCGATACGATCATTGTGTATAGCAAAAAGAAAGGTGTCGCGGCCGAAAGGATCGCAGGCGACCGCTTTAGTATTGGTGATCCCAATAAAGTGGTTATCAAACTGGTGAACCGCTATCGGTTCCCGGTCCGTACCAGCGTCATTGATGAATTGCCGATTCAATTCCAGGAAAGAAAATGGATCCGGAAAACGACGGTGGCGGGTTATGCAAATCAAGAACTCGAGTATACAGTGAAACCCCTGACTCGTGGAGAGTATGTGTTTGAAGATATCAATGTATTTGCCCATGCCCCTTTACAGCTCGTTAAAAGAAGGTATATTTTCCCGGCCCGGCAGGTGATCAAAGTGTACCCTTCCTATATGCAGATGCGGCGCTACCACTTACTGGCCGTTAGTAATCGCCTGCAGGAAGCCGGCGTAAAGAAGATCCGGAAGATCGGGCATAGTATGGAGTTTGAGCAGATCAAGGAATATGTGCGGGGCGATGATTACCGCACTATTAACTGGAAAGCTACAGCCCGCAAAGATGGGCTTATGGTGAATACCTATACCGATGAGAGAAGCCAGCAGATATATTGCCTGATCAATAAAGGCCGGGTGATGAAAATGCCTTTTGCCGGTATGACCCTGCTGGACTATGCGATCAATGCTTCACTGGTATTATCGAATGTGGCTTTATCAAGACAGGATAAAGCTGGTATCATTACTTTTGAAAAGAACCTGGATACTTTCCTCGTCGCCGATAAGAAGCCCACGCAAATGAACCTGTTACTGGAAAGCCTGTACCGGCAGAAGACCGATTTCCTGGAATCGGATTTTGAAAAATTATTTTCGGTCATCAGGAACCGGGTGGGTAACCGGAGCCTGCTGGTGCTGTTCACTAATTTTGAATCACTCGAAAGTCTGCAACGGGAAATGACCGCTTTAAAGAAGATCGCAAAATACCATTTACTCCTGGTTGTATTTTTTGAAAACACCGAACTGAAGTCATTGCTGGAAGGAGCAGCTTCTTCACTGGAAGATATTTATATCAAAACCATTGCAGAAAAATTTGCGTATGAAAAAAGGCTGATGGTAAAAGAATTACATAAGAATGGTATCCCTTCTATTTTAACCACACCCGAAAACCTAACGGTGAATACGATCAATAAATATTTGGAGTTGAAGACGAGAATGTCGATCTAGCAACCGGATGTAAGATTCCAGAAATTGGCATCAAGCATCCAGTCACCAGCATCCGGAAACAAGTAATACATTTGTTCTCATGAATTATTCCAAAGAAGATTTTGAGCAGGGCCAGATGCTGCTGATCAACAAGCCGCTTCGATGGACCTCCTTTGATGTGATACAGAAACTGCGGAGTATCCTGCGGATCAGGAAAATCGGGCATGCCGGTACTTTGGACCCGCTGGCAACAGGGCTGCTAATCATCTGCACGGGTAAGTTTACCAAAAAGATCAATGAATACATGGCGCAGGAAAAAGAATATACGGGTACCATTACACTCGGCGCCACTACTCCCACCTACGACCTGGAAAGTGAACCGGGAAATTTCAAACCTTTTGAACAATTTACGGAAGAAGAACTAAAAGCAGCCACAGAAAAATTTATCGGGGCGATTCAGCAGGTGCCACCAGCCCACTCCGCTATTAAAGTAGGAGGGAAGCGGATGTATGAACTGGCGAGACAAGGAAAAGAAGTAAAACTGGAACCACGTAACGTAACGATCAGGGCATTTGATATTGTAAAAATTCAACTGCCCGAAATACATTTTAGGGTAGTCTGTACAACAGGTACCTATATCCGTAGTTTAGCCAATGATTATGGTGAGTACTTGCAATGCGGTGCTTATTTAAGTAGTCTTTGCCGCACCCGTATCGGAGAGTTTTTAGTTACCGATGCAGAAACGATAGAAAGCTTCCAGGAAAAAATACAAAGCTTTTTATAAAATAAAAGGATAGCTGATGCCTAACTGGAACTGGTCGCCTTTAAGTAAAGAGTAGCCAAACCATTTATTTTGAATTCCGGCATTGGCAGGAGAAGGGCTTGGGTCTTTCGCTTTATAGGAATAGTCAAGGCGGATCACAAAGAAACTAAAGTCGATCCGGAAGCCCAGACCCACACCTACGGCCAGGTCTTTAGCTAAACGTCCGAAATTGAAAATTGATTCCGGTACGGCGGGGTTGGCTGCTTTTTTAAGAAACCAGATATTTCCAATATCCGAGAACAAAGCTCCTTCTATATTGATGCCGGCCACTTTGAAAAAAGGGAAACGATATTCCACGTTACCTTCCAGTTGTACATCACCATAACGTTCCGGCGTGCTTCCGGCTCCTGAAAAACCAGTAACGGAAGAGCCGGGACCTAATTTTCGGAGACCCCAGGCCCGCATACTATTAGGACCACCCGCAAAATATTGTTTGAAAAAAGGAAGGTTGTTTCTTTTAGAAGGGTTGGCAGTAGAATTAAATTCATAACCTACCCCGGTAAACAAGCGCATCACCAGGGCTGATTTGGCAAAATTTAATTTCCGGATTAACTCCGCATCAAGTTTGATAAAGCGGTAGAGGTTTTCATCAAGAAATTTATTGTTCACCAGGCCGGTCAGTAAGCCAGATATTTCTGCATTGGCCCGGAAAACATTTTGCATATTCTTTTTCGTAGTGTTCCGTGTGATGCCGCCGATAATGGAAGTGATTAGTCCATCGGTGAAAATGTTTTTCAGGGCAGGGTTGCCGACAAAGAGATTCAATAATTTTTGTCGCGGCTTCAGGTAAGAATATTCAATATTGGGCAGGCGCAGGGTGAACAGGGTGTTCTTGGTTTGCAGTTCATAGCCCCAGGAACCATTTAAGGTAGTCAGGTTAAACAGGTCTTTTCTTTCTGTGTTACCGGCATTAAAGGACAAACTGGTCCGTATTTTCTCCCTGAAACGAGCCGGTACCCATTTCATCCGGGGCACCAGCCGGGGGAAATATATGTTATGGCTAATAGAAAATTGCTGGGTTTGAACAAAACTGCTGTCACTCACCTCTATGCCATAGCGGATACTGGTGGTCGCCGTATTGGCAGCTCTTCCAAAATTGCGGTTTTGCAAACCCACATTTACACCGATACCAAAGAGATTACCGGATACTGCACTTTGGTTGCGGCTTCCTTCCAGGTTGGCTGAAAAAGAATATTTGGGGGCGGGCGTCAGCCGGATAGTAAAATCCGCCGTATCCTGGCTTTTCCGGGGCAGCGGTTCAATACTAACAAGGCGCCAGGCACCGAGTGAATTTAAACGGTTAACAGTTTTGAAATATTTTCTTTGATCATATAGATCGCCCCGCCGGAAATAAATATTCTGGGGAATAATTTTCGGTTTGAACATGTTGCTGTAAAAAATAACTTTTACACCATCAACTATTTCTTCTTTTAACTGGAGACCAACTGTATCAGGGCCGAACTCCGGGTAAGCAATGATATTGCCCACATAATACCGGGTTAACCGAATACTGTCAAAACCCGGTTTCAATCGTATTTCCAGGTTGGCGGTCGGGTTTTCCTGACGGGCCTTTAATTTTTGTAAGATCTCCAATTGCTCGATGGGGTCAAATGTGGGACGAAGTAAGGACACATCGAGCGTATCCCAGAGGCCAATCAGTTCTTCTCTGCCAAAGCGCATATAACCACTGTTGCGGTATAATGCGACGAGCCGGTCCAGTTCAGACGAGATCGTGGATTTGGCAAAAGGGTCTCCTTTTTTTACAAAAGCATCCTGCTGGTTGGCCAGTGCAATGCCTTGTAGTTCCGCCTGCCTGATATTATAATTGAACGAATCAATACGAACTACTTTCCCCAGCGTAACATTGAAATCGATGGTCGTTCGGTATTGGTTACCACGCCTGTTGACAACGCTATCAAAACGGATGGTATCTCTAAAATAGCCCATGGAAGCCAGCAGGGCCTTCATATATAAGACTGATTTCTCTGCATTAATCACATTATAGACCGGAGGTTTTTTCATAACGCTCCACAACACTTTTGATACAGAACGGACCCGTATACTATCATCTAATTGTCCTTTGAGCCGGGAAGTAATATCGGCGATGGAGTCGCTTGGAATCTTGTCGGTAATGTTGATATTTGTTTTATAAACAAAAGGCCTGTTGGCCGGGTAACTTTTTACAATGGTGCTGCAAGAGGACACCAATAATAATCCTGCCCCTGCAACGAATAAATTGCGGAGCATGGAAAAAGAAAGTGGCTGAACGGATGACATATGTAAATAAACAACTATGCTTGTTAGACAGAAGATCAAATATATCCAAACTTTAGGCCAGAAAAAATTCAGGCAGGAAGAGGGTGTATTCATTGCGGAAGGACCCAAGCTGGTAAAGGAATTACTGGAGGCGGATGCTGCAGCAGTAAGGGAAGTATTTGGAGTGACAGACTGGGTAGAAGAAAACGCATCCTTACTTGCTAAAACAACGGTTAACACCATCACAGCGGCAGAACTGGAAAGAATTTCTCAACTCACCACTCCCAACAAAGTGCTGGCCATCGTGCAGCAATATGCGACCAGCGAACCGATCTCTGTAAAGGGCCAGGTTATACTAGTATTGGACAATATACAAGACCCGGGCAACCTGGGTACAATTATCCGCATTGCTGATTGGTTTGGGGTTACACAGATCGTTTGCAGTCCCGATTCGGCAGATCGGTATAATTCCAAAGTGGTGCAATCAACCATGGGAAGTATTGTCCGGGTTAAACTGAATTATACGGACCTGGAAGAGTGGCTGGGCTCTCAAAAAGATATAGCTGTTTATGCCGCCAGCCTGGATGGAAAGGATATCACATCCATACAAAAAATAAAAGAAGGGATTATTATTATCGGCAATGAATCAAAAGGGATCAGTGATGCGATACTACAGCTCGCTACTACCCGAATAACAATTCCTGCAAAAGGCAAAGCAGAATCATTGAATGCAGCGGTAGCGGCGGGGATTATTCTTTCGCACCTGCTGTAAATTGAGGTCTTTAAAAAATTACCGGATATTATTTTTGAATAAGGGCTTCATCTTTACCACTGCAACCCGTTTCACAATTTTATCGCAGGCCCTGGCTTTTTTCTTTGTATGCTTACTGCAGTTAACAGTTCTTGTAATTATCCGTCAATGTTTTTCCACCTGGTAATGTTTTTTTAATACATCTTCTCCATATTCATTCCCTTTTTCTCTCCAAATGGCATGAATATGACCGGCACTGTTTCTGGGGCCGCCGTTATTATCAAATTCAATAATAAAAGTTGGACCGTTTAATACATAATAATGTGGTTTTTTTTCGTCTATTTCCCCAATCCATCCAAAATATATTTTATCTATTCCTGCTTTTATGATGTTGTCATATTCAATTGATGCCTTGTCATATTCAAGGTTAAATACAAATTCTCTGATGATGTATTGCAAAACGGCCTTTTGATCACTATTCATTTCTGCTCCCAGGATACCCCAATTATCCACTAATCGTTTACCACTTTCTGCCGCTGTAATTATATCTTTTGGGACTGCTGCACTCATTATCGCTTTCTTTTGTTGGGCAGCGGATAAAAGATTGATGAGTTTGATACCTAAGTCTTCCTCCTGACCGAGCACCCGCCAGCCTGCATATTCGGAATTAGGATATTCCGCCGGGTCTGTCCCGATGAAGAAAGGTGTTACTGAAAGCTGGTCATGCATAAAGGTGAAATTAACGGACAGGTGATGCCCCTCTAATTTATATCCCCAAATACTATCTGTTGGCTGTCCAAAAAAAGCAAAATAGTAATTCTTATGTGACCATAATAAAGACCGTACGAAAGTATAGACTGTATCATTAATTTCTTTTTTATAATAAAGACTATCGTAATACCTGTTGAGCAGATTGTCTAAATGTAAAATGCCGGTTGCTTTTAGATAGCCTTGTGAACTCAGTGAAACAGAAAGGATCCGGTGTACTAATTTTCTTTGATCATCTGTCATGTTTCCGATACTTGTTCCTGCTCTTGCCCTTAGTCCAACGGGAAGATTGTTCCAATGTATTCTTGCAGTATCAGTAAATTGAAGACCCCCGGTACGCTTTTGTATTTTATCAAAGGAATTGTATAAGGAAACAGCCACTTGTTTGATTTCGTCGTTGTAGGTTGCCTGGCTAATGGCAGGGGCGGTAAAAAACAAACAGCTTGTCAGACCGAATAAGAAGCGATTCCCAATTGTCATGGTGGTAGTTTTTGAAGATGATTGTTTATTCAGTACGGTAAATATTTGGAATTAACCACGGTAACGGTTTTAATATTCCGTCTGCCAGGTGGCCGATACCGGTTTAATTTGTTAGTATGAATCTATGAAAAAATGGTCAATACCCTGTTAGCAAAATTCTTCATTCATACTTACTTACCAGGATGAAGATAGGTTCGTCATTTCTGTTAATGTAAAGAGAACCACTATTACCACCTTTGCAGTTCAGTCCAGGAACAGGGCTTGTTTATTTCCCACGCTAGATCCAAACGCATATTTCTGAAATGCTTTTTCTTTTCAAATCCGGAACCCAGCATTCTTCTGCAGGATAACCAACAGGGATTAGTAAAAAAGGCTTTTCATTTTCGGGACGGTTTAAAATTTTGGATAGAAAATTCATGGGGCTGGGTGTATGTGTTAAAGCAACCAAACCGGCATCATGAATTGCAGTAAGTAAAAACCCGCAGGCAATACCGCAACTTTCGGTCACATAATAATTTTGATGTTTGTAATTATTATTTTCCAGTTCATAGCTTCGTTTAAAAACAACAATTAGGTAAGGAGCGGTTTCTAGAAATGGTTTATGCCAGTCAGTTCCTATAGGCTGCAGATCTCTAAGCCATTCATCAGTCATCCTGTTTTCATAACTATCCTTTTCTTCTTTTTCAGCGGCAATCCGGATTTGCTTTTTCACGTCAGGGTTTTTTACCACACAAAATGTCCAGGGTTGTTTGTGTGCGCCAGAAGGTGCTGTGGAAGCACTAAGAAGTATCGTTTCAATTATATTTTCGGGAATAGCTTTATCCGAAAAGTCGCGAACTGTTCTACGGGTGTTCATCCATTCAAAAAAAAGCTGGCAACGTTCACCCATTTCATTCTTCTCATACGTTTTTTTTGTGTAGGATATAAAAGGAAAGTTATCAATGAGTTTTTTTTCCATATCAGTTTACAATTAGTAGTTAGCTTTTTACTTAGCAGGTAAAGTTCGGGTATTGCTGAGATTTTCTTTGAAGATTTGTTCCTTTAAATCTATAATGGTTGAATTGTAATCAACCTTTTTCAGGACGGGACAGTCAATACATTATTAAGCAAAATCAAGCTGAATGAAAGGGGACACACCTATTAAAAATATCCCAAACTTTTCAACCTCCCCAACTTTCGTTTTTCTACCAAAGCAGAATCATTAAATTCAACCATAGCAGCATGCAATATTCTCCGGCATATAATCAGAGCAGCATAATTTTAATCGACCCAACTCCGAACTGAGAACTATGAACTGAGAACTATGAGCTGAGAACTATGAACTAAAAACAATGAACTTTCCTACTTAAACTGTATCGCCTTCACCGGTTGTATGGTTCTTACCAGGATAGAAGGGATCAGCATAACAAGAAAGCAAACCACAAAAGTGCCGGCACAAACCAGGCCTACCTGCCACCATACGATTTTTACGGCGGCCGTACTCAGGTAGTAGGCTTCTTCTTTGAGTTTGATAAAGCCAGTGGCTTCTTGCAACAAGAGCAGGCCGATCGCTAGTGCTGTTCCGATTACAATACCGGTAACAGTGATCAGGGCGGAATGACGAAGGAATATTTTCTGTACGGTCCAGTCTGTGGCGCCGATAGCTTTCAACACGCCTACCATTCTAACTCTTTCCAATACTAAAATGATCAGGCAGGTGATCAGGTTGATGATGGCTACAATGACCATAAAGCCGATCAGTACATTGCGGGTTACATCCTGCATATTGAGCCAGTCAAATATATTGGGGGAAATATTTTTAGCACTCACTGCATTCCAGGTCAGCGGGAAATTATCCATGGCATAGAGTTCATCCGCTTTTTCGGTGATGGTCGTATAATCTTTCAGGAAGATCTCGTAACCACCCACTTCTTCCGGTTGCCAGTCGTTGAGCCGCCGGATGAGTTTGATATCACCGATCGCAAATGTTTTATCGTAATCTTCAATACCTACTTTATAAATACCTGATACTGTTAATTTATCTGGGCGGATCTTTCCATCGGGACGGATAAAATAGATCATGATCTTATCATTCACAGACAGGTGAAGTTGTTCGGCGGTATACGCAGAGATCATGATCTCCCGGCTATAGGTACTGTCATTAAACCTAATGGGCCGTCCCTGCTTCATAAAGCCCTGCAGATGGCCAAAGTCATAGGTACTGTCAAACCCCTTTAGTAAAACACCTTCTATCTCATCTTTTGTTTTCAGAATGGCATACTTGGTCGCAAACGGATGGATGCTTTCCACATCCGGGTCGTTTTTGATGCTTTCAGCGAGGGCATCGTTTTTGATGATGGGACTTTCCTCCGAAATGATAGCTTTATCGGGTTGTTTCTCCTCAATACGGATATGACCAAGAAAGCTGAACACTTTCTGACTTACTTTTTCCTGGAAACCGTTGGCCAGTGAGAGGGTTACGATCATGACCATAACACTGATCACCGTGGCAACGGTGGACAGCCTGATAATGAACCTGGAAAAGGATTTCTGCCCACCGGGTCCTGTGGATTGGTTAAATGCTATGCGGTTTGCTATAAAGCCTGCAACCTTCAAATTGAATTTTTTGTCTGTATCTCCAACGGAGTCAGCGACAAAAATAAGCCGCTAAAAAAGAATTCACCCCTTTTTTGCCTGATTTTTGCAATATTTGGCTAAGTGGTTCAAGAGAGAAGGAGAAAATAAGGATATTCGTTATTATAAATCAATTTCCACTTAGCAGTATAGGACATCCGTTATCGTATTAAATACTTAACTTATCAGGAGAAATAAGTGTGAATAGAATTAGCCGCTTCCGGAGCTTTCTCTTTTCCCCTTTATCCCTTAGCCCAAAGAGCCGATGAAAAAATTAGTTTCCTTCGTAATACTTCTGCATATGACGGCTGCCAAAGCACAGTTGCCTGATCATATCTATAGACCCAATATACAAAGTGTAAAGTTGCATAAGTATGGTGATATCTACAGTTATCCCATCATTACCCTCAACAGCAACGAACAACTGGAGCTGCATTTTGATGATATGGATGCGGATATGAAATATTACTATTACGGGTTCCAACTGTGCAATGTGGACTGGAAACCAGCCAATGTCCAGACCTTTGATTATATCAGGGGATTTCAGAGTAACCGGATCACTACATACCGGAATTCGTCGATCGTACAATCAAGATACACGCATTACCAGGCTGTATTACCTGAACGAAATTCGGCACCCACAAAAGCCGGTAATTACCTTCTGAAAGTTTTTTTGAATGATGACACTTCGAAACTTGTTTTTACCAAACGCTTATTGGTAGTTAATAGTAAAGCCGCCGTTTCGGCCCTGATCACCCAACCATATAATTCAAGCATTTTCCGAACGCACCAGCGGGTACAGGTAACCGTGAATACGGCGAATGCACAGATCAATGCTTTTTCCCCGCAGGATATTAAAGTAGTGGTTTTGCAGAACAATATATGGGGCACTGCTTCCGTGATCGACCGGCCAACAGTTTTCCGCGGTAATTATTTTGAATACAGTGATGAACAAAATACCACGTTTGAAGCCGGCAAAGAATGGCGCTGGATCGATCTGCGCAGCCTGCGGCTCATGAGTGAGCGGATGGATAAATTGGTTGACTCAGATAGCAGCGCCAGGGTCGATATCTATATCAAACCTGATGAAGAACGACGCCAGCAATTATATGTTTACTACCGGGATTTTAATGGCATTTATACACTGGAGAACCGCGATAATGCCAATCCTTACTGGCAAAGCGATTATGCCTGGACACATTTTACTTTTGTTCCTCCCGGCAACAGGGCCTATGAAGGAAAATCGGTTTATGTGTTCGGTGAGCTGACCAACTACGAACAAAACGACGCTTCGAAGATGTTGTTCAATGATGAGAAAGGCGTGTATGAAAAAGCACTGTATTTGAAGCAGGGTTATTATAACTATTCTTATGTAACACTGACCGATAAAAAGCAAGCTGCAGTGCAGCCATCCCTGGAGAATACAGAAGGTAATTACTGGGGTACTGAGAATGGCTATATGGTATTGGTCTATTATCGTCCCTTTGGAGCCCGGGCCGATGAGCTGATCGGGTTTACAAGAATAAATTCAGTGATACAGCGATAACCCTTTTGCTGATAGGCTGATTGCTTCAATTCTCCTATTCCCCTAAATAGAGATGTTACCCCTGCTAATAGATTGAATGATGAATTTTTCCTACTCCCGAAAGCGAGGCACAGTAAATCACTTTATGTAAAACTCCGTTATTAGCTTCAACGTTTAAATTTTACTACTCCCTAACGGTAAGTTTGCAAATTCGTTGAATATAAGTTACATTAATTCTTATGTGAAAATCAGTTCTAACAGACTCTTCCCCTCCTTGTCCGAAGGACTCCTTTGGAGGAGGGGTGTATTGAAGCGACTATTCTTCTTTGAGACAATGGGGTGGGTTGCTGAAAAATGAGGGGAAAGATGAAGAGCACCTTTCAGTAAATGCAGCGTAAGCCGTAAGAGAAGTTGCCATAAAAGCCAGGCTGCTGAATAGCATTAAACTTAATGCTATATGAGAAAAAACAAAATCAAATGACTATAATACCTAAGTTCTCCGCCGCGGCGGAGACCGGGTATTACTGTGTCTTCTTCGCGTCTTCCAGGAATTTGGCCAGACCGATATCAGTCAACGGGTGTTTTAATAACCCGAGAATGGAATCCAGCGGGCAGGTGCACACATCGGCACCGGCTTCTGCACAACGTACAATATGCAGGGAATTGCGAATGGAAGCCGCCAGTATCTGTGTTTTGAAACCTTGAATAGAATAGATCTGGGAAATTTGGGCAATCAGGTCAACACCATCCCAGTTGCTGTCATCGATACGGCCAATAAAGGGAGATAAATAAGTAGCACCCGCTTTGGCAGCGAGTATGGCCTGCCCGGCTGAAAATACAAGGGTACAGTTGGTCCGGATACCGTTATCGGTAAACCATTTGATCGCTTTGATACCGTCTTTAATCATCGGTACTTTCACCACGATATTGGGGTGAATAGCAGCCAGTTTTTTTCCTTCTTCTACGATACCGGCGAAATCAGTACTAATCACTTCAGCACTGATATCACCATCTACCATTTCGCAGATGGTCTTATAATGATTCATCACAGCTTCTTCTCCTTTAATGCCTTCTTTGGCCATCAGGGAAGGGTTGGTTGTTACACCATCGAGGATGCCTAATTCATTTGCTTCTTTGATCTGTGCAAGATTCGCAGTATCGATAAAAAATTTCATGGTTGTTGGTTTTGAAAACTAAATATTCTCTTATGCCAGGGCTTCGGGCTGATAACCCTTCTTCGCCAAGGCTACGGAGGGTAAAAAAAATGGCAGGCTTATTACATCGCACCGCTCAACCACCTACTCTTGCTGCCTTCCGGCCCTGGGAGGGTTCAGCAGGAGCTGGTCGTGTAAGACCTGCCGGCGCAAAGATAAGGGTATGAAGGGTAAGTGAGTTCGTAATTGCAAGGGAAAAATCAACGATTTTTATTCTTTGTTTTTCTGGGAGTATTACCGTTCATGATCTCGTCACGGGTAGGAAGATCGCCATCAGGCTTTGTCTTTATCCAGATGGTACGTTCAATAAAAACAGCGGGATTGCTTTTCAATACAGCTTTTATGGATACTTTTTCCTTTTTGAAATCAAAAGGAATGATCAGCTGGTTGCCTTCGAAACTGGCAGCCGAACAACTGAATTCGATGTCCTTACTGGTCAGTGGCATCCAGCGGCCGTTGGATAATTTACCATCCACATTGATATAATTATGCTGGCCTTTTTTCAGGCTGTCAGTATATAAATTAAAATAAATACTATCCACTTTTTGGGCAAAAAGCGGGGAAACTGCGAGGGCTATAAAAATAAGTAGTAGAATTTTTTTCATTGCTTATACAAAAGTCGTAAAACCGTACCAAATGGTTGTGTTGCGACCAGCTTTGCGATTCTTTTAACGTTCGGGACCTGTAATTAGCTTTTCTCACGCCGGTTCCAGGCAATAGTTCCCAGACCAGCCATTAAAAAAGCCACCAATACGAAGAGGGAGTTTACAGCAACCTGTCCATAGCCCAATTTACCCGCATGGAGAAAAGGGTAGGGATACCAGTCAGTAACAGGGCCCCCCGACCAGGGAATAAACCAGGTAGAAGATTGGAAAAATGAGCCAGGGAAGAATGCTTTTCCACTGCAATATTCTTTTAGGAGTAAAGACCAGCCAGTAGATCACATACAATAAAGGCACTACCACATGCAGGAAATTATCCACGACCCATATGAGACCGGTTAAAGTAAACAGTCCCCGGAGTACAAGATTATATACCAGGCCTGCAATAAAAATGTAAACAGCAATGGCCGATTGCACAGGCACTTTTGAAAAGAAGGATCCCAGCCCGGAACCGGGACTCAGCAGGGCGGAACTTAAGCAGACCGCTACCAGCAGGTTGCTGAGAATAGTAAAGTAGCTGAAAAAATTACTGATGGTTTTTAAATTACTGTACCCGGTTTCACCGGTTGATTGGAGGATCAGGTAGAACTGCAAAGCCAGGGCAGTCCATGCAATAAGTGCAATGATACCCATGACCATTTTTTTTGAAGCCGTCCTATTTTTCATCAAACTAATATATGAGATTTTAAAAACCGGGGAAAATGATGTTAAAGAAGAATAGCAAGAGAAAAAAAAAGATGATTTTTTTATGCAGGGAAATTTGCAGCAGCCTGGGTTTGATGTAAGATATTTGGGTGGCATGGAGAGACATATAGGCCTGTCTGTTATCTATGTTTCTATATCCGGATGAACTTAGTCTGATTGTTTCTCGCGGCTACTATTCATGATTTAGAATAAATGAAACAGTATATTACAGGGAATGAGTAATTGGAAAAAGATATCGCTGTTTGTGATGACGACCCTCTATGTTGCGGCAGGGATCAATCATTTTGTGAACCCTTTATTTTATAAAAAGATCATGCCACCGGGCTTGCCTTATCATTATCCGCTCATTTATATTAGCGGAGCCGCAGAAATTATTTTAGGACTTTTACTGATACCCGTATCCACCCGCCGATGGGCGGCCTGGGGTATTATTGCCTTATTAATTGCTGTGTTCCCGGCCAACCTGCAAATGTTTTTGGATTACCGGCAGGAGCAGCATCCTTATCTGTGGATAGCTTTACTGCGGCTGCCACTCCAGCTTGTATTGATAGGCTGGGCTTACACGTTTACTAAAAGGCGATAAAAAAAGTCGTTGCTTATTTCTTCTTTAATTGCAGCAGGATTGTTTTTTCCCTTGCTTCCTGGTCACAAGCTGCTTTTCCGGAAGTATTATCGCTGACGATGTAGATCGTTCCGTCGCTGTCGATCGTAACGCCTTCCAGGTTCATGCTAAAATCCTGTGTCTTATAAGCGTTGGAAGCATCGGTAAAATTTTCAACCGGTAGATTCTTCAATGTCTCCAGTTGGAGTTTGCCATTTGCATCAATATCTATGGATTCCAAATATTGCTGCCTGAACTTACCCTTGGAATAAGATTTTAAACAAAGGAGTTTTCCGCTCTCACTGTCTACGCAAATATCAGAATAGCGCCATTGGGGATTCTCCAGCGGTAATTCAATGGTGGACTCGTATTTTAAAATAACGGGAGAGCTTTCATTGCCAGGTTCTACACTGAAAGTAAAAATTTGTGAATGCGACATATCATCATCCCTTTCCCGTAAGAGGTAGAACTTATTATTTTTTTCATTGGCGGCGATTCCTTCCATACCATCCCCGTCTTTTGACTTAGCTGGCAGGGGAATCGAGGTTTGAATGGTTTTGATGGCACCGGTGGCGATGATTACTTCATACACTGCCGCCACATTTTCAGAGACGAGGTACAGTTTGTCCTTGTAAGATGTTATGCCTTCCAACTCAAAATTCTGGGGTATCTGTAAATTGATGGTATTACTGATCGTAGCTTTGGCGGGATCAAAAACAATGATCGAAGGGCAACGTTCGGAAGCCAAATAGAGCTGGCCGTTGTAAAATTTCATTCCTGAGATACAAACCTGCTTATTTAATGCAGCGGGCAGGTTGATATTATCTACGGTGTATAAAGGAACGGCTTGCGGTGGCTGTGCTATTGCAATGCCAGAACTGAAAAGGGCGGCCGTAACCAAACTAAATATCCGCATAACGATTTTATTTTTTTGGGCTTGAAATATGGTATCTGCGAATTTAGACGAAAGTTGTGGAAAAATGGTGGCAAGAACAGAGAAATAGAAGGGGTAAGAGTGAGCCCGCCTGCCCAAAAGGCATAACTTAGGGGAGCAATTTCACTCTATAAACCTGCACCAATGAAAAAGTTACTACTCATCGTATCAGTATCGTTTTTTGGAAGCCATGTATATGCGCAAAACGGGGACGCTGAAGCAACGATCAGGGCACTCGAACAAAAGGAAGTACAGGCCATCCTGGCAAAAGACAGTGCGGTGCTCTTAACCTTGTGGGATAAAAATTTTACGGTCAACGCTCCGGATAATAAGATCAATTTTCCCGGTAGCAGCACCCTGGACCGGCCGGTGCTGCAACGGGAGCGAGCCAGCTTTACAAGAGAGACAGAACATGTGATGATCAGGGATAATTTTGCCATTTGTATGGGTAGCGAAACGGTGGTACCCGCTGGCGATCAGGCCAATTCCGGGCAAATAGTAAAAAGACGCTATACCAATATCTGGCAGCAACAGGAAGCTGGGTGGAAATTAGTGGCCCGGCATGCCAATATCATCTGCAAGAGTAATTAGGAAATCATAGCAGGACTGTTGAATATGCTGGTCAACCAGGATAATATTGTTAAAAGCTTTTTTCTTTTGAGGCCGCCTGCCCGGTTGAGGGTATTTTTTCGTTTAGTCATTATCCACTTTTTCGTTCTACTTATTGATTTTTAAAACTATATTTTAACGCCAAAGAGATATCCCACCAATGCGGATAAAACCATTGCAATTGAACCCCAAACTACAATTCGTAAAATTGCTTTTTTTACACTTGAACCACCTGTTTTTGCAGAAATTGCTCCCAATATGATTAAGAAAATTGTTGTAAACCCGTATAGCCAGTATTCCATGCCTTTTATTGGGGCAAAAAGTACTACCAAAAGAGGTAAAACTCCTCCAACTGTAAATGACATTCCTGATGCTAATGCTGCCTGTATGGGGTTCGCTTTACTAATTTCGTTTATGCCTAATTCATCTCTGATATGTGTCCCCAATGCGTCTTTTTCTGTCAATTCAATTGCTACCTGCAAGGCTGTTTCTTTTTTTAGTCCTCTCTTCTCATAGATTTGGGCTAATATTTTTAACTCTTCTGCCGGCATTTCTCTTAGTTCTACAATTTCTCTTTCAATATCCGCTTTTTCTGTATCCGTCTGGGAGCTTACAGATACATATTCACCAGCAGCCATAGACAATGCTCCAGCAACAAGCCCGGCAACGGTTGCTAAAATAATAGGTTCTCTTGCTGAACTTGCAGCAGCAACACCTATTGCAAGACTAGAAATAGAGATTATACCATCGTTAGCTCCCAAAACAGCGGCTCTTAACCAATTACTTCTGTGTATGTAATGGCTGTCTAAATAGTTGTCAATTGTTATCATTTTCTTTTTTGTATGTACTCCTAAAAATTATCCCCATCGGTAGGGCTTTGCGTTGGGCGGGATATTTGGAAAAAGGTCAGCCCGGAACTGAAACCGATCCAATCCCGATAATTATCGGGACTATTGGATAAAGGTACAAAAGTTGAAAATATATTCTTTTGCTCATTCGTATACACTCAGCCCGATATGAAACTGATAGTTGTATAAAGGATGACGATTTATAAGTCCTCCCCTCTAACAAATCATCGCTGTTATGGGCTGAATTTTTTCGTTATCTCCCAAAAGACTCCATTTTGCTTGTCGTAACGTGCCTGACTTAAAGCGTTGCCTTTTTTGGGTCGTCAGGTAATTGAGTGTTACTGTTGGCTTACTGTAATTATTTTTATGAGTTTACCCACTCAGCTGTTGGAAATTAACGGTCTTTTATGCTGGCAAATTCAAGTATTTGATTTCGCTTTAGGTTGAGAATAGCTACAACTATTAAAATAATAAGAATAGTAAATAGAATAACTGATGAACCAATTGTACCAAAATTTAGCCCTCCTTTTTCTAATGGTTTAGTAAGCAGATCTCCAAAAGTTGCTCCAAATGGTCGGGTTAAAATAAAGGCTAACCAAAAGAGCATAACACGGGAACTAGTTGTAAAGTAATAAGCAAGTACAATTAACAGGAGTAAGCTGCCAATTAAAATGGCTCCACCAAAAAATCCAAGTCCTGAATTGTCCGCTAAAAAATCGCCTAATGCGGTTCCTAATGTGTTTGAAATTAATATGGCAGACCAATAGAATAGTTCGCCTCTTTTGGTTTGTATAGCTGTTACCGACAAAGAGTTTTCTTTTGTTTTCCAAACGATAAGTGTCAAAACTAAAAGCGAAACTAAAATTATAGAACCTGTAGCATAGCCTAAGCCTAAAGTTCTGTCCATAAAATCCGACATGGTGGTACCTGCTGTACTTGTGGCAAGAATAACTGCCCAATAAATTACCGGATGATATTTTTTACTATAAAGCTGAATAGAAAGTGTACTAAAAAATAAAAATAAAAGTAGTAGCGAACTAATCGCATAACCAACATTCAACGTCATAGATAGTAAATCACCTGCTGTTTCACCCAATGTGGTAGCACATACTTTCATTATCCAAAAGGCGAATGTAATTTGTGGTAATTTATTCACTATCGATTTTATTTTTTATATACTGGGTTGACAAAATAATATCGGTTAAAATTTGTAACTATACCCTATCCTGAAAACCTGTGTTTCATAATAGTTGGTGCTGGTTAGCATAAATCCGTTACCATTGGTTTCTTTCTTAATTTTCAGTGTATTAAAAATATCACTGGCATTAAGGAATAATTCTCCTTTACTTTTTTGAATTTGTTTTTTTATACCCATATCTACTGAAAATCTTGTACCTATTTTACCCTGTGGTATTATGTCGGGGGCTAAATAAATGCTGGTTATTTGTATGTCAGTCTGCTTTGGTAAATGAAAAATACCATTGAGTTTTATATTACCCGAAGTAAATGATTCTTTATTAGCCGTATACGTTGTAGCTACAGGATATTTGTTTTCAACACTAAAGGCATCTATAATATTTCGATAGATATTTACATTGCTGTTGAATGAAAATGTTTTTGAAAGCTCTTGTTGTAAAACCATTTCAATGCCGGTATTACTGCTATGTCCTGCATTTTGAAACACAGTATAAATTAAAGTGCTGGGTGGTACTTGTGTTGCTATTCTTGTAATAGTTCCTTGTGTGCTTCGATGGTATAATGCTGAATAGAAATAACCTTTTTTCAGATTGGCTTTATACCCCAGCTCATACGAATTGGTGAATTGTGGACGAAGTGCCGGATTGCCAACCTTAATAATTTCGGCATCATCATATTTTGGAAAAATACGAATATCAACTTCGTTTGGTCTGTCAACCCTTCGATTGTAGAATAGTGAAATTTTATTTTGGTCGTTTAATTTATATGCCAGCCTTAGATTAGGAAAAGGCTGGGTATAATTATAGCCATCACTTTTATAGGTGTTGTGGTTTGGGTTTACTTTATATTGCAAATCCACATACTCTACCCTTAATCCGATTTCGGCTTCTATTTTTTTACTTTCATAAACATAGTTGCCATATACCGCAGGAATGATTTCTGTGTAAGTTGCTGCACCTCCTGCGTTCGTATCTAACGGGGAATTTATGCCGGGCTTGAATTGCATATTGGTGGGAATATCCCGGTAACGAAATTTTAATCCGCCTTCAATCCGACCATACTTTAAGGGTCTTACATAGTCAACATTAAAATCGGCAACGTGTTCGTCTGACAATAATTTAAATGAATCTAATCCGGTATAAGTAGGCAATGTATTTACGAAATCGTATTTTTCATCTTCCCGGTGAAAAGTATAATTGAACCCAATATTTAGTAAATGCCCTGCCTGTTTAAATTTATGCTGATAAGCTACTGATGCGACAGCCGTAGTTTTTAATTCATCTTCAACAAATTGCCAAAGACGTTGTCTGTTAGTAAAATCTTTATTAAAGAAAGGCTGGTCGCCACGGTCAATTATTTTCTCGATACCGAATAAACCTGAAACTGTTAATATATCCTGGTTATTAATACTCCAATCAAGCCCTGCTTTAGTAGTAACAAAATGTGTATTCCTGTTTCTTTTTGTTTGCTGGTTGATAATGGTACCGTCATCAAAAGTTCTGGTTACAAATTCATTTTTATTGAGTGTTTGGGTATATAACCAATCTGCCTGTAAAAAGGCATTCACTTTGTTTTTTCGATAGTTTAATGAAAGGGAGGGATTGATTTTTGGCGTTACCTGGTATTGTGGACGTATACTTGGCAGGTTTTCTTTTTTTTGCCACAACGCTCCTACACCTGTATTGAAACCAATTTTACCATTAAAGCCTTGCTTGTTATTTTTTTTGTAGATAATATTTATGATACCAGCGTTGCCATTTGCATCATATTTGGAAGAAGGGTTGTTAATAATTTCGATTCTTTCAATGGCCGACGCAGGAATATTATCTAACCCTGTTTGGCTGCCAAAGCCTGTTAGTGCAGTTTGTTTACCATCAATTAAAATAGCTACTTTATCGCTACCCCTCAATTCCACTTTTCCATCCTGGCTTGTGGTAACGCCTGGTAAATTCTTTAAAGTCTGTAAAACCGAGCCTCCACTTTGGCTGATGTTTGCAGCAACGGAATAAGTTTTTTTATCCATTTTACTGCTTACATCATCCTGCTTTGAAGTAACTACAACTTCCTGTAGCTGTTTAGCATCCTGCACTAATTCTATAGCGCCTAGGTTTAAGAAGGCGCTCAGAGAGCCTATTAAAACAGGTTGCCACTTCAATGCAAAACCTGTAATTGAAAATTGTAAAATATAGTTGCCTGATTTTATATTCGCCAGTGTAAATCTTCCCTCTTCATTGCTTACCGTCCCTGTAACAAAAGCACTGTCTTTTTCTGTTTTTAAAACGATGTTTACAAAAGGCAAAATGGTTTTATCCGCTTTACTTTTCATTAAACCTGATATGGTAACTACAACCGGTTGAGCTTGCCCCATCGAAGCTGAGCATATAATTAATGAAAATAATAAACAAACTTTTATGCGCATCCTCTTACTTTTTTTAACCTATCCTATTATCTTTTTAATAAATTTTCCGTTGCTGTCAAAAATTAAATCTATTCCTTTAATTTCCACTTCGTAGGTTACTGTGCCTTTTGCATCGGTAATTTTCGCTCCTTCTTTAATTTGCTTACCTGGGTACTGTGTTTTAACATAATCTAAAATACCCTTTGGCAAAACGGATAATTCAATTTCAACCTCCGTTTCAATAATGTTGCCTTGTGCATCTATTAGCACAGAATTATCAGTTTTAGTAAGGTCGAAACTGGCTTCATAACTATCTCCCTCTTTATCCCATTTTACTTCTTTAGCTGTTGGATACATTTTTTGAAATGTAGATTTTACATTTGCAGGTACATTTCTTTCCTGCACTTTTTGTGCAAAGCTGAGTGTTGCAAAAAACATTACAATCATTGTTACTGCTGACTTTTTCATTGTTTTTTAATTTGAGGAGTTTAAAAATGATAACACAAATCTGCAACTTGATTTAGTAGAAAATCTGAATTTTAGAATGAAATTGAAAAGGAATAAAGGATATTTTCATAATGGTAGAATACTGTGCAGTAATATTGGTAATTATTTGGGGTATTAATGATTTTTTTTTTGGGGTGCACCTGAATTCGGCTCGTTCTAAATGTGAACAGTCAAACTTAACGTTTCGCCCTTTTCATTATCCAGGTAACAGTTAAATTTTTGATTTTTTTAATTTATATACTATAAAAAAAATCTTGCATCATCAGTCGCTTTTTATTGACATCTACTCAAAAATAAGCGTTGGTTTTACCGTTCACAGCCTTCGCTTTTGTAGATAAGTTGTTTGCTGCCAACTCGTTATAAAAATATTTTTCATACGGCAAACCTTGGCCACTACAAACTTTACCATTACAAAAACCCGGCCTAAGCCGGGTTTTTGTAAAAAGAAGGAACATTATTAAAATCCTTTTTTGTCTTCCTTTTTAGTAGTCTTATCTGCATTCTTCACATATTTCTCCAGCCAGTTAAATTGCTCGGCCAGAGTATGCAGTATATTTTCCCGGCCCTGGTAGCCATGACTTTCATAGGGCAGGCTCACAAATTTTACCGTGCCGCCATTTCCTTTTATCGCATTGAACATTCGCTCACTTTGTATCGGGAAAGTGCCGGTATTATTATCCATTTCCCCGTGTACCAGCAGAATGGGTGTTTTTATTTTATCCGCATAATTGAAAGGACTCATTTCGTTATACAATTGTGTTGCCTGCCAGTAGTTGCGGTCTTCATTCTGGAAACCAAAGGGCGTCAGCGAACGGTTATACGCACCACTGCGGGCAATACCGGCTTTGAAGAGATTCGTATGCGCCAGCAGGTTGGCTGTCATAAAAGCCCCATAACTATGGCCGCCTACAGCCACCCGGTTTCTGTCACCCACCCCAATAGAATCCAGCTCGTTAATGGCAGCTTCAGCATTCATGGTCAGTTGTTCAATAAAATTATCATTGGGTTTTGCCACAGGCTGCTGTGCATTATCCTTGTTCGTTGCCACAATCGGCATTTCTGCATTGTTCAGTACTGCATAGCCCTGCGTCACATAATAAATAGCAGAACCCCAGTTAAGTAAGGGGAATTTATGTTCACTGCCCCGAATCTGTGCTGCATCAGCCGCTGAATTAAACTCCGCCGGGTATGCCCAGATAAATACCGGGAGTTTGCCGTCTCTTTTTTTATCATATCCACTGGGTAAATACAGGTCGCCGGTGAGATCAACTCCATCGGCTCTTTTGTATTTTATTTTTTCTTTCACCACGCCATCCAGTTGCGGGTAAGGGTTGGTGAACTGTGTTATTTGCCTGTCAGCTATACGTAACCGCAGATTTTTGATCCAGAAATTCGGCACTTCGTTTTCACTTTGTTTTTCGGTGAGCAGTTGTAGTTTGTCTGCATCGAGTACGGCCACCACATTTTCGAATCCGCCGTCGGCGCAGCGCCAGAGTGTATCTGCTTTTTTGGTATGGATATCATAGGACAATAAAAAAGGGAGATCACCTTTTGGAGAACTGCCGGTGGAGTTATTAAATAATATTTTATTTCCCTTATCGATGAGTTGCAGGACATTTCTTCCATACTGGTTATTGGTCGTGACAGGGAAACCGGGATTGGAATAAGCATCCGTGGTATTACGGGTCATCAGTTTTTCAAGATCCTCCGTTGTTGAATTGAACCGGTTGAGCTGGGTGGTTTGTTTGCCGGTCAGCCCTTCTGTTACAATGGCTACATCGGCAGTACCCCAGGTGGTACCCCGGTACCGCATTTTTGTTTTGAATAATTGTTTTGCTTCCCCGGTAAAAGGAGCTGATAAAGCAAAAACAGCATCATGGTATTCTATATTCTTTTTTATCAGGCCGCTATCAAGCGGCATACACCAAACGGCAGTGGCGGGTTGATCATCTCTCCATTCAAATCCACGGGGAGCAAATAAAACATTATCGTTGCCACCGGGCGCAGTTTCTGCCGAAGGGACTTCAGCTAATTGCTTAATAAGTTTACCCGTAAGATCGGTAATGCTGTAAGCAGAAGGAAAACCACCAGCCGGTACCGTGTAGGAAAATGGTTTTTTCAAGGTACGCATCAGCAGAAATTTTTTATCCGGTGATAACTGGACACTGCTATACATGGCCGGTTGTCCGATCCGGGTTTCAGTACCATTGGTATTTTTTATCAATTGCGTGGTCGAATAAAATTCAAACAATTGTTCATCATATGGATTTTTGATCAGGTCCTGAAATGTTGGCCGGGGAGTGGCTTTACCATAATTTTCCTGGGTAGTTGGTCCCTTAGGAACAGCAGGCCGTGGAGGGGCAGTTGCCGCCGTTTTAGGTGCTGCACGATACATAAAAGTGTTATCGTCGAACCAGGAATAACCGCCCGTTAAAACATTCAGCCCCGACATACTGATCTTCGATGCTTTTTGTGTGGCCACATCTATCACATAGAGATCAGCCCTGTTGGCGGTGATCTGTACAAAAGCGATCTTCTTATTAGAAGGGCTCCAGCTAACACTCGTGGCATAAAGAGGTGATGGCAGACCGCTTATCTTCATATCCTTTCCGGAGGCAATATTTCGCAGCAGCAAACCATTGATAAAATTCTGGCGGCTGGGTGCAAAATTCGCGGGGTTGATACGAAGACCTGCCAGTTTTAATTCGGGACGGGCCAATTCTTCTACCGAAGGATAACTACTGCTTTCCATGAATAGCATCCATTCGGCTTTGTCATCCACACTTACATTGGGTGATTTTTTTGCCAGCAACATATCTGCAATATCTTTCGGGGGTGTTTTGTAACTGCCATCATCCTGGGCTTTTACAACAGTAGTGTACAGTAGTACAAACAAGGAGACAGGTAACAAAAAGCGGTTAGTTAGCATATCAGAGCATTTTATCCGGTCAAGTTAAGCAAGTAATTGCTTTTGAAAAAGCCGCTGGTGGAAAAAATGCAGGGAGCTTAAGATTCTTTTTTGCAGGGAGCTTAATTATTTAAGCCAGTACATCTGCATACTCCGGTTTCTTCTTAAAGACGGCTGCTGCAAAAGGACAAAGAGGAATTATTTTAATATGATGTGTTCTTGCATATTCTACTGCTAAGTATAACAATTGGGAACCGGCATGCTGACCCCTTAGCTCATCACTGAACTCTGTATGGTCGATAATCATTTTTTCGGGGGATGGCATGGTGTAGGTCATTTCGGCCAGGACGTTGTCTTGTTCCCCGATATAAAAAGAACCCTTATGTCCGCTCTGTTGTTGATTTATCAGCATGGATAAAATTACTTATTGAGCTTTTTAAAATAATCGTCCGTGAAGACAGGGTTAACCTTATTATAAAAATCAGCCAGGAGCTTTACTTTGGCTTTTATCCTTGGATACTGGTCTACGATCTTCCAGAAATTTTCGGAAGGGCTGAACATATTCTGGGCAAATGTGTTAATGTCGTTTTCAAGGCCGGATAAAGAGTATTGTGTCAAAAAACCTTTTTTACAAAGCAGGGTATCCAGGTCCTGCGACGATTCGTTATTACGAATAGCACCGACCCCATTTTCCGGATCATTATAATCAAATCCCGCAATATTAGTTTTCTTCCATTCTTCTTCATTCAAAAAGGTGGGATGGTTACGGTAAAGTATACTGGAGTATTCGTGATGAAAAGTTTGTTCCAGGTATAAATTGGTATAACCGGCGGAAACTCCGCTATTGGTAAGATATAGTGCATCGGTGGAATTGGTGCCACCATAGCCCACATCATAAAAAGTCATTGATTTGAGAAAGTAAACAATCTTGAGTTCTTTAGCGAGGGCATTTACTGGATATTTATAGAGAGCTTTCACCATCACAGCTTTACACCGTTGCACTTCAGCTGCGGCGATCTGTTCGCCTTTTGCGCTGATGGGGGCGGTTTGCCAGGACTCAGGAAAAATGGAACGGGCATAATTAAATCCTACCACTACTCCCTTGATCGTTGTATCAGGAGGAATGGGGCGGGAAAAAGTAAATAGGCTCATAAGAGAAAGGGCGGTTGTTGCAATAATCTTCATATCATTTACTTTGTCCTGTTGAATGCCGGACGGCCAGGTATCCGGTAAATTTAAAAAGAATTTGCTCAAATTCTCATTTTGCTATTATCTTTGTGCGGTAATGAAAAAACAAAATAACAATACCTGGTGGTGGCATACAACTCTGAGGGGTCTGTAATGTCATAACTATACTTGTTATAAATATATTCAGCCCCGACAGCAATGTTCGGGGCTTTTTCTTGCCCTACTTAGCTTCAGCTAAAGAGGTTTAATTATGAAGTATGAATAAAATAATAATAAGAACCACCACTAAACGAATGCTGGCCGATGTGTTTACACCGGTGGGTATCTACCTGCGGCTACGGGACCGGTTCAGGGATACAGTTTTGCTGGAGAGTACTGATCATCATTCATCAGAAAATAGTTATTCCTTTATTTGTATCAACGCCATTGGTGGGATGGAGATCACTTCCACTGACAGGGTAGAGTTCAAATTGCCCGGCCAAAAACCGGAGAAGATTATGTTGAATAGTACCAACGAGGTGCCGAATCTCTTGTGGAATTTCATGCAAAAATTTGAGATAGAGAAAACGGAAACGAAAGAAGCCTGCCTACCGGACAGGCAGGCAAAATTCGCACAGGGATTATTTGGCTACACGACATACGATGCTGTACAGTTTTTTGATACGGTCAGTCTCGCAGCTCGCAACGCACAACCCGCAGCTATACCCTTAATGAGGTACCGCTTATACCAGTACGTCATTGCGATCAATCATTTTAAAGACGAATTATTTATTTGTGAAAATAGTATAGAAGGGGTCGAGAGTGATGTACAGGTGGTGGAGTCATTGATAAGAAGTAAAGATGTCCCCGTTTATCCTTTCCGTACCAAAGGAGAAGAAAGCTCTAATATGACAGCTGAAGCATATAAAGAGATGGTGAGGAAAGGAATTGCCAGTTGTCACCGTGGCGATGTGTTCCAGATCGTATTGAGTAGGCGGTTTCAGCAGGGTTTCAGCGGCGATGAATTCAATGTGTACAGGGCTTTGCGGAGTGTCAATCCTTCACCTTATTTATTTTTCTTCGACTATGGCGATTATAAACTAATGGGGTCTTCACCCGAAGCACAGTTGGTGATCCAGGATGGTAAAGCGATTGTTCACCCTATTGCCGGTACCTACAAGCGAACCGGTGATGATGAAGCGGATAAGATCGCTACCGAAGCCTTATTATCAGATGCAAAGGAAAATGCGGAACATGTTATGCTGGTAGACCTGGCCAGGAATGACCTAAGTCGTGTATGTGATGAAGTAATGGTGGCGCAGTACCGGCAGGTACAATATTTTTCCCATGTCATTCACCTGGTAAGCGAAGTAACTGGTAAAATAAGAGATGGAAGCAATCCATTTGAATTGCTGGCTAAAACATTCCCGGCGGGTACTTTGAGCGGGGCGCCGAAATTTAAAGCCATGGAGCTCATTGATGCATATGAAACAACTGCCCGGAGTTATTACGGCGGAGCTATCGGTTTTATAGGGTTTGATGGCAGTTGTAATCATGCTATTATGATACGGACATTCCTGAGCAGGAATAATACACTTACCTACCAGGCAGGTGCGGGTGTGGTGGCTGCCAGTAACCCGGACAATGAATTGCAGGAAGTGAATAATAAGTTGGGGGCATTGAAAAGAGCGATCGATCTCGCAAAAGAAATTTAATATGAACCACATAGGATCATAGATACATCGTGTTGCACATAGGTATAACTATGTGTGTATTTCTATGTTACTTATGTGTCTATGTGGTTCAAAAAAGAAAATTATGAAAATTTTAGTTTTCGATAATTACGATTCCTTTACGTACAACCTGGTGCATCTTGTGGAGAAGATCACGCATACCAAAGTGGAAGTGTACCGCAATGACCAGATCGCCCTGGAGAAAGTAAAAGACTACGATAAAATTATTTTATCACCGGGCCCCGGAATACCGGAAGAAGCGGGTTTGTTATTGCCATTGATAAAAGAATATGCGGCAACCAAGTCGATACTTGGAGTTTGTTTGGGACACCAGGCTATTGGGGAAGCATTTGGTGGAACATTGACGAATTTGTCGACGGTGTATCACGGAGTAGCAACTGAGATTAAAGTTCTGGGTGCTGAGTTCGGGGTTCAAAGCCCCTTATTTGAAGGGTTACCTGACAAGTTGGAAGTTGGTCGTTATCATAGTTGGATCATTGCAGAAGAAAATTTTCCTGCTGAATTAGAAGTAACCGCAAGGGATGAGAATAATTATATCATGGCATTACAACATAAAAAATATGATGTGCAGGGAGTGCAGTTTCACCCTGAGAGTGTGTTGACACCAATGGGAGAAGCAATTTTAAGGAACTGGTTAAGCCCCCATTCCCTGAAGGGGAGTAAGGCATAACTCTTTAGTAATCTAAAATTCCCCTTTAGGGGATAGGGATATGAAAAAGATTTTACAATATTTATTTGAACACAAAACCTTAAGTAGGGAGGTTGCAAAAGAGGTGCTGGTGAATATCGGAAAAGGTATTTATAATGAGCACGAAGTGACAGCTTTTATGACGGTGTATCTGATGCGCAGCATTAATATTGAAGAGTTACAGGGTTTCCGGGATGCATTGCTGGAACTCTGTGTGCAGACCGATATAAGTGAATATGATACGATGGATATCGTGGGTACGGGTGGGGATGGAAAAAATACTTTTAATATTTCTACCATGGCTTGCTTTATCGTAGCGGGGGCCGGGCAGAAAGTAGCCAAGCATGGTAACTATGGCGCCTCCTCTATCAGCGGCTCGAGTAATGTAATGGAACAACTGGGCTATACATTCAGCAAGGATACAGGTAAGCTGAAAAAAGAGATTGAAGCAACGAATATATGCTTTTTACATGCCCCTTTATTTCACCCGGCATTGAAGACGGTGGGGCCGATACGGAAAAACCTGGCCATGCGGACCTTTTTCAATATGCTGGGACCGATGGCCAATCCGGCGCATCCAACTTATCAATTAGTGGGGGTATATAGTCTGGAGATGGCGAGAATATATAATTACCTCTTACAGCAAACAGATAAAGCTTTTACTATTATTCATAGTTTAGATGGGTATGATGAAATATCACTTACGAATGATACAAAAGTTATAACGAAGGAAGGAGAACGCATATTCACACCGGAGCAGTTAGGCAAGCGGATGGTGTCAGCGGAAGATATTAGTGGGGGCAACAGCGTGGAGGAAGCTGCGAAGATCTTTACAAATGTCTTAAAGGGGGAAGGAACCTGGGCACAGAATGCTGTAGTGCTGGCGAATGCAGCCATGGCATTAAATTGCACGGGTAATCATACAAGCTATGAGGATGCGTATCATGCGGCGGTGGAAAGTTTGGAAAGTGGAAAGGCGAATGCCTGTTTGGTGAAATTGGTAGGATTGCAATAGTTTTTGTCTTCAATTACCCGGAGTGGCAAGACTCAAAATTTTGGAGATTCAGTATTAATTCGAAATTAATATAATGGACATTCTGGAAACAATAGTAGCAGCAAAAAGAAAGGAAGTAGAAAAGTTCAAACCGATGAGCAGCATCGAACGGTTTGAAAAGGATGGATTTTTCTGGCAGATCAGGAACCGGTCGCTGGTACAAAGTTTATTGCTGCCAGGCAGCACCGGTATCATTGCTGAATTTAAAAGAAAAAGTCCCAGCAAAGGTTGGTTCAAGACCAAAGAGCTGGAAGTGGAGCCGGTTGTAGCAGCATATAATAAAAACGCTGCCGGCATTTCGGTCTTAACAGATGCTGAATTCTTTGGCGGTGACCTGGATGACCTGATACAGACCAAGGTCGTAACGGATATCCCGGTGCTGCGTAAGGATTTTATTATCGACAAATGGCAGATCGCAGAATCCAAAGCATTTGGTGCCGATGTGATCCTGCTCATTGCCGCCTGTCTTACCCCGTCAGAAGTACAGGAATTTGCGGCGTATGCGAACAGTATGGGTCTGGAGTCTATTTTAGAGGTGCACAATGAAGAAGAGTTGGGCCATTGTTGTGACGAGGTCAGTATGGTGGGGGTGAATAACCGCAACCTGAAGACCTTTGAAGTGGATATCAATACTTCATTACACCTGATGGGGAAGATACCCGCTGGCAAACCAGCCATAGCAGAAAGCGGTATCAGCAGCGTGGCGTCTATCGTAACTTTGCGGGAAGCCGGATTTAAGGGATTTTTGATCGGGGAGAATTTTATGAAAGAGGAACAACCGGGAAAGGCCTTTGAAGAATTTGTTATCGGATTGAAATAAATACATCTCCCACAACGACACAAAGGCCACTAAGCCTTGTGTCTTTGTGGGAAACAAAAAAAATACTATATGAATATTAAAGTATGTGGCATTACCGAAATGAAACAACTGCAACAGCTTGATGGACTGGATATTGATTTTGCGGGCCTTATATTTTATAAAGAATCGCCCCGCTATATCGGCGATAAGCTGTCGAAGAAGGAAGTGAAGAACGCCGATTTTGATTTGAAGAAAGTCGGGGTATTTGTGAACCCTGACATGATTGATGTGTTAGATGCTATTGATGATTATGGCCTGGATGCCGTACAGCTCCACGGCGATGAAACCCCTGAAATGTGTGGGGATCTGAGTAGTGAAGTAGAAGTCATAAAAGCTTTCCGGGTAACGGATGGTACAGATATCGAAACAATGGTAGCACCTTATGATGCTGTCTGTGATTATTACTTATTTGATACCGGCGGATTGAAAGAAAGTTTTGGCGGCACCGGACAGCAATTTGACTGGAGCATTTTAACCAAAGCCAAAATTGAAAAACTTTTTTTTTTAAGTGGTGGTATTGGAGCGGAAGATGCGCCGAAAGTAAAGGTCTTTAAACATCCTGATTTTTTTGGCGTAGATATTAACAGCCGTTTTGAAAAAGAACCGGGTGTGAAGGATATGGGGTTGGTGTTGCAGTTCAGACAGGGGATGAAGAAGTAAAAAGCATAAATAACGGGTTTAAAACAGGTTTTCATTTTGAAAACTTTTAATTGTCTTTACCGCAGTGAATATAATTGTAAGAAGGGCAATACTCTTTTATGCTGATAAATTTCCACAAGCAAAGACGGCTTTACTGACATGGTATGCGGAATTTTTAAAAGCAGAGTTTGGCATTTTTATTGAGCTAAAAAAGGTGTATGGGAGTGCAAGTATAGTAGCGAACCGAAGGGTTGTCTTTAATATCAACGGGAATGAATTCAGGCTTGTTGCTTCTGTAAATTTTAAACAACAGGCCGCTTATGTTATCTGGTTTGGCACACATATGCAGTATGATAAGATTGATGTGGAAATTGTAGCGTTTGATACCTGCATCCTGAACTATAAAACAAAAAATTTATGAGCTGGACTGTAATTAAAACTGAGGCACAATACCAGAAAGCCATTAAAAGAACAATGGCCATCTTTCATGCAGATGAGAAAACCCCGCAAGCTGATGAACTGGCTTTATTGCTGGTGCTGGTAAAGGATTATGAGGATAAACATATTCAACTACCCGGGCTAAAACCGTTGGATGTTATAAAACTGAAAATGGACGAGTTGGGTTTAAGACCAAAAGACCTTGAAGGCATAATTGGCAGTAAAGGGCATGTTTCATCCGTTCTTTCCGGCAGGCGGGAGATTACGCTGAAAATGGCACAGAAACTCAGAAACTATTTTCATTTGCCGGCAGAAATTTTTTTACCCGCCGGGTAATAAATTACTATTACTGATTTTTCCGGAGTGGATATTAACAGCCATTTTGAAAAAGAACCTGGTGTAAAGGATATGAGTAAAGTGTTGCAGTTTAAAAGGGCGTTGAAGTAGTAGCTAAGAGGTTAAAGAAAATGGATTGCTTTAGTGCACATCCCCTCCTTGGAGGGGCGAGTTTAGGAGACTTTATACTTTAGTAAACTGGGGTGGGTTAAAATGAACAGAAAGATTATCCCATACAATCCAAAGCTGAAAGAACTGGCCAGAAAGCTCCGGCAGAATATGACCTTCTCAGAAGTAAAACTTTGGAATGAATTAAAGAATGGTCAATTGATGGGGTATGATTTTGACAGGCAAAGACCAATAGGAAATTATATTGTTGATTTTTTCTGTAAAGACCTTCAGTTGGCTATCGAAGTGGATGGTATTACACACCACGATAAAAAAGTAATTGAAAAAGATTTTATACGTCAGGAAGATATAGAAAGTTATGGAGTTAGTTTTTTACGTTTTGATGCATTGCTGGTAGTTAATAAAGTGGAAGCAGCGGTTAGAAAAATAAGAGATTGGGTAATGGAGTATGAGGAAAAGAATGGAGTGAGTGAATTTGTATTGAATAAAAGGAGCTGAGTGGTAGACCCACCCCTTTTGAAAAGTTCTATATTGATAAAGGCTGCGGCCTCCCGATTTTCATCGGGACAGGCTCTCCAGGGAGGGGATGACGGTCGTTTAGGTTCGGCACAGTATGACCCACCCCTTTCGATAAGTTCTTTATTGATAAAGGCTGCGGCCTCCCGATTTTCATCGGGACAGGCTCTCCAGGGAGGGGGTGGAGGTCGTTTAGGTTGGGCACAGTATGACCCACCCCTTTTGAAAAGTTCTTTATTGATAAAGGCTGCGGCCTCCCGATTTTCATCGGGACAGGCTCTCCAGGGAGGGGATGACGGTCGTTTCGGTTTGGAGTGTGAAAGCATAAGTGAAC
>Ga0163144_10004480_pt1 | contig 31435 bp, 27 predicted proteins | sample OliLak19BULKMAT1_FD_123175 | JGI IMG/M metagenome (GOLD analysis project Ga0163144, IMG submission 123175) | Freshwater microbial mat bacterial communities from Lake Vanda, McMurdo Dry Valleys, Antarctica - Oligotrophic Lake LV.19.BULKMAT1 | ecosystem: Environmental > Aquatic > Freshwater >... | reverse complement strand
CATCACGTGGCGCCGACGGTGCGCGCGCTGGTCGTGCCCGGCTCGCAACCCGTCAAACGCGCCGCCGAGGCCGAGGGCCTGCACGAGGTACTCATGGCGGCCGGCTTCGAGTGGCGGGAGCCGGGCTGCTCGATGTGTCTGGGCATGAACGACGACGTGCTGCTGCCTGGGCAGCGGTGCGCCTCCACCAGCAATCGCAACTTCGAGGGCCGGCAGGGACGCGGCGGACGCACGCATCTCGTCAGCCCCGCCATGGCGGCCGCAGCGGCCATCCGCGGCCACTTCGCCGATATCCGCCACTGGCAGTTCCGCTGAGGCCGCGATGCAACCCTTCACCACGCATACCGGCCTGGTCGCGCCCCTGCCCAAGCGCGACATCGACACCGATCAGATCATCCCGAAGCAGTTCCTGAAGCGCCTCGGCCGCACTGGCTTCGACGACGCGCTCTTCTACGACTGGCGCGGCGCTGGCCACGGCCGGCTGCAGCCGGATTTCGTGCTGAACGACGCGCGCTTCACCGGCGCCTCGGTGCTGCTGGCCGGCGCCAACTTCGGCTGCGGCTCGTCGCGCGAGCACGCCGTGTGGGCGCTGCACGACTACGGGTTCCGGGTCGTGCTGGCGCCGTCCTTTGCCGACATCTTCGCGAGCAACGCCGTGGCCAACGGCCTGCTCGCCGCGCGCATCGACGAGGCCTTGCTCGACACGCTGGTGGCCCGCGCCGAGACCACGCCTGGCTATGCGGTAACCGTGGATCTGCAGGCCACGATGGTGCGCGACGCGAGCGGCCTCGAGGCGCCCTTCACGATCGACGCGCGCGCGCGCCAGCGCCTGCTCGAGGGGCTCGATGACATCGCGCTCATCCTGCGGCACGACGACGCCATCCGGCACTACGAAGACGCGCATCCGCGCTGAGCGCGACCGGTCGGCCGGAGACAGTCTACGCCCGGGACGCCGGCACGCCCGCCACACCGCGGATCAGCGACAGCAGCAGGTCGACTGCCACGGCATTGTGCCCGCCGACCGGCACGATCAAGTCCGCGTAGCGCTTGCTCGGTTCCACGAACTCGAGGTGCATGGGCTTGACGGTGCTCAGGTACTGATCGATCACCGAGTCCATGGTGCGGCCGCGCTCGGCGACATCGCGCTGCAGCCGGCGGATCACGCGCGTGTCGTCGTCGGTGTCGACGAACACCTTGATGTCCATCAGCCGGCGTAACGGCGCGTCGGCGAAGATCAGGATGCCTTCGACGATGATGGCGCGCCGCGGCACCAGCCGGTCGGTCTTCATCGTGCGCGCGTGCAGCGCGAAATCGTAGACCGGCGCATCAACCGGCTGGCCGCCCTTCAGGGCCAGCACGTGTTGCACCATCAGGTCGGTTTCGAGCGCGTCCGGATGGTCGTAGTTGAGCGCCGCGCGTTCCTCGAGCCGCAGGTCGTTGCGGTCGCGGTAGTAGCGATCGTGTTCGAGCACGATCACCTGGTCACCGCCCAGGCTCTCGACGATGCGCCGCACGACGGTGGTCTTGCCGGAACCGGAACCGCCCGCGACGCCAATCACGATGGGGGTCATGGCCGGCCACGATAGCACGCTGCCCCTGGGCGTCCGCGCCCGCGGCGCTTCTGGCACGTCGCTTGCGATAGCAGGGTGTATGGCACGACGACTCGGCTCCACTGATCTGACCCACGAGCAGCTGCTCGAGGCGGTCGCCCTGCTCAATCACATCGAGCGCGCGGCGGCCGATATCGCTCGCGATCGGCCGGAACTGGACGGGTTCGTGGGCGATGTGCGGATGTGGCTGCGCGAAGTGCGCACCATCTTCCGCACGCCGAGCACCGAGAACCACGCCGTGCTGCTGCGCCGGCTGCTCGACGAAGTGGACGCCATCGACCACCGTCTTTCGGTGCACTAGTGTTCCGAAACGAAACCGACCGGCACACTGGCTGGCCCGTTTCAGCACAGCCGGACGGGGTACGCTAGACACGGAACATGTCCGTGTCGCGAGCGCCCGCTACCGTGCTTCTCGCTCTCGCGCTGGCTGCCGGCAGCGCGCTGCCCCTGCGCTCGCAAGATGCGCCGCGGCTCCGCCTGCCCGAAGCCGTGCGGCCCTTCCCCCCTGGCCTGACCGGTACCCTCGTCTTCGAGTCGGACGTGGCGGGACGTCCCGCCCTCTACACGCTGGCGCTCGCCACTGGCACGGTCGCTGCGCTCTCGGGCGGCGCCGCGTTCAGCACGACGACGCCGCGTTGGTCGCCCGATGGCGCTCGCGTCGCCTTCAGTTCCAACCGCGCCCACTACGAAGGCGCCTCGCCCGACACGGGCACGCCGGATATGGACCTGTGGATCGTGAACGGCGATGGCACTGGGCTATCGCGTATCACGCGCGACCCGGCCAATGAGCAGGACCCGGCGTGGGCACCCGATGGCAAGAGCCTCGTCTACAACGCCGATCGCGACAGCCGCGGCGATCTGTTCCGGCTCGTGCTCGCCACTGGCGCGGTGACGCGACTCACGCAGCACTTCGTGGGCCGCGCGATCATGCCGTCGCCGGCGCCCGATGGCGCGCGCATCGCGTTTGCCGCGCAGTCGCTGCGGGCCGGGGCATTCTGGTCGTATCAGGTGCACGTGCTGTCGGCGGGGGGCGCGGCGCCAGCGCTCGAGACCACCGTGGGCGGGTGCTGGCCAACGTGGTCACCCGACGGCCTGCGCCTCGCGCATGTGCGCTTGCCGGCCGGCGAAGCATCGACAATCGAAGTGCGGGATGGCGCGCGACTCGAACAATCACGCGTGCTGAAGGCCGACGGCCTGTGGAGCTACTACCCTGATTTTTCGCCTGACGGCAGACGGCTGGCATTCTCGGTGAGCCCGGCGCACCACGAGGGCGAGAACTGGGACCTGGCCGTGGTGGACCTGGCATCGGGGGCGTGGACGCGCCTCACGCAGGGCGCGGGCAACGATCGCTTGCCGGACTGGAAGCAGTCGCCATGAGCGAACCTCCGGCCCGGAAGGGGACCTGGAGGTGAGTCGAATGGTGCGGAAGAAAGGACTTGAACCTTCACCCGGTTGCCCGGACTAGCTCCTGAGGCTAGCGCGTCTGCCAATTCCGCCACTTCCGCACAGAAGGGTCGTTCCACGAGGGCAGGAACTCCTATTTGTATCGCAGTTCGGCCGTCTCTGTCCACACCTCGAGCGACGGGGCCCGTAGAATTGCCGACGTGAGATCACTGACCGCCCTGCTCGACTTCGTCGCCCGCGTGCCGCGCCTGCGCCTGGGCGAGTTCCCGACGCCGCTCGTGCCCCTCGAACGCGTGGGCGCCACACTTGGCATCGACCTGTGGATGAAGCGCGACGAGTGCTCGGGCGTGGCCTTGGGCGGAAACAAGACGCGCAAGCTCGAATACATCCTGGCCGACGTGAAGCAGCGCGGCGCTCACACGGTCGTCACCCCCGGGCCGCTCACCTCGAACCACACCATGATGACCGCGGCGGCGTGCCGGCGCGTGGGCCTCGAGATCCACTGCGTGGTCGCTGGCAATCCGCCTGCGGGGCCGGCCGACTGGCACGGCAACCTGCTGCTGCTCGATTACCTGGGCGCCCGCCTGCACTTCTGCCCGATGAATTTCGCCGAGCCCACGGCCGACGACGGCGCGCGTCTGCGCGCCCTGTGCGAGCACGTCACGGCCGACACGTCCGGCTACTTCATTCCGGGCGGCGGCACGATGCCCCAAGCCGAGCCAGGCTACATGCGCTGCATCGCGGAAATCGCGCAGCAGCGTGGCGGACGCCTCGACTTCGACGACCTCGTCGTCGCCTACGGCACCGGATCGACAACCACCGGCATTCTGCTGGGACTGGCACTCGGGGGCTACGGCGCGCGCGTGCATCCCATCGCGATCAGCACGCGTCAGGCCGTCGAGGTCGCCCTGCAGATGCCGGCGCCGGCCGAGCACTTCATGGCGTCGGTGCGTCACTTCGGGCTCGATCTCGACGCGAGCGACATCCCGCCACACGCGATCACCTACGGGTTCGCCGAAGAGGGGTACGGCGTGCCCAACCACGGCAGCGACCACGCCATCCGCCTGATGGCGACGGCGGAAGGCTACTTCCTCGACACGGTCTACACGGCGAAGGCGTTTGCGGGATTGCAGGGCCTCGTGGCGCGCGGCGACATCGCGTCTGGCAGCCGCGTGCTCTTCATCCACACGGGCGGCCTGTCGATGACGCCGGCGCAGGAGAAACGCTATCCCGGCCACAGCGTGTAAGGCCGCGCCGCGTCAGCGGCCGCCGGCGTTGTACTTGCGCAGGATCTCGCGCACGCGCTCGATCGGCAGGGCCTCGGCCGTGGTGCCGTTGCCGGTGACGGTCGTGGCGCGGAGCAGCGAGTTGTAGACCGCTTCCTCGGTGGCCTCGAGCACCGCCTGGAAGAGTGGCGACACGCCGTCGGTGGGCAGGACCGTGCGGATGGCCGGCGCCGACTCGCCGAACGCCACGCGCTGCGACGGATGCGTCGTGAACGCGACGGCAAAGTCGCCACTGCCGTTGCTGAACGACGACCCGGTGCGCGCCAGTCCGAACACCGCGCGGGCGGCCAGGCGCTTCAAATCGCGGGCATCGAGCGGCGCATCGGTGGCCACGACGATCATGCACGAGCCGTCGCCGGCATCCGCGGCTCGCGCCGTGGGCGCATAGCTGTAGCGGCCCAGCTCCTTGCCCACCGGTGCGCCGCCCATCGTGAGCACGCCGCCGAAGTTGCTCTGCACGAGCACGCCCACGGTGAATCCACCGTAGGCGGCGGGCAAGCGCCGGGATGACGTGCCGATGCCGCCCTTCCAGCCGAAGGCCTGCGTGCCCGTGCCGGCACCCACGCTGCCCTCTGGCACCACGCCGCCGCGGGCGTCGGCGATCGCCTGCACCACGTGGTCGGGCCTCACGTGCAGGCCGCGGATGTCGTTCAGCCCGCTGTCGTTGGTCTCGCCTACGAGCGCGTTCACCGAGCGCACGCCCGAGTTGCCGGGCTGCGCCAGCGTCCATCGCACCACGCCTTCCACGCCGGCGCCTACGGCCAGCGTGTTGGTGAGCACGATCGGCGATTCGATGGTGCCGAGTTCATCGACCTGCGTCGATCCCGCCAGCTTGCCGAAGGCGTTGCCGACGAACACGGCCCCCGCCACCTTCTGCTGGAACAGGTTGCCAGCGTGAGGCACGACGGCCGTGACGCCGGTGCGCACGGCGTCTCCGGTCGTGAGCGTGACGTGGCCCACGCGCACGCCGTCCACGTCGGTGATGGCGTTGCCGGGTCCGGGAGCGAACACGCCGGGTGCGAGTCCCAGTTCACGCGCCCGCGGGCGCGGCTCCGTGGTCTGCGCCCACATCGTGGCCCCCCAGGCGAGCGTGGCGCCCCAGGCGCAGATCAGCCGCCAACCCCTCGCATGCGTGCTCGTCATGTCCGCCTCCAGGCACGAGCATTCTACGCGCCGGTGCGGCCGGCACGTGGGAGGCCGCGTGATACGATTCGCAATCGTCACGATGCGCCACATTCCAATCAGCGCGGTGGAAGACGCGGCCTCGGCCATCTATGCGGCAGCGGTGCGCACACCGCTCGTGCGGCTCGACGTGCCGGTGCGCACGCCCGAGGGCGAAGCCGTCGAGGTCTACCTCAAGCTCGAGTGCCTGCAGCCGATTGGCTCCTTCAAGCTGCGCGGCGCCTTCAATGCCGTGCGTCAGCTCGGTCCGCGCGATCTGCAGGACGGCGTGTGGACGGTGAGCGCCGGCAACGCGGGGCAAGGCGTGGCATTTGCCGCGCGAGCCGTGGGCGCGCCCTGCTCCGTGATGGTCATGGACACGGCGCCCGAAACCAAGGTGCGGGCCATCGAACGGCTAGGCGCCACGATCGTGCATGCCACCTACGACGAGTGCTGGAAGACGGTGGAGACGCGCGCGTCGGATCGCATGCACGGCCACTTCGTGCACCCGTTCGACGACGACGCCTTCATTGCCGGCAATGCCACCGCCGGACTCGAGATCCTGGAAGACCTGCCGGGCGTGTCCACGGTGGTCGCCGCGATCGGCGGCGGCGGATTGCTGGCGGGAATCGCGGCCGTGATGAGCGCGCGGCGTCCCGACGTGCGGGTCGTGGCGGCCGAACCGGAAACCGCGTCGCCGCTGGCGCTGTCGCTCGCCGCGGGGTCGCCGCAACGATTCGAGGCCTGGCGCTCGTCGTTCGTCGATGGCGCGGGCGGCCGCTCGGTGCTCCCGTCGATGTGGCCGCTGCTGCACGGCGCCATCGCCGGGTCGCTCGTGGTCACGCTCGACGACGCCGCCGCGGCCATGAAGCTCACCGCCGAACGCATGCACGTGATCATCGAAGGCGCCGCGGCGTGCGCGGTGGCGGCAGCCCTGTCCGGGCGGGCCGGGCACGGCCAGGTCGTGGCCGTGGTGTCGGGCGGCAACATCGACCTCACCCGGTTCGCCGCGCTCGTGGGCGCCTGCCCACCGGCCTCTGCCTGATGCCGACGCGCGGTCGCGCCGATAGTTCTCTCGATCGGACCGGTACGACGACCGGACCGGCGAGCCATCGCCCGAGCCCCGGGCCCCGAGCCCAGAGACCCGCCTGACATGGAACGCTTCCACATCCCGTTTCCCGCCCGCATCAACCGCCTCGGCGAACTCGCGACCGACGTCTGGTGGAGCTGGCAGCCTGGCGCCCGCGCGCTGTTTCGCCGTCTCGACCTCGGAGTGTGGCGTGCCACGGCCCACAACCCGGCGCGCATGCTGCGCACCCTCGGCGCCGATGTGCTGCAACGGGCGGCCGACGACCCGGAGTTCGTCCGCCTCTACGACACCGCGGTGGCCGGGCTCGACGCCGCCCGCGAGGCGCGGGGGTCATGGTTCGCCACCGACGGCCCCGACGTCCAGGGCAAGGTCATTGCCTACTTCTCCGCCGAGTTCGCGCTCCACCAGTCGCTGCCGATCTACGCCGGCGGCCTGGGCGTGCTGGCCGGCGACCACTGCAAGGAAGCGAGCGACCTCGGCGTGCCGCTCGTGGGCATCGGCTTCATGTACCCGCAGGGCTATTTCCACCAGCGCGTGTCGAACGACGGCTGGCAGCAGGAACACTACGAACGCATCAACTGGGCCGACGCACCCATTGAAACGGCCATCACGCCCGATGGCCGGCCGTGCATCACGTCGGTGCCGCTCGGCGACCGCACCGTGCACGTCGCGGTGTGGCGCGTGCGGGTGGGGCATGTGCGCCTCTACCTGCTCGACACCGATCTGGTGGAGAACGCGCCGTGGGATCGCGAGCTGTCCGCGCGCCTCTACGGCGGCGACCGCGAGACGCGCATCCAGCAGGAAGTGATTCTGGGCATCGGCGGCGTGCGAGTCCTGCGCGCCATGGGCATCGAGCCGGCGGTGTGGCACCTGAATGAAGGCCATGCCGCGTTCGTCGTGCTGCAGCGCATCCGCGAGTTCATCGAGCAGGGCTACTCGTTCGACGATGCGCTCGAAGCGGTGCGCAAGAGCACGGTGTTCACCACCCACACGCCGGTGCCGGCTGGCCACGACGCGTTCCCATATCAACTCGTCGAGAAGCACCTGGCCGGCTGCTGGGGCGAACTCGGGCCGCATCGCCCGCGTTTTCTTGCCCTGGGCGAACACGACAACGGCCACGGCTCGCAGTTCAACATGACGGCGCTCGCCATGCGCGCCGCCGGCGGCATCAACGCGGTCAGCGAACTGCACGGACACGTGACCCGCGAGATGTGGCAGCCGATGTGGCCCGACCGTCCGGTCGACGGCGTGCCGGTGCAGGCCATCACCAACGGCGTGCACGTGCCCACGTGGGTGGCGGCCGACATGCGCGAGCTGCTCACGACGCATCTCGGCGACGACTGGATCCGGCGCGTCGACGACCCGGAGGTGTGGCGGCGCTTCGACGCCATTCCCGACGCCGACCTCTGGCAGGTGCGGCTCACCCTGCGCGCGCACCTCTTCGGCTTCATCCGTGAGCGCGCGCGGCAGCGCTGGACGGTCGAACGCGTGGCCCCGTCGCGCATCGTCACCCACGGATCGATGCTCGACCCCGTCGCGCTCACCATCGGCTACGCGCGCCGCTTCGCCGCCTACAAGCGCCCGGAGCTGATCTTCCACGACGCCGAGCGCCTGGCCCGGCTGCTCAATGCGGCCGGACGCCCGGTGCAGATCGTCTTCGCCGGCAAGGCACATCCGGCCGACGATCCGGCCAAGCACCACATGCAGCGCGTGTTCCGGCGCGCCCTCGACCCCATCTTCGGCGGCCGGGTGGCGTTCATCGACGACTACGACCTGCATGTCGCGCACCTGCTGGTGCAGGGCTGCGACGTGTGGCTGAACAACCCGCGCAAGCCGCTCGAAGCGAGCGGCACGAGCGGCATGAAGGCCTCGATCAACGGCGTGCCGCACCTGAGCATCGGCGACGGCTGGTGGGCCGAAGGCTACACCGGCGACAACGGCTGGCTGATCGATGGCCGGGCGGGCGACGGCAACCCCGACGCCGCCGATACCGCCGACGCCGAGTCGCTCTACGCGCTGCTCGAAGGCAACGTCGTGCCGGCCTTCTACGAGCGCGACGCGGCCGGCGTACCCACGGCCTGGATGAAGGTCGTGCGTGAAGCCATGCGCACCAACATTCCCCGCTTCTCGACCAGCCGGATGCTCAAGGAGTACGTGCGTCGCCTCTACGGGCCGGCCATCGAGCGCCAGCGCTGATCGCGCGGCGGTCCAGCCGGCTGGCGAGGCCATGAGCGCGGCGCGCATAGCCTTGATACAATGGGCGGATGTCCCGAAAGACCACGCCCACCAAGGCGCACTGCGCGCTCTGCGGTGCCAAGGACGTGTCCGAGCCGAAAGGCGAAGAGCGTTACTGCGGCGACTGCTGGGACAAGAAGATCGCGGTCGAGGAAATCGTCGCGCGCGAGTTCGTGCTCAAGCGCTACATCCGCGCCCACAGCGCCGAGAAGTACCTCGTCTACCACTCCACGCAGAAGCCGCCGTGCGGTCAGCTCATCGTGGTGGACGACGGCTACGACCTCTTCCTCACCATGACGCTCTATCCCACCTTCGCGTGGGACGATCCCGCCTACCATCTGGAAGGCGACCCCGAAGGGCGCACGTTCGCCGAGCTGCTGGTGGACGTCGTGGCCACCGAGGTCATCGAACCCTGGGGCGGCGGGAAGTGGCACCTCGAGGTCTTCCGGTCGGCGACGGCCGAACCGGAGGACTGGAACGGTGAGATGTAAGGATCTATACTGCACGCCAACTGGCGGACCTGGTTCGCCGATGAGATCGGAGGAGTGTTGATGAAGCGCCTTGGGCAGTTGCTGTTGGCCGTCGCGGTGGTGGGTTTCGTGACCGGAGGGGCCTCCGCTCAGGAGCGCAAGCTCATTCCGCCTATCCGTGGCGAGGCCACGTTGGACATGACGAAGCCGGCCACGAAGTTGTCGGGCGCCGAGGTGGTCACCGTGATCATCGTGCGCAATCCGGCGACGACCGGCGCGATCGCCGGCCTGAAGGTCGAAGAGAACTGGTACGACAAGGCCGGCAACCCAGTGGCCGGCGACCTCTACCGCCACCCGAAGCCGCTCCGTGCGGGCGAAGTCGTGACGATTACGCTGCGCACGCCGCGCAGCCCCGCGATGAACTCGAACAAGTACCAGTTCAGCCACACCAACGGCACGATCAAGGCGAACGTCGTGCCGAAGATCGAGGTGCCGCCCACGACCGCCGCCAAGTAGACGGCCCCTCGCACGCGCGACGGCCCGCGACGCCTTACGGCAGCGCGGGCCGTCGTGTTTACGACGTCAGTGATGCGGCGTCTGTGCCGCGGAACGGCGGGTCAGCGCGGCGACGAGAGACCCAAGGCCAGGCACGCACCAGCGCTCACCGCTCGCGGCCTTGTAGACCAGCCAGCCCCACAGCCCCACGGCTGCCAGCCAGGTCAGGTTGGCCACGGCCATGAGCACGCGCACGGCATCGCCCGACACGAGCACGAGCGGCAGCGCGGCGCCGAACGCCAGCGCGATAAACGCAGAGGCGAGGCCGAACACCACGACCGACTGCGCGGCATGGAAGCGCACGGCGTCATCCTGGCGCTCGAGCGCGAGGAAGACCAGACCGGTCACCCACCACGCGCTGTAGGCGACGACCGCGGCCACGCGGGGGTCGAGACCGGTGCTGCTGCCTGCCGCTCCCGGGCCGTCCGAGCCGGCACGGCTCATCGGGCCGGCGGCGCCAGCACCCGGATGATCGTCTCACGCGACGCCTCGGCTTGATCGCCGACGCGGGTGCGGCCCGTCACGCGCAGCACGTAGAGCCCCGGCGGCACGTCCTTGAGCGGCACGCGGGCCGAAAATCCGTAGCCGCCAGGACCGCCGGCGAGTTCACTGCTGTCGTGCTCTTCGCGGGCCTGGAAGACCGCTTGCCCGCCTTCCGAACGCAGCGTGGCTTCGATGTCCACCTTGTGCGGCTGCGTCCCGCTGTTGTCGTAGACCTCGGCGAAGAGCGCCACTTCGTCACCGGCGGTGAAGTCGCGGTAGGTAGTCATCGGCCCCGGCAGCATCTTGGCCAGCGGGTCTTTCGGCCGGGCCGTCGGCGTGAGCCCGCTCGACGCCGACGTCAACGCGAGGCCGCTGATCGAGAGCTTCCCCTTCGAGAAGTCGGGCACGTCGAGATCGTAGGTGACCGACCCGGCGCGATTGGTGTTGCCCTCGCGCGCGGCCGCGCGCAACTGGTAGCGGCCGGGCGGCAGATCGATCTGGTTGAGGATCCGGAAGCCGCCGGCGCGCAGACGCTGCACCGAGTCGGGCTTGAGGTTGAGCGCGAGCGTGGCACGATCGCCGGGATACGACTTGCCCGAGTAGTCGGCGGCGGTCAGCACGACCTCGAGGTCGTTCCTGAACGTGCCGTCCTTCTCGGTCAGCGGCAGGTCGCGCGCGCCGACGAGCACGGAGACGACAACTGCGCCCTTTCGGTCCGCGCCCTTGAACACCGCCGCCGCGAGCGCCAGCGGCAGGCCCGACGAGGGCAGCGGGCTGGCGAGCGCCGCGCGCAGTTCAGGGGCTGTCTTCGGGTCGCCCTTGTCGGCTTCCGCCCTGCCCCGGGCCGCGGCGTAGCCCTTGCGCGCGCGCACGGAGAGCCCAGGCCGTGCCACGCGCACCTCGATCTTCCGGAACTTGCCGTCGCGCCGCTCGTTGGTCGAGTAGTAGCCGAGCAGGTAGTAGGCGCTGTTGTCGGCCACGACGCGCTCGAAGTTGGCGGCCAGGTCGTTCTGGTTGACCACGGCGAAGCCGCCGGTTTCCTGCGACAGCACACGCAGGCTGTCCTGGCCGAGCCGGGCTTCGGTGAGGAACGATCCGCTGCCGAGGTTCACGGTGTTGTCCTGGGGCAGGCTGCCCACCTCGATCTGATCGTCGAGGCCCGCGCCGAGGCCGCGCGCGTCGATGCCGTAGATGGCGACGTTGGCCCGGGTGGCCGCCGCGATCGCGTCGCGCGTGGCGTCCATCACGGTCGAGGCGCTGCGGTTGTTGAAGACGTCGTTGATGTCGTAGTCGATGCCTTCGCTGAAGTAGATGATAGCCTTGCGCCGCCCGCTGATGCCGCCCAGGTAGGTGGCCAGGTTGCGGATCGAATCGAGGGTCGTGCGCGCCGTGAGACCGCGTTCGTTGTCGAACATGTCGTCGACGCGGTCGCCCTGCTGACGGGTCTCGCGGGTACGCACTTCGTCGTCGAGCCTTTCGAGCGTGGCCGAACGGAGCTTGCGGCCGATGAACTTGTCGACCGCAGCGAGTAGCCGCCGCTGGCTGTTGGTGAATTCCTGAGCCGCGTCCGAACGGCCGCTGGTGAAGACGACCGCAGCCGTGTCGTTGGCGCCCATGTACTTCTCTACGAACTGGCGCGCCGCGTTCTTCGTGCGCGCCCCCCGCAGCGGATGCGTATGCTGGTCGTCGAGCACCAGCACGTAGACCCGGCCGTCGTAGCCGCTAATGTTGTTCTGCACGTCGGGTTCGATCGGCGCCGCCGCGAAGAGCGGTCGCTGCTGGCGCTCGACCGGGATGTTCACGAGCGAGAAGGCCGAGACCTTCTGCACCTTGCCGTCCTCGAGCACTTCGAAATCCGCGCCGGTGAGACCGGGCACGAACGCGCCCTTGTCGTCGAGCACCCGGGCGTCGACCTCGACATAGTTGACTTCCGCGCGGAAGGTGACCGGCGGCTGCGTCGAGGGCGGGATCTGCGCTTCCTGAGCGGAGGTGAGGGCAACGCCCGCCACCACGGCGGCGATCGAAAGGAGCCGGATCAGACGGGTCATACGCATGATTATAGGACGGCGGCCAGGAGCCGCCGGCTTGTCTCCGCCGACCTGAAGACAACTTTTGGCCGCGGTCGAGCGTCCTAGCTGATGTGACTGGATGGCAGACGATGGCGCCCCGGCCGGGCCTGTGTCAAACCAGCTATACTCGAAAATCGTATGCTCCTTGACGTTTCCGCCGTACAAGCGGCTCTCCGCACGGCCGGACTCGACGGCTGGCTGCTCTACGACTTCCACGGGTCCAACCCCGTGGCGCAGCGACTCGCCGGGCTCGCCTCGAGCGGGCACATCACCTCGCGCCGCTGGTACTACCTGATTCCCGCCCAGGGCGCCCCGAAGGGCCTGGTCCACAAGATCGAGCGGCGCACGCTGGCGCATCTGCCGGGCGCCTCCACCGAATACGCCGGCCGCGTCGAACTCGAGGCCGGCCTCACGGCGCTGCTCGCCGGCATGGGCACGATTGCCATGGAGTACTCGCCTCGCAATGCGATTCCCTCCGTGTCGCGCGTGGATGCGGGCACCATCGAGCTGGTGCGCGACCGGGGCGTGCAGGTCGTCTCCTCCGGGGATCTGATCCAGCAGTTCGAGGCCGTGTGGAGTGCCGAGGCCCTGGCCTCGCACCGCGCCGCGTCGGAACGGCTCTACCGCGTGAAGGATCGCGCGTTTGCCGCCATCGCCGCCCGCCTGCGCGACGGCGTGCCCACCACCGAATACGACATCCAGACGGCCATGATGGCGTGGTTCGCCGAGGAAGGCCTGGTCACCGCTCACCCGCCGATCGTGGCCGCGCAAGAAAACGCCGGCAACCCGCACTATCAGCCGCTGGCCACCGGCTCCCGCGCCATCGGCCGCGGCGAGGTCGTGCTGCTCGACTTGTGGGGCAAGCTCACCTCGCCGGACGCGGTCTATGCCGACATCAGCTGGATGGGCTTCACCGGCCCCGAGCCGCCGGCCACGCTCGTGGCCGCCTTCACCGCGGCGCGTGATGCGCGAGACGCGGCGGTCACATTGATCCAGGAGGCCGCGGCCGCGGGCCGTGAGGTGTGCGGCTGGGAAGCCGACGCCGCGGCGCGCCGCGTGCTGCAGGCGGCGGGCTTCGGCGCGGCCATCCTGCATCGCACCGGACACAGTCTGGGCGAAGAGGTGCACGGCAACGGCGCGCACCTCGACGACTACGAGACACGCGACGAGCGGCGACTCCTGCCCGGCACGGGCTTCACGATCGAACCGGGGTTGTACTTCGACACGTTCGGCGTTCGCACCGAGATCAATATCGCCTGGGGCCCCGACGGCCCCGAAGTCACGGGACCGCGGCAGATGGCCGTGGTGCCGGTGGTGTAGTGGAGGAATCAATGTCGACCCGAAAGACCACGCTGTTCTATGCCCTGCTCATTGCCGTCGCCTCGGTGGCCGTCGGCATGGTCATCGCGTCGCGGCTCGAACTCTCGCCCGCCTCGTCCGCGCAAACCGTCAACCTGGCGGCGCCGCCAGCCAACAGCGCCCCGCTCAGCGGACCCGTCGATGCATCGACCTTCCGTACCATCGCCAAGTCGATGAGTCCGGCGGTCGTGAACATCCGCACCGAGTCGCGCCAGCGCGCCAGCCAGATGACGCAGTTCTTCGGCGGCGACGGCGGCGGCGGCGACGACCTGCTCGAGCGTTTCTTCGGCGGCGGGGGCGGCGGCGGCGGCCAGCAGCGCCGGCAGCAGCCCGAGCGTCCGCAGGTCACGCAGGCGGCCGGCACCGGTTTCATCATCAGCAAGGACGGCTTCATCCTCACCAACAACCATGTGGTCGAGGACGCCACGAAGATCCAGGTGTCGTTCTACGGCGACGACCCAGACGTGAGCTACCTGGCCAAGGTCGTGGGCCGCGACCCGCTCAGCGACAGCGCGCTCATCGAGCTCACCGAGAAGCCCAAGCGCGAACTCACCGAGGTGAAGTTCGGCGACTCAGCGCAGATGCAGCCGGGCGACTGGGTGATGGCCATCGGCAACCCGTTCGGCCTCGCGCACACCGTGAGCGTCGGCGTCGTCAGCGCCACCGAGCGGCCCTTCCCGATCACCGACGGACGCAGTCAGGATGTGCTGCAGACCGACGCCGCGATCAACCCCGGCAACTCGGGCGGCCCGCTCCTGAACGTGCGAGGCGAGGTGGTAGGCATCAACACGGCCATCTACACCGACTCGCGCGCGCAGGGCAACATCGGCATCGGCTTTGCGATCCCCATCAACACCGTGCGTGAGCTGCTGCCGCAGCTGCGCAGCGGCAAGGTGACGCGCGGCGTGATTGGCGTGTCGGTAGGCACCATTCCCCTCGATGCGGTCGAGGCGCTCGGCCTCAAGGAACGCACCGGCGCGCTGGTGTCGTCGGTCACGAGCGGCGGTCCGGCCGCCAAGGGCGGCGTCGAGCCCGGCGACGTCATCATCGAGTTCAACGGCAAGCCGGTGAAGAATCGCGACGACCTGGTGGGCTATGTGACGCGCACGGCACCGGGCACGACCGTACCGGTGAAGGTGCTGCGCGACAAGGTGGAAAAGCGGCTCAACGTCACCATCGACGAGCTGAATCTCGATGCCGAAACCAACCGCGCCCAGGCCGACACGCCCGAGCCGGAAGAACAGGCAGGCGAAGGCTTCGGCATGACCGTCGGGGCGCTCACTTCGGAGATGGCCCGCCGTCTGCGGCTGCCCGCTGGCGTCGAGGGCGTCATCATTACCGACATCGAAGCCGGCAGCCCAGCGCAACGGGGCGGGTTGGCGAGAGGCGACGTGCTGCTGCAGGTCAACCGCCGGCCGGTCAGCTCGGTGAGCGATGCGGCGCGCGAACTCGGCCGCGTGGCGTCTGGCTCCACCGCGTTCCTGCTGGTACTGCGCAACGGCCAGGAAAGCTTCGTGACCGTGCGCAAGGAGTAGCGCTCCTGGGCTACGGCGTCGAACGCGAAGTGAAACTGCCATTCCGCAGTGTCGAGGACGCGCGTGGGCGCGTCCTCGGGCTGGGCGCCGTGCCGTCACGGGCGCGGCGGCTGCAGCACGACGTCATCGTCGACACGGCCGACCGCCGGCTGCTCGCCGCCGGCACGACGCTGCGCGTGCGGGCCGACGGCGAGTGCGCCTATCTCACCTTCAAGGGAGTGGTGGCGCCAGGCGCCGTAAAGGCGCGCGAAGAGATCGAGACCGAAGCGGCCAGCGCGGTGGCACTGCTCGCCATCTGCGCCGCGCTCGGGTTCCGGCCGGCGTTCCGCTACGAGAAGTACCGCGAGGAATTCGCCTTACCCGGCGTAGTGATCGCCGTGGACGACACCCCGATTGGCGTGTTCGTGGAAATCGAAGGCGACGAGCCGGCCATCCACACGCTGGCCGGGCGCCTCGGCTTCTCGCTCACCGAGTATGTGACCGCGTCGTACCGCTCACTCTTCCTGGCCAGCGCACTGGCCAAGGACGGCGCGCGCGACATGGTCTTCCCCGGCTCACCAGGCGCTTCCGACTTGCCAGGTTCCCGTCCGTGATCGACACCGCCCTCATCCTCGCGGCCGGGCTCGGCACGCGCCTGGCGCCGCTCTCGGCCATCCGTGCGAAAGCGGCTCTGCCGGTGGCCGGCGAGGCCATCATTCGCCACCAGGTGCGCTGGCTGGCAGCCGCGGGCGTGCGCCACGTGGTGGTGAATCTGCACCACCTGCCGGCGACGGTCGCGGCCGTGCTCGGCCACGGCGACGACCTCGGCGTGACCGTGCGCTACTCGTGGGAACCGCAGGTGCTCGGCTCGGCTGGCGGGCCGCGGCAGGCGTTCGACCTGGTCGACGCCGATCGGCTGATCGTCGTGAACGGCGACACGATCACCGACCTCGACCTGACGGCCCTGGTCGCGGAGCACGCGCGCACGCAGCCGCTCGTCACCATGGCGGCGACGCACACGGCCCGGCCTGGCTACAATGCGCTGCTCGTGAGCGACGCTGGCTGCCTGGCGGGCGTGGCCCGCGACGGAGAGGCACACTCCCCAGCGGCGGAGGGTCGGCAGGCCGTGCATTTCATGGGCGTTCAGCTCGTCGAGCGCCGCGCCTTCACCGGGGCGCCGCGTGGCGCGCCTTCTGACACCGTCAAATGGCTGTATCCCCGGCTGCTGCTCCGCGACGCCGCCAGCGTGCGGGTGTGGCGCCGAGACGCAGCGTTCCACGACGTCGGCACGCCGGCCGAGTACCTGCGCACGGCGCAGACCATCGCCGCACAGCTCGGACGACCCCTCGATTGTGGCACCGGCGGGCGGGTCGATCCGTCGGCGCAGGTGCTGCGCTCGGTGCTGTGGAACGACGTGCGCGTGGGCGCAGACGCGGTGCTGACCGACTGCGTGCTGGCCGACGGCGTGGCCGTGCCGCCCGGTCTGCGGCTGACCCACGCAGCGGTCGTGCGCCGCGACTCACAACCGCCCGGGGCACCCGGCGTGGCGCACGGCGATCTGCTGGTGGTGCCATTGGCGACTCCATCCAAGTAACATTCCGCTCCGTGCCAGCCGACCTCGATCCGCGTGTCTCCGACTACCTGCAGTTGCAGGGCCTCACGCCTCACGTGCAGCGCATCGTGCCGCTCACTGGCGATGCCTCCGACCGGCGCTACGTGCGGGTGCTGTTGACGGGGCGCCCGTCGATCGTGCTGAGCGTGCATGCCGGCCCGATCACCTACGCCACCTCCACCTTCGCGCGCGTGGCGCAGCTCTTCGCGTTGATGCCGCTGCCCGTGCCGCAGATCCTGCATCACGACGACGCGCTCGGTGTGCTCGGCCTGCAGGACCTGGGCGACGTCACCCTGCAGGCGCACCTCGGCGGACTGCCGGCGCCCGATCGCGGCAAGCGCTACCGCGAGGCCGTGGGTCTCATTGTGCGGCTGCAGCAGCGCGGCGCCGCGCTGGCATCGTCAGCCTTTCCGCCCTACGGCGTGGCCTTCGACCACGACAAGCTGATGTGGGAGCTCGAGTTCTTCGTGCGCCACTTCCTGCTGGCCTATCGCGGCGCGCTGCCTGACGAGGCGGTGCGCGACGCGCTGCGGGTGGAGTGGAACAGCATCGTCGACGAACTGGCGGCCGAGCCCCGCGTGCTCTGCCACCGCGACTACCATAGCCGCAACCTGATGTGGCACGAGGGCGCGCTCTACGTCATCGACTTCCAGGACGCGCGCATGGGGCCCGATACCTACGACCTCGTGTCGCTGCTGCGCGACTCGTACGTGGACCTGCCCGACGCCGCGGTCGATGATCTCATCGACTATTTCTACGCGCTCACCCGCGGCGCCGCCACCGCGCCGGCCGAGCGCGTGGAGTTCCGGCGGCGTTTCGACTTGATGGCCCTGCAGCGCAATCTGAAGGCGCTCGGCACCTTCGGCTACCAGACCACCACGCGCGCCAATCCGGTCTACATGCAATACGTGCCCCGCACCCTGGCTCACGTGCGCCGCACCGTCACGCGCGACCCGCGCTACGCCCGCCTCGCCGAACTGCTCGGCGGACTCGTGGACGAGCTCCGGTAGCTGCTAGAATTCCAGACCGTCGTGAGCGCCGCTAGCTTCGCCGTCTCCACCTTCCTGTTCCACCGGTCACGCCTCGATCGCGAGCACCTGGTCGAGATCGCGGCCCACGGCTTCGGCGCGGTCGAGCTCTTCGCTCTGCGCTCGCATTTCGACTACGGCGATCCGGCCGCGGTCACCGACCTGGCCGAGTGGCTCGACGACACGCGCCTGCAGCTCACGGCCGTGCACGCACCTACGGCCGAGCGACTGGTTGACGGGGTATGGACGGGAAACCTCTCGGTGGCCTCGACCGACACGGCGACCCGCGCCCGCGCCGTCGCCGAAGTGCAGCTGACCCTGGACCTCGCCCGGGTGTTGCCGTTCCGCACGCTGGTGCTGCACGTGGGCACGCCGGCGCAGATCGCCGCGGCGAACGACAATGATGCCGGGGCCGCGCGTCGCAGTCTCGACGTGATCGTGCCCTACGCCGCCGCGGGTGGCGTGCAGGTGGCGCTCGAAGTGCAGACCAACGCCCTGTCCACGCCGGATGCGCTCGTGGCCCTCATCGAGGATGCCGCTGATTGGCCGCCGGCCGGGATCTGCCTCGACGTGGGGCACGCCCGCCTGCTGGGCGATCCAGTGGACGCGATAGAAACGGCGTCCGGGCTGATCGTGGCGAGCCACGTGCACGACACGCGGGGGTCACGCGACGACCACCTGGTGCCCTACGATGGCTCGATCGAGTGGACCCGCGCGCTGCTCGCGTTCCAGAAGGTGGGCTACTCTGGCCCATGGACGTTCGAGCTGGCGCCGGCCGCCTCGCCCGTCGCCGCGACGCTGGCCCGCGCCGCGCAGGCCCGGCAACGCTTCAAACAGTGTCTCGGAATCAATGACGAGTTGATGAGCCAATGAGCATTCCCCACGTTCCCATCGCGAAGATCGGCGACTACGTCGGCCAGGACGTCACCCTGGCGGGCTGGCTGCACAACCGCCGGTCGAGCGGCAAGATCCACTTCCTGGTGGTGCGCGACGGCACCGGCTTCATCCAGGTCGTGATGGGCAAGAACGATGTGGGCGAGGAGGCGTTCCAGAAGGCCGACCACCTGGCGCAGGAGACGTCCGTGATCGTGCGCGGCAACGTGCGCGCCGACGCGCGCGCCAAGAGCGGCTACGAGCTGGTGGCCTCGGGCCTCGACGTGGTGGGCGCGTCGCACGACTACCCCATCTCGCCGAAGGAACACGGCGTCGACTTCCTGCTCGACCGCCGCCACCTGTGGATTCGCGCCGAACGCCAGACGGCAATCCTGAAGGTGCGCCACGAAGTGGTGAACGCCGTGCGCGACTTCTTCAACAACGACGGCTTCATTCTGGCCGACACGCCGATCTTCACGCCGGCCGCGTGCGAGGGCACGACCACGCTCTTCCCGGTGCAGTACTTCGACGACGTCACGGCCTACCTTACGCAGAGCGGACAGCTCTACAACGAGGCCAACGCGATGGCGCTCGGCAAGGTCTATTGCTTCGGCCCGACCTTTCGCGCCGAGAAGAGCAAGACCCGCCGGCACCTCACCGAGTTCTGGATGGTCGAGCCCGAGATGGCCTACGCCGATCTCGATGACGTGATCAGCCTGGCCGAGCGGCTGGTCACGAGCGTGGTGGCGCGCGTGCTCGACCGGCGTGCGGCCGAGCTGAAGCTGCTCGAGCGCGACACGACCAGACTCGAGGGCGTGAAGACGCCCTTTCCGCGCATGACCTACGACGACGCCGCGAAGCTGCTCCTCGAGAAAGGGCTGCCTTTCCAGCACGGCACCGACCTCGGCGCTACCGACGAAACCGTGCTGTCACAGCAGTTCGACGCGCCGTTGTGCGTGACGCACTACCCGGCCGCGGTGAAGGCGTTCTACATGAAGTCGGATCCGCTGCAGATGGACAAGGCGCTGTGCGTCGACGTGCTCGCGCCGGAAGGCTACGGCGAGATCATCGGCGGCGGCCAGCGCCTCGACGATTTGGATCTGCTGGTGCAGCGCATCAAGGATCACGAGCTGCCGCAGGAGGCCTTCGAGTGGTACCTCGACCTGCGCCGCTATGGCACCGTGCCGCACGGCGGCTTCGGCATGGGCATCGAACGCGTGGTCACGTGGATCTGCGGTCTCGAGCACCTGCGCGAGACCATCCCCTACCCGCGCATGCTGCACCGCCTGTATCCGTAGCGGCCGCTCGCGTCACGGTCCGGAATCCTGCCAGACCTGGCCGGCAGCGATCCTGCGCACGAGCGGGATGCGGTCCATGGGCTCCATCAGCAGATCGCGTCGACTCCCGCCCACGTGGACTCGATCGACCACGCGGCTTGACGCCAGCCATCTGCTCGGCCCGTAGGTAGCGCTGGTCGAGCCAGCCGGGCATGGCGTCCCGTCTTCCCGTGGCCGGTCGAAGCGCTCGTAGAGCGTGACCCGATGCCCCGCGCGGTGCAGGAATCAGGGCCGCGGCAAGGCCGCCTGGCCCGCGTCCAGCGATTGGGACGTCGACGGGCCGCAATATGGCGATTGAGCGCGCCATCGCTAGCGCGACCGGGCACGGGCCGCGCTGGGGGTGTACAGTAACGGGATGTCCCGTGACGCCGCCCCCCGGCATGTCGCCGTCCCCGAGCCGCGGGACCCGAACCCCGAGCCCCGCCTGTGAAAATTGGTTTCGTCTCCCTCGGCTGCCCCAAGAACCTCGTCGATTCCGAGGTGATGCTGGGCATGGCCGAGCAGGCCGGGCACGAAATCACCAGCGACGCCGATGGCGCCGACGTGGTGATCGTCAACACCTGTGCCTTCATCGACCGCGCCAAGCAGGAGTCGATCGACACGATTCTCGAGATGGCCGAACGCAAGAAGGCCAGCGGGGCCCGGCTGGTGGTCACCGGCTGCCTGGCCGAGCGCTACCGCGATAGCCTGCAGAAAGAGATCCCCGAGATCGACGCCATTCTAGGCACCGGCGACGTGCCCAATATCCTCGCGGCGATTTCCCCAGGCACGGCCCCAGGCGGGACGGGCGCGGCGCCGCTCACCTTCTATCGCCGCGATCCCGTGCGGGGCTCGGGTTCCGGGACCCGGGTTTCGGAATTGGACGGGGCCACGGAAGTGGGAGAAGCACCGAGCGAAGCGACGATGGCCGCTGCGGGACAGCGTGACAGCGCTCTTCCCCGAGTCCCCAGCCCCCAGTCCCCAGCCCCTGTCTTTGGCGTCGACCTGCCCACCTACCTCTACGACGCCTCCACGCCGCGGCGCCTCGCCACGCCTGGTCACTACGCCTACGTGAAGATCGCCGAGGGCTGCGACTACAAATGCGCCTTCTGCGTGATCCCGAAGATGCGCGGCCACTATCGTAGCCGCAGTGTCGAGTCGGTGGTCGACGAAGCGCACAGGCTGGCGGCGCGGGGCGTCAAAGAGCTGCTGCTCGTGTCGCAGGACACGACGTTCTACGGCATCGACCGCAAGGAGCGCGATGCCCTGCCGCGCCTGATCCGCGCGCTCGACCAGGTGGACGGCATCGAGTGGGTGCGGCTGCTCTACCTCTACCCCACGACCATCACCGACGCCACAATCGACGCCATCGCCGCGAGCACCAAGGTCGTGCGCTATATCGATCTGCCCTTGCAGCACGCCTCCGACGCGGTGCTGAAGCGCATGAAGCGCCCCGGCACCCGGGCCTCCTACGAGCGGCTGCTCGGGAACATCCGGGCGAAGATGCCCGACGTCACGTTGCGCACCACGTTCATCGTCGGCTTCCCCGGTGAGACCGAGGCCGACGTGCAGGAGCTGCTGGCCTTCATCACCGCCGTAGGCTTCGATCACGTCGGCGTCTTCACCTACAGCCACGAGGAAGACACCTCCGCATTCGACCTGGTCGACGACGTGCCCGCCGCGGAGAAGACCCGCCGGCGGCGCTTGGTGATGGCCACGCAGAAGAAACTGGTTGCCGCCCGGCAGAAGAGCCGCGTCGGCACGCGCGCCCGGATGGTGGTGGATGGCCCGTCGCCGGAACACGAGTGGGTCTTTACCGGCCGGCTCTCCGGGCAGGCGCCCGAAATCGACCCACAGGTCTTTCTGACCGAAGCGGACCCTGCCGTCTTGCGGCCCGGACAGTTCCTCGACGTGGAAATCGTCGGCGCCAAGGGCTACGATCTGGTCGCCAGGCCTCTGGACCTGTAAGCCAGCAGGATGCTAAACTCAAGGGTCCGATGATGATCTGGGAAATCCAGAGTGGGCTGTAGCCCACTCTTTTCTGTTTCTAGGTAGTCAGTGACGTCACTTGAACGGATTCGGGAGCTCGCGGCGACGACTGCCGCGGGCCATGGACTCGAGTTGTTCGACGTGACCTACGGCCGTGAGAGCGGCCGGAACGTGCTGCGGGTGGTACTCGATCGGCCAGGCCCCTCGGCCACCGCCGAGGACAGCGTCAGCATCGCGCACTGCGCGAAGGTGAGCGAAGAGTTGAGTGCGGTGCTCGACGTCGAAGACGTGGTGCCCGCCGAGTACACGTTGGAAGTGTCGTCGCCGGGGCTCGACAGGCCGCTCCGGTCACGAGTCGACTACGAGCGGTTCGCGGGACGGTTTGCGAAGATCGTCACCGCCGAGCCGGTGTCCAAGCAGACGGCGTTTGCGGGGCACCTGCGCGGTGTGGATGGCGACGATGTGCTGTTTGAAGCGGTCGGCGGCAAGCTGCAACGCCTGCCCCTGCGCGTGATCAAGCGAGCCCGTCTCGAAGTGGAGTTTTGAGGAACATGGCGACCAACCCGTTGATGCAGACCATCGAGGCACTGGCCAAGGAAAAGGGCATCGGGCCCGACGTGGTCATCGCCGCCATGGAAGAGGCGTATCTCACGGCCTCGCGCAAACACTACAAAGCCGGCGAGGATTTGAGAGCGCGGCTCAACACCGAGACCGGCCAGATGGAACTGGTCGCGGTGAAGACGATCGTCGCCGAGGTGGCCGACCCGGCCGTCGAGATCTCGCTGGCCGAGGCGCTCGAGATGTACGGCGCGGAATCCGGCGTCGAGATCGGCGACCAGATCGAGTTCCCCCAGAGCACCGACAAACTCGGCCGCATCGCGGCCCAGACGGCCAAGCAGGTCATCTTCCAGAAGGTCCGCGAAGCCGAGCGCGAGATCGTCTACGAGGAATACAACCAGCGCGTCGGCGAAGTGGTCACCGGCATCGTCAAGCGCTTCGAGCAGGGCGACATGATCGTGGAAGTCGGCCGCCTCGAGACGATTCTGCCGCGCAAGGAACAGTCGCGCTCCGAAAGCTACAACCAGGGCGACCGGGTGCGCGCGGTCATTCGCGGCGTGAGCAAGAGCGCCAAGGGCCCGCAGGTGGTGCTATCGCGCACCGACCCGGCCCTGCTCATCAAGCTCTTCGAACAAGAAGTGCCGGAGATCTACGACGGCACCGTGATGATTCGCGGCGCCGTGCGCGAAGCCGGTGATCGTGCCAAGGTGGCGGTCTACTCGCGCGAGCGCGACATCGATCCGGTGGGCGCCTGCGTGGGCATGAAGGGCACGCGCGTGCAGGCCATCATCCGCGAACTGCGCGGCGAGAAGATCGACATCGTGGAGTGGTCCGACGACCCGGTGGGCTTCGTGGTGAACGCGCTCAGCCCAGCGAAGGTGCAGCGCGTCTCGATCGTGGACGACGAGAACCGGGTGATGGAAGTGCTGGTGGAAGACAGCCAGCTCTCGCTCGCGATCGGCAAGAAGGGTCAGAACGTGCGGCTCGCCGCCAAGCTGACCGGCTGGAAGATCGACATCAAGAGCGAAGAAGAGATGCGCCGGGCCGTCGAGGCCGAACTCGGCGCGCTCGAAGCCGGAGGCGCCGACGCGGCAGCCGGAGGCGACGAGCCGCTGCCCACGGGCGACGACGCGGCGCCGGCCGTCGACGACACGGCGCCAGCGGCCGCGCCGGACGAGGCTGCGCCCGCTGCGGGCGCCGGCACGCAGGATCAGTAACAGCACGCGGCATCGAACTGCCGGACGTTTGTCCGACGGGTGCCGGTACGGGAACGCGCAAACCAGGGGTGACTGTTGGCCACTGTCAGGATCTTCAGAATCGCAGAGCTGTTGGGCACGACCAGTCAGGAGGTCCTCCAACTGCTCAAGCAGAACCACGGGATCGAGCTGAAGAGCGCGTCGAGCACCGTGGAGGAGATCGTGGCGCGCCAGTTCGTGGAGCGCCTGGCGCGGCAGCGTTCAATCGAGCTGCCCAAGGGCGATATCTTCTCTGAAACGGCCGTGAAGGTCGTGAAGGGCAAGCCCGGCGCCCCCCCCAGGAAGGGGCAGGCGGCAGAGCCACCGAAGCCCACCGGGCCGTTGCTGCCGCCCCCCCGCCTGATTCGCACGATCAAGCCGCCGACCGCCCCGGCCGAGGCGCACGAGGGTCAGGCGGATGATGCCGCCCACCACGCGCCGGTCTTCGCCGACGACGAGGCCACACACCTCGAGGCACCGGCCGAGCCGTATGCGCAACCCCACGGCCATGCCGCCGTGGACACCCTCGTCGATCACGTGGACGTGCCGGCGCCAGCGCCGGCCGCCGTCGTCGAGCCGGTGGAGCCCGTCGACGCGCCGCCTATGGCCGCGGCGCCGGCGGCGGCAGTGCCCCACCTCGTCGAGGTCGAGACGGCCATCGCCGACCGAGCGCCAGCCCCGGCAGCCCCGCCAGTCGCCGCCAGCCCGGCCGCATCGGCCGCATCGACCCCTCCGGCCGCGCCCGTCCGACCGGCCGTTGCGCCGGGCCGGGTGGTGCCGTCCAGTCTCCGTCTGCGCATCGAAGAGCCCGGCCAGGCCGTGCCGCAGGCCCGGGCCGTTACGCCGGTGCGGCGGCCGCCCGTGCAGCCGCCCGCCAGGATCATCGCACCGCCCGCACCGCCGCGGCCGGGTCAGCCCGGTATTCCCGGAATGCGTCCGCCGGTCGGCGCGCGCTCGTCCTATCCTCCCGGCTCGCCCCGTCCTCCGTATGGCGCGCCGCCCCTCGGTGGCCCCCGCCCGCTGCCTGGGCAGCCCGTGCGTCCTGGTCAGGGGCTGCCGCCCCGTCCTGGTGCCTACCCGCAGCGACCCGGCATGCCGTCGCGGCCGCCGATGGGCGCGCGTCCCGGTGGCGCGTTCCGGCCCGCCGGCCGCCCTACGGGCGGTCCGCGCCGTGATTCCGGGTTCCGTCAGTCGCCGGCCCCACCGCCCGTGACTCTGCCACCGATCAGCCGCACGATCACGCTGGCCGAGGGCATGACGGTGAAAGACCTGTCGGACAAGCTCGAAGTTCGCGTCAAGGACGTGCTCAAGGTGCTGCTCGACCGCCGGTTGATGATGAACATCAACACCACGGTCGATATCGACACGGCGCGCGACGTCGCCCGCCACTTCGGCGCCGACGTGGAAACCCGCAGCTTCGAGGAAGAACTGCTCGAAGTGGCGTCCGGAGGTGTGGACGACAAGGACACCGTGGCGCGCGCGCCGGTCGTCACCGTGATGGGCCACGTCGATCACGGCAAGACCACGCTGCTCGACTCGATCCGCACCACGCGGGTGGCCGAGCGCGAAGCCGGCGGCATCACCCAGCACATTGGCGCCTACCTCGTGGGCGGCATCGGCGAGAAGAAAGACAAGAGCGTGGTCTTCCTCGACACGCCCGGTCACGCCGCGTTCACCATGATGCGCGCCCGCGGCGCCAAGGTGACCGACGTGGTCATCCTGGTGGTGGCGGCCGACGACGGCGTCATGCCACAAACGCGTGAGGCGGTCGACCATGCCAAGGCCGCGAACGTGCCGATCATCGTGGCCGTGAACAAGATCGACAAGCCGGGCGCCAATACCGAAGTGGTGAAACGCCAGTTGTCCGACCTGGGCCTGATGCCCGAGGCCTGGGGCGGCACCACGGTGTTCGTCGAGGTCTCGGCCAAGCAGAAGACCAACCTCGATGCGCTCCTCGAGATGATCCTGCTCGTCACGGAAATTGGCGAGCTCAAGGCCAACCCGAAGCGCGCGGCGGCCGGCACCGTGCTCGAGACCAAGCTCGACCGCGGCCGCGGGCCAGTGGCCACCGTGCTCGTGCAGGACGGCACGCTCAGCGTCGGCGACAACATCATTGCCGGGCCGGTCGTGGGCCGCGTCCGCGCCCTCATCGACGACCGTGGCCGGCCGATCAAGTCGGCCGGTCCGTCGACGCCCGTGGAAGTGCTGGGGCTCGAGACACTGCCCTCGCCGGGCGACTCGTTCCAGGCCGTGACCGATCCGGCCAAGGCCCGGCAGATCGCCCTCTTCCGCCAGACCCGCGCGAAGGAGAAGCTGCTCGTCGCGAAAGGCGGCCGGCTCACGCTCGAATCACTGCAGCTCCAGATGGCCGAAGGCGGCATGAAGGAACTGCCGATCATCATCAAGTCCGACGTGCAGGGTTCGGCCGAAGTGCTCGCTTCGTCGCTCGACAAGCTCTCGGACGACAAGGTCAAGGTCAAGATCATCCATTCGGCGGTGGGCGCCATCAACGAGTCGGACGTGCTGCTGGCGACGGCGAGCAACGCCATCGTCATCGGCTTCAACGTGCGGCCCGATCGCAACGCCACCGACATCGCCGAACGCGAGAAGGTCGACATCCGTCTGCACACGGTGATCTACAAGGTCACCGAAGAGATCGAGAAGGCGATGGCCGGGCTGCTCGATCCGACCTTCAAGGAGGTGCGGATCGGGGCGGCGCAGGTGCGCGACACGTTCAAGGTGCCGAAGGCCGGCGTCATCGCCGGCTGCATGGTCAGCGAAGGCACGATCACGCGCAAAGGCGACGCGCAGGTGCGTCTGCTGCGCGACAGCGTGGTCGTCTGGGAGGGCAAGCTCGCATCGCTGCGCCGCTTCAAGGACGACGTCAGCGAGGTCAAGGCCGGCTTCGAATGTGGGATCGGCCTGCAGGGCTACAACGACGTGAAGCTCGGCGACGTCATCGAAGTCTTCCAGATGGAGCGCGTGGCGACCCCGGCCTAGGCACATGCCCCTCACCCATCGTATCGAGCGGATTGCGGAACAGCTGCGCGAAGAGGTGAGCCAGATTCTGGCCACCGAGATCGCCGACCCGGGCGTGGGACTCGTGACCGTCAGCCGGGTCAAGGTCTCGCCCGACCTGTCACTGGCGCGCGTCTACTGGACGCTGTTCGGCGACGCCGCCGAAAAGAAGCGCACGACCAAGGCGTTGCAGCGCGCGGCGCCCTTCGTGCGCCACGTGCTGGCCACGCGGCTCACGCTGCGGCGGGTGCCCGAGGTGGCGTTCCACTACGACGAAGGGCTGGCGGCCCATCAACGCGTGGAAGAGATCCTCCACGAGATTCATGAAGCGGAAGCCGCGCGCGGCGAGACGCCCGGAGGGGCGAACGCGCCCGCGGCCGACACGACACCCGGCGCGGTGGCGGCCACGCCCGCCGTGCCTGAGGCGCCCGCCGTGCCTGGGGCGCCTGCCGGCGCTCAGGCGGCGCCCGCCGATGATGCCGACCCGACGCGCTGACGGGCCGGAGCTGGCCGCCATCGTGGCGCGGCTCCACGCCGCGGAGCGCATCGTCGTCTCCTCGCACGAGCGACCCGACGGCGACGCCATCGGCTCGGGCATGGCACTCGTGCTGGCCTTGCGCGCGCTCGGCAAGGACGCCCGCATGGTCATGTGCGACACGCCGCCGCCCGCGCTCCTCCCCTTCCCTGAGGTGGACGGCGTGTGGGTCGCGCGCGACGTCGGTGAGACCTTCGATGCGGCCGTGATCATGGAGTGCAGCGAGCTCGCGCGCACCGGGGTCGCCGGCCTCGACCGCTCGCCCGTGCTCAATGTCGACCACCATCCCGGCAACGCGCGCTACGGTGCCGAGAACTGGGTCGATGAATCGGCAGCTGCGTGCGGGGAACTGGCCTACGACCTGATCGTCGCGCTCGGCGTGCCGCTCACGCCGGACATCGCAACGCACCTCTATCTCGCCCTCCTGACCGACACCGGGTCGTTCCACTTCTCGCATCTGACGGCGCGCACCTTCGACATCGCCGCGCGCTGCGTCGAGGCCGGCGCTGACCCAGTGTGGATCGCCCGCACGCACTACGACAGCAACCGCATGGCGCGGGTGCATCTCTTCGGCCGCGTGCTGTCGGAGATGGTCGTCGACGCGCGCGGGCGCATCGCGCTGCTCGCGGTGACGCCGGAGATGGCCGCCGCCGCCGGCGGCACCTACGACGACACCGACGGACTCATCAATTTCCCGCTGTCGGTGCAAGCCCTCTCCGCCGTGGCCTTCTTCAAGCAGGCCGAGTCGCCCGAGCACTGGCGGGTGAGCCTGCGCTCGAAGGGCGCGGTCGACATCGGCAGCATCGCGCGCGAACGGGGCGGCGGCGGCCACCGCAATGCCGCGGCGTGCGCGCTGCGCGGTCCCCTCGACCTGGTGCGGGCGGACGTCCTGCAGGCGCTCGAGCGCGCCGTGGCCGACGCGGACGGCGCGTGAGCCTGGCCGCCGACGGCGTTCTCGTCGTCGACAAGCCCGCCGGGCCCACCTCCCACGACGTGGTGGCGGTGGCGCGCCGCGCCCTCCGCACGCCCAAGGTCGGGCACACTGGCACGCTCGATCCCATGGCCACAGGTGTGCTCGTGCTGGTCGTCGGCCGCGCCACGCGTCTGGCCCGCTACATGGCGGGCGACGTGAAGAGCTACGACGCGCACGTCACCTTCGGCCGCGCGACCGACACCTACGACGCCCTCGGCGCCACCACCCACGAGACCGGCCGGCATCCGGACGAAGCGGCACTGGCCGCCGCACTGGCCGGGTTCACGGGGCCCTTCCAGCAGCTGCCGCCCGCCTACTCGGCCAAGAAGGTAGGCGGCGAAGCCGCCTACAAGCTGGCGCGCCGCGACCTGCCCGTCGCGCTCGTGCCCGTGGCGGTCGTGGTGCACGCGCTCACGCTCGGGCACTACGCAGGCGGCGTGGCCGCGCTCACGGTGCGGGCATCGGCGGGCTTCTACGTGCGGTCCCTGGCCCACGACCTGGGCGAATTGCTCGGCACCGGCGCCCACCTGTCGGCGCTGCGCCGCACCGGGGCCGGCGCATTCTCCCTTCCCGATGCGGTGTCGTGGGAGGTGCTGGCCCGGGGCGGCGAAGCGGCCAGGGCCGGCCTGCTGCCGATCGACCGCCTGCTGCCCGACCTGCCAGGCGTGGTGCTGTCATCCGACGACGTGGCGCGCGCCCGGCATGGCCAAACCGTGCAGTCGCCGCTGCCAGCCGCCGTCCTGGCCGGGCCCGTGCGGCTCCTGGATGAGGCGGCAAGGCTCATCGGCATCGCGGAGGCCGCACCGCCGGCGTCCACGCGCCCGGCCCCCGGCTCGGTCGACGCGCCGGTCACTTTGCAGCCCGTCGTGATCCTGGGCTAACATGAACGGTCGACCTGCGGACGAACCCGCAGACATACGGCGGCGTGGAGCGGCGGCAGGCCGCGCTCTGGGCCGCGCGTGGAGGCAGACGTGGCACTGACGAAAGACAAGAAGACCGAAGTCATCGGGTCCTACCGCACACACGGCACCGATACGGGATCTCCCGAGGTGCAAGTCGCGATCCTCAGCGAACGCATCACCTACCTGACCGAGCACTTCAAGAGCCACGCGAAGGACCACCACTCGCGCCGCGGCCTCCTGAAACTCGTCGGCCAGCGCCGGCGCCTGCTCGACTACCTGAAGAGCAAGGACACCGACCGCTACGCTGAGCTGATCAAGCGGCTCGGTATCCGCAAGTAGTTTCCGTCCGGCACGGCCGCACCGGCACGTCCGGTTCGGGTCCGCGTCCGGCGACCACACCGCAATACCGGCGGCGGCGGGGCTCTTCGCACCAGGCGAGGGCTCCGCGCCGTCGCGCCGACAAGCCCGGGGAACGTGACCCCGGCATCGAGGTTTCAGAATGATCAAGCGCGAGATTCAGATCGGCCAACACACCCTCTCGATCGAGACGGGCAGACTGGCCAAGCAGGCCGACGGCGCCGTCGTCGTCCGCATGGGCGACACGATGGTGATCGTCACCGCCTGCCACGCGTCGAGCGCCCGCGAGGGCATCGACTTCCTGCCCCTCACGGTCGACTACCGTGAATACACCTACGCGTCGGGCCGCATTCCCGGCGGCTTCTTCAAGCGCGAAGGCAAGGCCACCGAGAAGGAGACCCTCACGAGCCGGCTGATCGACCGCCCGATTCGTCCGCTCTTCCCGTCGGGCTGGGCCTTCGAAACGCAAGTCATCGCGTTCGTCCTTTCTGCCGACACCGACCACGACTCCGACGTACTGGCCATCACCGGCGCCTCGGCCGCACTGGCGCTCTCGGAGATGCCGCTCGCAAAGACCATCGCCGGCGTGCGCATGGGTCTCATCGACGGCAAGTACGTCGTCAACCCCACGTTCCCCGAGCGCAAGCTGAGCCGTCTCGACCTCACCGTCGCCGGCAGCAAAGACGGCATCGTGATGGTCGAAGCGGGCGCGCAGGAGGTCTCCGAAGAGGAAGTCATCCAGGCGCTCGAAGTGGCCCACGTCGCCATCAAGGAGATCTGCGCGCTCATCGACGGCCTGGCCAAGGACGCCGGCCGCACCAAGCTCGCCAAGCCCACCGTGAAGGTGGACGCGGCCTTCCAGCAGGCCATCGCGGCCAAGGCGCTCGCGCCGCTCACCGCGGCCATGCGCATCAAGGGCAAGATCGAGAACTACGCCACCGTGGCCAGGGTCGAGAAGGAGACCATCGCCGGTCTGCCTGAAGATCAGCTCAGCCGCAAGGGCGAGGCCAAGGGCATCCTGCACGACCTGCAGGAGCAGGTGCTGCGCACCGAGATTCTCGACCGCAGCGTGCGCCTCGACGGCCGCAAGTTCGACGAGATCCGCCCGATCACCATCGAGACCAAGGTGCTGCCGCGCGTGCACGGCTCGACCGTCTTCACCCGCGGCGAGACCCAGGCGCTCGTCACCGTCACACTCGGCACGGCCGACGACCAGCAGAAGATCGAGATGGTCGACGGCGAGATGTGGAAGCGCTTCATGCTCCACTACAACTTCCCGCCCTTCTCGGTCGGCGAGACCAAGCCGATGCGCGGCCCGGGCCGCCGCGAGATCGGTCACGGCGCGCTGGCCGAGCGCGCGCTCGCGCCGATGATGCCGCTCGAAGCCGACTTCGCCTACACCGTGCGCATCGTCTCGGACATCCTCGAGTCGAACGGCAGTTCCTCGATGGCGTCGGTGTGCGGGGCATCGCTGGCCATGATGGATGCCGGCGTGCCGATCAAGGCGCCCGTCGCCGGTGTGGCCATGGGCCTCATCATGGACGAGGCCACCGGCAAGTACGCGGTGCTGAGCGACATCGCCGGCGCCGAAGACCACTACGGCGACATGGACTTCAAGGTCGCCGGCACCAAGGACGGCATCACCGCCCTGCAGATGGACATCAAGGTCACAGGCATCTCGCCCGAAGTGATGCGCGCCGCGCTCACCCAGGCCAAGGCCGGCCGTCTGCACATCCTCGGAATCATGCAGGAACACCTCCCGGCGACCCGCGCCAACATGTCGGCCTATGCGCCGCGCATCGT
>Ga0163144_10004479_pt1 | contig 31442 bp, 34 predicted proteins | sample OliLak19BULKMAT1_FD_123175 | JGI IMG/M metagenome (GOLD analysis project Ga0163144, IMG submission 123175) | Freshwater microbial mat bacterial communities from Lake Vanda, McMurdo Dry Valleys, Antarctica - Oligotrophic Lake LV.19.BULKMAT1 | ecosystem: Environmental > Aquatic > Freshwater >... | reverse complement strand
CTAGACGCTTTATCCCAAAATCCAAAATTACCGTCCGTGGCGTATTTGGGGTCTTTCAATGTTGCATCGTCTTCAACCGTAAGGCCAATACTGGCGGCGCGATCCAATGCCTCGTTAAGGGTGATGGCAGCATAGGTCATACGTCCATCCGCGTAACGACGTGCCATCCACAACGTGTCTTTAATTATTTCGCACAAAGTATTATTTTCAATTTCTATATTTTTTAATTTTTCAACTGGCTTCACGGCAAACCCACCCTATAGAAAGCATCCAGCCCGTTTTTTCAGCTGTAGGGACTGAATGGGCAACTTTATCGGAACGCATGAGTTGCCAATATTTGCCTTCGGCAATTGGCTTGCGACAAAGAACGCGCAACCCATTTAAAAAGATATTCAACCGATAATGCTTATAACCGTCTACTGGATCAATATGCGGCGCGATCCAGCTACCGGTTGGGAATCGCAACAAATAAATATCAAATGGAATAAGGGCGGAAGATAAGATTAAAAGCTTATCGTACCCGCTACCTTGTCTTCCTAGTTGCCAACGCATAAACCTGCCGCTTATTCGCTAATTTCAACTACTACCCGGTGGTTATAACTTGCGGCAATAGCTTTGACTAGTGTTCTAATCGCGTCCGCGTGCCGACCTTTTTTTCCAATAATTTTACCGGTATCATCCTTGTTAACGGAGATATTAGCAATTACCGTGGAATTATTGGTGACAAATATATCGATGCGCACGTCGTCTGGCTTATCCACTAAAGCGGAGATAAGTGGGAACAGAGCGCCTTCAATTCTGCTTTTAACATCAACTTCCGAATCCATTTTAGCTCCCTAATCTTTATTGTCTTTTACAAGTTGTGGTCCAGAACCGTCTTTTATTTCTTCTAGCCCGTGCAATTTAGACACCAGTTTCTTATCTTTTTTTATAACCGGTCTTGGCGGAAACCAACTACCATCCGTTGTGAATGAAGTAAGTGACTCCCCTTTTTTCATTTTCCTAATCAGTTCCGCATTACGCTTTTGACGAGCTTTGAAATTGTCCCGATCCATTAAAATACCCCATATGACCTAATATAAAATAAACACTGCGGAACACTCACTAAAATGGCTACCTTAAAAACATAACTCTCAACGAGGAGGACGTTATGGGTGGCGATTACGATTATCTTTTCCCTAATTTAGAAAACGAGGAAATGGAGCTAACCGACGAACTAACGGACGCGTTGAGAAGGGCAGTTTTTGACCAAGACGATTTAGTAAATAATACGCACAAAGAACTTATTGAAATGGTGGTCAGTTTGCGGAAAGACCTGAAAGAGCAGGCTAATATTATGGAGTTGTTTAAAGAAAATTTAAAGTCCTGTAGATCGGTTGATGGTTATTTTTGGGTGTTTGAATACCACCCGCAATACCCTCCGGTTGAAAGCATTTTGAGCGAATTGCAAGATAAATACCTCGGCGGAGAACCCTTAGTAGGTTTACCGGCAGGATCTATTCTTTACAATTTATCGGATAAGCAACTCGCCAGCCTTGGCCTGAGAAGGCACATGGGCGACGAGTCCTCCAGAAATTCCTACGAGGCAATGCTCAAGAAAAGTTAGTTAGTATCGATGTCAGTGTCAGAGTCCACCCAGTTGACTGCATCTTGCGATATAGCAGCCAAACAAGGTGTGTCTCTGGCATTTGATCAATGCGGAAGAGCGCGCTTCGGTTTCCGAGGCTCCATACCCAGAAAAAGCTCTCTGGAGGACAGGCGTGCGTGCAATGCAAACCCAGTCTGCTGTGAGTTCAATGGGCTCAGCCGAAAACGCTTTAACGGAAAATGTAGATAAAATGCAAGCCAGCGCTAAAAAATATTTCATAACTACCCCTATGGTTGAGTTTGAAACAAATTTTATACTAGATTGATTTCAGTTCAAAGATTATTCGCGATCTACTTCCAGAGCATCTTTTAACTGCAACAGTCTATCGATGGTTTGGCTGTAAGCTTCTTCAGCAGCGTAAGCTTGCTCGAATTGAACACCATAGTTGCCTAATTCTTGAGCCGTGGTGGCCAACTCCGCCATCACTTCATTCAAGTTATTTTTATCGATTACTTCGCTGATTTGACTAAAGCAGCGCTGAAGTTTTTCGGTTAGCACATTGACGGCCGTCTTAGCTGCCACGTTGAGCGCTGGTGTATTCGCGGGGTCCACCTGCTGCACGCTAGGGCGTTGTTGCGGTCTAGTGGCTAAAGAACTGAGAGCGCGCTCTACGCGTTCGTTAGATACCCGCAATTTCGATACTGGTCTTGGCATATTAATCGCAGTCATGAAATCCTCCCGTTCATCTAATTACTAAATTAACGGTTTTTTCCACCCCGGATCGCAGATAAGTGTAAGAAAATTCATCAGCGGTTTTCAAAGACTGCAATAATTTTATGGTGGCGACCACATCGGTTATCGGTATACCGTTAATAGATGTAACGATATCGCCATCTTGCATGCCAATTTGATCGAAAAAACTGCCTTTATCTATTTCCCAGAAACTAAAACCGCGCAAATTCCCATTTTCAAAATACGGTTCGGAGGCCGCCGCCATTAAAACTTTCGGCAATTCCTTGGGATCTATCAGGTGATTTTTTAACTCTTCTGTGAGGACGATGGTGGAATCATCGGTGCGCTCTAAGCCTGTTTCTGTAACAACTTTAACTTCAGCACCTTCCTCGATACTGTCGCCGGCTTTTATCTTGACGGTTTGCCCGCTTTGGGAAAGGAAAACGAATGGGTGCCTTATTTTGGTAACTTGCCAGCCATCTATTTCACCGCCTTCGCGAACTATAATCCCCAGACCACTTGTCGCGCCCGTAGAGAACACAGCGGTACTTTTAGCAGGTGTGGCCACCAGGCAAAGCATACCCAGTAAAATAGGTACGCCCATCAACCACGCCCTAGCAGAGTAGATTGAATGTCGTCAAATTTCCAGAAATTAGAATTGGGCACGCCGAACGGCCAAAGATCGCCCGCTTTTAGGCGGATAATCTTAGCACCAGCCGGCACCGAAAATAGTTGCGCTGAACCACTATCCGGTTGTTGCACTATTTCGGCGGTTTCCGGGATTAAACACAGTTCAATTTCTGGGGGTAACCGGGGATTTACCGTCTCGGCCATACCGCTTTCGTTTAATTTGACGTTCACGGCGCGGAAGTAAGCGACCTTATACCGGGTGGGGGTATGCCCAGCTTCTTTATAAGCGCCAGGCTTTTTAACAAGCGAATTTTCTTCATATTTTTTAATATCTGACATAGTCACCTACAAACGTGTGTAGGCGCATAATCGCAAAATTCAAAACAAATAGCTTTAAAAAATTGCCTATTCGTCGGCGGAAGCTTCTGGCGACTTAGCCTTCACACCAATATGGTAGTAATAATCACCGTCGTCTTGCCGACGGCCTTCCTTCATAATTTTTGCTTCATCAGCCGAATCAACTTCGTACTCATCTTCTTCTAATTTAGCTAACAGGTCTTCTGCGGAAGACTCCCCCGATGGGCTTGAAGACTCGAAATATAATTCATCATCACTCTCTTCAGAAATATCTACTTTACCTTCATAGCCGTGACCATAATCAGCGCCATCTACGGAGTTCAACTTTAATTTTTTGCCGATCATCTTAAAAGAACCAGAAATACCAATGAGAGACATTTCATCTGATTTTTTACCAGCTTTAGCTATCAAATCTTTTAGCTCTGCGACGATCGCATCTTTTACTTCGTCTGGTATTTGCATTTCCCAAACAAGTTGGGAAAGGTTGTCAGCCGCATCGCGGGGGCTATAGCCCACCTCGTAAATAGCTTCTTCGAAGTTAGTACCCGATGTACCAAAACCTGGGAAGTAACTGGCGCTGTCCCAGCCCATATCGTAAATTTCATATTGATCAGATAAATCCGAATCAGCCACAACCACTTCTTTCAAAGCGGCGAGCACATCCGATTTTTTAACTTGTTCGTCAACAACGGGAATCCCCAATTTACGCAACTCGGCGATCAATACTTTTTTAGATTTCATTTCATTATCCTTTATAATTGCGGCCTAATAATTCGTCTTCCTTGTAGCCTATACGTAAACATCAAGGGACACAGCTGAAGGGTCGGCTGGTTCCGAAACCGAGGAAATTTCAAAATACACGGTGCCGGAGCAAATTTGATAGGCTAACCTAGCGTAATCACTGCCCCTTACTGGATATAACTTGCCTTTGTTTTTCATGTGTTCGCAAGAGTGGTCATCTAAATTATCCACTTTCCCGCAAATCGAACAAAGGAAAGCTGCCACGGTAGCGCCCATCGAATAACCGGTGCGCTTTTTTTCCAGAATGCTCTTAACCAAATTGGCGTCCTTGGAACGATCCCAAAGAGTCACTGCATTGATTTTCCAAATATCGTAACGCGGCACATATTGAACATTGGAATCCGCAATGACGCCCTTGGCTTTGGTGGGGTCATTATTTTGGTGATCAATATGACAACATTTTTTATTAAATGTTTGATAAATCATGCAACCATAAATCGGACAAAAATACGAAATTTCTTCTAATTGAAACCCTTGTAGATTCCGGTTCGGAATATTTGCCGTCACGATTGGCAGTGAAACCAAAATGTAATCTTCTGGGTTGGGGGAAATATGGTACGACTCTGCCGCTGCCGGTAGCCAATCCAGATCCAACTCGATGGCTGGGTGGTTGGTCGCATGTATAATTGTTTTCTTTTTACCTTCGTGCTTTAAAACTTCCAAATTACGGTAAGTCTCGATTTGAAAATTTGGCATAACGGCGGAACCATAGACTGGGTAGCCATCTGGAATCGTTTGTCGTTTAGGGTGACGCATCATAATTCCTTTAATAGTACCTAGAAAATACCCAGGTCTCACCGTCTTTGCGCACGAAATTCACATCGTTAATGCCAGCATCGCGAGCATAAGCGTTATAGTCAATGCTAATGAAATTAGCTTTGGCTAAATCCTCGATCGTATATGCACCAAGATCTTCCACGAAATAACCAATCGGATCTTTATTAATTTTCTCTTCAACTTCATCTGCCACTAAGCTTTGAGCTTCTTCGCGGGCGTCTTGCAGAATTTTTTCTTTTTTCTCTTCATCTTCTTCATCATCATAGTCATCGGCTTTATCAGCTTTTTTAAGAATTTCTGAGTCATCTGCATTTTCAACCCAGTTATCGCCTTCTTCACCACCAATAATGCGGGCATCTGTTTCACTGACGGTCAAGTAATGGGCAGCAGATTCTTCACTAAGCCCGCCAGTATCTTCTATGAACTCCATGGCCCAATCGCGCTCTGATTCATATTTACCCATGAAAGAATCGCGAGCTTGTTCAAGCGTGCCGTCGCTATCGACATTATCGACGAACACTTCCACCAATTCGCGCTCATCTTCACTTAAAGCCAACCAATCCCAAAGTTCATCGGAAACGCTAGATTCGCTGTAATACTTTTCTGGGAAGCCTTCATAATCCTGAAACATGAGTTCGGGATCAGCTTCGTCTTTATGAAGCTCTTGGGCAGCCTTTAAAAAATCGTCTTTGCTGGCATAGTCTTCCAAATCAAGCCACTTGCCGCCGATGTCGCCGTCATTGTATTTGGCATAGGTGCCGACATAAATTCTTGGGCTGCTCATTTAATCCCCCACAAAACCTGAATCTGCTAACCCTACTAAATTAACTATTAATTGGATTTCTTATAACGATATTCAAAAACTACCTCACCGGCATGGTAAGCATCGTCCGGTTCAAAGACTAAGCGATCTTCATAATCTTTAGCGACAAAAGATGGTTCGGTAATGCTGTGCCCCAACACGTACACGTATTCCGAACAATAAATATTGAATGGCTTTTCACCGGAAGGCATAGGAATACCCTCTGCCAACCAATTGGGGATATCTGAGTCTAAGGACATCGTATAGTCATATTGAACGGTCGGTGCGGTTTCAATGGCCTTGAGTCGGCTATGTAGCACATCTTTGAATCCGGGCTTGAGTTTGTATTTGAGAACTGCAAAACAGTCGCTCTCACGTAAAATATCCAAAACATTCCAGTTATTTAGGCCATCTCCCTTCATATGCGAACAGCGGATGTGCCCTGCGGGGTCGATGTACAAATAGCCGGCATGGCCCCAAGCCGCTTTGGTAATGGCGTGGGTCAGCTTCCAAGACAAAGAGTCTTGGTCAGCAGCAACAAAACCGAAAAAACAATCGGGGTCTTGGTTATTTTTTAAAATAGCTTCTATTTCGAAATATTTTTCCATTGGGAACTTCGGGTAGCCGTACAACCGGAAGGTAAAATAAGCCACCTGGTGACGAGCTAGGCGCGCCCAAATTTGCGTGTTTAAAAACCATTCCATCAACCAAGTAATAAATTTGGGCATGGGTGCTCCCTCTACTTAATTTTAAGAAGAACTCTAAATTGTTAAACGTAGGTCTGTATGAAATATAAGAATTTAGGTCATGGTGAAATGGTTCTGGTGGACGGTGCCAACGCGGTGCTAATCGGCGATTACCGCCAAAGTGCTGATTATGGCATTAATCGTGACAAGATCTCCGCCTTGGACCCAGATGACATCGCTTCACTGCTAATGCAGCTGGATGGCGAGCCAGATTTAGAAGAACTCAGCGACGAAGAGTGCGCCGACATTCTGCAAGACATTATTTTAATCCACCCAGAACTCCGCTACATCGTCCAGTCCTATAGAAAAATGGCGATCGCTAAAGAGCCTGGCGAACCAGACGAAACAGGTAAAGATGCAACAGACGCCAAACCAGAAAAAAAGGATGGGACGCTTAAGAAGGTAGGCAAAGGTATTTGGGGGCTTTTGGGTAAAGCTTACTGGAATATGTATTACGGCCCGGATAACCGGGATGCGAAACTAAAAGAAAGAAAATTCTTAAAAGAATTTGTGAAGAAAAATTACCACAAAATGAAAGCTGCCGAAAAAGAAATAAAAGATCGCGCCGAGCTTGTCTACTACCTGGAGGAGGGTTTAGAAAGCGGCGAAATGGATATGGAAGAATTAAAAGCCTTCAATAAATTATCGGCAAAAGATCCAAAATGGTTAAAGAAAATGGATTTGCCTGATTATGACGGTGACGATGAAAATTTTTACCGGAAGCTAAAAAACCGTTTCAAAAAAGATCCCGGCATTATGGGGTTTTCTATCGACGAGATTGGTCTTCCAAGCGATGCACTAAAAAACGACTCAAACGAAGAATTAAAAATTGCGGTTATGAAGGACTTGGAAAAAGGCCGCATTAAAATAAAACCAGATAAAGTTATGGTGTCAGACGATCCCGATAACAGATGGGTTCACATAGAAGCAGAAATAGGGCCGCTATTTAAAATCGCCGATTATTACAACTTACGATCGGAAGACGTGGTTCTCAATGACATAGACAAATCGCAGCTGAAAGATCCCGAAGAGAAAACAAAATAATAGGTATCTGAATAATGGCAGATGAGGCAGATTTAGCAAAAATTGCGGAGCAAAGCGCTGCTCGAATTAAAGAGTTAGATAAGGCTCTGCATGACCTGGCTGCCTCGCGTAAGCAGGCTTTCGGTAAAGGCGATTTAAAGTCTTTAACTAATCTCGATAAATTAATTAAATCTACCGAAAAACTAAAGAGCGTTGAAGACAAGCGCCATAAGCTTCAAGAAAAAGTAATTAAATCGACTAAGCTGACGGCCGAGCAAGAAAAAGAACTTGCCGAAGAAGTACGCAAAACTAGCGAAGAATACGATAAAGTTTTAGAAGCTCAAAAAAATAACCACCGTGCTTTTTCTAAATACAATGAAGAGCAAATAAAGGGTACGGAACAACAGAACGAAAAGATACGCCAGCAATTCCGCGAGCACACGACGCTAGGCAAATCTTACGCTGTCTTGACCGGCACATTAAGTAAATGGGTTGGTGGCATAACTGCCGGCACGTTGGCCTTGAAGGCATTGAAAAATTTCACCGATGCAGCTGAAATTCGCAATCAAATCCTGATTAACAGTTTTCAGGATTTAGACAGCACCACATCCGGCAGCAGTGATTCTGTAAATGAATATGGAAAATCTCTAGAGGATGCCGGTAAACAGTCTGACTCTTTTGTTGGTAAACAGTGGGCAGCGGCAAAAGCCAATAAAACTGTAAGCGATGCTTTGGCGGAGACTAGGGCTACCGCTGCGCGTTTAGGTATGGATGTCAACGAAGTTGGCACCACGATGGTAAAATTTGCCAACATCGTGGGTACAAAAGACCCGGAATCCTTGCGCATCCTTACCCAAGGGGCGCTAGTTGCGGCGAAGGCTTTAAAGATAGATGTGGGTGAAGCTGCCGAGTTTGTCCAGATAAGGATGCAAAAATTTGGCGGGTCCGGCGCATCGGCGGTAACGCAATTAATTGAATTACGCGGTGAATCCGAACGCGTAAATGCTGCTTTCAAAAGAACGGTCTTGCGCGGCGACGATATTGTTCACACCCTTATGAACATATCCAAGCAATCCGGCGTGTACGCCATCGACCAAAGATTCATCGGGCAAATTTTAAAAGACAACATAGTTCGCTTGCAGGCTCAAGGAGCGTCTTACGAAGAAGCCAGACGCAAAGCTGAAGGGTTCGTAGGGGCCCTAACCGGTAAAGCGCCCGAATGGATGAAGATCATGGCCGGCGAAAAAGTCGGCGGGGCCATGGCGAAAGTATTTGGGGACGGTGGTGCAGAAGGCTCTAAAGCCTTTATGGAGAAGTATGGCGAAAAACTAGACAAAGGAAAGCCGGGCCTGTCCAAAAAAGTTATGGGTATTTTAGACAGCATAAAGAAGGGTACTACCGGCTCCTACGAAGGCATGCGCCACATCCAAGAAATTACCGAGCAAACTGAAGTCGGTATGATGGGCATGAATCGGCAGGTTTTAGATTTAGCGAAGGGTACCAATAACTCGACCGAAGTTATTGCGAAACAATTCGGCATAACCCGCGATGAAGCAGCGTCGATGTTGGAACAAGCCAAAAATTGGGAAGGCCAGCAAAAAAGAATAAAGGATTTGGGGGCTGCCACCACCAAAGAGCAAATAGCCGGAATCTTACAAGTAACCGACAAAGAAAAAGAGGCTATCGGTGAAAGGGGCGCTCAGGAATTAAATGCCAAGGCCGCTATAAGCGCAAAAACTTTGGCTGGTATAAAAGATGAAGGCGAGCGCAAAAAAATGGCCGAGCAGGTCATGCGTACTCGCGATGAAGAAATATCGCTGTTAACCCAACGCAATCGCCTAGAGCAAGAAGATGCGGCTAAAAAATTAAAGGTGGTAGAGCTTACCGATAAATTAAAAAAGTTGGAAGAGCAGCGGGCGGCCGCAACTGCGTCTGGTGATGAGTTTTTAAGCAGAGCCATCGATGAAAGAATCAAAGGCGTTCAAGACGAACTGGCACAAACGCAAGCCACCGGAACCCAAAAAGTTGAAGAATACAAAACAGCCGAGGCGGCCACTTCGGCGCTGATCGGTAAATTCGATACCTATTCAGTGCAATCCGGTCAATATTTCAAAAGTTTGATTGAAAAATTCAGCACGCTGGGAAGCTTGGCCGGGATGGCCGGGATGCTACTCGCGCAACGCATGTCTGGACTTACCCTTTTACGCATTGAAAAAATATTAATGGCCTCAAAAATGGGCGGCGGACCCGGCGGGGCGCTCTCTGACTTGTTCGGCGGGGGTGGCGGCGACGGTGGTAAGGGTGGTGGGGCTAAGGGTGGTGGTAAGGGCACCGGTAAATTAAAGGGAAAATTCGGTAGAGTCCGGGGCAAATTAGGCAAAATTGGTGGGATGCTTGGCGGTCTTACCAGCATTATGTCTATGGGTGGGATGGCCGCAATGGGCATGCCAGGCTATGGCGAAGACATGGCTATAGGTGGCCTAGCCGAAGCGGCTGCCGAGTCCCTGCCGCAAGGTGGTATCGCCAAAAGCGCTGCCGGCGCTGCCAAAGGGGCCGCAAAAGGGGCCGCAAAAGGCGCTGCCAAAGGGGCCGGATTTTTCGGTAAAGCATTAAAATTTGCAAAACTGGGGAAAGGCGTCCCGCTTCTAGGATCGGCCATCAGTGCCGGATTTGCCGCTAAAGGCGCTTACGACATGTACGATAAACATAGCCGTGGGGAAGAAATAACAGCTAGCGACAAATTGCGCCTAGCGGCGGATTTAGGCTCAATGATACCTGTTGTGGGGACCGCGATAGCCGGGGCTGACATGGCCGCCAGCGCAACCGGTGCCTATGATAAATTAGACGAGATAACAGCTTCTGGCGCTAAACAAATGGTCTCGGCACAGCAAACGCAAAAACCAACCTTGATAGCGCCTTCCGAATTAAACGCTATGGGTGCGGCTGCTTCGGATGCCAGTTCGGTGGCGAAACGAGCCGGCATGGCCACTTCCACGGGATCTTCAGAGATGTCTGGTGAATTTGTGGGTGGGATGCAGGCCGATGGCTCGGCGATGCTTAAAGTTACTAATATAGGTGCTATTTTTGCCGACGCCACTAAAATGGCAAAAAATGCTCCAAGGGTGTAATTAATAGGGGTAAATATTAATTTAATCCCAATGGTTATATTAATGCTATACAGGGAACGCGTAAATGGAGCACAAATATGTCAGCAAAACTTGAAAAAGCCCTCGCCAAAAAACAGGTTTACATTAAGAAACTTGTTTCTGGGGAAGTCACTATCCATTTTAGTGATCCTACCGTTAAAGATTTAACCATGTCGCACAACGGGGTCATGGACTTGCTTTCAAAGCGCGGTGTAACTGTTGATGTTATCCGCGATTCCAATTTGAAAGAACTTATCCAAAAAAGATATGTTGATGTCATTTAGATTACTAACAGCTTTATTAGTAATTTTGTCTTGCAGTACCTGCACTAAACAAAATTCCAAACCATTTTGCAAGTTAGCCATCAAGGTGGCGTCCGCAACGGCGGACGGCATCGGCTCTGCCTTCGACTGCGCTAACCGAAATCAGATGGTTGCAGATTTTTCTGAACCTATTTTAAATATCGATGTTTGCAAAGAAGAAATGCAAACCGGCGCTTTGGCTATCTTGGTCTGCCCAATTTTGGGAAAATATGTATCGGATGTCGCCGTTAAATCTTTGCCGAAGTCATGGGAATGCAAAGGTGGGCCAGCCGCCGATTCCATCAAAGTAGCCGCAGCCGCAGCCTGCATGACTGCCATCCACTTCTGAACGGATAGTTCAAAGTTGGCTTAATTTTATACTATGAAAATTATAGCCAACGAACAAGCTTTCCAATCGATTTACATCAACCTCAAAGCCGATGCTGTTGAGGATCGCATAGTCTTCCATACGCCCATCTTCAAAAATGGCATGACCGCAGCACTCATACTCAAGACGCTTCGATTAGAGAACGCTTTGGGGGTGGTCTTATGCGGGCCGAAAGCCAACATCACTGCATACCAGAAACAAGTAAAAGAAATGGACGCCGAAGAAAGCTGGGGTAATTTGGAAGGGGCTGCCATTTTGGAAGCTCTAGTTGAACTCGGCGCGGAAAACGGCCTATCGATTTTTTACCTGCAAGCACCGGCAGATATAAAGAAAAAACTTGGCGAAATACAATCTGTAAAGCCGGCCGAGCAAACTGAAAGCGAGCCGGTATCTGAAGTGGATAAAGAAATGGCACTAAAATTAAAAGAAATTACCCTAGACACCAAGCCGTCGCCATCCAGTCAAAATGTGGTCTACCCGACGGATGCTTCTTTTTTTGACCCGTCGTTATCGCAAATGTCATATGAACAATCTTCTAAATTAGCTTTCGAACAAATAACGGTATCCCCGTCACTGGCCCGATTTCCGGAAGGCATTGCCGAAGGCGCTAGGGCTATTTGGCAAGCCATCGTCGAGAGAAACAAAAGCGCATTGGCCACCGAAAAGACTGTAATGGCTAAATGGGTTTTAGCTATGCGATTATTCCTCCGCGCCTGCGAGGAAATGGGTGTAGCCCCTTTTATAATTAAGCCCGTGCTTGGCAGAGACGAACTGCAAAAAGAATTAAATACAGCCTACAACACCGGCTTAAAAGCTTTGGAAGATACTTTTTTGGTAATGAAAGCTTCCGATTTAGTAAGCGAAAAGAAATCAAAACCAGAAGCCGACCGTATAATCGTCACCCCGGCGGCCTATTACTTGTCTTTTAAACAGAGCTTTAAATTATCTGGGTTGGCTTCGCATTATCTAGTTTTAGAAAATTTGGCTAAGCAGGAGAAATTTTTCGTAAGCCCAGCCCTTAGCGCTGGAACAAAAAAGCTTAGTGACCGCGCAATGCTGACCGTAAAACCAGGCGGCGCTAATACACTCGATGTTCATATTACGATTTATTTAAGTTTAGCGGAAATTAAAAATTTATGGCCGACCACACCAGAAGCAATTAGGAAAGCCAATTTACAACGTGTTATGTTGGAAGCAACAAAAACCGGCAAAATTAATTTGAGGCAAGATGCCACCAAAGCATAACTATAATCAAATGCTGGAAGAGCTTGCCGATGATTATTTGGCCGAAATGACTATATGGCTTGCAGCGCATCCCGAAGACGCTGATAAAGAATTTTTACTAGAGGAAGAAGCCTATTCTTTAGCGGAAGAAAAAACTGAAATATATCTACAAACTCTGCATAAGCTGCCCAAAAGTCATATCCAAAATTTGTATAATACGATGCTAGAAGAACACCTGATGGATGACCCCAATTAATTCGGTAGCATCGAAATTCATTTTATATTAAAATATCAAATCTAAATAATTTTAACAGGGAAATCAAATGGTTGACCGAAGTACCACCGGATGTATCCGTATCCCTAATAAAATATGGGAAGATGATCGCGGCCATTTTACCGAAGTATTTAATGCCAATGCTTTCTTTGAGCACACCAAATTAGACTGGTTTGCTGGCAAGCAAGTGAACTTTTCCTACTCCTATAAAAACGTTGTGCGCGGCATGCATTTTCAACGCGGCATACACGCTCAAGCAAAATTTGTCCGCGTACTCAAAGGATCAATTATCGATGTTGTAATAGATCTCGACCAACTTTCAAAAACATTTGGCGAAATGGAAACTTTCCATCTTACCCCGGTAAGTTATTCGTTGTACGTACCAAACACACATGCACATGGCTTTTGGGCACTAGAGGATACAGAATTTATTTATGTTTGCGATCGCGCTTATGCACCCAGTGCAGAAAGCGGGATTAATCCCCTCGACACCAGCCTACCTTTCCCATGGCTTGCTGACACAGCCGCCAACCCCGAAGAATTAATCCTCGCCCCTAAAGATCGCGCCCACCCAAAATTTCGCGATGTACTTTTAGGTTTATAAATTGGGAGATTTTATGAAACGTATTTTAACCGTTCTGCTAAGTTTATTTGTGGTTTCCGTAAGTTTACCCGCCGCAGACTTGCGGCACACAATAAGATCCGCTGAAGTAAAACATGATATCCCGGAAAAATTATTGTATGCGGTGATAAAAATTGAGTCAGGATTAAACCCTAAAGCGATTAACGGGATTCAAAACAAAGGGGTGGCTACAGCTAGTTTTGGCTTAGGTCAGTTGACGCGCCAAACCGCCGCAGCCCATTGCGGCCTTTACTCGATGCCCAGTTTATTAAACCCAAACGCTAATATCGACTGTAGCGCCAAAGTTCTGCAATACCAGTTGCGGCGCTATTCTGGGGACGTTAACCGCGCTTTAGCAGCCTATAATTGGGGCACACCTTGTGAGTGCAATGGCAAGGTTTTTATCCAAAATTTGAACGGTAAAAACAACACATGCGCCACTAAGGCTGGCAAAACACTGACCTGTAAAATACGCGGAACGTTTTGGAATCAAAAATATGTTGATAAAGTAATGAACGCTTATCTAGCCGATCTATAATTTAGGCGATTGTAACCCTACAGTTTTGCTAAATATACGATTTGAATGATTTGCGTCTATTGTATTTGTAATGAATACAATACTTCGTAAGACACCCCAATGTTTTGAGTGCGGGGCATGCTGCCTTCGCAATTGGCGTGTGCATGTAGACATAAACTCAAGACAACATATACCAGCGCATTTAATAGCCGGCGACAATTCCATGAAGCGCCATCCAAGTGGCGGGTGTGCCGCTTACGATAGATCATCTGGAGCGTGCACTATTTATGAAATACGCCCCCTCGTTTGCAAAACCTTGGAGCGTGGCGGCGACGGCTGTCAATCGGCTAGGGAATCTCTAGCGGTATTTAGTACGGATGCTGCCGCTAACGTTGACCGGAACATTAACAGGGCACGCGACAACGCTAGTAGTTGACGTATTTGTCGATTGGGCGGCATATCGAACCGGATCGGTAGACCCTTTCACATCGAACTCATTCCAAGCGTACAAACACCCGGTATCGATATCACGGTACATAACCCCATTATCCGTGCTAACCGGAATCACCTCAACCGGCAGCGAGGTTTTCTTCAAAAGCATCTTCAAGGGCTGGCTCCTTGTAATCAATCGGCACAACTACGGCGTAGTAACGGCTGGAAAAGATTTGGCGCGTGCCATGCGAAAGAACCCAATAGCTAGAGGGCTCTGAATTGGGGATCAAAAATGCCCCGTTCCCTGCCGGATGCACCTCGTAAAAACCAGGGATTAATTTACGTATAGTTGTTTGTGGATCAATAATTTTTTCAACCGGCATTAAAACAAAGGCACCTTTGTTTTCACCGGGCTTTATTTCCCGAACTACTTTACAAACCCAAAGATCTTTATTCTCGACTTTGCCGGTAAAGTTTTTATCCACTATGGAAAATTTACCGAGGGTTCTACTTATACAGGTAAATTCCCCGCTAGGTGCTTTAGACAGGAAAAACTTGGCAACAACATGCACACCTTCAAATTCAGATTTTTTCACCGTTTCACCCTTTAGACTTTAGATAGGCAAGTTAAACGTATTCAATCCCAAAGCTTGAATTTTAACTTCCTTGTTCACCGCAACAGTTAACTGCAACTGCAAATAAATGATCGTATTAGGCGTTTGCACCAAGGTTCTTGGCAACGCTACCGTTTGCAAAACCAGGTTAGGGTTTCCGGAAAATGCGGCAGACAATACAGACGAATTGCCAGAACTATCAATAGCGCTCGGTATAATCGAAGCATTAATATCCGTGGAAATAATCATTTGCAAAATAGCGTATGGAATATCCATAACTTTAAACGGAAATGTGAGCGTTACGTTACCGACCGATAAAGAATTATTTCGCAATTTAATATACATTTCCGGCTTAGGGCCGCTGATATCAAACGTGTCTGTAATAGTGATCACGCCACCGCTGGTGTTGGTAATCATGTAACCATGGTTACGCACAGGCACTACCCAATCCGCCGTTTCCCTTTTAGGTTTAACGCTCCCTAATTGAAGGGGTGGTGCCTGAACGAAATGGGCTAGGGACAAAGGGATGGCCCCGCCGGGGTAGCGGATATAACCGAGGATAACGCCGGAGACAACGTCGCCGGTTAAAAGCCCAGCCTGTAGAGTCAAGGCAGCAGAAACACCGCCGGAAACATCCTGGTCCGTGTGGTCGTAATAAACGGTGTAGTCGGTAGGGGTGGACGAGTTAACAATGGTCAAAAATTTGGATTCATTCTCGATAATGATGACACCTTGATTAGTCATCGCCGTACCAGGGTTGATACGAATTCTATTCGGACTGTCCACCAAAAATTCAAAGCCCTTCAGCACACCGGCAGCGGCATAGGCTAAGTTCATATTTTTCAAACTAGAGGCAACGATCGTTGCGCCATAGTCTTGTATGCGGCGTTGCGTCATTTTTTAGTCAACCCCTTAATTACTTTCGTACAGAGAAAATCCGCTACACTTGCCGAAAATCTCTACCTGAACTTTAGAAATATTAAACGCTTTCGAAATACTGAATACTGCACCATCGAAGGTGGCGACTTCCCACGGTAACCAAGTAGGGTCCGAGTCACTCGCCACGCGCATCCGCACTTGAACACCAACAGGTCGCGGCGGCTGAGCGCCGTGAATAACGACGGTAATCACTTGTAAAGCAGCTATAGCGATAGGTGTTGATAAATACCGCTCGCGAATCGTGTAAACTTCATAAGTCGATGGGCTGGGGACTGGCGAGTCGATGTTATCATAGTGGCGCGGTGTGAACGATTCCCCAAAACCATCAATGCCACCTAAAGCATTTCCTGACAAAGAGATTGCGGTGGGATTGCCTTCCACTAACTCAACGACAGTGCCGTTGCCACGGGCTCCCAAAGTATTTGCAGAGCAATTAACTTTTCTGACGTTTGAACCATCTGCGACGGCCGTGATGCCAGAATTGAAGGCCCCGTAATTTATGGTGAGCACCATATCATCGCGGGTATCAGAATCCGACACGGCGGCTAAATACTCGCCTATAGTCCTGTTAGGTATACCGGTTGTGATAGCTGTGATGATACTGCCTGTGGGTAGTTGAATCTGATCGCCGGCTTGGATAAGAGTGTAGTCATCGATAAAGATTGAAAAAGAAGCGGCGACCGGAGCTTGCAAGCCTTTAGTAGTATCCCGGTAGCGAGGGTTAGAGAAATCCTCGCTAAGAATCATATTTTTAACAGAACCGCCCAAACCTAAAACTTCCGCAGCGGCGATGAAGCGATGCGGATTTGCCGGCAAGTTGCTGACAATTTTCCTAGCGTCGATCAAATTGGTAGCAGCGGTACCGTCCCACCGGACTTTAGCGAGCAAAGCCAGCTTATTGAGGTCTTGGGTAGTTTCAGTCTCCAACTCAGCCCACAATACAATTCTACTGTTTGGCCCGTCGTCCGTTCTGTTGGTGACCTGCAAATTGGTAATCGAATAGAAAATTTGAGTGGTTTTTATAAACTGGTTAGGATTTTCAGCGCCCGGTAAGGCAACATTCACCCAAGTAGTGCCAGAGAATGTCACATCTTCAGTAATGGTAATGCCGTCTTTATTCTTACCGAAAACTTTAATGGTAATTTGCATCGTGGGTACTGGGTTAGCATCCGCCAAACCAATACCGATTTTAGCCGGTCCGAAAATGGAGAAAGTAATAGTTTGCAGGGACGTGCCGAGGTCATCTAATTTGAACGTGGATTGGATAAGCTGGGGCGTGCGGATTAGGCCGCCCGTGCCGGTTACAAAAATACTATAGTTGCGCGGTACAGGCCCAGAGCCATCGAAATCAATCGAAGGGTTGGTTAGGGTCGAAATTGATACCCCGCCGGTGGAGATAAGCTCTCTGGCTGTATCAGGCTGTGTGAACGTCAAGGTATTGGATAAAATCGAAGCCGGCGGCATACCGGCGAATACTTGATTGTACTGGATGGTGGCAGTTCCTGTTAATTGTTCCGGGTTTGGCAAAACCAAAATACGTGTGCCTGCAATATGATCGAAAGCTACCGCATAACCTTTGTGCGATTGCAGATAAAACGCACTGATGCCAACAGGGTAACTAGCCAGCACGATATACTTAGCGCCCGTTCCGCCAAACCTAGATCCCGCCGTGATGGCACCAGAACCATCTGTCAAAACACGGCTGACCGTAATATCTTCAAAGCAAAGCTTGCCCGATATTCCTTTGATGTCTTCATCTAAGGCTAAGATGCACCCGTATTTCAGCAATTGATCGTAAAGGGTCAAACTACCACTAACCAAGTCGTTAAAGGTCAACCCATGCACGTTTCTAGTGGTCGGCGTCCCGGACCCGATTTGGGACCGATGCTCCACGTCAACCGGTGAAAACCAAGGTCGATTAAATAAATAAGTATTATTGGAATAATCTATCTGAAGCTGTAGGCCGGCCACAGTGTTCGCAACGGTCACCACGGCAATGACAACAATATTTTCTCTGCGTTCCGGGGTAAAAATCACAGCGTTAGTAAAATCTGCGATCAAAGCCGAGCGTATCACGCCAGTATTTTGAACACGCCGCACCGGCTGTGCAATATTGTACACGGTATTTCTTACCGGTGCCCCGTCAACAATTTCATTTTCCAAATACACAATAACGATATCGTTGGCGCTAGTACGAGCTAGTTCCTCGTCCTCTAAAAGGGCTGGGTTGCCAATAATAGAGCCGTTGGGGGCTACTGCTAACCCCGGCGCTACGTTTATTAAAAGAGGGTTGTTCGGCGACGGGTAAACAATAAGCGGTCGAGTCGTTTCGGTCTCTACCAGGTTCTTAGGGTCTACCGCGTCAGCAATACCGAAATGCGCTACAGGCAGACTGCGGCCGCCCATAACAAGATTAAAGCGGTCTAGGATGGCTTTTTCAAGCTCAATATCCCAAAACTTAAAATCTTGGATTGCCAACTTACCGTCAAAATTTAAACCAGGGATATTTTTTCCCATTTATTTCCTCTTTAATCAGCTTCCCATCGGGTCGATACCAGACCTTGCTTTCATAATGTTAAGCCGGTGTTCTGGAACCCCTAAACCGCCAACCATCGTGTACAGAAAAAGGCCCATCTTATTGGCTTCGTAAACGCCTTGGTGAACCATAAGGTTTCTATTTTCCCCACCGAGAATTCTTTCCAAAGTAGAAAAAGCCAAATCAATATGGGATTGCGGCAAAATATCCAAAATGGCGTCCGGAGCACACAAAATAGCTGCCACACAAGATGCCTTACTGACATCGATGTCAGCCAATAGCGTCCGTTTTAAATTATTTCTTAAACCGTCAGAAATATCTGTGTCGTGCTCGTAAGAGTCCAGCTTGGTAGCGCCAAAAATAATAATGCCGGAATCCAAAATTGAATTGTAGTCAGCGCGATCGAAAGTAACATACTGGGACCGCTGGCAAGCCAGCACGTTAAAAATATCAAATAAACCAACCGTGTTTTTGTTTGCAGTTTGCCAAAACTGCTTAGCCGACACGTTGGGGAACATCTTGTGGATGCTTTCATTATCGCAAACAATGAAAGGAGATATCTTTTTGGATTCGACGAGAGGTTGAATGCTTTTCATGGCCTTATAAGCATTCTCTTGTACCTTGCCACCTTCCGACAATTTGGGCAGAGAAGCGATCATCCCAACCTTTTCTTCTTTACCTAATTGCCGCATGTAGTAACGGGCTAGCTTAACCAGCTTTTCCGCACTGCCGGTGCCGGTGCCGCCGCCAAAGCCAGCGCACACTAAGATGCGGTCGATATTTTCACCGAAACACCGACGCATTAAATTCATAATCTCTTCAGAAGATTTATCTACAGCTTCAGCACCTTTGGTGGGGTCTTTACCAGCCCCGCCTTCGGAACTATCCAAAATCAATTGGTTCGCCACCGGCAAGGATAAGCCCAAGAAATCTTGCGCAGTGGTGTTAACAGCACAAACACGTCGATAACCGATTTGATAAAATGTATCGCACAATCGATTTCCACCCTGTCCCGACCCAATAATTCCAAACTTAACCGCCAAGTCTTTAGCATCTGGCACGGATAAATCAGTAGGTTCATCGTTTTTACTACCAATAGCCACATCAGGTAAATCCACTCCGGAATTTACTTGTTGGGATTGTGCTTGCTGCGTTACGGGTGTTTTTTCGGCAGGCTGGTTTTCAGGGATAGCAATATCAAAATCGGTCATGATTTAGACTCCTTTAATAGACTAGTGAAAACAATATAGGCCGTCGGTACAATAAATTCGGCCCCATCTCCGTATAATTTAACCTTTCCTGGCACCTAATATAACCGTCTAGCCAATATTATATTAAACACTGCCCCAGGAAGGCTTTCGGGCCACCTGTTACTATAGCCGCTGGCGTGGCGTGACCGCGTCAGCGGCCCCTACTAAAATTTAATATGGGTATTTTTAGAATAAACTGGGCGGAATGAAAATTGAGCGACCCACGTTGGTATTAATATCTCGTCGGAATCGAAATCTTTAACGCGAGCCTCAGGCACGACGCGCATATACTCATCTTTGGAAACTACCCAAAATTCGCTTTCAACCTTTTGGCCGTCTAACATTAGAGCCGTCTCGCGTACCGGGGTTTTTTTCTTTAACAAAAACTCGCGGCCGAGCAAAGGATAGCCGCGCAATTCCGCATGGACTTCTACGATGATAATAATGGTCGGTACGAGATGGTTTAAATTAGTCATTCATCTTCAAATAATAAAAAGTGTAAGCCCCGCGCCGTTCCATTTTATTAGACTTGGATCTCAACCAAGCGATGTCACCACCGGCTGAAGCGAAGTATTGCCCCGTACCCACGCCATCGGCAACACGAACCAAAGCACAGTTGTTAGGCTTTTCCTCAACCTCAGTCATGATTGACATCTCGGCCAATTTAGACCGTAATCTATTAATATTTAAAGGTAATTCCTGGTCATTGCTTTGTTCTACCGCATTTTCTTCGATATAAATCTTTTTCATTTAGGCTCCGCTTTTTTATCAATAAGAGATTTACAGGCATCTTTAAGTTTCAGCTTTTCGTGCGGTTCGGCGTGCCGAATAACCTCCCCAACCCTATTAGCTAATATCGCAGCAATTTCGATTATGGATATCTTGTTTTTCAACGCCCATACCACACACTTATCCACAGCGTCCGAAAATTCTTTACACCTGATAGCGGCAGAGTCTGGTGGCTTTTTTGGAAATTTTATTATCTTCCCCACATTAACCCCAGATTTTTCCACCATCAAATATGGCACCACTATCCCACGATGTAGTCAAAAACTCGGAACCCATAAAGAAAGGTTTCAAAATTAAACCCGTCGATTGGTAAGTGGCTTGGCCTATTGCCTCGATAACATAGCTGTACTGGATTGATTCTATGGTATCGCGCACCGGCGACCAGTCAGACATCTTCACTTCAGTTAGGGAGGAGTTCCCTAAAACATTTATTTCAACGTCTGTTACTGAAGCACCCGCCGGAATTTGGATCACTACGTTAGAAGTGCTGCCAGACATTAAGGCAAACTCTTGTGCCGGGTGTGGCTTGAAAATAAACCTTATAGTGCAGTCATCGTTAGTCGATAAGCTGACACGCCACTGCGTTCCAGTAGCTGGCAAGTTCGGTATGCATTTTATACCGACGCGAAATAATCTATTTGCGTATACTTTGAAAATAACGCGAGTGGGTGTTAAGCGCATCGTACCTTCGGCTAATTGCCAAAACATCGGATAATGCGCTGCCCAAGGACGATCTACAATAACGTGGTTTTTCTCTATGGTGGAAAACTCAGACACGTTGCCGAGAACGAATTGGCCGGCGCGATTAAATGATTTTATAGCCAAAGTCTCGTTAAAATTATTGCCTTCAAGAAGCCTTCCAGATAGCAAATCAATTAAAAAAGGTCCCAGAGGATTAGCCGTGAAGAGCGCGTTCGGAACTTTAATCTGCGGCGAAAAGTATGCAGGATAAGCCCGAACATAAACCAAAGAGCCTGCGATGATTTTTCTATTAATAGGACCATTTAATTCCAACCGATAAATTTGGCTATAAAAAGTATCTGTGCTGGTACCTAAAAATATGGCCCGGCTGGATTTCACTTCCGTAATAGACTGGAGCAATCCATCGGTTTGCAAATACGCCAAAACATCGCCATTGCCTAATTGATAATGCGACTTGATAATTATAAAAGTGTCGCCCTGAGAAACATCTACCGACAAAATCATGGGGAAAGCGTACAAAAGAATTTTATCTTCTAAGGTGTATTCACGAGCTATCTCTTTTTTAAGCAGTACAACATTGTCACTGATATCGTCCACTTGATGCAATTCTTTACCAGGCCCCAGTGACAGCACAGCATCTTGATTTAACCACGTAGGAATCGTGGAAAGCGACAGTTCTTTGCTTCGCAATTTCGGTACTTCTGCGAAGTTGTACGTATTATCCGGATTAATTAACGCAATGGAGTTGCCGGTTCTTTTACCAAACCTTAAAGTTCCACGGAGCAGCGAATCCACGAAACTTGGCAAGCTTCGGGGGAAGATTTTTATATGACCGTAGTGATTGATCGTGTCGTTTACTACGCTCTCTATTTTTTGTAATCTTCCCATTCACCAGCCTGCTCTATTTATTTCGCTAATTTTTTGATAATAGACTCGTGCTCAGGAGAAGATTCAGACAGAGGCAAATCAACTTCTATTAAAGCATCATGTACTTTTTTTCTGGTTTCATAAGAAGCATCTCTTAAATAATGCCGATAATCGTAATGCCAAAACCACTCCATACCCATATAATCAGGCGTACCTAAAAACTTTTTATCAATAAGTTTAAGTTTATCGAAAGCGTTTGAGGATAGAGGCAAATTAGTTAATTCAAAATTATTTGACGCTCCTATGGCCGCAATAATTTCGGATTTTTTAACTTTATTACCCACGATGTTTATGCCGGCATCGGTTAACATAATTTCTAAATCTTTGCGATGCATAAGCCACCCCTAAAATTGGATAATAAACCGGTAAACAATAGCTTGCCGTAATGTTTTAGTTTGTATTGGAAAATGGCCTACGGCAAACAAAAACTTTGTACCAACTTCGCCAAGCGATACCGTAGAATTAATTATCTCAGCCCACAACCCGATTTCACCCAGTGCAGAAACACCCTCTGTGCTAGCCAATCTACAATTAGCTACCACGGTCGGAGGTTGTGGATTTTCAATAAGCTCCAAAGATTTTTGGCCGGTTAACGGAAAAAATTGATCCAAAAGACCGGTGAGCGATGGATTTATTGCAATTATTTTCACCGGATTAACACCACTATAACCATCTCGCCCGACGGCAAATCCGGACAATTTAAAAGATATTTCCCCCATAATTGAACGCGCTAAACTGGTTCTGGCTAAATCAGTCAGCGTTGCAATAATTGGATCAGGAACATCGGTAAATAAAGGCATTACAACCCCAATACAACATAGTTCAGTACGTAGTTACTAGTCGGTAGCGGCGAGTTCCACTTAATATCAAATCCAGTAAACGTCTGCCCTGTAATCATTATAGGCTGAAAATTAGGATAAGTATCTGTCGTGTTCATCAATGTCGCAGTTATAACATAATTAGTGTCGGGCATAGGCTCTACAAAAGTTATTGCCGCGCTGGTGGCAGCTATCGTCAAAGCCACCTTAGCGGAACGGGTTGTCAACGTTGCTTGGTTTACAACGGCTGGTTCCAGTTTTAGGGGGGTGAAGTTTCTAAGGTCAACGACGCCGGTGTACACGCCTTCCCGGTTTAACCCGTAGCTCATGTACCCGCTATTATTGCCAACGAAATAACCAACTACGCCAAGCAAGTAATTGGTTGCTGAAACGTTTTTAGTGCGCGGGTCGCCTAAAGCGGCCGTGACCTTATGATAACCGTAGGCCAAATCATGCGCGCCAATGTTTTGACGGCCATAACTGGCGGAGTATGCATCGACTTGATTTCCGGTGTAATCGCCAACAATGATGCCACCAGTTGACTCTAAAACCACGCCATCGACCGAGACGGTGAAAATACCGTGGTCTGGCCCTTTGATATATTGAAGTTCGAAAGCGTCACCAAAGAAATAAAATTCTACCGAGCATCCATCATTTTCAGAAACTACATAAGGCCCGTATGGCGATTTAGTGAAATCGTAGCTAACGGACCAATCTGTATTGATGCCGGTACCATTTATTTTTGAAATATAATGGTGGCCTTCGTAAAATATTGCCCCCAATGGGTACACATAAGGTGCCGTTGTGAGAACACCGTAAGCCGGGGTATATCTGGCTGGTAAAAGTAAATCGGCAGTTTCCACCGCTATAGCACCAAAGGATGGCTTCTTTGGTCCGAATAAAATAACTTCAGACAAACAAAGCGTACCAGATCCGCCGCTGATAACGACTTCATGATCTTGGTAGCGGCTATTAAAAAATATAGTCCGTCTTTGCGCTGCCGTGCCGCTGAACGTATATGCATAAGACGGCGAGCCATCGATCGATATGTTGACGGTGTCCGTGGTTTGATTGACCGCAATAAGATCCAAACGCGTGCAAGTAGCACGAATTTTTAAAGTACCGGAAGCCTCTAACTTAACAGCACTAGCCGCCCCGACAATGCCGGAAGTCGTGACTGTCAAATCAGTACCTGACACCAAAGTATGCCCATCCGTATGGACTACAAATCTATTGCGAGTATCTTGCGCTTTAAAATCGGTGCTGGTGCTATTTAAGAAATCATCCGTTAAAGAGTAGCGAACTAATTCGTCTTCTTCGGAAGTGTTCGGGATAGTCGAATCAGTGCTGGCGATGTGCTTTATTAAAACAGAGCCAACTATGGAGGTCACTGCATCGAGGTTAATGTTTGCCCCAGATATAGAATTGATGCGGCGCATTTCCGCAACAAGTCCGTTGGTCAAAAGCAAAATATCGTTAGCGCGATAATTTACCAATTTGCCAACACCGGCCGTGACCGTGATGACTGACCCTGAAGCGGTCCCAGACGGTTGACTGGATCGATCTAAATCCAATAAAGTACCAATTGCTACACTGTAGCTATTGTCTTCTATATCGTAGACTAAACGGCCGCCACGTTCGTCTATATCGAGTTGCGGTATAGTTACCGTGCTGATCGAATCTCTTTGCACAATACGGGCTGATTGAAAGGCTCGCCCGGATTCCAGCAAAGCATCCGATTGCGAACTATCACGATAAATTTCAATACCGAATATATCCAAAGAACCAGCAGTTAGTGCTGCGATGTCCATCGAAATAGTGGTAGCAGCTGTTGCAGATAATCCGGAAGCCATTTGAACGCGTTGATACTTAGGGCCGGCGGAAGCCGCTATGTTGGCATTGATTGTACCTAAGGCTGATGTAGTGACGATGCTGGACGCCTTGCCGTTGACGGAAACATTCAAAGCAGGGCTATTGCTTTTACGACGCAGCACCAAACTAATGCCGGTGAAAAACCCGGTCACTACTATCTTGCCATTACTGCTGGCATTGCGCACATATTGTTCTCCAGTAGATAAATCGACATAATTTTCAAAGCCGCCGAAAAACACGACACGTGGTTCAAATCTGTTATCGAATTGTTTTTTTAAGCCGTAAGCAACGTTGCCGTCCGGTTTAGAAAATTCATCTTTTTTAATATCCAGTTTTTTTACTGGAATTAATTCATTGGCGAAATTGAATTTCACTTCGGAAAGTAATAAATCACGAGGATTATTATTTTCTTTTAAAGATCCATCCCGCGAGGTACCGACCGAAGTGATGATCGTTGCGGGGATTTCACCGGTTTCAATGCTGACGATATCTACGGTGTCTGCCCCGTCATTTACGCCAACAACCGTATACTCTACACCGTTTCCATCGATAAACCTGTTGCCGATAGCTGCTGACGATAAATTTACGGCTGAACCGTAAGTCACCCGACCCAGAGTCGCGTTGTAAGAAAAGGTTACAAGCGAAACGTTGTGGAAAGTATATACGGGATCAACCCCGATATTTTTTACGAAATAGGAACCAAGCACCGGATCAAGTGCTAGCCTTAAAAAGTCTTCATCGGCTGCCACCACGTTGGTTTCTAAAACAGAACCAATGTACGAGGATAAACTGTCCAGATCGGCACGTAGCGTTATATTTTGCTCGGTGGTCGGGATCAGGGTTCCGTAAGGGCGGCCTTTTATGTTGGTAATCTTTTCAACCACCGAGGCAGGTACTGTGGCATCCCCCGGAGTGGTGACTACGGTAAAATCACGAACTAAAGTTTGGAAAGTTTGTTTTTGACCGTAAACAACCCGGACAGGGGTATCGACGAGGTTATCCACCTGTATAAACAAAGGTGCTGAAAAATAACCGTTGGCGGCGGCATCAACGGCTGGATTTAAAGGCACACTCAAAAAAGCGTCTTTAAATACGCCAACTATAGAAGACACCAGACCAAGGCTGTTGGTGTATCCCTGGTTTTCCGTATAATCCATCAAGAAAAAATATTTATTGGCACTAAGTACTGCGCCTGTCCCCACATAAAACGGGCCGTTAAGAGACGGTAATGAAACGCTGCCACCGGGAGGAAAAGCAAAGCTTAACGAAACCGGTGCTGTTACGGGGTAAGATTCCGTAACATATTTATTCGTAGAAGATGGCGACCCGGTAGTTCCAACCAAGGCGTCATTTTCACCTTGCGTGGGTATTCTGGGGTCGGTGCTAGTTACGTAGCGGTTGGCTAAGCCTGGCGTGCCGAAAGTGCCGAGGGCGGCGTTAGCTTGGTCATCCGTTAAATGTATTTCATTGGTGAATAAATTAGCGCGGTGTTGGGCTAAATCGGACGCGATTGATAAAGTTTGTGTGATGTTAATCCAAGCTAGCCCATTCCAAGCCCATAACTCCGGGATATCGCCAACCCCGGCATTAATCATATAAAAATCGCCGGGCAGATTAAAATTAGGGTCGGATGGTAAATAAGCCGTAGTGGCTAATTTGCCGCGAAAGGTACTTCTGCCTCTTTTGTCTTGTGCATTGCGCTGGTTATAAGTGATGTCAGCTGGGAACGCCTGCACGGCAGCGCCGATGACCGTAACTTCCCCAAAAACAACATGATACGGTTTATTAACTAAGCTGTTGAAAATAGAAATTTCAGTGACGTGGTATTCTAAAGTCGGTGCGGCACCGATATTGTGTTGGACCAGGAGTGAAATGACGTTGGTCTGGTCTATAACCAAATCCAAGCGCTCGGTAGTATCTTGGGTAACCAACATGCCGTCGTTAGACATCAATGAAAACGGCTGGACATCAATCTTTAATTGACTGGCTACAGGAACTAAAAGTCCACCCTCTAAGACCCCTTTTTCAAAAAGAGCAGAAAATCTAGAGTTTAGGTCCCTAGTCGAGTCATCATTTTTCCATTGTAGAACCGCTTTCAGAACCATTATTTATTCCTTGGGTCTATAGGCACATTCAAAAATTAACTAGGTAACTCCATAACTCAAGAAAACAAAAGAGCCGTGTAACTGAGATAGTAATTAGCTGAGTCCAAAGGGTCGTTCCATTTTGCGGTAAATCCAGCACTAGTTACATTCGTGACCGTGATCGGCTGGTAAAAAGGTGTAGCGTCGGTTGTGTTATACAAATTACAGCTTACGGCATAATCCGAGGAATCCAATGATGTCGAAAAGACTACGGACACCGTGGTAGATCCATTACTTAACCCAACCCGTTGCGATCTCGAAGGCACCGTGACAGTTCGTATTACGGGTATCTGCTCTCGAACAATGGCACCGCTGTCGAAATTACGCTCATCTCTGGCGCTATCTAAACCGATTACGAAATCATCTTGACTGTAGCCGCGACTAGGTGTGACGCTCAGTGACCCGCCGGTATTTAGCAAATAAAATGACGAAATATTTATGCTGAATCCAGAAGACGCAGCATTTTTCTTACGAGGCGTTTTAACTTGTATACGGATCGTGTAGCGAGATTCCGTCAAACTACTTATTAAAAATCTTTTACGGGTTTTTACCGAGCTATACATATCAACTTCGCCGGTTGATCCATCGATCCCGGAAAAGGTAGCACCGACGAAGTTTGTTGTGTTGGCAATAACGCTATTTAAAAATACGATCGGCTTGCCGCGATTAAAATCAGCCCAATACTCTACCTCTACGCCGCCACCGAAAAAGGTGAATTCCACATAAGAACCTTCACGGTCAGAAGAAGAGTACCGGCCAAATATAGGATTTTCTGTAAACGATAATTGCGTAGTCCAGTCGTTTCCTGTTCCGGTACCGTTAACAAACACAGCACCAGATACATGCGGATTAACAGCTACGCCTCCGGTTGGTATAATATTTCCACCGAGTTGGCGACTTTGCACATAACGCGCCACTAAATTTTGCGTAGCTAATAGGGAGCCTTCCACTTTTTGGTCAACCGTAGGCTCGTGCAAAATAATTCCGGCAATAGATAAACCAGCCGAGTTCGTGATGGCTATTTCATGCGTTTGGTACCGAGCGTTTCGCAGCACAGGCAACCGGTAAAGGCCCGACCCTGCTATTGCGTAGGTTATATCTGGGCAGCCATCGATACTAATATACGCGGTCATGGCCGAGCTATTTACAACCAAAAGATCCATTTGAGTGCAAACCGCCCGTAAATGAATCTCAGATAGCGAAGTATCCAAAGACATGGCGGCGGCAATACCGTCGATACCTGTGGTGACATACTTTATTTGGTAGCCGGCCATCGTCGTGGTGCCGTCTTCTAAAGTAAAGGTACGGTCGGATGCAATCGTAAATGGGGTGCTAAAATCGGTAAGTTCTCCTATACCGAAATCAGTTGTTAAAAAGCGGGCGCTTTCTTGAAAGGGGTCTAGGGATTCGCCAGCTTTGGAACTAGCCGTGTGCTGTAGTACAGCCGCGCCGGTTATGCCGACGTTCGTGGAGAAAACGACTTGGCCAAGCCCAGGTCCAATAGAATCAATAACCTTAATTTCCTCGGCGGTAGCGGTTATTAATTTGACAACATCGCCAGCAATAAAATCGGCAAATTTAGTTAAACCAGAAGTTACTGTAAAGTTTGGCGTTGCGGAAATTGCGGTGCCTGCTGGCGTTGATGCGGTGCCGTCCATATCGGTCATTTGGTAGGTCAGCGTTTGCTGTGCTAAAGAGCGGTTTACATACCTTTTGGATACTGCGCCACGCGTGGCGGAAGCAACAGCCGCAGATACCATGGTAACGATTGCATCTGACTTATACAGGTCCGCTTGAACAAAAGTCCGCCCAGGCAGAATAATAGTGTCAGTCATATTTGTGCGGAATAAATCAAAACCGTAAATAATAAAATTATCAGTTGCATTGTTTACAACAACTTCAACCGTGTGTGGTTTATCTCCATCCAAGCCAGTTGCAATGATTATGGACTGTTGCTGTATTTCTGAAGTTGACCCTAGATCGGCTACTTTCCCACCGGAAGATAAATCAATAGTAGAGCCTACGGTGTCGCCATCCACTTTAATTGTTACTGTCGGCGAGGCCACCATCAAGTCCACAAGCAAATGCAGTTCGGTAAAAAATCCCGTCACAAAGATACGGCCAGCACTGGATGCGACAACACGCGCTTTAGTGCCGCTGCCGTCGTTGACAAACCCGCCATATAAACGCACCCGCGCTTCTGGATTAAATGGGGAAATGAGCGGCTTTCTAATTTGATAAGCCACGTTTCCGGTTGCCGGGTGATATTCATTAAATACAGGCTCAATCTCCCGAATAGATATCCGGTCGCGCCCTTGAATGTAGCTCATGTCCGCTAAATTTATTTTACGCGGATTATTGTCCGGCTTAACAGCACCATGCGCGGAAGTTGTTACGGTAGTATCTATGCTTAGCGGAATATTTCCGTTTCGCTTTAAGATTACGATTTGATTGGTGCCGTTAGTGGACACGACTGCGTATTCATCGGAATTGCCGTCAATAAACACGTTGCCTGGTACAACGGAGCCCAGAGCTAAAACGCTGCCGTAAGTTACGGTACCAGTTGTGGCCGCATATGAAAAAGATACGAGGCCAGTATTTTCAAAAGTGTAATTAGCCGGAATGCCTACGTTGGGTATAAAATCGCCCGAAAAATCTGGCACGCCTTCAACATTTTTGAAATCGGTAACGACATGATCTGTTTTAAAGACGGCGCTGACATATTCTTTAATATCGACAATATCTTTGCGTAGTTCGATATTTTGTTCATTGGTCGGGGGCACCGTATCGAAAGAGCGACCTTTTATCTTTTCGATGGCAATAAGAGTATCAGCATTAGTTTGCCCGGCGTCGTGAAAACGTCTGCTCAAAGCGTCTACAGGGTAGGTCCCCATTGTGTAGCGCTTGTCGTAGATAAGTCGAAAGCCGCTATCAGGCGAGGTGCTGAACTTGACGTAAAGCGTGCTACCGCTAAAAAACCCGTCGGAGTCCACATTTGGGTCAGTCGCCGGGTTGAGTTCACTCAAGAGTGTGTTGTCTAGATAAATTCCAGCTACCGTTATTTTAACACCGGCGCTGGTCAAATATTCGCGCTGGTTGGCTGTAGTTAAATCGAAAAATTTAAAATGCGCGTTAGCCGAACCGGTACCAGATTTACCAACATAAACCGGACCTTCGGTCGAAATAATTGCGGCGTAGGGATCTACCGGAGCCGTCAAAAAGGATTTCTCTTCAGCCACGGCTAAGGGGAAGGCTTGCGTTAAATACTTATTAGAAGTCCCTGGTGAGCCGTGTGACCCTACTAGAGCATCGTTTTCACCTTGGGTCGGGATACGCGTGTCAGCGTTATCCACTAATTTATTCGCCGCACCGACGGCAGTTCCAGATGTACCCACCACCGCCAGTTTTTCACCGTCGGTTAAATGCTTTTCATTGGAGAATAGGTTGTTGCGGTGGTTTAAGAGATCCGTACTCAACGCGACGAAGTCGGTTAATACACTCCACTGGAAACCATTCCAGCCGTGAATGTTCGGCACCCCGCCGATACCATCCACAACCATATAATAATCGCCCAGCACGTTATTTTGTGCCGGCAGTAACCCACCGCTCGCAACCACCCCACGAAAGGCGTTGCGACCAACGGGATCGATTTTATCTTGGTATTTTAAATCAATGTCAGCTGTGGTGACTTCTACCGCCGCCAAAGGCGGGCTGACGTGGGCAATAACTACATGCTTGCCCACATCCGGCAAAAGATTGAAGGCGGTTAGTTCATAAGCGACTTCTTCAACGTCTGGAACGTCGTTGTCTTTGTAAATAGCCCGGACCGCGATAACGGTCGTTTGCCCATCCGGGGTATCCAAACGAAAGGTATCCGAGGTTTCAATAACTACCATACCATCGGCAGACATCAAACGGTACGGCTTTAAGTCCACCTTAAGTTGCAAGGGTACGACTTGGATTTCACCACCGTCGAAAACGCCTGGCTTAAATAGCTTAGTAAAGCGGTCGTTTAAATCCCGCGAAAGGTCTAAGTTTCTAAAGCGCAATAGTGCTCGTTTAGCCATGCTCGATATTCCTCAGGGCTACAGTAAGTCTCTACCCCTAATTTAAGTTAATTTGGTTGGAAGAGCACTTGGCCGCCTATAAAAGATAAGCAACGAATTTATGGTGTAATAATGTCAATTGACGCAATTTTGAGTAAAATCGATGAAATAGCCTACACCGATAAATTCGCGCTGAATTGGGCGGATGATTTCTCCAGTGCGGTTTCCGAGAACGATATGCTTGAAAGGCTTGGCCTGAGCGAAGATGATATGAAGGACTACTCGGAGCAAGAACGTAAAGAGCACATTCTCGGTGCTGCTAAGGATACTTGCTCGGCCGTAACATATTTTGAATCAGCCAAACTTCGTAAAGCAGCAATCAATTTGATAGTCATGAAAACCCTCGTTGGCTAAAAGCGGCCAAATTTATTTTTATTATTGCTG